>OIXL01000205.1_pt1 | contig 33392 bp, 28 predicted proteins | sample 1587761 | NCBI WGS metagenome assembly OIXL01 (sample SAMN03283246) | human gut metagenome | biome: human-associated habitat; material: feces | host: Homo sapiens | place: Peru | collected 2012 | reverse complement strand
GTCTTTACAAGACTCTAAATGGCAGTAGCACAGACTGCTATAGTTCACTTGTTTCGGACTTATGATATTGCAAGTTTCTCATTGCTGCTCTTTGAATCCAATGGTTCCCATTTTCTGTTCTGTTTGCCTATGGCGAACATTCTGAGAACGAGTTTGAACTTAACGGCATTCAATGCCTTGCGTTTTGTGTCTGAATCTTGCTTACCTCCTAATTTACGGTTATAGAATGATTGTAACTCTGCATCATATTGTACAGCAACTGTGGCCGCCATGGATAGATCTGCTTTCGCCTGACCGTCACAGCGTGCTGAAGGTTGGGGGCGCCATCTCACATTGGTGCCTGAAGTGTGGAAGTGTGGTGCCACGCCGATATAACTGGCATATTGCCTTGCTGTATCAAAAGCGGTAAAGTTTCGGGTAATGACAATGACATTCATGGCATTGACGAAGCCGATTCCCGGTATTGTCAGAAGATTCTTGTAAGTGGTAGATAGACTATCGTCTGTTTCCAACAACTTCTGCACTTCCAACTCGATGTTCTCAATGTCACGGCTGAATTTCTTGATATAACCATCATATAATTGAGCATCTTCCTTTGTGGTGCACAGCTGTCTTCTGTTCATGAAGCATATACGCTGTTCCACCAGGAACTTACGCTCATTCATCAGTGCCTTGAGTCTCTGCATGGTCTTGTCCAGCATCTTGTAAGGCTTGACACATTCTGTGCCATCATAGCGATAGAGAAAGTCTGCAATCTTGGCAGAGTCAATCTTGTCGCTCTTGTCCTTGGGTCCCATGGGATAATGCTTTACCACATGGGTGGAGAGCATGCAGAACTGATACTTCCTGGCATTAAGAAACTTCTCCAGTTCCATGGAGTAGCTGCCGGTGAACTCCATTCCGAAGAGACAGTTTGAGAGAACAACATGATTCTTCTTGAGCCATGTGCACATTTCGCCAAATCCTTTGTGGGAATTGTTGAATACAGCGTGAGGAAAGTCCTTAATTGGGGCTCCTTCACAGAAAATTGATGCGTCAATGACATTTTTTGAGATGTCAATGCCGATAAATGATTTATTTTTCATACCTTTGTACCGCATTTTGCAGGAAGGAGCTCTCTATGTCAGGGTAAGCCACATCTTTTAAAAGCTTCCACGGCTAATTCCCTAAACGGCACTTGACCTGGCATTTCAGGCTGGGGAGACTAGATCAGGGAAAGGTCTTTGTCTAAGACAAAATAGTTCACTACCCCCGTCCGGAGTTCCTTCCATTTCAGATGCTCCGGCAAAGGTAGTGAAAAAAACGCAGACAAAAGACTTAGTCGGGAAATAGTTATGCTCTAAGAAGTGCGATAGTTCACTTTTGCTGCATTTTAGTTCTTATATGCATCTGTCTCCACATATGGTGTTCCACGCTTTATCACGGCAAACATACGAAGGACCAGCTTGAACTTGACGGCATTGAGCACGATGCCACCGCATTTTTCCTTTCTCTTGCGTATCCAATAGTCTCTTATTGAAGGATTGTTCCTTATGGCGGAAAGGACAGCTATGGATAAGTCTGCCTTGGCTTCAGAAAAGCCTTTCTTGGAAACCCCCGTTTTCTTTCTTACTGAGGTACCAGATTCCTTTTTAAAAGGGGCTATTCCTATGTAACAGGCATATTTGCGAGGATTGCTGATTGCAGTGAAATTTTCCGTCAATACAATGGTTTCCAACGCTATGATGCGACCAATGCCAGGAATGGAGGTCAGCAGATTGTAATTCTTTCTGATGCTTGTATCTTCATTCATGTAGCTGTCAATCTCTTTGTCTATTGCTTTCTGGTTTTCCTGCATGTTCTTCAGCAGGAGTTTCTTGCGTTCAACGGATAAGTCTGTATCGTATGCGCAGATATCATGAAGCTGCTGCTTATAGAGAGTTGACTGCTTGGTGTTCTGCTTACGCTCTGCCAGCAATCTCTTCAACTTGAAATAGACAGGTGAAGGAAGTTTGGAGGGATTGCGAAGAATCTTCTTGTGGTTCTGCTCACAATAGATTGCTATTCTGAAAGCATCCAGTTCATCAGTCTTGATACGGTCTAGAGAGCGCTGGTCATCATCCAAGTCTGGCTCGAAGCGATGCATTTTGCGAGGTTCCACCATACCATAGATATATTCTTTGGATTCCAGCCATAATCTGAAGTTTTGGTTATAGAGTCCAGTATATTCCATACAGAACAAAAAGGTATCGAAGTCTTTTCCTACCTTTGCGACCCAGGAGCCAATCTTTTTGAACCCAGCATCATCATTGCTCACCTTAATATGAGCATTCTTCCAGTCGATGGTTTCACCATCATAATAAGCAAGGTCGAGAGTCTTCTTGGAGACATCTACGCCAAAGTAAAGTTCCTTATCCATATTATTGACATTTTAGCATTAAATGGAAACAAGAAAACATTTGGCTTGGCGAAGGACTGAATCAAAAAATAGTGATATTCTAGAGTGACATACAGTTCACCTTAACACCCGTTAACCAATTCGTTTAAACTTGTTTCCAGGTGCAAAGGTAAAAGTTGTGACATGGTTACGGACATAGTTACTTTTTTCTTCATTAAGTAACTTTGTCAGTCTTGTTGTTCCTATTTAAGTGAGACTAAAAGTCCTTTTCCTTTCACCTATCTTGCAATCATTTGTGAATCATTTGTTTATGGTGAAAGGAGAATGGAGAAAGCTGCCTTTGTTACTTTAGAAAATAGATAGGCGCATGCTGAGTGCCTTCCTTTACCATGATACCCTTTTCGCAGAAATGGTTGAGCCACTTCTGAGCCATGTATGGAGTCAAGCCGAAGTGGATGCGCATGATGCGTGTGGTGATGTAGCGATTCTTTTGAAGATACTCCTTGATTTTCTCCAACATTTTTTCTTCGGAGTATTTTGTAGATTGGTTGGAATAACGAGAGCGGACAAAGTGGACGTTGCGCTGTACTTCCTCCATTAGCTTACCTTCTGGTCGGAAGTTGATGCCGGTGATGCGTACTTCCTTGCCCGTAATCTTCTTGTCTGGATTCTCCTCTGGCATCTCTAGGCTAGCCGACATGGAGAAGTAGCCTATCTCTGGGATATAAAAGCGGCGTCCCAGTGAGAATTCTTCCACCATAAGGTCATGAAGCTCTGCCAACACCGCAGCCACATCTCCCTTGGTGAGTGAGCAGCGGCTCTGGATTTTCTCTTGCAGTTGCTTCTCGGTCATAGGTTCATGCTGCACGATACGAATGTATTGGCGCTTTTCTCCTGTGCCCTGGGCATTGTTGAGCATGTAAATGTCGTATTTCAGTTCCATATTTCTTGTTGTTTGATGGTTCGTTGTTTTCTATATTCTTTGTCTTCTATGAAAGATGATGCAAATATATATAATAATGTGATAACTTGTATTTTTTGGTGTAAACTATTAGGTTTATTTAAACATTGGTATATGTCATATGATTATACGGCATTTGTCATCCGACCGTATGATAAGTGTCGTATAATCACATGACAAATGTCACGCAATCGTTATAATTGCTTCCTTGCATCGTTATAATTGTTTCCTTGCATCATATAAGTCACAACATTGTTACCATTCATCTCACCCTTGCCAATTCGCAGGGGGAGGTATGTGATGAGGCTGAGACTATCTATTACACCTTCGTACCTGAGAAGGCGCAGGAAATGGGGTTCAGTGGATGCAAGGTAGAAGGTGAATAAAAGGCGCTATTCAAGAAACGCTCATTCAGAATGAGTGGTTTTGCTCAGAATTACTCATTCCGAATGAGTAAAAATGATAGAAATTACTCATCGAGTGGTTATCGTAGGATAGTAAATGCTGTAGATGTTCTCTGGCTTCTCATTCATGTCGGCATTGAAATTTACCTCTATTGGGGATGCGCTAATTTAAAGCAAAAATGCCATCTCCATCAAAACTGATAGAGGTGGCATTGGGTTCTATGCAGTATGTCCTTTCTTACATCACATATGTATTAAATGAATGTGACTGAAAGTTGAGATTTTTATAATTTATTGTTCATATGCTTTTTGATAAAGCGACCCACATGATTCTCTTGTAGAGTTGTTGGGAGGGCTTTGAATATTTTCTTTTGATTCGAAGAACCTTTTATCAAATGCTGATAGAACAGATAGCAGATGATGCCAGGAGAATGGATATTGCTGAGTGCGTAATCCGTATACTTGCGCTCGTCCCATCCATCATGGTTCTTGCTTTCCTCTTCCACCCACTGCTTATAGAAACTTGATCCTGTGAGGCTGTAGTAACCATTGTGTACGCTTAGCTCTGCTATCTCTCCTGGTACAAAAGGAATGTCTATCCATTCCGAGCAGATGGTTCCATCTTTCATCAGTGCTCTCACTCTTCCCATGGTAATGTCCTTCAGGTCGTGCTTGTATGAGAAGTTAGTGCCGTTGGTAGCCACAAGGATGGGTTCTACATACATATCTGTTTCGTCTTTGTAACAGATAAAATAGCCACGGTCCCAAAGTTCAGGGTCACGCTTGCCAATAATCTCAAAGTTGCCTTTCAGGTTGGTCTGAGCATCTTTAAGCATCTTGGTCAACTGCTCATTAGGCACTTCTTTTTCTTCTTTGGTCTTTTCTTTTGGAGCTGCCTTTTCGTTTATGGTGTCTTTTGGGATTATTAAATCGACTGTATATTGTGGGGCTTTATATGTTTGCTGTTTTATTTCATCAGCCACGCGGTGCTTGTTTAAAGGAGCTTTTCCTTCTACGATGCTGATGTTTCCTTCATAGCCTTTTTCGTTAACCCAACCATTCTCTACGATATGGCCCCATTCTATGGCACAGATTCTGCGCATGCCAGAGTGACCCATTTGTTGGCGATTGATAAGGACGCTATATGCCGAGAAATTTCCAACCATAATAAGGTCGTTGCCTACAGATATGTCAAAGTTCATCCATGTTTTAAGTGGGTTGTTGTTTCCATCTACCATATAGTAAAAATCAGTTACAGGCTGATTGCAATCTTTTTGAAAAGCCTTGTTGATTCTGTCCAGTTCCTTGAGAAACTTGTCTTTCTTGAGAGTTTTAAAGCGATATTTTTTCCAACTCCATTGTGCTGTGTCACCAACCTCATTTTTTGCTCCTGATTGATTCATGGTGAACGCCTTGTTGCTTACCAATTTCTCCAAAGCCTCTTTGAAATAAGACTTTTGTGCCTGTGCTCCCATTGATGAGAACATCATGAGTAATAAATATATGACATACTTTTTCATGTTCTTTGTTCTTTAATGTTTATACCTTAATTATATATACTTTCTTTAGAGTTTAACGGTGATTCGCCGTATTTGTTGGCGGTCATCCTCACTTTGCACGGCATTGCATGTAGTGGCTTGAACCTCTGCTGTCTGCATTTTGAAAAGATGCTCTTCGGGCAAGGTTGACATAGGGAAGAGTACCGGACCTTTTTCTTCGGTGTCTGGCATGTCATCTCCAAACTCAGCTTTTGGTTTAGCCTCCCTTTTGGGAGCATTGAGCTTGGCGAAAGTCTTTTTCTTCTCGTATGTTCTGCTCTCTTCTGTGATGGTTTTTTCTGCTGTATTTTCCTTTTCTGCCGTCAAATTCTTTTCTTGCATCATAGCTTTTTGCATCGGCTGTGTAGCCTTTCTCACAGCCATTGTCGCATTGCCCGACGCTGAAGTGGTATCCTTGGGTGGTTGCAGGATGATAGCGATGATGCCAGCCACGCATGCTGCGCAAATCCATGGAAAGATACGCAAGGTGCGATGGCTGACCAAGCTCTTCCTTGCCTTCTCTATTACTTGTTGCTTAGTTTGTGAGGAGGCATGGAAATCACATTGAGGTTGGAGCAGTTGCTCTATATCCTCAAATCCTTTGTCATTATGGATGTTCATTTGATCTTTCATATATTTTTCTCCTTTCTGAGTCGTTGTTGGATATGTTGGATGGCATAGCGATAGCGAGATTTCACGGTAGCTTCTGGTATCTCCTCCAGTTCGGCTATCTCTCGGAACGTCAAGTTGTCGTAACATTTCATTCTTACGATTTCCGCTTGCTCCTGTGGAATATCTTCCAGCAGTTTTGATATTCTGAGAAATTCCTCGTGTATTTGTTTGTCACCATTGCTGTTAGGTATGCTTGCCGCTTCATTGATAGCTATGATTTGCGGACGATTTTTGCGCAAGTAGTCTCGGCATGCGTTGCTAACAGAGCGAATGATGTAGCGGTCCAACTCTTCCACTTGTTGCCCTTCTTTCAGTTTCTTGAAAGCTGCAAGCAGCACCTCTTGCACAATATCTTCTGCATCCTCACGTTGCCCGATTCGAATATAGGCAAAACGAAATAGCCAGTCTTGCCGATTGTCGACAAGACTCTCCAGTTGTTTTATGAGTTTTGGGTTGCCTATATTCATTCGTTTCTTGTTTTTATGTTTCTAACTTTACTCATATAAACGTATATTTCTCAAAAAAGATTTAAAAAATACTCTTTTTTTTTCATTTATTTGTTACTATTGTGATTGTTTATGTAAAAATGAATGCTACGAAGTATGGAACATAAGAAGATAGTGATAGTTTGCGTAAAAAGAATAGGCACGCATCCTTTCGTGGGTGCGTGCCTATACCTTTTATTATATGCTACCTTTAAATCACCTTGACACTCTTTTTTCCTCCTCTTCCATCAATCACGATTTTCTCGAAGACGATGGCTGGGTCGTTAGGAGTGAGGGTGAGGGTGTGGATGCCATCGGATGAGGCTGGCAGCTCTAGCTCTATCACCTTGTCCACGATGCGAGTGGCTATCGTTGGATAATAGATATTGTAGATGTTCTCCGGCTTCTCGTTCAAATCTTTGTTGAAGTTAACCTCTACAGGAGAAGCACCATCTAAACTTACACCATAGGTTAAGCCGCCCTTGTTGAGATAATCCAAGGTTGATTTGGTAATCACATGAATGCGAATCTTCTGCTTGCCATTAAATGCCTTGCCATCCGAAGTCTTGCTAACTTGCATCTTAAACTTGTAAGTGATGCTGGCTCCCTTTACACTCTTGGTATACGGCATCAGAGTCATTGCCGATACGCTTTTGCCCATGAATGGAATCTCTGTCCATTTTGCCTCGGCAGCATCCGTCTTGCTGCTATAGTAAGGAGCTTCGATTTCTACCACGCCGTTGTTTTCGCTGATAATCACTCCATCCTTGGAGCTTACCCGGAAGAGCTCCGGACAGGTATCCTTCTCGAAATCATCATTCCAACTCTTATAGCCGATATGCTTCTGGGTCATCATTCCGTTCCACTTGCCGCCAGCCATCTTATGATTGTAATAGTCGCAGATGAGGGAATCGCGCTTGAAGAGACGCTCGCATTCATCAGCCCATACATTCGCCTTCGGATTGCCCTGCTTGTAGAGGGCGTGGTTCTGTGCCTGGGCAAAGTACATCTGGTGCAGATTGCTCATCATCTCGATAGGGAAGAGGATAATCTGGCGATAGGCATCGTGGTAGGATGCCGGCAGACTGTTGTACTGGCGCAGCGCATCGGCTTCGAGCTGGAGATACTGATTTACCACCTCCTGCCATTCACCGTTTTCCAGACTGTAGGTGTTCTTGTCGAGCATCTCAGGGGTGCAGCGGCCGTTGTACTTGCAGATGAGGTTAAGAATGCGGGCTGCTTCATCGGCCTGCGATTCACCAAACTGCTGTGCGCACCAGTCGCGGGTATGACGGGTGATGTTGTTTACATCGTATTTATGTGGATTCCAAGCCATGTCCATAAACTGGCTGATAGGATATTCCATCGGCTTGAGGTCGCCAACATTGAGAATCCAGAGACGGTCGATGCCATTCTCGTAAGCAAGCGTCAACTGCTCCCAAGGATTCTGCACAGGAGTAACGTTGAGCATCTTTGAGTTTCTTGGAGCACCTACGTAATCTACGTGATAGTATAAGCCCCAACCGCCTTTGTGCTTGCGTTCCTTGGCATTCGGTACACGGCGCACGTTACCCCAGTTGTCATCGCAGAGCAGGAGGGTTACGTCATCAGGCACCTTCATGCCCTTGTCGTAGTAATCCAATACCTCTTTATATAGTGCCCAAACCTGTGGGGTTTCACTTGCCTTTCTGCCGGTTACGTCAGCGATAATCTTGCGCTGGTCGTTGATGATGTTGGTCATTAACTTCGTATCTGCCTCTTCACTCATCGCTTCATCGCCGTCGCCGCGCATTCCGATGGTTACAATCTGTTCTGTTCCCTTCATTCGCTCAATGCCTTCACGGAAGAACTTCTGCAGGTTTGTCTTGTTCTTCTGATAGTTCCATGGTCCCCATCCCTTTCGGTTGCGGGCGTATTCCTGGTGGTTGCGGGCCATCGGCTCATGATGGGAAGTACTCATCACTACGCCCATCTCATCTGCCGTCTTCTCGTTCTCAGGGTCATCGGCATAGAAAGCCCAGCCCCACATGGCAGGCCACATCATGTTACCTCTCAGTCGCAATACCAGTTCGAAGACGCGCTGATAGAAACGGTGGTCGCCATATCCGGTGCCGTAGGTGTTCTTTACCCATGACGTTAGGCAAGGTGCCTCATCGTTAAGGAAGATGCCGCGATAACGTACGGCTGGTTCGCCATCTGTATAGATACCCTTGTTTACGAAAATGGAATCGTGATGCTCTACAGGCACGTCTGCCCAGTCATACCAAGGCGATACGCCCATCTGCTGCGAGAGTTCGTAGATGCCGTAGATGGTGCCTCGTCGGTCGCTGCCTGCGATGACGAGCTGACCATCTATGAGCGTGATGATAAACTTTTCACGTTTGCCCTTCAGCAGATTTCCGTTGATGCGCTTCTGTTTCACCAGTTGGTCGATGGCTGCTGAATGGCCGATGGTGCCTACGAGGATAGCTGGTCGGGACGTATCGGCTTTTTTCAGAAAACCGGCATCCGAGGTGAGGGTGGCTGTGGCTCCACTCACACTTTTGATATCTTTCAGCAGGGCATGAGCAGCATAGCTCACTCCTTTGCAGTCGTTGGTATCCATGTAGATTTCTACCCGGTTATTGGCATTCAGCAGCAAGTCTCCTTGCTTGAAATTCACAAATCTGTCGGCTGCGCTCATGCTGATTGTTGAGAGCAGGGCAGCGCCAGCCAGGAATGTTCGCTTGATGTTGTTTAGTTTCATGTTTATTTATCTTGTTGTTATTTTATCTGATTGTCAGCAATGTGTTTTTGCCGGTTGCAAAGGTAGCCAAAACTATCCGGATATACTTTATTTTATGTAATCTTTAGTTTTTAATATGTTTCATTTTTACTTTTCTGTCCGTTTCTCTTTGTGTTTTCAAAGAAAAATAGTAATTTTGCATAGTAAAAACAGAAAAAAGAATATATATAATGATAGACAGACCGACGATAGCAAAAATTATGGATGCCACCAAGATAGAAGAGGTGGTATCTGAATTTGTTACGCTCAAGAAGCGTGGCATCAATTATGTCGGCTTGTGTCCTTTTCATAACGATTCCAATCCATCTTTCTCTGTATCTCCAACAAGAGGTATCTGTCATTGCTTTACCTGTGGAAAGGGAGGCAATGCAATCAACTTTCTGATGGAACTGGAACAGATGACCTATCCCGATGCCCTTCGCTGGCTCGCCAAGAAATATAAAATAGAAATTCAGGAGCGGGAACTGACCAACGAAGAGAAACAGCGCGAGAGCGAACGGGAATCCATGTTTATCGTCAACGATTGGGCAGCGAAATATTTCCAGGATATTCTCCTGCATGATGTAGATGGTATCGCTATCGGTATGGCTTATTTCCGAGGAAGAGGTTTCAGAGATGATATCATCAGAAAATTCCAGTTGGGTTTTGCGCTCCCTAAGCGTACTGCTCTTGCTGAGGCGGCTAAGGCGGCTGGCTATAATCCGAAATATCTGGTTGATACGGGACTCTGCTTCAAGGTGGATAAGGACGAAGCCGGCAATAAGTCGGGTGAGGATAAGATTCTTGACCGTTTCTCGGGCAGAGCCATCTTCCCTTGGTTCAGCGTGAGCGGCAAGGTGGTAGCTTTTGGCGGACGAGTGCTCGACAGCAGAACCAAGGGCATCAGCCAGAAATATGTCAACTCGCCTGATAGCGTTATCTATCATAAGGAGCGCGAACTCTATGGACTCTATCAGGCCAAGAAGGCGATAGCCAAGGAGGATTGTGTCTTTATGGTGGAAGGATATACCGATGTTATCTCGATGCATCAGTGTGGCATCGAAAATGTAGTGGCCAACTCGGGTACGGCGCTGAGCGTGCATCAGATCAGATTGCTGCACCGCTTTACCAGTAACATCGTTCTTCTCTATGATGGCGATAATGCGGGTATTCATGCTGCGCTACGAGGTACCGATATGCTGCTCGAAGAAGAGATGAACGTAAAGGTACTCTTTCTCCCTGATGGTAATGACCCTGACAGTTTCGCCCGCAGTCATTCGGCAGAGGAATTCAGAAGATATATTCAGGAGAATCAGACCGACTTCATACAGTTTAAGACCGATATTCTGCTACGCGGTGTGACAGACCCTGTAAAGAGAAGCCAGGCTATCAATTCGATTGTAGAGAGCATCTCGAAAATCAAGAATCAGATAACGCGCGCTTCTTATATCACTGACTGTTCTCACCGTTTGGGCGTGAACGAGGCAATTATCGTGAATGCCTTGAATAATTTTGTGCGCAACGGTATGAGTGAGCAGGTAAAGGCAGAGCGACGTGCAGCGGGATTGAAAGATTCGCCTGTAGCGGCAGCGCAGCAGGCGCAATCGGTGATGAGAGCGGTTACCCCACTGGATAAACTTCTGGAAGTAGAAGGACTTCTGGTACAGTTGATTATTCATCATGGCGACCAGCTCATCACGGTACAGGATGTAGACGGAAATGATGTGGAGGTAGCTGTGGCCCAGTATATCAGTCTTGATTTGGGTGGAGATGGTTTTAAGTTTCATAATGATTTATATAATCAGATTATGCAGGAGGCTGTGGAGCATCTCGAAAAAGAAGATGATTTTGTCGCCGAAACTTATTTTGCCAATCATCCGAATCCGGATATCAGCAGGTTGGCAGGTTTGCCTACAGGTGACCAGGAGGTATCTACAGCTAGTCTGCAGATGAAGATGAGTGCCGATAAGCTCCGTCAGTTTGTCTTTAAAGACATCTTGAGTTTCCGCACTCATTATATTGCTCAGCGTATTATTGAGGTACAGCAGGAGTTTGCCAGGAATCCGACCAATCGTGAACTGCTGCAGGAGTTTATGAAACTCAAGCAGATGAACACGCTTCTGGCGAGTCAGGCTAACAATATCTTCAATTAACCGGAGCCTCTGTCTTGTGAGGGAGGAACTCTGTAAAGAAGTATTAGAGATTTAAAAGGAGAAATGCTATATGATTTATTTTCACTGGATATATCTGTTGCTTTATGTCGTGATAACCGTTCCGGCTATCATTACCGTCTTGATGGACAATCGTCAGCCCGCCAAGACGATGGCATGGATATTGGTCTTCTTCTTCATCCCCTTTGTGGGTATCATCTTCTATTTCTTCTTCGGACAGAATACCCGCAAGGAACGGCTTATCAGCGACCGCAGTATGGACCAGCTCACCAAGCGCTCCATGCTCGAGTTTGTAGAGCAGGAGAATCTTCACCTGCCAGACAGCAATAAACCGCTGATGAATCTCTTTGCCAACCAGAGTTGGGCGCTGCCTTTTAAAGATAATCAGGTGGATATTTATACCGATGGCTACGATTTCTTCCTTACCTTATTATATAATATAGGACAGGCAAAGCATCATATTCATCTCGATACCTATATCTTCGAAGCCGATGCCTTGGGATATCTGATAGCTGATGCCTTGATCGATAAGGCGGAGCAGGGAGTAGAGGTGCGACTGATTTATGATGATGTAGGCTGCTGGAAGGTGAAGGATGAATTCTTTGAACGTATGCGTGATGCAGGCATTGATGTACATTCGTTCATGCCAGTCCGCTTTCCGGCTTTTACGAGTAAGGTAAACTATCGTAACCACCGCAAACTCTGTGTCATAGATGGTAAAGTGGGCTTTATCGGCGGCATGAATATAGCTCTGCGCTATGTGAAGGGTGATAAGAAACAGGCTTGGCGCGATACGCATCTCCGTATTGAGGGCGGTGGCGTTTACGCCATTCAGAGAGCCTTTCTGGTAGACTGGTATTTCGTAGACCGTACGTTGGTTACCAATCGCCAGTATTATCCGCCGGTCAGTGTGCATATCCACAACAATTGTCTCGTACAGATAGTTACGGGCAGTCCTATCAGTCCTTGGCCTGATATCATGCAGGGCTATGTCCGCATCCTGCTTCAGGCCCGGAAGTATGTGTATATGGAAACGCCTTATTTCCTGCCAACTGAACCAGTATTGTTTGCCATGCGAACAGCAGCTCTGGCGGGTGTGGATATCCGTCTGATGTTGCCCCGTCATGCTGATGCCAAACTGGTAGAGTGGGCATCGCGTTCGTATGTGATGGAGGCGATAGAGGCTGGCGTAAAGGTTTATCTCTATACGGCAGGCTTTAATCATAGTAAATTGCTGGTGAGTGATGATAATCTCTGTACGATAGGCAGTACGAATATTGACTTCCGAAGTTTTGAGAATAATTTCGAAGCGAATGCGTTCTTCTTTGATGAGGGGATGGCGCAGCGCGTGAAGGCTGTCTATCTGCGGGATGAGGCGAAGAGCATCCTGGTAGATGATGTATCTTATTTCGTAAAACGTCCGTTCCTGCAGCGCCTTTTCGAGAGTACGGTAAGATTGCTCTCGCCGCTGTTATAACGAATAAATCCCCGTTTGCATCTTGTCTGGTGCAAACGGGGATTTTTTTCTATCTGAATATTGAGAAGTTTACGCTTCCGTAACTTCTGTGCTCCAGAAATCGTGGATGCTCGGAGAAATCATAGTCTTTGCCATGCTCAAAGACGAAGATGCCTCCTTCGTTGAGATAGTCGCCATTCAGAACGAGGTCTGGAATCTGCGGCAACTCCTTCAGAGCGTATGGAGGATCGGCAAAGATAAAGTCAAACTTCTGCTTGCAGGTCTTCAGAAAACGGAATACATCACCACGAATCAGAATATCCTTGTCTTCGCCCAACTTCTGAAAACATTGGCGTATGAAGTTGGCATGATCGCGGTCGGCCTCTACGCTGATTACCCGGCTGCAGCCTCGTGATACCAGTTCGAGCGAAATGCTGCCCGTACCGGCAAAAAGGTCGAGGGCAGAGGTATCTTCGAAATCAATATATCCCTGCAGCACATTAAAGATGTTCTCCTTTGCAAAATCTGTTGTCGGACGCGCCTTAAACGAACGTGGAATGTCGAAATGGCGTCCCTTATATTGTCCTGTTATGATTCTCATTTGTTTTAATGTTGAATATTAAATGTTGAATGTTAAATGTTGAATGTTGAGTGGGGCTAGCGCCTTTTTGTCAACGCACTTTACTTACTTAAGTACAGTGCCATCAAATCGAATGGCAGACCTTTAATCTCTGTGATGGGCGCACGGTTGAATTCGGCGGCAGGATTCAGAATGAAGGTCTTCTTGATATAGAGTTTCGTGTTGTAGAGGAACCAGTCCTTATCCGGAACATTGCCTGATACATGCAACTCATCCTGCATCTGGTTGAATCCTAACTGCTTCCATACATAGAGAATGAAATAGAGGGCATCCTTGGCATGCTCGGCATTGAACGAGTTGAAGAATTTGAAACGGTTCTTCTCGAAACCGAAAACGTCCAGCTTCTTGTCGTGGAAATAAACATAGAGCTTGCGGTGAATGCCGGTGAAATTGCGATGATGCAGATAGTGCCACATCGGTTGCATGATAGGTGTGAAGCGGACATCCTTGAAGTTGTCTTCTACCACCATCTTCAAATCCTTGTTGATAGGGAATACCGCTACCGCATTCAGTTCCGGCTGCACTCTGTAGAGAATGGCATCGCTGTTATGACTGTTGAAGGCATGCTGATAGAGCACATCGATATCCTCTTCATGAAATTCTTCGATAGGAACCAGCAAGATAGGCGAATCGAGATATACGCGTACCTTCTGGTATCCCCGCTGCAGGAGAGTACTCTCCTTGAAAGCCTGACGCAAGTTGGCTGCCATCGAAACACCACTCTTTACTGTGTAAGGTTCATAGATGAGCTGATGCTCAGCTTCACGGTCAACTACCGAAAAACTGAGGGTGTTTCTGCTCACGCGGATGGTGAGTCGTGCTTGCTGAATGTTGTTACCTTTTATTTGCATATCTGTTACCAATTACCTGCGTTGTTATTATCTGTCGTTAAATCGCCTATCTTGAGTCCGGGATAGTTGCCGGCATAGTTGGCCTCCTCTATCTTCTGCTGGATGGAACCTTCATCGAGTCCGTCGAGGAAGGTCTCATAACCGGCCCCACATTCCATCACCGGAATCTGCTTACCGCTTTTTCCTACGATAACCGTGGCTGCAAGTGTAAACTTCTTACCGTTGGCATAGGGAATGTATTGGGCATCTTCCTGTAAGAATTTGCCTTTTACCAGTGTCGGAAAATCGCCTGTATATACGCCGTGTTTCGCCTTGTATTTCTCTTCAGCCTGACGTATCTGCATCAGTTTCTCCTTCACCTCTGCTTCTCTGCTAGCCATGGCTTTCTGGAAGCGGATGGGCTGGCTTACACTCAGAATACAGAGTAGCATCATGATGATGACGCATGCTCCCAAAATATAATTATTCTTTATTCTTTTTCTCATTTCAAAAAGTATTATTACTTTTGCACAGCAAATAGGTGCAGTAAATTTTCTGCAAAGATACTAAAAGTTTTCGAAATATGAACATTGAAGAGTTAAAATATCAGATATTACAGCAATTTGGCTTTCCGCCAACCCCAGAACAGGCTCAAGCGCTCGATGTTTTCGTGCAGTTTATGACGGATAGTAATCCTCATGCTGTGATGATTCTCCGGGGTAGTGCGGGTACCGGTAAGACATCGCTTTCGGGTGCTATCGTCCGTACGCTCCGTGCCGTTCGCCAGAAGGTGATGCTCCTTGCTCCTACGGGTAGGGCGGCTAAGGTCTTCTCTCTGAACAGCGGGATGCCTGCCTATACCATTCATCGCCGCATCTATCGCGAAAAGGCGTTTGCCGGAGTGGATGGACAGTTCAATCTCAATGATAATCTCTATACTGATACGCTTTTTATGGTAGATGAGGCTTCGATGATTGCCAATTTGGGATTGGGCGGAACCACCTTTGGCAGCGGTTGTCTGCTAGATGATCTGATTCATTTTGTGTATCAGGGACGTAACGACCGACTTTTGCTGATTGGCGATAAGGCACAGTTGCCTCCTGTTGGTGAGGAAGAATCACCAGCTCTTTCTGCTGCGATGCTCCAGGGATATGGACTGTCTGTTTATGAGTGCGATTTGAACGAAGTAGTCCGTCAGAGTCAGCAGTCGGGCATCCTCTTTAATGCTACCTGTATCCGCCAGATGATTACCCACGATGACATTACCCAACTGCCTAAAATCCGTTTCTCCGGTTTCTCGGATATCAGGGAGATGCCGGGTGCAGAACTCATCGAGGCTCTTGGCGACAGCTATCATCATGTAGGACTGGACGATACCATTGTGGTGACTCGTAGCAACAAGCGCGCCAACATCTTCAACCAGGGCATTCGCAACATGGTGCTTGATAGGGAAGAGGAACTCGAGAGTGGCGACATGCTGATGATTGTGAAGAACAATTATTATTGGATGGAGGAAGAAAGAAAGAAAATAAAGGAAAGGCAATTAAGTGAAGAACGAAAAGTGAAGAGTGAAAAATTTAATACTTTAGCTAATCATATAGTTCAAAGTAACGAAGTTCCAAGTCATGAGATTCCTGCTTTCCTGGCTAATGGAGATAGGGCGAAGGTGATGAAGGTGAGCCGTCGCATCGACCTCTACGGCTTTCATTTTGCCACCCTTCTGTTGAAATTTCCCGATTATGATAATTATGAACTGGAGGCTACGGTATTGCTGGATACCTTGACGAGTGAGGCTCCTGCTTTGACCCATGATCAGCAGGAACAGCTTTTCCATAAGATAGAGGAGGATTATCAGGACATACCACTGAAGGCAGACCGTATGAAGGCAATCCGGCAAGACCCGTATTTCAATGCTCTGCAAGTGAAGTTTGCCTATGCCGTTACCTGTCATAAAGCGCAGGGTGGACAGTGGTCGCATGTTTATGTAGACCAGGGCTATATGACGGATGATATGCTTACTCCCGATTATATCCATTGGCTCTATACTGCTTTCACCCGTGCCACCGAAATGCTATATCTGGTGAATTGGCCAAAGACGCAGGTAGAAGGAGAGTAATTTACTCTTCTTCTTTTGTTCAGGATTTATATGAAAAGAAAAAAGTCCGGCTCTCTCTCGAAAGTCGGACTCTTAAATTTTTGAGTTATTTTTTGGGAAAAGTGGGTAGTGATGGATTCGAACCACCGAAGGCATAGCCAGCAGATTTACAGTCTGCCCCATTTGGCCACTCTGGTAACTACCCAAAAGCTTTATGTCTCAAAAGCGAGTGCAAAGGTAATGCTTTTATTTGATATTACCAAATTTTTTCGGCACTTTTTTCTCTTTTCCTTCAAAAAATGTTCTTTTTCCCCTATAAAATAGGTTTTTTCCTCTCTTTTACCTTTTACTTTTTTACCTTTTTACCCTTTTACCTTTACCACATGTCTTCTGCGGTGTTTTCTCGACAGCCTTCTGTGCTTGTAATGTTCATACTTCTTGATGGCAACGAATACCGTGAGGGCAAGGACTACGGCTAGCAGGAAGAGCGAGATACCGATGATGATGATAGAGGAGTAGAGTAGCATATGTTGTGCTGTCTTGTTCATTTTTGTTGTAAATTTGCGTGCAAAGTTACGCATTTTTCGATAAATATTGAAAGAAACAAAGAAAAAGTTGTATCTTTGCAAACGTTTTGTAGCATCTGATATACAGAACTGAATAATTATTGAATAAATATACATACATGATTGTTACAATAGAATGGATGGAGGAGTGGTTCAGACGGTTCGACCAGGAATATTTCGGGGGAAAGCTGCCTGTTCCTGAACTCGGACTTACTCATGCCAAGACTCGTTTGGGGCAACTTGCCTATAAGCGGGCCTCCAGATGGGGACGCACCAAACTCTACGATTTCAAACTCTCCATGTCTACTTATTATGATATGACCGACAAGCAGGCAAAGAGTGTCTTGCTCCACGAGATGATACATTATATCATCGGTTATACGGGACTGAAAGATACCTCGGCACATGGTGTCGTGTTCAAGGGACTGATGGATAAACTCAACAGTCAGTATGGCTGGGATATCAGAGTATCGACATCCACCAAGGGCTGGAAGGTAAGCGAAACCGTAAAAAGCAGGAAAGAGAAGAAGGGACCGCAGATTTATCTGATGCTTGCCATCGAGATGAATGATGGAAGACATTATCTCTCGAGAGTGAATCCGAGTTTTGCCCGTCGCATCGAAAATCAACTGAAGACGGTCAGGGAAGTGGTTTCTCATCAGTGGTATACTACGATGGAGAACTATTTCGAAGACTATCCGCAGGTGCGCAGCTTGAGAGGAAGGCGCATCTCGAAGGCCGATTTCGGAAAGTTGCTCAATGTGCTCACTCCCTTTCAGCTGTAATATCGGGCGAATGTATAAGAATAAGAATAACCAAAACTCATTATTGATATAAAATGAAAGAAACCTGGAAAATGATAGCCCTGCTGGCGATAGCCATTGGAGGATTGCTGGCTTATGCCTTTATTCCAGAGCAAGTGGCTGAAAACATTCCGCTGAAACAGATTGCAATGGATGCGCTGACCGGTAAGAGTGAGGCAGAACTTGCTGAAGAGGAAAAGGCTGACAGCATGATAAAGGAACCCGTGGATACGGCGGCGCAGCGAGTACTGATCTTCGGCGACTCGATGTCGGAATATCTCGGTCTGCGACTGGCTGACTATGCCAACAAGAACGGTCACAAACTCACCTGTATTACCTGGGTGAGTTCGGGTACCAGAAACTGGGCTGCTACCGATACCCTGCAGCATTATATCCAACGTATCAAACCTACCCATGTCTTTGTATGTCTGGGTAGCAACGAACTGTATACGGCTGATATGAAGGGATGTGAAAAACGCATCCGTGCCATACTGAGCAAGATTGGTAATATACCGACGATATGGATCGGTCCGCCAAACTGGTGTGAGGATAATGGATATAACAAACTCCTCCGTGAAGTGATGGGACCGCGAGGCTATTATCCTAGCTATAAGCTCACCTTCGAACGCCAGAAAGACGGCCGACATCCGACTATGGCTTCGTCTGCCATGTGGATGGATAAGATAGTAGAGTGGATGAATAGCGGACATTGTGTGCATCCGTTCCGATTGGAAATGCCGGATAAGCGAGACCGCAGATACAGACAGATTACCATCTTGCCTCCTGGAACCAAACATAGGGCTGACAACACGGCTATAAAGAAGGATTCTCTTTCTCTGCCTGTTGAGGGAACTTTGCCAGAGACAACAGAAAGTCCTGCTGTTACCAAGGAACCTGCAACAGCAGGAAAAACGGCTCCGGCAGCTGCTGACAAGACGACTCCAGCGGTAAAGCATGTAAACCATAAAGACTCCATATAAGGAAGAGTTCAATAAATAATACTTCAGAACAGACAAATGAATTATTCAACATTCGAAATAAGTGCCTTGTGGCATTGGATAGAGCGGCTGTTTGTTTATCAGGCAGATTCTCCGCTGATGATGGGCAGCATTCCGTTTGCGCTGCTCTTCATCTTCTTCCTTGCCATTTATACCCTGCTCAAGAGCTATTCGCGCACAGCCATGATGATGTATGTCATCTGCTTCAGCCTTTTCTTTGCCTATAAGGTAAACGGAATGGTGATGTGGATGCTGCCGCTTACGGCTTGCATCAATTATGCCGTAACCCAGGAAATGAGACTGCATGAGGGAAAGGCACGCAAGGTGCTGCTCACCTTCGTGGTGCTTGTAGACCTGGCTCTGCTGTGCTATTTCAAATATACCAATTTCATCATTGGCGATGTAGTCAACGAGATGTTCAGCACCAACTTCTCCCTGCAGTCTATCGCTCTGCCTGTAGGTATCTCGTTCTATACCTTCCAGGCTATCAGCTATGCGGTAGATACCTATAAGCGCAAGTTTGACATGGAGGTAACGCTCCTGGAGTATTGCTTCTATCTCACCTTCTTTCCGCTGCTGATGGCGGGTCCTATCACCCGTGCCGCCAACCTGATACCCAGACTGAAACGAAACGAACAGGCTTCCAGCAGAATGCTTTGGACAGGACTCTTCCTCATCATGCTGGGACTGGTCAAGAAGAATATGCTGAGCGATTATATCGCACAGTTTAACAACTGGGTGTTTGATGCGCCGCAAACCTTCTCGGGTTTCGAGAATCTGGCAGCGCTCTTCGGCTATCCAGTCCAGATTTTCCTCGATTTCTCGGGATACAGCGATATGAGTATCGGTGTGGCAGCCATCCTGGGTTTCTATCTGCCCGACAACTTCTATTTCCCTTACCGCTCACTCTCGGTTACCGAGTTCTGGCGTCGCTGGCACATCTCGCTTTCCTTCTGGTTCCGCGATTATGTGTATATTCCGCTGGGTGGAAACCGGAAGGGAAAGGTGCGCATGTATTTCAACAACTTCCTCACCATGCTGGTGGCAGGTTTGTGGCATGGCTCTTCCTGGATGTTCGTCATCTGGGGTGCTCTTCATGGTTTCGGACTTGTGGTGCATAAGTTCTTCAGCCGTCAGTTGGGCATAAGCATTCCCCGTACGCTGGCTGGCAATTCCCTCAGCTGGCTCATCACCTATTTATATATATGCTTTGCTTGGTCGTTCTTCCGTGCCAAGGATTTGGGTGTGTTGGGGAAGATGTATGATAAGGTGGCAAATGATTTCAGTATCGATTATCTGGTGCCTTTCTTCCATGCCCGTCCTGCCTGGACGCTTTGCATCATAGGTGTCATGCTGAGCTATCTCTTTACCGAGCGCCAGTATCACCGTCTTCAGGCGCGGTTCATCCTCCTGCCTTGGGTGGCTAAACTGCTGCTCTTCATCATCTGTCTGCAGATGGTGGTGGAGGTTTCCCAGGAGAGTGTGCAACCGTTCATTTATTATCAGTTCTAGTTTCGATGGTTAATATTAATATATATATTTGAAGTAACAGACAAAACAGAAAAATTGTATGAAGAAACTATTATTCTTTTTGCTCCTGACGACGGCTGTCGTCGGTAGAGCACAGACATCGCTTGACTTGCTGCCTGTAGGCACCGAGGCTCCCGATTTCACGATTACTGACAGTAAGACGGGTAAGAAAATCTTCCAGCTTTCAGATAAGAAGACTCAGATGGATAAAGACGGAAAGACGGTTCCGGGTGTCTGGACCGTGCTCGATTTCTGGGCTTCCTGGTGTCCTGACTGCAGAAGAGACATGCCGATGGTGAAGGCTATCTATGACAAATACAATACCAAGATCCAGGTAGTGGGTGTTTCTTTTGATACCGATGAGGCTAAGATGAAGAAATATCTGGGCGATAATCAGTATACCTGGTTGCAATACTGTGAGTTTAAGAAATGGAAGGAAACGAAGATTTCCAAGGATTATCACATCTCATGGATTCCAACCTCTTATTTGATCAATCCGGAAGGTAAGGTTGCATTCTCTACCGTGAAGGCGGAGGAGATGATGAAGAAACTGGATTCGCTCGACCAGGCTGGAGCTTTGAAACCTGCTCAGATGCAGACTGCTCTCAAGAAGGTGTATAATGAAAGTATCGATCCGATGGCTCAGATTGATGAGGCTTTGGCTAAAGCCAAGAAGAATGGCAAGTTTGTTATCTGTCAGGTAGGTGGTAACTGGTGCCCATGGTGCTTGAAGTTTGCCGATTTTGTGGAGAAGAATGCTGCGGTCAACAAGATGGTGAATGATCATTTTGAATATATTCATGTGAACTACAATCGCAGAAAAACTGCCGGTGATGCGGCGGTGAAGAAGGCTGAGCAGCTGATGAAGCGTCTGAACAATCCTCAGCGTTTCGGATTTCCGGTCTTTGTGGTGCTCGATGAAACCGGAAAGGTTCTCCATATCCAGGATTCCAGTTTCCTGGAAGAAGGTAAGGGATATAACGAAAAAAAGGTGCTCAGATTCCTGAAGAGCTGGACACCTCAGGCTATTAAAGGATAAAGAAAGAGGGTGTGTCATTAACTTATGGCACACCCTCTACCTGTTTCATATCGTAATTTTATGCATTACAAACCTCTTGCTTTCAGGAATCCGGAAGCATCTGGCTTCTCCATACCTGTAAAGTCAGTAAACATTTCCATCTGGTCCTTGGTGTTGCCACGGCTCAGAATCTTATCGCGGAATGCCTGACCAACGGCTGGATCCAAGGCACCATGCTTTGCAAAGTAGTCGGCGATGTTCACAGCCAGCACCTCTGTCCAGAGATAGCTGTAATAGCCTGCAGCATAACCGCCGCCCCATACGTGGTTGAAATATGATGTGCTGTAGCGAGGAGGAATCTGGGTGTTGAGCAAACCGATGTTGTGGAGCTCTTCCTTCTCGAAGGCGCCTGCCATATAAGGTGAAGGCACCTCTTCTTCGCTAATCTTGTGCCAGGCAAGGTCAAGACAGGTTGCAGCCAGATTCTCGCCCAGTGAATAAGCGGTCTGGAAGCTGATGCTCTTCAGCATGCGCTCTTTCAGATCGGCTGGCATCGCAGCTCCGGTCTCGGTATGACGGGCGTAATGGTCGAATATCTCCGGAATAGAAGCAAACGATTCGTTAAACTGGGATGGCATCTCTACGAAATCGCGGGCAACGGCTGTTCCTGAAAGGGTATTGTACTTGCAGTCGGAAAGGATTCCGTGAAGCGCATGACCGAACTCATGGAACAGGGTAGTAACCTCATCCCATGTGATGAGAGATGGCTGACCCTCCGGTGCCTTGGCGTTGTTGCATACATTATATATGATAGGCAACTGGCCGCGCTGCTTGCTCTGCTTGGCAAAGGCGCTCATCCATGCACCGCCACGCTTGGTAGGACGGCGGAAGTAATCGCTGTAGAAGAGGGCGATTGGCTTGCCGTTCTTGTCGCTTACCTCGAATACCTTCATGTCTGGGTGATAGGTTGGGATATCCTTGCGCTGCTTGAAGTTCAGTCCGTAAACACGATGGGCGGCATAGAACACACCGTTCACCTGTACGCTGTCGATGTTGAAGTATGGCTTGATTTCATCATCGGTAATGTTGAGCATCTCCTTCTTCATTTTCGCAGAATAATAGAAGCGGTCGTATGGCTGCAGCTTGAAGTCCTTGCCCTCAGTCTTCTGTGCATACGCTTCTATCGCCTTGGTTTCAGCATCAGCCTTAGGAGCATATTCCTTTATGAGCTGCTTCAGGAAATCATCCACATTCTTGCTGTTCTTAGCCATCGTCTTTTCGAGCGAATAGTCGGCATAGTTGTCATATCCCATCAGCTTGCCCTTCTCGGCACGCAACTTGGCAATCTCGGTTACGATAGGGAAGGTGTTGAATTTTGGGTTAGTACCGTCGGCACGGTGGATGCTTGCCATATACACCTTCTTGCGCAGTTCGCGGTTCTGGAGATTGGTGAGGATAGGCTGCTGGGTGGTGTTGATGATGACGATGCAGTAAGGTGCCTTGCCTCCGCGGCTCTCAGCATCTTTCTTGCATTGTGCAATGTCAGCATCGCTCAATCCGGCGAGCTCTTCCTTGCTGTTTACCCAAACCACGGCGTTGTTGGTAGCGGCAGGAAGAAGGTTGCCCCACTCCTGCTGCAACTCTGAGATGCGGGAGTTGATCTGCTTCATGCGCTCCATCTTCTCGGCAGAAAGGAGGGCACCTGAACGTACAAAACTCTTATAGATAACCTCAGTAAGGCGCTTGTCTTCGCCCTTGAGTTTCTTATATTCATTATCGTAAACATACTTGATGCGCTCGAAGAGTTTCTTGTTGAACGAAATCTCATTGTCGAGTTCGGTCAGCAATGGGGTAGCCTTCTTTTCGGTTTCGGCGATGCCCGGAGTCTTGTGGGCACTGGTGAGACCGAAGAAGATGTTAGTCACCTTTTCGAGCAGTGCACCGCTCTCCTCATAGGCGAGGATGGTGTTCTGGAAGTTAGGCTTCTTCTTGTTGTTTACTATCTTCTGGATGTTGGCACGCTGCTCCCTGATAGCCGCTTCGATGGCTGGCAGGTAGTCACTCTCCTGAATCTTGCTGAAGTCAGGAGCACCGAATGGAAGACTGCTCTTTGTTAAAAGAGGATTCTGACGGTTACCGCCCGCAGTCTGTGCGAGCGATGAGGCTGGCATCTGCAAGAGTGTTGCGGCCAAGCCCAGGGTAAGGAAAGTCTTGTTAAGTTTCATCATGTTTCTTTGTTTATTTGAAATTTGTTTTGCAAAGATAATCATTTATTTCGGATTATCGCATTTTTATTCATATTTCTTATGGAAAATCAGCAGACAGATGGCTCCTGCCAATGCCATCGGCACACCGATAAGGGCAGGGAAGTTGTATCCTAATCCCATAGCAACAGGAATACCACCCAGAAAAGCACCCACGGCATTACCCAGATTGAAGGCGCCCTGAATGCAGCAGCCGCCCAGCATTTCGCCACCCTTGGCATGCTTCACGATGAGGAATTGCTCAGGCGATCCGATGCCGAAAAGACAGGCGCAGCAGATGAACATCAGCACCACTGATACCCAGCTGAAAGGGGCGAGGAAGAAGGTGAGCAGAAGTGCCACTGCCGCCAGAAACTGGAGATAACAGGTAAAGCGGCCCGGCTTGAAGCGGTCGGCAAGCAAGGCACTCACCTGATTGCCTACTACCATTCCGCCGCCTGCAAGAATCATCAGCAGAGAGATGCTGGCTGCGCTGAATCCGCCCTCCATCTGAAGCAGCGGCGAGATATAACTGAACCAGCAGAGGATGCCGCCATTGCCCAGGAAGGTGGCGGCGATGATGAGCCACGGAGCCTTGTTGCGGAGGAAATGGAACTGTGCCTTCATACCGTTGTTGGGCAGTGCTTCTACATCCGGAACCCATCTGTGAATCATGTATAGGGTGATGAGTCCGAGCACGATACAGCTGACAAAAGGTACTCGCCAGCTGAACATGTGACTCAGGAAGGTTCCCACCGGCACACCCAGCAGGTTAGCCACCGGCATACCTGCGCACATCATCGCCACGGCATTGGTTCCCTTACCCTCTTTGGCAATCTTCACCGCCACGATGGTACCCGTTCCGAAGTAGGCGCCATGAGGCAGACCTTCTATAAAGCGGGCGCAGAGCAAGAGCCAGTAGTTAGGTGCTACTGAGGCGATGACAGCTCCGAAGGTGATGAGCGAAGCCAGGAACAGCAGGATATTCTTGGGTCTGTATTTATGCATGAGAATCAACGAGAAAGCTCCGGCGCAGACGCCGAGTGCATAGATGGAGATGAGATGTCCTGCTTCTGGGATGGAAACGTTCATGTTGTGGGCGATGTCTGTGATGATGCCCTCGATGATGAATTCAGCGATGCCCAAGGTAAAGGTACCCAGCGCGAGTGCAAATAGTCCTTTTTTCATTTGTTCTTATGAGTCAATATTATCCTTAAAAAATAGTTTCTCTCTTATTTTATGTCTTTGTAAGACAATAGTTTCAGCCTTTTTTACATATCCTCCATCGACAATCCTTGGTATCCGATATCGAATTTCTTGAATTTTCCTGTAGCCTGGAAGAAATGCTCGGCTTTATCTTTTAAAATGCCGAGATTTATATCCTTAGCTTGGCGTTTTACTTCATAAAAAATAACCTTCTGCTCCAGTTCATCGGCAGCGATAATATCGATTTCATTCTCTCCCTTTCTGTCCCACCAGGAGGCTATCTGGGTATATTCTTCGCTCTCTATCATCTTGGCAATAAAATATCTTTCCAGAACCTTGCCGGTGTATGTGGTGTAGCTCTTATCCATGACCATTTTTAGTTTTTTATTGGCGCCAACCTCTATCATGTATCCATATTTGTAGATGTAGCGAAACCAGACGCGAAGGAAGTTGTCTTCTATCTGATAGCGAATGTTGCGATTGGTCTTTTGGAACATCGGTATATAACGGGAGATCAGGCTATAGTCGTTCTCCAGTTTGGTGAGATAGCCCGAAAGTTCTATTTTCATGATGCTTTCTATTTCACCTCGAGTTGTGTAGCCTGAAGCGATAAGTTGCAGTATCTCGAAATAGCGGGCATAGTCTTTGCCAAATACTTCTATCAGCATATTTTTTCCTTCGTAGATGAAATAAGAGTTTTTTGCAATAAACCGCTCTGTCATCTGTTCCTTGGTCGTGGCTCCTGCATCCATCATCATTTCTACATATTCTGCTACTCCGCCTGTATAACTGTAGAGAGCCAGTAGGTCATCATTGGTATAGGCAGAATTATATGTAGAGAGAATTTCCTTAATGACAGAAGGGGGAAATGGAGTGACTTTTATTTCTCCAGTCTGCCTACCATAAAGAGGTTGCTTGTTATTTTTAAAGATGATGTTCATAAGTGAATAAACAGAACCGCAGACCACAAGATTAATATGAGCTTCCTGTTTGTTAAGGTCCCATATCTTTTGCATATCTGAAAAGATTGATGGATTAACCCGCTTGAAATCCTGAAACTCATCAATGATGAGAGTGATAGGGCGAATCTTGGATAGTTGAAGCAGATATTTAAAGATGTCAGCAAAGCGTGTTACTTCACCGAGAATAGGAAGCTGAAGTTTGCTCGTCATCTCTTCGATAAAATCTCTGCAGAGTTCTGCTTCTGATTTTCTTGCAACAAAGAAATACAGCATATCCTGAACATCCTCGTATGCTTTTATCAATAAGGATGTCTTACCGCTACGTCGGCGTCCGGTTACAATTGTAAAACGAGCCGTTTGCAAAGATAGATTTCTTATCTCTTGCAATTCTTTTATTTCGTTTTGTCTTCCAAAGAACTTCATATTTCTATAATTTTATAGTTTATTTTTTTTGTGTTATTTTTCGAAACCGCTGTTTCGGAAATGGCGGTTTCGAATGCAAAGATAACAAAAAAAGCCTGAATATCAGTTTGTTTGTTCGCTAATTTAAGTTTTTTTTTATTTGTTTAAGCGCTGCTTGTTTTTCCGAAATGGTAGTTTCGAAAGTGAAAACGCTGGAATTGTCAGGATCATGGTCACATACCTTTCCGGGCAGTATGCATATTGTATTTCATCTTCAATTTCATCTTCCCTCTTCATCTTTCCTCCTCCTATGTCAGCTTTTGTCTTAACCGGATTGTATTTTTGCCGCAGAATTGCATAAGATTTCTTATTAAAAATTTGGTGGCTCATCAGATTTTTAATACATTTGCCATTGGTTAGTGACAGGGCAGGTGAAAGTCCTTGCTTGAAGTCGCTACGATGCAGAGAAACTGATAAACTTGTGGACACGAGCAAACTATTCAGTTCTGTAGGTTGAAATCTGGTAAATTGAAACGTAGAAAGAACGAGAGAAAGTAGGGATTCGCACCATCTTTTTTCACTTATGGACCATTATGAACTTGTTTAGCTCGCAGAATTTTCCTAGCTTTGCAGAGTGATTGGTTGCTTAATGACGATCGAAAACAATAATTGTAAATTAATAACAGAATAGTATATTATATGGATGAAAAACTAAATGCATTTCAGATAAGTCAAATCGAATTTGATGCTGAAGATATGGATTTTGCTCAGCTTGAGAGTCAACTAGAAGCAGAACTTGATTCTCAAATGGAAGACTTGAAAGTCTTGGAAGAGGAACATGACAAAATTGGAAATCCAGCCACGATAGGAGAAACAGTTAAAAATGTTGTTTGGGAACAATTTATCAATCAGGTTGGTGTTATTGCAGGTGAAGATTTTATTAGAGAAAATCGAGGATTGACCCTTGATTTGAGAGATTCTGCACATATTCAAACAACAGAAAATTTTGAGAAAGGAAAGATTGCTACCCATAATGATAAAATTGATTATCAAAAAAGATATGATGATTGGCAGGCTAATTTCCAGCATGATGAAAATGGTGATGTTAAAACTCATCAAACGAGAACCGGAAAACAAGAGGCTACTTTGGTAAATGGTGCAAGAAAACCATTTGACGAAGGAAGACCAACAGGTTCTGTGGAACGTGGAACAGATATGGATCATACGGTATCTGCAGGAGAGATAATTCGTGACCCTGCAGCAAATGCGCATCTTTCTAAAGAAGAACAGATAGCTTTTGCTAATAGCGAAGCTAATTTGAATGAGATGAATGCAGGTCAGAATCGTTCTAAAGGTGATAAGTCAATGACAGATTGGTTAGATAATCCCAATAAAAACGGACAAAAGCCAGATGAGATATTTGATATAAATGAAGAACAAAAAGAGAAATATCGTGAGAAGGATAAAGAGGCTAGGACTGAGTATGAAAGAGTAAAGAAGGAAGGAGAAAAACGTTCGATAGAAACAGGAAAGAAATCGCAGCGTGAAGAGGCTTTTCGCATCGGCGGAAAGGCTTTGCGTTCTGTGATTATGGGATTGTTGGCTTCTTTGATTAAGGATATTATACAAAAATTAGTAGCGTGGTTTAGGTCTGGTAAAAGAAGTCTCTCAACATTTATAGATTCGGTGAAACTTGCAATAAAGTCTTTCTTGTCAAATTTGAAGACGCATTTGCTTAATGCTGGAAATACATTGATTACAACAATCTTTACAGCAATCTTTGGTCCTGTAATTGGAATGATAAAGAAAGCATGGATATTTTTAAAGCAAGGTTACCAATCTGTAAAGGAAGCAATTGAGTTCTTCAAGAATCCTGCGAATAAGAATATGCCATTTAGTATTAAAATGATGGAGGTTGGTAAAATTATTGTAACTGGTGCAACTGCTGGTGGTGCAATCTTGCTTGGTGAAACAATAGAGAAGGGACTGATGACTATTCCGGTGTTTGCTTTTCAGATTCCTCTGTTGGGAAGTCTTGCTAGTTTGTTAGGGATGTTCTTTGGGGCATTAATTAGCGGACTCATTGGAGCTCTTGCTTTGAATTTGATAGATAAGATGATAGCAAAAAAACAAAGGAGTATCAACCATAGCCAGCAGATTAATAAGAAAAATCACTGCTGTCCCGTTTAGAAATCTTCCGGTCCGAATAGGCTCGGCATATAGTAATCGGTTGACTCTTTCTCGGGAACAGTCTTGTTAAATAATTCATTAATTGGGGTTTTATCCGTAAGGAACAACCCGACGTTCTTTGAAATTGTGTGTAAAGATTGATTCATGTGCATCTTCTTTTTGGTTAGAGCCAATAGAAGGTATGTACAAACGGCAATCCAAATCTGGAGATAGATAGCATTCTCAGATGTTCCATAGAAGGATTTGATGTGCAAGTGTTGCTTGATCCATTTGAAGAAAAGCTCCACATTCCATCTTTCCCTATAAAGTTCTGAGATTGTAAGCGCTTCGTACTCCATGTTGTTTGTGAGAAATCGATAGACATTGTTGGTAGCATAATCTTCATAGGTAACCATCCTTATTTCTTCTGGATACCATTGTGATGTACGTAGACAGATGAGTTTTATTTTCTCATCTGCAATGACACCTGTAGACTTGTCAACTTCACAGCAGGCGCTAATATCAAAACGCATATTGTCCTTTGCTCGGGTTACGAAGAATGCATTCTTTTCATGAATGAGGTGGAACAAGCGATAGAAATCAACATATCCCTTGTCCATCAAGTATATAGCAGATGGTTCAATATAAAGATAGTCCAATGCTTTTACATCATGAACTGATGCTTCGGTTAGATAAACTGATACTGGTAGGTTACCTCTCAAATCTAATAATGTATGCATCTTGATACCTCCTTTATGCTTGCGAAACTTAGCCCAAGGACAAAGCTTAAGACAAAGGCTGATGGTACTGCTGTCAAAAGCATAAACCATGTTATCAAGATCAAGGCGAAAGTCATCCTTTGCATAGAGAGGGCGAACCTTCTTAACAAGAACTTGAGCGAAATCGGCATAGATTCTCCAGTCTCTTTTCTCATTAGCCTTGGCAAGTGTGTTACGAGGAACAGCATAGCTGATACCGCAATGATACAGTCTGCTTGACAATGCCGTTAGACAATTTTCAATATCTCTCAGGCTACCACGATTAGTTAGCTGAGCATAGCTCATCACAAGAAACTGATCCTTGCATGTAAAGTTCCTTGATCTATAATTGCCCTTGTATCGGTCAACACAAGCCTTGAATTCTCGTTCTGGGATATTTGACATGATTTGAGAGAATATTGTTTTTCCGTTGTTCATCGCACGCTTCTTTTTAGTTGCGTGCAAAGATACAAAATCAAATCGAATACACGATTTTAAATGAATAACTAATTGATTATAAATAAATTAAATAGATGTCGTCTCGTTTAAACGGGACACTAGTGAAGAAAAATGATATAATTAATAGTCAAGAGCAAATCTTGGTTGTTACAGCAGCTCAAGCTGCGAATGACAAAAAAGACACAGCGCAGAATGTAATGAATCGCCATCAGGAAGCAAATGATATAATCGAGAAATCCACTAGTTCTGTTGATGAGAACTTGAATGCCGTAAATGCCAATGAGAAAAAGTCTGAAGAAATTCAGACTCGAAATACAAGTGCATTGGATGAAATTGATGATATGTTGAATAATTTATAAAAGAATAATTATGAATGATGCAATAATAAAGAAACACAATTTTAGTAAGGCAAAGAACCAAATTCAGGAATTCTCAAGAAGACTTCCTGCTAATCCTCGTTTTGAAGAATTTGAGGAAGATGGTGGCTTGTTTGGATGGTTTGACCATAATGTCACAGGAAAAGAAATGAATAAATTTATGGGGAAGGTTCAAAACAAGTTGATTTCTGTAAATAGTTCATTACGTGGTATCATAAAAGAGTTTGGGGAGATATATAAAGCCTTAGATTATTTGGATAATGATTATATTAAAGGTATTCTTAAGGCTATAGATAATGCAGAAAAGGCTAGTGAACAAGCCGTTTCTGCAAGTAAGCAAGCTTTAAAGGCTCAAGATGATAATAGTAAGACGATAGAGGCACTAAGAAAAACGGTGCAAGCAATAAAGGATTCTAAAACGATAATCCCGGGATTAGGTGAGAAAGTCAAGGAGTGGGAATCGGTAAAAAAGCGATTAGAATCAATTAACCATCTTGATGATATGGATGTTGCTTGGAACCAGATACAAGAAGTGAATCTAAGATTAGACTCCTTGATGACTGAGACAGATTCGTTTAAAAAGTTAATATTACCAGAACTAGATGATGCTAAGAAAAAGATAGAGGATGTTTGTAATCAATTGGCTTTGATAGAGCATTTAGGTGATATTGATGGGATTTGGATTCAGCAAAATCTTCAAGCTGAAACTATTGATAGATTATTGGGAGATGCGAAAGACCTTTTGGGAAAAATAAATAGCCTCTCTGCAAAGCAGGATGATGATGTAAGAAAAGTGAATTCTGATATTCAGTCTTTACAGACTTACATTAATCATGTTAAGTCTTTTAAACATCTTGGAGATATTGATTCTATTTGGAATAGTGTAGAAGAAGCAAAGATTTTTTTTGAACAGTTTGGTAAGCAACTGAAATGTTTGGAAAAACAGCAAGATATTTCAACTAAAGAATTGGAGAATAAAATCAAAGTATTGGCTGATTTCCAAAGTCATTTGTCTTCTTTTGAACATATTGACGACATTGATAATATTTGGGTAGATTTACATAATCAAAGCAAGAGTTTAGTCTCTTTGAGTTCGCATTTTACTGAAATGCAAGATGCCTTCTTTGGTTTTAAGACAGAAGTGATAACGTCTTTAGAATCAATCGTAAGCCAACAAGAAGCAACGAATCTTTCTCTAAGAAAGAAACTGAAATATGCTTATTGTATTGGTGGTGGAGCTATATTTTTGTCTGTTTTAAGTGTTTTGTTGCAATATTGCGGTGTGCTATGAATTATAATAAATATGAGCAGTCTCTGTTAGAGGCAGCTTCTTCATTGGATGTTCTGATTCAATCAGATATTTGTTTTAAGCAGAATGTTTTGGATATATTTAGCAATGGAGATGATACCTCCATTGCTAAATTGTGTGTAAACATGTCTGCTGTTGTCAATGAATGTAATACTTCTGCGAAAAAAGCGATAGCTTTATTGAAGGATAAGTTGGTTTGCTATGTTGGGTATTGTGAACTGTGCAAAATAAACTCTAGTAATAAAGCAGATGAAAATGATCAGTCTTTAGAAGAACTTTTAGAAGAACTTGGAAACTTAATAGGATTAAGTAAGGTCAAGGATAAGGTTTACGATTTAATCGCATATCAGAAGGTTCAAAAAATGAGAAGTGAACATGGGCTTAACGTGCCCAAACATACGCTTCACTTGGCTTTTATGGGAAATCCTGGTACGGGGAAAACTACAGTTGCAAGAATCATTGGGCATCTGTATTACAAGCTCGGTTTACTTTCCAAAGGGCATTTTTTTGAGGCTTCTCGAACAGACTTGATTGCTGGTTATCAAGGTCAGACTGCATTGAAAGTGAAAAAGGTGATAGAGAAAGCTTTAGGAGGTGTACTGTTTATAGATGAGGCATATAGTATTACTGAAAATGAAAATTCAGACTCTTATGGCAGAGAGTGTTTAACTGAGTTGACAAAAGCATTGGAAGATTATCGAGATAATTTGGTCGTTATTGTTGCTGGATATACAGAACCAATGAAACATTTTTTTGAATCTAATCCAGGATTGAAATCAAGGTTTAATACTTTTATTACATTTGAAGATTATAATGGCGATGAGTTGTTTAAAATATTCGAGAAAATGTGCAAAGAGGATGATTACGAAATGTCTCCTGAAATTGTTGTTGGTCTGAAGGAGATTTTTAATGAAAGAGCTAATTTGCATATGCAGAATTTTTCTAATGGTCGTTTTGTACGTAATCTTTATGAAAATATGGTTATGAATCATGCAAGAAGAGTTATGTGTATAGTTGATCCGACTTTAAATCAATTAAGGTTATTTGAAAAGGAGGATGTTCCAACAAGAAATACTTTATAAACATAATGATTCTAGTTATTATGTAAGTGTAGAACATATTTAAAATATTTGGCAATGGATTATAATAACAAAGAAGATGAGTTGTTTCAGAAATGGGCTAGTTTTTTAGGAGTAACGATGGATGAGTTTGTTTCCGATGGATTGTTGTTTCATGCTGGATTAAAATTTGATGGTTTAAACTATGTAAGGACAACCTCTGGGGATAATTCTTTTAATTGGGATTCTTCTAAACGTCGTTTACTGATAATTACTCGTGATCAACCAAGTGATGACGGCAATGTTTGGGATGTTCGTGGTGAGGTTCCATTAAAACCAGATGGATGCTCTTTCAAGCCGATTGCAATGTTTAAATGTCTTATTCCTTGGAGTCAGGCAGCTTTGTTGTATGATAGTGATAGTTTGACGTTAAACTTTGGTGATAAGGAACAATTGATAGACTTTTGGTTTAATGCTCCAATAGCGAGAATGAATTGTGGAAAAGTGGCAGGAAAGCAAGTTAAAAATGGTGGATGTGACCGCAATAAAGTTATAAGTTATATAGAACAAAGTAAATCATTTCTTCTAAAACAGATTCAATTGTATGATGCAAATATAATTATGTGTACGACAGGATATGATTCTCAAACAAATCCTGTTATAGACTTTTTAAAAGAAATGTATTTGCCAGATTTATTGAAGGTGAATAACTATTTGTGGTTTTCTGTTTCGCAAGGTAAAGTAGTGTTAGATACGTACCATTTTGCTAATTTTGAAATGAGAGCTGATGATAAAAAAATATCAGAGGCAAATAACATTAGGGATAGTTTGCTTGATGCTAAGTCTAAGGGATATAATATTCCTTGATTACTATACAATACTTTTTTCTTGAACCTCTGTCACTATTTGACATATCTATATAGTTATTTCGCAGCCGAAATCAAATGTATAACTATATAAGGTAATGTAACAATGGAAAAGAACATCAAGAAAAGAGTGTGTTGTTTGGCTGCGGTATTGAGTGCCGTGCTGGTAGTATTATTTGGCTATTGGTTCTTCTTGAACCCTCATGGCTATTGGCAAAAGAAGAAGGAGGCAGAGAAGAATGAATATATGGATAGGAGGATGCTTTGGCGGAAGT
>OIXL01000203.1_pt1 | contig 33617 bp, 37 predicted proteins | sample 1587761 | NCBI WGS metagenome assembly OIXL01 (sample SAMN03283246) | human gut metagenome | biome: human-associated habitat; material: feces | host: Homo sapiens | place: Peru | collected 2012 | reverse complement strand
ACCTTCCCCTCCAGACCAACCTCCATGCGGTTCAGAGAGACCATCAGCCCGAGAATCTCCACATCTGCCTGTGCGCGAAGAATCGGAACCGTCTCCGCCATCGACGCGCCGGAGGTGGTAACGTCCTCAATGATCACCACACGGTCTCCATCGCGAAGCTTGCTTCCGAGAAGGATTCCGGTGTCCCCGTGATCCTTGACCTCCTTACGGTTTGCACAGTAGCGGATGTTCACGCCGTATATCTTACTGATGGCCATTACCGTGGCTACTGCAAGCGGGATGCCCTTATAGGCAGGTCCGAACAGAATGTCAAAATCCAGACCATAGGTATCATGAATGGCTCTTGCATAATACTCGCCGAGACGAATCAGCTGTCCGCCGTTCTGATAAGCACCTGCATTCATGAAGAACGGAGACTTGCGTCCGCTCTTTAAGGTAAAATCCCCGAATTTAAGGACACGGGAATCCAGCATAAAATCAATAAAATCCTGTTTGTACTGTTCCATGGATATCCTTCCTTCCGCAGTCTGACCGCTGCTCTTAACCAAGTGCCGTGCGAAGATCCTCGATCATATCGATTGTAGCCGCTCTCGCCGCATCCGCAAAGCCCTCCTCACCGAAGCGGGCATACTTCTCCTTCTTGTAGGCCGCAATGATTCCTCTGGAGGAATTGACAATTGCGCCGTTCCCGTCCTTGTCGAAAAAGCCGGACAGATCCTTTGCCGTCGCTCCCTGTGCTCCGTACCCGGGTGCCAGGATAAAGGTGTGCGGCATCAGCTCGCGAAGCACCTTCGCCTGCTCCGGATAGGTCGCTCCGACAACCGCTCCCACATTGCTGTACGCGCCGTCCATCGACTGCTCGCCCCACTCACGGACCTTTTCGCCGACCACCTCGTACATATGACGGCCGTCCTCGGTCTTGATGTCCTGAAACTCTCCGCTGGAGGGATTGGAGGTCTTTACCAGAACAAAGATGCCCTTGTCCTCCTGATTGCAGATATCCACAAACGGCTTGATTCCATCTGTTCCAAGATAAGGATTGACGGTTGCAAAATCCTCATAAAACGCACGGATTCTGTGTCCGCCGATCTCAACTCTTCCAAGGTGAGCTCTCGCATATGCCTCCGAGGTCGATCCGATGTCTCCGCGCTTCACGTCACCGATCACGATCAGACCCTTTTCCTGACAGTAACGAACCGTCTTCCAGTATGCGATCATCCCGGGAATTCCGAACTGCTCATACATCGCAATCTGCGGCTTCACCGCAGGAACCAGGTCTGCAACCGCATCCACAATCTCCTTGTTGAAGCGCCAGACCGCCTCTGCCGCGGCGCCAAGATCCTCGTCATAGGTCGCATCATCCACATGGCGGGCAGCATCCTTTAACAGCTGCTCCGGAATAAAGCTCATCTGCGGATCCAGTCCGACAACCACCGGTGCATTCTTCTTACGGATTTCTTCGATCAGTTTTGAAATCATAGTTCCCTTCCTTGCTGCGGTCATGCAAAGACCGCGGATATTCGGTTGCAGTATAACGCATGGCTCACAGCCTGTGCAACCTGTTATCTTGTACTTAAAAAAACTTGCTCTCTCTTTGCCTTCTCATCTCCCGGATACGACGCCAGATAGGTATCCATCAAAGCCTTGGCCTGTTCAAAATCACCCAGGTGCTCGTACGCGACGATTTCATTAAAGGAAAGGCTCTGCAGGCACTCCGCTGCGCCAAGCTTCTTCCCGTTCTGAAACGCCTCCAGGGCAGCATCGTAAGCCTCCATCTTCATACAGCAGAGGCCCAGCTGATTATATACCTCCGGATGCATCGAGTCGGAGGAAAGAAAGGTTTTATATACATTGGTAGCGTAATTGAAATCCCCCAGTGCCTCATAGGTTCTGCCCAGCATCAGGACGACCTTTTCATCTGTATTGCTCTGCATCTGCTCCAGATTGGTCCTTGCCGTTTCATAATCTCCGACATAATAGGCAATCCGGCCCCGGTCATAGCTGCTCATGCTGTCAGAATACTTATCAAGGGCATTCTGCAGATATACCTTTCCCTCGGTATCGTATCCATTCTGCGACATCGCCGAATAAACAGAAAGAAGACGATCATAATTGGATGGCTCCAGCGCAATTGCTTTGGAGAAATCCTTCTGCATCCCATCCGTGTCGCCCATCTGCATTTTCACCGCGCCGCGGAGCTCGATGGCATCGGCATCCTTCGGACGCAGCGTCACGATGGCATCGTAAACCTTCAGCGCAGCCTCGTAATCTCCGAGCTTGTCGTAGCAGGAGCCCAGGTAATAATTGATGTCGTATTCCGTATCCCCCGGAACAATTCCGGCCTCGGAAAGCGCTGTCTCAAAGGCAGCTGCGGCCTTGTTGTAATCTCCAAGTCCCATCCAGGCAATCCCAAGACGCCGGTAATTCTCTTCGCTTCCCTCTCCGCCATCGATCTTCTGCTGATACAGATCGGCAGCCTCCTGATAGGAGCCTGCTTCCAGAAGCTTGTCTCCCTGTGATTCCTCACTCTCCGTATTAATTCCCGGAGCCTTTGCACATCCAAAGAGAAGGCAGGGCAGAAGGCATAAAAGAAGCAGCGTCTTCTTTCCTGAGATTCGCCTTTTCCAGCGGTCCTTGTTCATCTCTCTAAGCGTTTTGCGTTCCATCCTTGGTCTTTCCTGTTTCTCCGGTTCTCTCTGACTTGGCCCGTTTTCTTCCCGGATGAAGCTCAGGCATCTGTACCAGTACAATTGCAGAAGCCATCAGCGCGCAGCCAAAAAGCTCTCTCCCTGACATGATCTGATGAAGAATCAGAAAGGCCGAAACCGCACTGATGACGGATTCCAGCGACATAATCAGCGACGCAATGGCAGGATCCGCCCCCTTCTGACCGACAATCTGCAGCGTGTATGCAATTCCGCTGGAAAAAATACCTGCGTACAACAGTGCAAGAATTCCTGCAGAGGACACACCGGCAAGAGACATCTCTCCCCGAGCCAGCGCAATGACAGAGCCGAGCACGCCGGTTGTCAGAAACTCCATACAGGATAATTCTACCCCATCGGTCCGAACGACGAAATGGTCAATGCTCATAATCTGCAGAGAGAACATAAGAGCGCCGCCAATCAGTATCAGCTCCCAACCCCCGATTCCAAAGCTCTCGTTCGGCTTCATACACAGAAAGTACAATCCGACTGCGGATATGGCTGCCGAAATCCAGACCTTTGCCTTGCTTCTCCGTGTGAAAAGGAAGGAAAGAATCGGAACCATAATGATGTACAGCGCGGTCAGAAATCCGGCTTTTCCGACCGATACATGCGGAATTGCCGCCTGCTGAAGCCAGGAAGCTGCCATAAGCACCACGCCGCACACCATTCCTCCGATCACAGACTGTCTGTGATCAACCGGCTCCACCGTCCGGTCGCCCTGCGCAATTCTGCGCCTGCGCATCCGCTCTCTTGCAATGACAAGAGGCAGCAGCACCACAAAGCCCATCAGGAAGCGAATCCCGACAAAGGCAGAAACCGGAATCTCATCGCTGCCGATTCTCTGTGCCACAAAGGCGGTTCCCCAGATCAGTGCTCCCAGGAAGCAGCAGACCGCATTCCGAAGCGGCATTTTCCCGGCCGTCGTCATATTTTCTTCCATATCTGAAATATTCCTCAATCCTCGTCAAATTCAGCGATGACATAAAAGCCACGCTCATTCTCTTCTATCGTTTTCACAATGCCCTCTCTTGCCTTCAGCCGCTTCGTAAAAGGGATATTCCCGCTCATCGCAAGAGAAGGGTCAATCGTATAGTAATAGTTACTGGGAAGCAGTCCTTCCGTGACCGTCACCTTCTGTCCCTCCTGCAAAAGTCCCGGACGTTCCATCTTGAATTCCATTTCCCGTTTCATTTCACATGCCTCTGTGTGCCGTACCTGCAGGGTGCAACAAAGCGCACCGTACAAGCGGTGCGCCTACTTGTTACATCTGCTGTTATGTTTTTCTATTCCTGTGCGCCGCCGGCACCGCCTGCATTCGCCGTTCCGGTACTTTCCGCTGCTCCAGCCGACGTGCCGTTTGCATTCGCTGTGCCTGTACTTTCCCCTGCTCCGGATGATGTACCGGTGCCTGCCGCTTCCCCGGATGCTGCGGCACTTCCTGCCGTCACCTCAGGAAGCTGTGCAAGCAGTGCATTTGCCTTGGTCGTATACTCCGATGACGCATCCTTCGCCGCCAGATTTGCAATCACAGCCTTTGCCTTGGTCACATATTCCTCCGCAGAGGTATTGTTGTCGTCAGCTGAGCCGTCCTTCGCCGCCAGATACAGCTGATAATAGGAGTTTGCCAGATAGTACTGGCGCTTTGCCCAGGTCTGCCCGGTCTGATCCTGATTCTCAAACTTATTCGCGGTCTCCAGATCCTCTGCCGCCGCCGCATAATCCGGAGTCGATGCCTCATACGCCGTAATTCCGGAATCCGCATAGGTCTGCAGAATCTCGGCGCGAAGAAGCGGATACAGATCGTTGTACAGCTTTGTATAGGCATCGGACATTCCCTCCGTTGCCGTCTCCGGGTCGATCTTCGCCAGGGCCTTGGCTGCATCTGCAACCTTCACCGAATCCTCCACGTAGAGCGCTGCACTCTCCATCAGCACATCCGTCTTGTTCTCTCCCCCGGAGGCCGTGTTCTTCTCCTGCTCCTCCTGCAGATCCTTCAAATCCGCATTCAGCTGCTCCACCTGACTCTGCAGATCGGTGATCTGAGAATCCTTGCCGTCCGACTGGGAGGAAATCTCCCGGATCTGCTTCTGTGCATCCGTTCGTATGGACTGGATTCTGGTGGGCATGATGACAAACGCCACCATCGCAGCGCCCACAAGAAGCCCGATCACCCCGCCGTAAATCCAGGAAGGAATGCCAAAACCGTCTACGCCCGGATTTCTTGCGTTGACCGGCTGAATAATGGTTTCATTATCTGCCGTGTATTTGATGACGCTGCCAACCTTCGGTTTCTTCGGCTTTCCGTTCCTGCCGCGGGCCGTCTGCGTATCTGCACCGGTAGTGGCCGTTTTAACCGTCCGGACATTGGCCTTGTGCATCGCATTCTGTGCACCCGCCTGCGAGGCGCCCTCCGGCTGAAGCTTCGAAAGGACCTCCTTCCGGTAGCGAAGGGTTGTCGTGTTGTTTACATCCAGAAGAAGGCAGCGCTGCAGCTCTTTGTCAGCCCGCTTGTACTGCTTGTTCTCAATATAAAGCAGGGCAAGGAGCTGTCTTGCGCGCAGATAGCGCGGATTCACCGACAGCACCTTCTTCAGCTGCAGAACCGCAACATCCAGATTATCGGTATAGCAGCATTCCAGAGCGTGATTATATCTCTCGATAGAGCTGTCAAGATTCTCCATCGTCTGCCTGCTTGCCTGAACCTGTGCCAGATACTCCGCCCCGAGATTCTGCTTGCGGTGAAGTCTCTCGTCGTTGATGTTCTTGGAGATCACCCACTCCGAAAGTGCCGCAACCGTCTCTCCGATCTCGTAGTAAATGAGACCGAGAAGATTCCTGGCATCCAGATTGTCCTTGTTGAACCACAGACTGTTCTTCAGCGACAGGATTGCGCCGGAAAGATCCCGCACCTGTGCCTTCTGCAGCCCGTCATTATACAGATAATTGGACGTATATATAATTTTCTTATAAGTGCCTACATCCGCTCCGCAGTTCGGACAATGATCCGTCTTATTGAGCTCGCAGCCGCATTTGAAGCAATACATTGATTACATCCTTATGTTGTGTGCCGGAGAACTCTCTGCTCCGTATACGCCGTCCTTTGTCATCTTCAGCATGACGTCAACCATATCCTTCATATCCTGGTTGTAAATTGCATTCTCGACATCGCTGATTTCAAGACTCGGATGAAATTTCTTGATCTCTTCATCAAAATTGATCATACGTCACCTACCTTCGCAGCACTTTCCTCTGCAGCCGGCTGCGGGTCTTCCTTCCGCCTCCGCTTACAGATTCTTCATCTGCTGCAGCATCGCATTCACCGACTCATACTGCAGGCGGTAATTCTGCTGCTTCTCCTTCTCTTCGTCAATCTTCGCCTGAGGTGCCTTGGCAAGGAATCTCTCATTGGAGAGCATCTTCTCCGAGCGCTTCAGCTCGCCGTCAAGACGATCCAGCTCCTTCTGAAGACGCTCCACCTCTGCAGCGATATCCATCAGATCCTGCATCGGAACAAAGAAGGTTGCAAACGGCTCAATCACCGATACGGCTCCGTCCGGAATTCCTGCCTGATCCTTCTGCAGAACAATCTCATTCGCATATGCCAGCGTCTCAAAGAAGAGCTGATCCTTGCGGAATACCTCCAGGGTCTTGTCACTGTCGGAAACGACATAGACCTTGGATTTTCTCGAAGGAGCCACGTTCCGGTCACTGCGCATCTTGCGGATTCCGGATACCGCATCCTTGATCATTTCGATATCCTTCTCCTGCTCCGGGAAGTCAAAGTCCTCTCTGCGCTTCGGCCAGGAGGAGATCATGATGGAGGGCTCCTTCGTCTGAATCGTAGAGAAAATTTCCTCTGTAATAAAAGGCATAAACGGATGCAGAAGCTTCAAGCCTCCGATCAGAACGGTCTGAAGCGTCCAAAGCGCTGCTTCCTTGCTTACGGCATCGTCGGTGCGGTACAGTCTCGGCTTCACCATCTCGATGTACCAGTCGCAGAACTCGCCCCAGATAAAGTCATAGACCTTCTGGACAGCGATGCCCAGCTCAAACTTCTCCATGTTCTCAGTGACATCCGATACCACATGATTGAACTTGGACAGAATCCACTGATCCTCCGGCTGAAGTCCCTGCGGCATGACCGCAGCATCCGCCTCCTTCCCGTCCTCCATGTTCATCATGATGAAGCGGGAAGCATTCCATACCTTATTGGCGAAGTTCCGGCTGTTCTCCACGCGCTCAATATAGAAGCGCATGTCATTGCCGGGCGCATTTCCTGTAATCAGGGTAAGACGCAGTGCATCCGCGCCGTATTTGTCGATGATCTCAAGAGGATCAATGCCGTTGCCGAGAGACTTCGACATCTTGCGCCCCTGTGAGTCGCGGACGAGTCCGTGGAAGAGCACCGTCTTGAACGGCTTCTCTCCCATCTGCTCATAGCCGGAGAAAATCATCCGGATGACCCAGAAGAAAATAATGTCATAACCGGTTACCAGCACATCCGTCGGATAGAAATACTTCAGATCCTCGGTCTGCTCCGGCCATCCAAGCGTTTCAAACGGCCACAGTGCAGAGGAAAACCAGGTGTCCAGCGTATCCGGATCCTGCTTCAGATGTGTGCTGCCGCACTTCGGGCATTTCTCCGGGGCTTCCCTTGCCACAATCGTCTCACCGCAGTCATCGCAGTACCATGCCGGAATCCGGTGTCCCCACCAGAGCTGACGGGAAATGCACCAGTCCTTGATGTTGTTCGTCCAGTTGAAGTAGGTCTTCTCCATGCTCTTGGGAATGAGCTGGATTTCACCGTCCTCCACGGCCTTGACGGCGGGCTTGATCAGCTCGTCCATCTTCACGAACCACTGCTCCTTCACCATCGGCTCTACCGTGGTGCCGCAGCGGTCATGGGTTCCGACGTTATGTGTCAGATCCTCGATGCCGACAAGAAGGCCCATCGCATCAAGCTCCTTCACGATGGCATCTCTTGCCGCATACCGGTCCATTCCCTGATACTTGCCGCCATTCTCATTGATGGTGGCATCGTCGTTCAGGATGTTGATCACCGGAAGGTTGTGACGCTTCCCGACTTCAAAGTCGTTCGGGTCATGTGCAGGCGTAATCTTAACCACACCGGTTCCTTCCTCAGGATCCGCGTGCTCATCTGCGACAATCGGAATCGGACGGTTCATAATCGGAAGCATGACCTCTCTTCCGATCAGGTCCTTATAGCGGGGATCCTCCGGATTGACTGCAACAGCAGTATCTCCGAGCATCGTCTCCGGACGGGTGGTCGCAAACTCCAGGAACTGCGTTGTGCTGACGCTTCCATCCTCCTCAATCAGCGGATACTTAATGTGCCAGAAATGGCTCTGCTGCTCCTTGTATTCCACTTCGGCATCCGAAATAGAGGTCTGGCATACCGGGCACCAGTTCACCATACGGTTGCCCTTGTAAATCCATCCCTTCTCATGCATCTTTACGAAGGTCTCAGTCACGGCCTTGTTGCAGCCCTCGTCCATGGTGAAGCGCTCACGGTCCCAGTCGCAGGAAGATCCCAGCTTCTTCAGCTGCTTCACAATGCGGTGACCATACTCTTCGCGCCACTCCCAGCACTTCTCAAGAAAGCCCTCACGGCCAAGATCTGCCTTGGTGATGCCCTTTTTCTTCAGCTCATTGATGACCTTTACCTCGGTTGCAATGGAGGCATGGTCGGTCCCGGGCTGCCACAGTGCATTGTAGCCCTGCATTCTCTTAAAGCGGATGATGATGTCCTGCATCGTCTCATCCAGCGCATGTCCCATGTGGAGCTGACCGGTAATGTTCGGCGGCGGGATCACAATCGTAAACGGAAGCTTCGAATGATCCACCTCCGCATGAAAATACTTCTTCTCTTCCCAGTTCTCGTAAATCCTGTCCTCAATGGACTGCGGATCATAGGTCTTTGACAATTCCTTCATAATATGCTGTCCTCGTATTCTGGTATCCTGTCCGCTTATGCTTCCTGAAGTCTCTGTACCATCTCGTACAGTGCCTTTGCACTGTTGAAGTTCTTCGGCACGATCTCTCCTGCAGGGATCGAAATGTCATATTCGTCATTCAGCGCACTGATGATCTGCAGAATGTCAAAGGAATCCAGAATTCCATCGTCGATCAGTGTCGTGCAGTTCTCAAAATCCACGTCATCCTTAATGTCCTGCAAAAGTTCAATGAGTTCTTCCATCTCTCCATCATCCTTTCCTGCTGCCGGGAATCCGCAGCACCTCCAACCGGAATTCCCCCTCGCCGTGCAGGTTCGAAGGCGATTCCGGGATCGTTATCCAAGCTGAATGGTATTCAACCGGCTGGTATCGACAAAATCACGTGCCAGTCGAATATCCGAAATACCATTATATAACACAATCCGGGGCATTTTTCTACTGAGGAACAGATAGATTCCCTCCGTCACCGAATAAGCGCCGATATTCTCGAACACCAGCAAATCCCCCGGCAAAGGCTCTGCCATCGTTCTGGAGCGGACAAGATCATCGTTTGTGGTGCAAAGGCTTCCGCAGATGGCCCAGTCCTCCCTTGGCTCCTGACCGCTCTTCTCCGTATCACAGACCGCTCTGTAGCTCACACAGGAGGTCTCCGCATCCGGGTCGCCGTTTCCGCGGAAATGCCGGATCACAGGAAGCTTCATTCCCATGATCTGTCCCAGATAATTCACATGATTGATTCCGCCGTCCACAATGCAGTATTTCTTATCGTCCACGAGCTTGCTGTCAACGACCTTTGTCACATAGTATCCGCACTCCGTGGCAAAAAAACGACCGGCCTCCACCGTAAGCTCCGCCCATTGCGAGACCTCCTGCAGAACAGGTGCCAGCTCTCTCATCGGGGCAAGCGTATCCGAGAAGTCCGCTCCCTCAAAAAGAGGAACCGGAAGCCCGGGCCCGTATTCCAGCTTGTGAAGAACAAAGCCTTCCGTTTCCTTTATCTCCCGGAAAAGCTCCCTTAGCATCTGCAGCTCTTCCTTCTGCTGATGAAGTCCCTTGTTCTTCCTCTGCGTTCCTGCGAAATAATGAATGCCCTCTATGGTCAGATCCGGATACCTGTCACGGTTCCGGATCACAGACAGAAGATCCTCTCTCGACATCCCGAACTGCGCACCGGAATTCAGGCGCAGAAGTACCGGGACCTTTTTCCCTGCAGCCTTCGCGGCATTCTGAAGAAGCATCACGTGACGGAGCGATTCCGCCGTACAGATTCCAACGCCGTCCTCCACGGCCTGCTTCACATCCGATGGCTCCTTGTTGACGCCCGAATAAACCACGCTTTCCATCGGGACCTGAAGTGCCTCGCAGATTTCCAGTTCTCCTGGGCTGCAGACCTCCAGATGCGAAACCACCTCCAGCATCGCAGGAATCAGAAACGGATTTGCCTTAATCGAATAGCAAAGCTTCACCTGCTCTCCGACCATTTCAGAAATTTCCCGCACACGGTTCTTCAGCGCCTCTGTATCAAACACATACGTCGGTGTTCCGTATTGCCGTACCATATGGATCAATGCTTCGTCGTTCATCATTCTCATCATCACTTTCCGGAAGGCTTCTGATAAATTGCTTCCAGCGCATGTCGGTCGATCTTTCCATTCTTGTTGAGAGGCATCTCCTCCAGCCGGATGGTCTTGTTCGGAACCATAAAGGGAGGAAGCATTTCCTTCAGCTCTTTTTCCAGATCCTTTTTCTCTCGTTCTCCGGTGTAAAACAGGATCAGCCGCTTCTTCTTCGCATCATAGATGCAGCAGGCACGGGAAACGCCGTCCCTTGCCATAGTATCTGCCTCCACTTCACCAAGCTCAATGCGGTGCCCCAGGTGCTTGATCTGGAAATCCCTGCGGGAGACATAAACAAGATTTCCGTCCGCATCGTAACGCCCGATGTCACCCGTCCGGTAAATCCGCTCCGGATAACGATCGTTCAGCGGATTCTGGACAAACGCCGCGGCAGTCCGTTCCGGATCCCGGTAGTAGCCAAGAGCGACGCAGGTTCCGCCCACGCAGATCTCGCCCTCACCCGATAAATCAGACGGATCCACCTCCCGATTTTCCTCATCCAGAAGGAACACCTTCTCATTTTCAAAGGCTGTGCCTGCCGGAATGACCTCCTCCAGTCCATATTCCTTCTCCGGATTCAGAACATAGTAGGTACAGTTGCAGGTGATTTCCGTCGGACCATACAGATTGACATACATGGCACCCGGCAGATATTTCTTCCAGACATTCAGCTGCTTGATGGGCATCACCTCGCCGGAAAAGCCGACCGCCCGCACCGTTTCCGGCGTGCGGTAGTCCAGCGCGTTCATAATGGAGACAAAGCACATCGCGCTGACCGCCCAGATGAGGACCGTTGTTTTCTTCTCACACAGATAGTCCATCAGCTGCGTCGGATTGCTGAAATACTCCCGCGGAATGATCTGCACCTTCGCTCCGGTATACAGTCCGCTGTAAATATCCTTTACCGACACATCGAAATCAAACGGCGCCTGATTGCCGAAGACGTCTTCTTCCGTCACCTGAAAGAGCGGCGCAAAATGAGCGATGAATTCAATCACGCTCCTGTGACAGACCGCAACACCCTTCGGGGTTCCGGTAGAGCCGCTTGTGAAATTCACATAAAGCGGTGCTGTATCCGTCATGGCACTTCGAATGCGCGCAAGCACGGGAGAAAGCGGAGCTTCCTGCCCGGAAAGCATCTTCCCGGCCTTCTCCAGGAGATCCTTCAAAAGGATTCTTCGCCCCCCGAAGGAAAGCTCCTCTGCCTTTTCCGCATTCTCTTCGTCCGTAATCAGAACCGCAGGCTCCAGCACGTCAAGCACCTTCTGCGCTCTTGCTGCAGGCTGCCGCACATCAATAAAGCTGTAGAAGCCCCCCGCATAGACAGCGCCGAACATTGCGGTCACCGCATCCACGGACTTTTCGAGATAGAACGCCACAGGGCTCTCTGCCTGAACATCCGCAGACAGGAGCTCTCCTGCTGCCCTTGCCTTCTGTACCAGCTCCCGGAACGTGATGTCCTTTTCGGGATCTCCGAACGCCGGCCGGTCCGGAAAGCGCTCTGCCGAACGCTCCAGAAGCTCCAGAATATTATGTATGTAGTTATCCTTCACAGATTGATTCACCATTTCCTCCACTCGATCAGACTTTCACTGATCCGATTCATAATGCAGGCCGAATCCGCTGCGGTAATAATTCCCGTCTGCATCAAAATACGCGTAGCTTCCGCCCGGGACCTTTGAAAGAACCTCCGGTGCAATATAGCGGTCCTTGTCGTAGCCCGGAACATCATTCAGCGATGCACAGATTTCTCTCATCTCACCGTCGATCTCCTTCTCGGAAATCGCAATCACCTCCGGAGAGGAAACCATGGTAAGACTCAGCTTTCCGGTCGGGAAATAATCTCCCGCAAGCACATCTGCCTGTGCACGGAACGCGTTCTGCAGCTCCGAAAGCGCTTCCCTGTCTACAGGCTGAAATTTCATAATGAAACCCTCCATTGTCAATTGCTCAGGTCAAGGCAGATTTCCTGCCCATATAAGACAATTTTACCAAAAAGCCGGTCATTCTGTCATATTCTTCTCATACAGCTCGAACTCCGGAATATATTCAATTCCGCGTTCAAGATCTCTTGTGCCGGCATACGTGAATCCATTGTGTCTGTACAGCTTCTGCGCCGGTGTATTCCCCGGGACCACGTCCAGCCGGATCGCCTTATACCCGTTCGCTTTCGCAAAATACAGCGCAGCCTTCACCATAAAATCCCCGATCCCACAGCCCTGACGTTCCGGATCTGCCGCAAGAGAATGAATGATCAGATACTCGCCTTCCTGCAGGTCACAGGACCAGTCCCCCTTCTCATAGGCACCGCCCGGGTTATCATTCATCACCACCGCACCAACAATCCTCCCATCTACCAGGCAGGCATACTGATCCTTACGGTGAAGCGCCTCTTCCACACTTGCTCTGCAAGGGTACGCATGACTCCACTTCGGATAGTTGATATGAGCCTCCAGATAGGTCACTACTCTGTCATAAAAGTCCGCCAGCTCATCGAGCCTGCCTTCGTCACATTGAATCCATTCCATTTTCAAATTCCTTTACGTATTTCTCACAGAATGCCCACATTCTGCACACATTTTGTTCACAGACCTGTTTTAACATAAATAATGTCAGATGAAGCAAGCATCTGACAGCCAACAAAACTTTTTCTTTTCATAACCGGACTGTAGCCCGGCTGCAGTCCCTCCCCCTGCAAAAAGCGCCGCTTTCGGTTCCCCCTCCTTGTTAACCCCCGAAGCGTGCATTTGCAAGCCCGGAATGTTTCCTGCAAAAGGCGGAAAACATTCCGGGCTTTTATTGTAACTTAATTCTTTTCTATTGTCCTTTGCGCCTTATCTCTGTAATATAAAAATATCGCTTGCTTCTTTACCTTTCACTGTGCAAGCACCTGGTACCTATCTTGTGAAGCCTCACACGACTGAAGTCGCGTGCTTCCATGCCACGTTTTCTATGGCATGGACTCTCTGACCACAGATACAGCCTTATCAGCGCGCTTTTACGCCGCAGCGTAAAGCTCTCCGTTAAGGCTAATGAGTGTGGACAGGGTGCAGGTGCTTCTCTTCGCACATCCCGGAACTTTAGCCGTAATGCGCTGCCCTTCCGTTACCGGAAGGGACTTTATAATCTCCCGCACGAAATACCGTGCGCCAATGTTGTAACTGGCGTTAAGGTCGCAGTTATAGACCTTGCCTGTCGGGAACTCGCAAAGGCTGTAATTACTGTTCGTCTTCTCTGATTCCCGGCCGCGCAGTGCCCTGCCGGAACCATCGAAGGCCAGCCGGCTTGTCCCCCAGGCACAGATGTGGCTGACCCGCATACCGAGGAAGTGTGCCCTGTCCGTCACGATGGACTGAACCCTCCGGACTTTCCACAAATGGAGCCTCTGCTTTTTTGAACCCCGTTTGCGCCCGTTCAGATCCAGATGCTCCATGACGATAACATCGGCATTGTACAGTACAGCGGTATCAATAATGAACTGGGCTGTTTTAACGGCAATGTCATCATTAACGCCATCCGCAAGTTTCCACAGTACGGGAGTTCGGTGGGATCCATGGCGCTGAGCATACTTTATCCTGCTGATTCTGCGTTCGAGAGAGTCGTATTCTTTCGGGAGACGCAGGAAACGCCTCCCGATGACCGTGCCATCCGAACGCATGACAGAGCATGCACAGGCACTGTTAATACCGAGATCAACAGCAACAATTGTCTGATGGAAAATGTCCGTACCGCTAAGTTCTCTATCAGCGGTGAAGGCGAAATCCAGATACCACTGCCTGCCGCGCTTCTGCAGTGTCGGGGCGCACTCCTTCCGTCCGAAGCAGTGCCGGGAAATGTAATCCACGTCGGATTTGCGAAGGTGTATAGTCAGCCAGTCCCAGGTGTTGCGGATGAATACCTTAATCCTTGCGGTATAGTCATCTACCCGGACATAACAGTTATCACGGTACATGGCCGGATATACGAAGCCTGCCACAGGTGCCGAAGGCTTGGCACCTCGTGTGCGCGGATCGGCTGCCTGCCAGTTCTTCAGATTGGACTTGTAGGAGCACACCTTTCCATACGCCTCGGCGATGGCAGCACGGCGCAGATAACTTGGGAACTTATAGAACTTCCCGGAGAAATCGTACTGCGGATATAGGTTCCGGGAAGTTCTGACACAGAATTGCTCCGCAAGGTTTACAGCTTCCTTTGATGTGCGGCAGTCCTTAAATACAGGCCATTCTGTACCGATGACATGGATAAAGAAATCCACCGCGCTGCGGTAAAGGCGGACTGTCGGTTCCAGTATCCTGTTGTAATCCTTTATCTTTACCGAATAGGTGGACGTTATCTTCATACGTAACTTCTATCTTTCTTTCTGTGAACGGATATACTGCTCCACAAGCTCCCTGCTCCGGTCACTTACGGTTACAACACAATACGAGGGATTCCAGAGGTGTCCGCTACAGAGCTGCCGTTTCATTTCCGGATGTGCCATGAACAGCCATCTAGCCGTATTCCCCTTCAGAATCTTCAGCATCCTCGGCAGTTCGAACTGAGGAGAACAGGTGACCTGCATATGAATGTGATCGGGCGCGACCTCCATGGCTGTAATGGTGAAATGATACTCCTCAGCCAGGTCCGTAAGATACCTTTTAAGATCCTCATCGATACCATTGGTCAGAACCTTCCGCCTGTATTTGGTACACCAGACGATATGATACTGGAGAGAGTAGACATATCCACGACCATATGTAAGGTCATTTATTTCCGTTGAATACAGATGTTTTTCCATGCATAAATTATACCATATGTATAAGCAAAAGCAAACATAAGTTCGAAATAATATAACTTCTGGCCGCTTAACTCACGACTGAAGTCACGAGAATGCAGCGGCCAGATTATTCAATACTGCAGGAAAGCTGGGACAATTCATGGCAAACAAAAGCAATTCTTATCGTAGCACATGTGCAAAAAAAGATATTCAGAAATATTCAGAGCTCCGGCAATTGCTTCCGGATCTTTGCAGCTCTTATTTATCCGACAAAGGCATTAATTGCAAAACAGACACATTGGTAATGACATGCCGTGACCTGTTAGACTTTTTCTATTGGCTGATAAAGTCTAACCCCGAGCTTTCCGGAAAAACTCCGCGAGAACTTCAGAAAGAACACCTTGCCATGCTGACATACGATGATATCAACGAATTTCAAAATTATCGTCTGCATGTCCTAAATAATAAACCCACACGCGTTGCCAGGATTATGTCTACCTTGCGGACATTTTTCAAATATCAATACTCCAGAGATCTTTTGCCTAACGATCCAACCACAGGCGCAGCAAGCGTAAAAATTCCGCGGAACAAAGCTGTTGTCAGGTTGGAATCAGAGGAAGTTCATGATCTTGTCACCGCGGTGGAACATTCTTATGCATCATCCAAACGTGCTCAGCAACTACGAAAGAAAAACAAATATCGTGATACTGCAATCATTGTGCTTCTTTTAAATACCGGTATTCGAATTTCAGAACTTGTAGGATTGAATATTGAGGATGTCAATCTTGTAACAAATGAACCATCTATTTTTATTATTCGAAAAGGTGGCGGAGCCGACCAGGTATTTCTAAATCAATCTGCAGCAAGCGCGCTCAGTCGTTATATTGAATTGGAAAGAAGCCAGTACCTTTCGCCGGAAGATAAAGAAAATGCGCTTTTTCTTTCCAATCGGCACAGCCGCTTTACCGTGCGCTCAATACAGAAAATGATCGAAGAATATGTAAAGATTGCACTTCCTCGGAAAAACGACTCCATTCATCCGCATACTTTCCGTAAAACATATGGAACAAGGCTATATGATCTGACCGGAGATATCAAAATGGTACAAGATGTTTTGGGACATAAGGATCCATCTACAACATCTACCTACTACATCGGCTCCAGTCATAAACGCGAAGCCAGAAATATAGATCCATATTCAGAATGAACTGCCGCACCCATGCCTTATAAATGTTCAGTCAACATTTATAAGGCATGGGGGTGGTAGTTCATAGCTTTTTTCGTATTTTCCAGGCGACCTTTGCTTCTTCCAGAATTGCTTTCTGGTCACGTATTTTTTCGAATTCTGTTCCATCGATTGGCTCTCCGCACAGCCTTCTTCTTCCGAGATCTGCTTGAGGAGATACGGTCGCATAATCTTCAATGAGAGAAGCAAGCTTCGGATCTTCTTTCGCAATCATGTCTTGCAGTGCTTCGCTCGGATCATAATCAGGATCAGACTCCAGCTCCCGCATGCGATCTACCATTTCTCTTTGCATGTCCACATCTCTCTGCTCTTTTATTTTTTTCATTTCGTTTTGAAAATTGATCACTTTTGCCATCACCTATGCCTCCACAAGCAACATTGTTTTCTCTTTATATTATGCCTCATTGACATTTATTTTCTGCCTGAAACCCGTTTTTACTTGTGAAATACAAAAAGCCTCGCAGGTTTCTGCGAGGCCTTTGCCATATCTTAGTTTGCTGTTAATTTTTCTTCCAGTTCATCGAAATCGTACTCTGTCTGTTCAAAATCGGAGAACTGAGGTTTCTTCTTTTTCTTACTTGTTTTTGTTCCTGCTTTTTTCGCCATCTTTCCGGATGATTTCTTTTCTGTGGTCGATGCCTGATAATCATCCCGGATTGCGCTGATGAGCCAGCCGGCAAAGTTATCAATTTCTGCCTGTTGTTCAGACAAGTCATAGGCAGCTTTGATCTTGTCGTAGTCGTAGTCTGCCGTCTCACAGATTCGCTGAATGGTCTTAATCGGAAGGTTCTGATTTTCCAGCAGCCCGGAAACATCAGCAAATACAACCTTTCTCCTTGTCTGCTCTTCTTTGGAAATGGTCTGAGCTTTTTGTTTTCTTTCTATAATGAACTTGATGCCAATGATTTTGCCGCCGCGTCCTCTCATAATAGGTTCATACTCAATGGTGAGCGGTGACAGTTCATTAATTTCCGCTTTGGCCACTTCCAAAATGTTAACCCGAAAATCCACATATCTTTGATACAGATGCTTTTTGACAGTCTTCTTCCCCTCGGTAGTTGTATAGTCCAAGCTGAAGATGTGCCGAAGCTCTTCCATATCATATTCAACGTAGTATGGACCGTTTTCATTATGCTTTGTGCTTCGGAGATAATCTGCCTGCGAGGATAACCGCTCATACAAAATCATCGAGCAACTGGACTTCATGGAAAGAGTAATGCCACGATAGAATTCACTGTAATTCGATCGAAGCCCTGTGATCTCCTTAGTAATCTCCGGACTGAAGACGACGGTAAGCTTTCCGTTTTTAAATTCCGCTGAACTTACGACATTGATATAAGAAAAGGACTCTGTAGTGTCATCTTCCATTTCAAGCCGCCAGGAAAGAAGATCCGCTTTATTGGTTGGACTCTTACACGCCCTTCGAACAACATCATAGAAGGAACCGGTGTAATTCTGAAAAATCGCACGAAGTTTTGTGCCAGGAATCGTTGCAACCGCCTGATTTCCAATAAGTTTTGCCTCAGAAATGGCAACTGTGAAAAGACGATGCACAGACGCACTGGTCCGGCCCCTTGAATTTACCAGCTTATTACTCTTGCGGTACTTGACCATCGCAAGCTGCTTCTGTTCTTCTTCGGAAATCTTATTTTTGTTTTGCTCTTCCATGCTTTTTCCTTAACGGTTGAAAAAATACGTCCCGATTTCTTCTACAACTTCTTCGATTATAACGGATAGATGATAATTGTGTAAAGAAAAATCCGCATTTCTTCTACAATTTCAAAGATGGATGCAGTTTGGCTCCCATCTATCTCTGCAATTACACTCATTTCATCCCACTTTTCTCTACAATTAGGAAAGCAATCATTTGCTGCCAGTTCCAGGAGCAAAATCAAATATCCCATTTAACTCTACAACTTGCGCTATTTTGTCCCAATTTCCTCTACAGTTTCGAAAAGACCGTTCTGTTTATCTCTACTATTTTCGTTTTTCCATCCCACTTTTCTCTACAATTAAGAATATCTCAGTCATTCTCTACCACTCAAAGCAAGGCAAAACATCCCATTAAACTCTACAAGTACCACTTTTTTGTTCCATTTTTCTCTACAATTACCGTCTTACGGCGGAAACAATCCCTTCGCGCAGCAACCAGAACATATACATCCCATTTATCTCTATCATTACCGCTTTTCCATCCCACTTTTCTCTACAATTAACAATCACTCGAACCATCTTTACCTTACAGAACAAAGAAACACGTCCCATCTAACTCTACAACTTCCGCTTTTATATCCCATTTTTCTCAACAACTTAGGCTTTCAGCTTCGACTTTCCCAGTTTTCTCTACAACTTAAATTTCCAGATCCCATTTATCTCTGCAATTAGACCGCAAAACACCCGTATTTTCCCTTTGTTGTTTTGCTACCTCCCATTTCTTTCTACAATTTCATCCCATTTATCTCTACAACTTAGGCCTACAAACCATGCATTTTCCTCGTTTTTTATTTTTCTCTACTATTCGTCCCGATTCTCTCTACAATTAGACCGCATTGTTTCTACAACTAGTCCCCTTTTTCTCACCGAAATCTTTCCCATTTTCTCTACATCTTCTCCCTATTGTTTCCACAACTAGACCGCATTTTCTCTATAATTAGTCCTGATTCTTTCTACCATTAAGTGGCGGAAATGTTGCTTTTACGGGCTTTTTTGAGTGCTAAACAAAGAAGAAAAAGGATGACAAAAAGAAGAAAGAAATAAGGTAGTTGTTATGCACCATTCTGAAGGATTGTATTTTTCTGGAAACAGATACAAAAATGGCGGGGAACTTCCCCGCTATTTTGTGGACCCTTGTCTGTTCAAATATCTATATTAAAGTGTCTCGTACATTGATTTTAATTCTTCCAGAATCTTTTCCTTTGTTCTGCCAACCAACCCCAACTGTTTAATATCCACGTTTTCATTTTTCATACGCTGGACAAACTCTTGAATATCGGCATAAACTCCTTGGGGAGCCACTACCTTGGCGGTGGGATCAATCAACTCCGTCAGACGGAAAACATCATTCTTATGTTTCTTGATATTTTTGCTATCAACGTGTTCTCCTGCGGCCTTACGATCTGTCAAATCCATCCACGCTTTTGCCTTAAACGGAATCAAATATGCCGCATCCAAGACAGTCACTCCATCAACGGTGACTTTCCCCTGCTTCAAAAATTCATAGTAATCATCGTCCAAAAGAATAGCAGACAGACTCGAAATATCTTCGTCCATCGGTAACGGTGTTAGCACTGCATCTTCTGGAAGTTGGATGGCATCCAGCTTTCGCGTGAAAAGTTCAATCATTGCAGGATACTGATTTGTAATTGGGTGACTAAACCGATAAAACTGCGGCACACCCGAACTTTTGTTGCAATGCTCATATCCCGCCTGTTTTACATATTTCCAAAATTTCTTTCCGAAATTTGCGTCAACTGCTTCTATAATCAAAACAAGGTCAATATCCTTTGTCGCACGGAAGTCCAGTCCCTCTTCCGTCATCAGAATGTCACACGCAGTTCCACCAATGATAGCATATTGTTCTTCACTGCCCTTGAACCATTCCTTAAAGCTATCAATTCCTGTAACCATCTATTTTCCTCCACAGTTCATTCAACATTTCTTCTACTGCTTCTTCAACCCGTTCATCTGCATCTTCTCTCAATGCCAATGCCAGCGAAAGCTCATCTACAATTTTTCGCGTGGACAATTTTCGTGGATTGTATCTCCACATCTCTACGGCCACTTGCACCTGCGAATTCTGCAAGCTATTGGTCATAACATCTTTCCATTGAGAGATTCTTTCTGCCGCATAACATCTGACATTCGGTGTGTTCAGCATGGAATACTCTGCCAACGCCGAATATCCGCTTTCCAACAGCTCTGTTCCCACCAATTCTTTCGGAATATAAACCGTTCGTTTTATTGGATTCAGCAACTTATCTCCTGCTTTTTGGAACAGTGTTTTCGGAGAATCCTCAGATTGCATGATCCTCTGCACTCCGACTTTTCTGATATGCAGCAATTCCATTTCTTCAAGCTGTCTTGATGCCCTTGATATAGAAGTAGGTGTCAGTTCCAAGTCCTTCGCAGCTTGACTTGTAGATAGTTCCTGTGCGCCTCCATAAATGAAATGCAGTAGAAGCATCTGCGCCGATGGAAGCATTTCTTCCCGTGACTTTTTTTCGGCGCTGCACCGTTCCTGCAAATACACTGCCATAAAAGGCAAGTAAATTTGCTTTCCTTCTACAATAAAAGGAATCTTCTCACGAATCAGATATTCTTTCTGGCGATAGCTAAGTTCTTTTAGCACCAGCACAACAGGCAAATTCTCATTTTTCTGTATCCGAGCAATATGTTTTTTCAGTACTTCAATCTGCTCCAGTTCTGTCTTAGGATAAAGGAAAATCATCTTCTGTTCATTCATAGACACCATCTGTAAACGGTACCTTGTGGCTATAAAATTGGGCAAATGCTTAAACTCTACATCCTCATAGGTAACCTTGACTCCCAGAACTTTATCGAGATATTCCATGTCATCACCTGCAATCTTAACTCTTTTTCTGTATTATAACTCTTTTTGAGTTAAGATGTAATATTTGAGTTAAGAACAGTTGAAAGTCAACATTATCAAAAAATATTTTTACATAAAAAAAGCCCGATTCAACATGAGCATTACACCCACACTGCACCGGACATTCCACATCATCAACTGTTCTGTCTATTTTCTTCTTCCTGCTGCACTTCCTGCTCATGCAGCTTCTCCTTCTTCTGCTCGTCTTCCGGAGCAGTAATGACATTTACCACGTCAATTTTCTGCTCATATATATATTATGCGGAATCTTTCCCGATCTTTTTATAGATCGAATTTTTATGGAAGAGGTTCATATAAAATATGTCTGAAAAAATGAGAATAAAAAAGTAACTGGCTCCCAGGGAAAAAAGGCAAGGTAATTTGACACACAAAAAAAACAGGGGCGCATTATACGTCCCTGTCTATCATTGGAGAAGATTATCTCCAGTCATTTTTGGTTGTAACGGAATTATTCGGTGTCCTCCGGGCCCGGGGGCTTTTTATATACGGGAGGTACCATGGCAGATAAATCATACAAATCGTATTGGCAACAACTGAGGACGGAAAGGACAACATCAAGTCTGCCTATCGAACCGTATAATACTTTTGGTTTCTGCTTTTGGGCTTTTCCGGTATGGTCATTGCAAGCTTTTCAGCAGCAAGCAGGGGCTGAACATAATGCTGCATCGCATAAAACACGGTTTTCACGCCCACAAATTCTGCAATCTCCTGTCGTGTTTTTGGCTCATGGCAGAACGCCAACAGATCTCCGACTGGCTCGGTATTTACTGCTTCTTTCTCCACTTCCGCTTTATTATAAAGCGTTACCACGAACTCATTTCTGCGGTTTTCAAATTTTGGTTCCGGTAAGCCATATTCCTTCATCGCATTACGCATAGTGGGAATGCCCGAGTAGCGATGTTCTGCTGCAGTCAGCGTTTCTGCCATGACGGCCAGCGCAGGATTTCGAAGATCCGGTTTCGCAATGCCCAACTGTTCAATACTCATCCGGCCATACAGACTTCCAGGGCTGTGAATTTCGACACGGTTCGTGAAAAAGTCGATTTGCACCGGCGTTCCCTCCGTATGAATGCTATAGTCGCGGTGAATAACGGCATTGAGGATTGCTTCGCGGAGGGCATCTACAGGATACTCCGTTTTATCCGTGCGGGCACCGGTTTCTTTGCTGATAATGGTTTTGACCTTCATATTCCGACGGCAGAAATTCAGCGCTTCCTCCACCATTTCCGAAATGGTTCCGCTGATTCGCTTGTTGTCGATAAAACGTGCGGAATCCTGATCTACATCGCCGATTTCCGTGCCAGGTACAACAATTGCCGTAATGCCAAGCTGTGGGAAGAATCCCTGTGGATAAAGGCAAAAATTCAAAACTGCTGCCAAGGTAGGGACACCATTTCTTGTAATGTTCAGCATCTCCATGGCTTGCTCCTGTGTCAGTCTGGAAAACCCAGGTCGGTCTACACGCATTTTTTCAATATAGCTGTGGATCTCTTCTGTGTTCAGCAGTTGCAGCGTCGCCCGTTCAACGGGCCGCTCATCATCATGCAAATGCTTACGGAACGCTTCATAGCTGTATAACTCGTAGTCTGTCATCGGCAAATCCGCATCTCCGACACGAATGTAGGAACCCTTGGTACGCCCTGCACCGCGATAGTAGCAGGGACGCTCCGCAATGTCGATTGCCGGGATTTCCGCAGCGCAAATCGTTTTCCCCTGATATTCTGCCAAGGTGAATACAGCACGAATCGGAGGCTCCATCTGCAAACACTGTTCCGTTATTTTCTTCTGCAGATCCTGCGGATCATATACGCCGACAACCTGAAAGGCAGCATCCTCATCAATACCGAACACAAGGATACCGCCACTGTCTTGGTTGGAAAAACTCGACAGCGTATCGTACAGCCTCTTAGGGCAACCCATCTGTGCGGATTTCAGTTCTATTGTTTGCTCTTCGGCTTTCTGTTTACATATTTTGTTTGCTAATTCAATCAGTTCTTCGATTAACAAGCTAACACCACCCTTCGATACGCTAATTATAGCAAAAACATTTTTGCTGATTCAAGCAAATTTTGCTGAATAAGCAAAGAGCATTTGAATATTTCATCAAAATCAAAGTGAAACCGTAATTAATGATTTAAGATATCCGCTCCCTTTGAGAAAATACAACTCTTATTCTGGCTACACGATTCGTAGTTCGTTCACTGCATGTGCGTCCAGTCCCTGCACGATCTGTACATGTCCTTCCGCAAGATCCCAGAACTCCTGCCAGTACTGATGCTTGTGCTTCTTCGAAGATTCGTTCTGTTCAAGCGGGATCTCCATCTGCTCTGCTGCAAGAATGATCTCTTTTGCTACTGTTTCCATGTTCTCCGTCCAATTCTGACATCTGTAGAAAATCCTGTCCGGATGCGCTACAAAATCGAAATATCCGGATTGTATTCCGGAAACAATCGCACTACCAAGAACCTTGTATTCGTGCTCCTTGAGAGCAATGTATCGAGGTACTCATGCAGATCGTCAAATTTCATCCGATTCCGGAACGGATCACCAGGGAAAGGGGCATGATCCGAAAACCAGATATCGGATGCACCAAGCTCAATGGCTCTCTCGATGTATGCCGTATCTGGCACATTCTCTGCATGCCCGCAGCGGAAAGTATGTACATGGAAAAGATTGGTGTTAGTCATGAAATTAAGCCTACCTGCTTTAATGCCCACTTGCGATTTATATATGGGCCGTCTTTCCTGATGTCCGGAAGCTTATTGGCATATTCCTGGCGCAGCTTCTCATAGAAGGTCGGCGTGCATTCTATAATGTACATGCCAGATTTCATATACAGATCTGCAAATGTCTTATCCGGGTTATCAAAGCATCCAGAATTTTCCTGCTCCAGCCGATCTACCATATCTTTCACAACGCATTTTGGCGTAAGAAATTCACTTATAAGGTCTGCCGTCCAAAAGAGCGGCGGGCTGGTTTCCTTATCGGGCATCGCTACGCTGTTGCAAAAGCGTCAGATACTGCTGATACTTACGAAGCATCATGTTCTTTGAGTATTGCTCCATGTATTCGTAATCAGGCTCACCGGAATCAGTGATAGGGAGCATTATCTGCGTGTTCTTAATTCTCGTATCGTTTATCTCTCGATTAAAATTGAAATTCGAACCTTGTTTTTCAATTACTGCTGTCATAAATAAGTAGCCTGCTTCCTCTCTCTTATAAACAACGCTTGTCTTATCGGTATCTGCATCGACGAAGACATAGAAGGAATGATCGAGAAGCTCCATGCTTCATATCCGACATTTGTCTGACCACCACGCAGTATCTGTTTTTTCTTCCAGATCCATCCATTCATTCGAATAGTCAAGATATCGTTTTCAGTTGTGATGTTTCCTTCCAGTTCCATGTTCTTCCTCGCTTTTCAAAATATCCTTTTGGCACACAACGTGTGTCGGATACGGAATCTCGATGCCTTCTTTGGTAAATTCCGAAATGATTTGCTGCAGGCATTCGGAACAGGCAACGGGGGTATCTTCCGGAGTCTTTGTCATGACAACCACCTTTAACGTAATCCCAAAGTCTCCCGCCTCCTTCACTAAAACGGTTGGTTTCGAATCCCCAAAGAAACGAATGTTATGAAAAACAACATTCTGCATGATGGTTTTTGCCTTTTCCAGATTGGTCCCATATGCAACCGAAATTTCGATCGGATACGAAGCTCCGCTGATCCTGGAATAGTTCTTAATTCTACTGCCGCTTCCGGAAATCGGCTTATCCCAGATGCCGGCTGCTGACGGAAGGATCGAAAAACCAATCAGTATCAGAAAAATCCAAAAAACAAAGCGTAATAAGTAAGACCGGAAAACAGACCGTACTGTTTGCCCGGATGACGACCTTTCTTGTTGTCCCATAAACCCCCCATAGAAAAAGGCGTGGCATAGAAAATGCATTGTCTGTATTTTAAAACATACTTATATATACTATACATATATGTACAAAACGAAAAATTTCATAAATGCACGAGCCAGGGAAACCGGCGGCTCTCAACCAAAAGAAAGGAGGAAAACAAAATGGCTTCTGGAGTATTTATTGTCTCCAAAAAAGACAACTCGATCGTAAAGATTGAGGCACCAAAAGCCGAAAAACGCGATAAATCGTCACGATTCTATCTGTTTTATGACAGGGAAAACGGTGAAACAGTCCGTATTCCCGGTCCAAGAAACGCAAGGATTGAAATCGCAGATTTGTTTCGCGGAAAGCGGAAGGACGAACCGGTCTCCTGGAAAAACGACTATGAAGTCGTTCTGACGAAGGCAGGTTATGTTCTTGTGGGTGCAGATGTGCGCCGTGGAATTCAGACAGGTTTGGCTGAATATCCGGCATACTGGTACGACTCTTTAGAGTCTGCCCAAAAGGATTATCTGATTGGAAGCACATCGCTTCTTGAAAAGGTACAAAAAAAGGAGGAACCAAATGGGCACGACATCGGAAGTCTCGTCAAAGCTCTTGGAGCTCTCGAAAGGGATGCTCTCTCTTAAAAAAATGGAATTGATCCCAAGCGATATATCGGGGTTAAGCTCCATCTGAAATCTTCTCTGGAAAGTCTTGCAAAGAAGGATCGGACAGAGAAAGGCAAGTGAGTACAAGATGTCTTGTGATCAAAACAAAGTATCTTGGACTTGCACAGACACTTGCAGTTTATCATGACATGGACGGCATTCGAAAGGTTGCCAGAAAAGCACGAGAAGAGGTCGTCAATGTTCTGTATGAGTACGACTGGCATACCAAGACTGCTCAGACTGCATAACTCACAACTTAAAAGGAAGGAGGGCAGCAAATGGTCCAGGCGAATGGAACTGGAGACAATTATAACGTCGCCAGTTTTTTCATGCTCAAGCTCTTGCCGCCCCAAAACGGCACTCCTGCGATTGAACAGAAAACGGACAAAAAAGGCGGATGTATCTTGTTCTTCATGTTCGTGACTGCGCAGGCGGAGGTACTTATATCTGCAATGTATTCAACAATACAGGACTTGCAGACAGAGTGCTCTCCTTAAACGGAGGCAAAAGCCATATTCTGAATACACAAAAAGCCTCAGCATTTCTGCCAAGGCCTTTTCGCAAGCAATGTTAGAATAGAGACGGAAAGTTCATAATGATCTTTCCTTTTATCTCCGACTCCTTCACATAAGGATTGTCCCAATATCTGCTATCACGGCTGTTTTCTCTGTTATCGCCGAGAACAAGATAACATCTTTCCGGCACCTCAAAAGTTTTATCGCAGTTTGTTTCCACATCTTCTGAGATATAGGGCTCATCAAGTTTCTGCCCGTTGATATAAACATATCCATCTTTGAATGAAACCGTTTCACCAGGCATGCCGATGATACGCTTAACGTACAGCTTCTCTTCTGTTGATGCATTTTTAACATAAACAATGTCGCCACGCTGCGGTTCTCTTACTTTATATGCAACTGCATTTCCAACTGCGATATCTTTTGTCATGATCGTAGGTTCCATGGACCCGCTCTGAACGACGCTGGTTAGGAATAAAACTCTCACAAGGAAATACACAATGGCAATAGGGATGATCACAACAGTAATCAGATCCCGTATCATAGCAGCCGTTTTTGGATTAGACTGCTTCTTTTTTGAGTGCTTCTTATCGGTTTCAAGGATGGATTCCGAGTCATCCATCTGTGGCTTTACTGTGTTTGGCTGCATGTACTCTTCTGCCTGTTCTTCATCGCTGTTTTCAGAAACCAGTGATGCTTTCGTCTTCTTTTTCTTTTTCAGTATAACAAAAGCGGCAATGCATGCAACTACGTCAAAAAGCAAAGTGAAAAGTTTGGAAGAATCCAAACTCTTTTTTTCCTGTACAAGCTTCGTAATTATTGCAGTCTTTTCCGTTCGGTTTCCTGCAATCCATCTATAGATAAGGACGGAGCCTTTGTGTCAAGCACCACGCGGTCTGACCATGACTTCATATTTCCTTTCCCGTCTACCAGATAAATTTTAATATCATTGGTTCCTTCGGAAATCGGAATCTTTAAATCGTACTTGCCGGCAGGCATCATATCTTCTCCGCCGACACGTTTATCGTTGATGTAATACTCCAGTGCATAGGAATTGCCTGTTTCTACATGAAAAGGAAGCTCAACCTGGTTTGTATTGGAATATTCCGGAAATGTCACAGAATCTGTCGTGTTATTGATAAACCAATCCGGTGTCCGATAGGTATATGACTGTGTGGCTCCAGGAACCTCTACGGATTTGTCTGTTACAGTGTCATTAAAATACTTTTCCAGAGTCTTCGCATTAATGACCTGAACATTAACATTTCCAACAGCCTCATCTTCCCAAGAAACGGTATACATCGCTCCATCAGGAGACTGAAGAGTATAGGAATATTTATGTTCCGTATCGTTCGGACACTCGATATCGAACTCTGCGTTATAACAGGTTTCCGGCACTGACAGAGTAAACATCTTCGTGGCAGCATAAGATAGTCTAAATCGTCCTCTCCGCTTAAAAAATCCTCTATCCTTACCGAGAAGGGAGGGACGGGAAGGAAGGCGTTCCCGCAAGATACGAGATCTTCTCTTACATCCTCTCCCATGCTTCGTATTTCGTACGCCGCAAATCATTTTTGGGTCCACCACGACGAACAAAGCGAACACATGTTCGGTGCATGGAATAAAATACTGCAATACAAAAAGCTACACAACCAACAAAATGTTGTATAATATATCTGTAATCTTCCACGGGTTAGTAAAGGTTTCGACAGGGATCTTGAAGGTGGAGAAGCTATCCGGAGCCGTCCGTCAAACGGCAAACCTAAATATAAACGCTAATTCTAACGAAGTAGCTCTGGCTGCCTAATCGCACCAGCGTCGCCTGACTTGCACCTGTTCTCGTCAGATACGGCGTCATCATAACAGGAAACGACGCAGAGCATGCCGCAGCTCTGTGGGCGTATCAGCGGCTGCTGCAAAAGAAGGCGTGTTCGTTTTCCTTCTTCGTGCGGGAGAAGCCTTCGGGCGCAAGTAACGAACTATGATAGTAGAAGGACACGGGATGGGTTTTTGGACAGGGGTTCGATTCCCCTCTAATCCAGACAGGCAGGTACATCAGTTTTCGATGTACCTGCTTTTTTACGGAAAGCAGACTGGAATAGTCTTAAAGTAAAATTGAAGCGAATTTGTACAAATTGGTATAGACACGATCGAAAAGTATTTGGTATAATATGCTTGTAAGGAATTATAACTACCAGTACAAAGGGGGAGATATCATGGCTGCTCTCTTAAACGAAGAAAGCGGAAATATAATCGGAACGCGCATTGCAGCGGCTCGTAAAGCAAAAGGTTTAACTCAGGGAGAATTAGCTACCTTAATTGCTGATTCTAATGGACGCAGCCGTCCCTACTCTGTTGGTATTATCAGCCAGTGGGAACTTGGAAGAAAGAAGCCATCCTTCTCTGCTCTCATGGCACTTGCAAACACTCTTGGGGTATCTGTTGCATATCTCTCCGGTGACACATCTTCTATGGACCGCAATGCGACTGCAGATATCTCTGAACTCGACAAAGAAAGTCCGACCGCATTAAAAGGAAAAGAAATCCCGCGCCTTGTGAAGAGCGAGAAAATTCCGGTATCTGAGTATGGATATTATGATAAGAAGCCGGTCTTTATCGTCTTCCCGAACAAGGATTTTGTAGATCAGTGGGGAATCCTGGATGTTAAACGGCAGGCTGTCATTACTCTGGTTGGAAAATTGAGTCTGAAAGTGCACGCGATGTCTTTGTACCCGTATGAGATCTACTCGTATCCTTCTTATAAGAAGCGCGTTGCAAAGCCGATTCCGGTTGCTGACCTTGAAAAGACGCATCAGATGTGGATTGAGATGAATTCGTGCGATGATGCTGTTCGTAACCTGTATAACGGTTGGTATATCCATAACCAGAACCGTTCCGCACTCATCAATATTACAAACAATTTGGTTCTTACCTATGCCGGATATGGCGTGGCGTACCGCGCTTATAAAGAGCCATATGATGTTTTCTAAAATTCATGATATGACGTTTTTTGTTCATCATAGTGTACAATATGAATATCTTATGTATTCGTGAATGCATAAGCGTTTGTGGCACGAAGGTCACTTTCGAGGGCAGGGTTTATTCTACTACGGCAGGATAAACACCTGCTCTTTTTTTGCTGTATCAAATCGAACAACGAAATAAGGCATAATATACTTATAAATAACGGCGAATTATATATTACAAAGAATGTTGATGACTGATTCGCTTAGGTAACAGGAGAAAAAAGATGTCAGCAAAAAGAATGTGCCCAAAATGCGGGATGAGCCTGACATCCATTCATCGTCCGGAAATCGATAAAAGATCTCAAGGTAACAAAAAAACAGGAAAGGTTCGAAGCTTTAGTGCTCCATCAGGCGAGGCCGGTGGCACAAAAGAACGTAAAAATAAACCTACAAGGTTTAAGCCGGTTGAGGGAAGAAACGGACAACAGGCTGTCGCGTCTGCTACCGGATCTATAGACAAAACGCGTAGGAAGCCTTCCTTTACTCCTTATGAAGAAAATACACCAGAGGCAAAGCAAAAGTCCGCACCAACAGAGGAACAGAAACGGAACTATCCGGTTGCCAGAGGACTGATCAGGCAGCATATGGATGAAGTTGAACTGGATCTTCCAGAGGAAACAAAAGAACCTTCTTCTCCTACCCCTGTTCCAGCAACAGCAACTGCGCAGAACGTTCCCGCAGCACCTTACCCGGTTGTTTATCTTACAATGAAAAGCACCGATGGCACAGACGTTCAGGTTCCTTATCTGAATACGCCCAATGGATTAGTGCCATGGATCACACAGGCTCCGCAGCAGGCGCCTTCACAGATATCTGAAGCCAAAAGAACCGTTGAAGAAGGAAATGTTGTTCCATTTGTTCCGCAGGTAAAAAGTCATGTAAACCTTGTTTGCGGGCAATTTAGTTGGAGTTCAAGTTCAATGACGAAACTTGGAGTTATATCGTTTTTCATTACGGACATCTCTTTTTGCAAGTATAGTCGACATAACGCAGTTCCATGTCCGGGCGAAAGTCGATCAGCAAGGACACAATTCCTTCGAGAATGATCTGTGCTGACTGATCCCAAAATGGGCCTTTTACGCTACTGCCTGTTGAACTTCATAACAAATGAACAACCTTCAGAATATCCGTCTGACTTCGAATGTATTGGAAAAAGTTGTATTTTACTGTTGAGCGTCCCGGCTGTACAAAATCCAGCCTTTCCACACGATATCCTTTGTCGCCTAGGTAGTCATGATACAGATCATAGAGGTTACCTTTAGGGTCACAGACAACATAGCTTCCCTCAGCCTGTAAAATATTGGGACGTACCACACCTCTTGTTTTCCCTGTGCCAGACCCTCCTACGACCAGCACATTGTCATTCAATCCGCTATATACATTATTGAAATCGTAATACTCGTCTTCCGCGAAAATCAGCTTTCCGTGTTCAGGCTTTCTGTGCGTGTGATGATCCATTTTTCCCCCTTTCATCCATTCCCGTTATGTCCGGTTCCTACGGACAAGAGTTTTCGCTCATTTCTACTATAGTTTAGCGTCTGTACTTGTACGAAAATATGCGCTTGAAAAACAGAATTTTGTTCCTATTGGATGAATAAAAACGTTGAAACCCACCCCAAAAACGTCAATCTAATGTATCTATATGGCTTGCAGACAAACTTGCGAATGCGGACAGGGAGAAGGAAGATACCATTTCTTTCTCGATTGCTCAGGCATTCGATTTCCATTATTGATTTCAGACACCGGGGAGAAATCTCCGGTGTTTTTTTTGAGAAAACAGAGAATACAATATATAATATACATATATGCGTGTTGTTTTTTCAGAAAGGATTTTTATGCGGAAACGAATTCTTGCTATATTTTTGGCGGCTATGTGTGTATCTGTTACCCCATCTTCTTTCGTTACGGCGGAAGCAGCGCAGGTAGGATCAACACAGGTGGTCGCATCGGAACTCACTGGACTCCCCATCAGTACTGCTCTTTCCTCGCAGCGCCCTGTTGCCATTATGATCGATAATGACACGAGGGCACTTCCCCACTACGGACTTGCGGAAGCAGATGTTGTCTACGAAATGATAAATTCTACAGCAAATAACAGGGTTACGCGTCTGATGGCTCTGTACAAGGACTGGAATAAAGTGGGACAGATTGGAAATATCCGCTCGACCAGACCGACTAATATTCTGCTTGCATCGGAATGGAACGCGCTCCTGGTTCATGACGGCGGACCGTTCTACAACAATCCGTACTTCAAATCAACCGGAATTGCGCATCTTTCCGGCGGATTTTCCAGGGTAAAGAACGGAAAAGCGACGGAGTTTACGGAGTATGCAAAGGGAACAGATATCAGCAGGAAGGTTGCTTCCGCAAAGATTTCCGCATCGTATTCCAGTACAGATGCGCAGGCCGCGGCACTGTCTCACTGGAAGATCGGAAATGAGGATCTTTCTACCTGCGGACTTCCTGGGACTATCGTAAAGCTTGGGTGTTTCCGGCTGACCAAGCCAGAGCTGCACTACAATGCAACGAAGGGAACCTATGATTATTACGAAAACGGAAAACTCAGTCAGGACGGAGAAGATAAACAGACGGTATCGTTCCGCAATGTTATCTTGCAGAACTGCACCTTCCATCAGTACGACAAGAACGGGTATCTGATCTACAACGTAATCGGGGAAGGCACCGGATATTACCTGGCAGACGGGCGAATGATTCCGATCATCTGGAGAAAGACGTCCGAAACGGGAGCAACGAAGTACTACGATTCCACCGGACGTGAAATCAGCATCAATCCGGGGAAAACATATATTGGTATTTGCCCTTCAGATGACTGGAAAAGCGTAGAGATCGGTTAATCGATTGTTTTAACATACATACAACAACCGGAGAGCTGTTTTTGGCTCCCCGGTTGTTTTTGTATATTGCATCGCAGCAGATTATTTTTTCTTCCCTGCTTTTTTCAATGCAGATTTGATGCTTTTCAGTGCCGCTTCTCCGCGCTCCAGTGCTGCGAGTACATCAACATCCGGAACGAAGTTAAGATCCTTCTGAGACAGATCGACAAGAGTATCGCAAGCCTGTACAAGTGAATAGCCGGTGACATGACCGGACGCGTTGATAGCAGGAGATGCGATCTCATCATCTGCAAAATCAAAATCGTCTTCTTCCGGATCATCGTGAATCGGAACGCCGGCGATGGATGCCTTCATCGACATCAGATCAAGCTCTTCTCCTGCGAAATTCGGTGTCCGGGAAACCATAGGCTCCGGCTCATCCGGGAACAGAGGCTGTCCATCTGGGATATGGATGGTTTCTACTCCATAAAAAGGACTGTTCTTATCCTCTTCTGTGTAAATTTCCGCCTCATCTGAAAAATTGTCCAGCTCATCCAAAGATCCTGTTGCCGGAATCTCATCCAGAGGCTCATCTTCTGCATTTTCTTCTATAGGTTTTGTACTCGGCTTTTCATCCGTATCAACCGTTTCCAACCTGCGCTGAGCTTCTTCCAATCTCTTCTGCGCTTCTTTTCTGGATTCTTCATCGCGGATACTACGGATAATGCCGGATAATAAGTTGGCGGAAAGGGTCAGTTCAGAATTACGAGCCTGGAACTGACGAATCTGCTTTTCCAGCTCTTCCTGCTGCTCTTTTGTAAAAGTGGTTGCTTCTGCGAGCGGATAAAACGGAATCTCGCCCTTCTCGCAAAGTTCCTGAACATACGGGGTTGCTTTTAAGATGGCTTCATACCGCTGTACCTGTCCGGCACCGATGTTGAAAAATTTTGCGCAGGCATCGCGTGTTCTTCCTTCGAATTTTTCCTTGGCAAGAACTTCCTTCTTATAAGTATCAATCGCGCGCGCATATCCAAGAGGAGAAATCTTGCGATTCAACACATTGCTTGCAAGAAGCTTGCGCAAAAGCTCAGATTCCGTCATCTCTCCCGCAACGGTGCATGGAATGGTTGTCCAACCAAGCTTTTTTACTGCGCGGAGACGCTGATGTCCTGCAAACACCTGATATTTCCCGTTGTGCAGATCCACAACGTCAATGCTTCCGGTAAAACCATGTTCTCCGATCTCTTCTGCAAGACGATTTACATCCGCCTCGCTGATGCCAAAAATATATTCGTTGCTCTCGGTTTCGACAATCGAATCTACGGGGAGATCGATTGTCTGTGCGTTTGTTGTAGTTGCCATACTGGCCTCCGCTGAAGGTGATAAATGTTATCCATAAGCATATTATGAACTACTACACCCATGCTTTGCAAATGTTCATTGAACATGTCCTTCTGTATGGATATGGTATCTGTACCGAGTAGCCAAGGCAGCCTCTCAGGCCCCAGATGGAGCCGTCCTCGTGTACGGGCTGGTTCACGCAGCCTCTATCGCGGGTATCAGCCGCTTACTTTGTATAATGCTTCAAATCGAACAACATTCAGGTTTCTGAGAACAGATGCGATATCATAACCATCAAGGAATTCCGGGCAGGCTTTCCTGCCGATATTGGCCGCACCGTTCAGATCCGCATTGACACGAATACCGCTGGTTGTTTTATACAGTCCGGCGCGGGAAAGCCCACCTCTTCAG
>OIXL01000202.1_pt1 | contig 33768 bp, 17 predicted proteins | sample 1587761 | NCBI WGS metagenome assembly OIXL01 (sample SAMN03283246) | human gut metagenome | biome: human-associated habitat; material: feces | host: Homo sapiens | place: Peru | collected 2012 | reverse complement strand
AACACAGCCAACCTTAACGACTAACATCTTTTTTCGGTTAATCTTTGTATGATAAAACCTAAAACTAATGTCTTTTAGAGTAATTACTTGGCGTCGTTCCAATATTCAGGAGCACCAAGACCAGCTGCAAAGCCACCATAGGTGTGCTTGCGATAATAATCCAAATCCCAGAGGCCTACTGGCAAACCAGCACGCCAACCACTATTGGCTGGACAGTCAGTAACATACAGCCAAATTAAAGATTTTGGCACGAAAACGCACTTTTTCTCGAAAAAAAAGTGAGAAAAAGTGCGTTATCGTGCCATTTTAAGGAAAAATATCGTAATTTTGCAGTCGAACCAAAACATTAGAAGTATGAAAGCAGATTTAATAATCGGACGAGATAAAGAAAAGGCAGAGCTTCAACGTTGTATAGACTCAAATCGCTCTGAACTTGTTATCGTTTATGGTAGAAGACGTGTCGGCAAGACTTATCTAGTAGATGAATTCTTTGGTCGGAAGTACGACTTCACTTTCGTTGGAGGACACAATCTCCCCCAACGCACCCAATTGCGCAGTTTTGCCAAAGCATTAAAACAAGCCATGGGCGAGACATCAGCTCGCAAATTATCAGATTGGTTTGATGCCTTTGATGTTTTGGAAGAATATCTGTCATCCTTGCCAGAAGACCGCAAAAAGATAATCTTTGTAGACGAAATGCCTTGGATAGATTCCTTACGTTCCGACTTCACCCCAGCATTTGAAAACTTTTGGAATGGATGGGCAGCCCGTCGTCGCGATATAGTTTTCATCGCTAGCGGTTCTGCCACATCATGGATGGTAGACAAGCTCATAGAAAACCAAGGAGGTCTGCATGCTCGCATCACTTGCCAGATATATTTACGCCCATTTACTTTGTATGAGACAGAACTATACCTAAAATCGCGGGGATGCTCTTGGGATCGCTTCCAGATAGCCCAATGCTATATGTTCTTTGGAGGCATTCCTTTTTATCTGAGTTTAATAGATCCAAGTCTTAGCCTTGTACAGAATGTTGATGCCCTGTGCTTTAACAAGGGAGGGGCACTAAGACAAGAATTTGACGAATTATATGGAGCCTTATTTACTCATGCAGACAATTACATCAAGGTGGTCAGGCTCTTAGCTAATCATAAAGGCGGCATGACAAATGCAGAAATTGCTAAAGCAGCCAAACTGGACGGAAAGAAGTTGTGCCAGATATTAAAGAATCTGGAGAGATGTGACTTCATCATGAAGTTCAGATATTATGGCAAGAAGACGCAAAACCGCCTATATAAGTTGACAGACTTTTATACCTTATTTTATTTAAAGTATATAGAGCCCAATATCGACTCCTTTGATGAACAATGGTGGAGCAAGCATTATCTCTCTCACAGTGTTGAGGCATGGCAAGGTTTAACTTTCGAATTACTCTGTTTGTTCCATATCAGCCAAATACGCAAGGCATTGAATATTGGTGGCGTGGCTAGCGAGGCTTACATTTGGTTTGACAAGGCTGACAAAACCAAGAATCAGAGAGGAGCCCAAATAGATCTCATCATAGAGCGTGCCGACCGAGTCATCAACCTCTGCGAGATGAAATTTAGTCAAGCCCAATACAAAATTTCAGCAGATTATGAGATAAAGCTGCGCAATAGGATGGAATTATTCAGAGACCGAACCCATTGCACAAAATCATTGGTAAATACCTTTGTCACAACATTTGGTGTTGCCAATGGCATCCATTCAAGTATAGTAAACAGCGATGTCACACTAGACAATCTCTTTCAAGAATGACACATAGGAGAAAGAGAATATTTTCATCATTAAAAAAAACGCAAAAAGGTTGACCGTGTCATCACAACACAGCCAACCTTAACGACTAACATCTTTTTTCGGTTAATCTTTGTATGATAAAACCTAAAACTAATGTCTTTTAGAGTAATTACTTGGCGTCGTTCCAATATTCAGGAGCACCAAGACCAGCAGCGAAACCTGCATAGGTATGCTTGCGAAGATAGTTGAGATCCCAGAGACCTGTAGGCTCACCCTTGCGCCAACCTGAATCCTTAGGAGAATCTGTAGCACACCACTGAGTGATGCCATACTGCTGAGCTACAGGGATAATCTCGAAGTACTTCTGGAGAACGAAGGTGTAGAGGTCACGCATTTCCTTGTGTTGTTCCTCGGTCATCTGATCATAAGTTACAGAATTGCCAGCGGCATCAACATAACCCATATCAAGTTCAGAAATCTTGCAAAGCTTGCCACTTCCAGCCATCAACTCCAACATCTTGACGATATGATTTTTCTTACTTTCCTGAGTTTTAGGATCAGCATAGCAAGAGATATGCATCTGAGATGCGATACCATCAATCTTGGTAACACCATCAGCCTCCCAATCCTTGATCCACTGAATCAAACTCCTCAACTTGCCATTGTCGTCCCAATCGCTCTCCAAGTTATAATCATTGATGAAGAGTTTCAATTTCTCAGGGTCACCATTATGGGCGGCAAAACTCTTGCGAGCATCAGCCACAGCAGTGCGAACATAATCAATGTCACCCAGGTAATCCTGCCAGTAGAAATTGTTCTTTGCATCGTCAGCTGAAACGTTGCCTCGTTTAGCAGACTGCAAGTCGTACTTGCCATCACCATCTTTATCGGCACCAGAAAGGGCCTCGTTCACAACTTCCCAAGATGTAACATAACCATTAGTAGCCTCCATCATACCATCAATCCACTTGCCCATTGCCCAAGTTAAGGTATCCTTCTTCTCTTCGTCCGTAAGAGGAATCTTATTACCTTTCTCCACAGTGTACCAGTGAATGTCTGCAAAGTAATAATCAATAGCCGTGCTCTCTTTCCCCTTGTTCAGGTTGAACGCAATAGCATGCATACCATCACCCTGCTCTGGAATTTTACCTGTAGACTCATACTTTTTCCATTCTGTAGTGAATGTTGGATTAGGGCTCAAGCATTGATAGTGCATGTACTCTCCAGGAGTGTTATGACACTGAGTATCTGCACCAATTTGCTTTGTAGCCTTGTACCAGAATGTAACCTTATATTGTTCGTTCTTGCTCCAAGCTTTATTTGGAGTATAGATGAAGAACTGAGTGTCCCACTCTGTGCTAGCATTGGCATTAGCATGAACCACGATGCAGTTCTTACCCTCTGGTCCACCAGCCACTGGCGTACCAGCGACATCCTTTTTACCTGCTTCACGAACCACAAAACATGATGTAGGCTTACTTGAATCAAGATTACCATTGGAAACCTGATCGGTGAAGATTTCCATAGCAGGAGCCTCAGAATGTGAGATGGTTATAGACTTCCAATAAATCTTACCAGCAAAGTCTCCATGTTGGAACATAATGCCATTATTTGCCATTTTTGGTGCTACAGACAGAACAACTTTCTGATATCCTTTACCTACAGGAATCGTGAATTGTTGCTCATCTCCACCACCCCAATCACCTAACTTAAAGTGGATGTTGGCATCAGATGCGCCTTCAGCCTTACACTCGATGACTATCTTATAATCCTTACCTTGTTCAAGAGAGATTCCATTGACCAACCAATATTGGAGTTTATAGAAAGGTTCAATTGGCTCTGGATTAGTAATAACCACTGCCCCATCCTTATTCCACTCAGTTTTTACTGATTCTGGAGAACCTGTCCAATCATATTTTGTCAGTGTAGAGCAATCAAGCTGATAATCTGTCTTCTCTACCTTCTGACTAGGGTCCACCTTAATCTCTCTGCCATCAATAATTTTGTTCAGATACTTCTTGTTCTGCTGAGAATGCCAAGCAAGCGTATGACCATAGATGGTCATACCTGCATCCTGTGCATTTGTAACGAAATCCTTAACAGTATTAAAGTCAAAGGTTCCATCATCTTTTACACAAGAAGCATACTTCATGGCGTTGCCTGCTGTCATCTCCTCGAAGTTGCTACCAGCCAAGCAATATACAAGCTCCTGTTTGTTGAAGTCGGGCGCAGCCAGTGCAATACCCAACTTAAAGTCGGGATTGCACTTGCCAGAAGCCTTCATGTCTTCGACATATTTCTTCAAAGGCTCATAGTTGTTAAGATACTGATATTCCTTCAAGTTCTTGGTCATATCAGTTCTGTACTCCGAGAACTTGTCATCAGCACATGATGACAAAGCCAAGAGAGCTACCAAGCCTAAACCAAAATTAATATTTTTCAATTTCATAATAATCTACCTATTATTAGATGATACTTAATTGATAATTACCGCAGCTTACTTTACGATATACTGAGTATCGAAAGTTAACACGCCATTGGTATTACCACGAGTTTGAGCTACAAACTGGTCGGTTGTCACTACCTTGACAGCACCGAAGTCTACGGTATACTGGAGAGTCAGGATGTCACGATCCTTGTTGCCCCAAGCCAGCTTAGCGCCCTTCTCCACAAACTTACCTGTACCTGTAGCAGTTACGCCCTCTGTCTCGGAAGAAACAGTGCAAGTACCATCGTTAGCAAAGGTAAGCTTCAAGTTGCAAGTATAAGACTTGAGGATATCCTTACCCTCAGCATCCTTGCCCACAACTCTCTTGACTGTGAGAGGATAGATAGCCTCTGTAAGGCTCTTGGTAGTAATCTGGCAAACCTCGTCCTTCTCAATAGTTGCACCCTCACGCTTCTCTTCTGTGGTCTGACCATTCTCAGTAATCTTATCTGTACCACGGCGCAGATAGAATCCAGCCCAAGGGTTCATATACTTCACACAGTAGAGTACATAGTTCTTAGGCAATGTCTTCCACGCATCGCTATTGGTCAGCGCAGGAGTTTCCCCCTCCTGGAAAGGAGTACCCGTCAAGATCTTGCCAGCACCCTTCTGATCTTTGATGACCAGAGGGATGACATAAGTATTCTTTACAGAAGCAGGATCAGCGAAGAAAGCTTCGTTGAGCTTCACCTGTAATCTTCCCTGCAAGTTGCCACCATAAGAGATGGTGTTACCTGCCAAGGTGTAATACTCTGCAGGCATAGGCTTTACAGGAGATACGCCATCAGAGAAATAGAGGTTGTCACAAAGCGAATTATCTACAGCCACATCCAGTGTGATGTCCTTACCATTGTAAGCACCACCCATGGTAGACACGATGTTGATAATATGCTCGTTGTCCTTGGTATTGTCACGAGTCTCGTCATTGCCCAACACCAATATACGCTCCACGTTTTGGCGGGCGAAGTAGACTGATGTGCCACCCTCGTAGTCGTCAAACTCAGGCGTGCCGTTCTCACAAGAGCCGAAAGTCAGAGCCAAAGCTCCGAGTGCAGCCATTGAGAAATATTTATTCATCTTCATAGTTTTCATCATTATAAAATGTTAGTCGTTTGTAATTTTCCATCCTGCATTCTGCTTCAGCTGATCCCACTTGAGGATTTCAGTCTGTGGCACAGGACCGTAATACATATAGTCGTCGTATCTTCTTTCCTCTACTGTGATATCCTTGAACTGTGGAATACCAGCCTCTGTAGAAATCTCCACGCCATGAACAGCCTCATTGATAGGAGCCTTCCAGCGGCGGAGGTCATTGAAGCGCTTGTTCTCGAAGCAGAGCTCAATACGACGCTCATTGCGAATCAACTCACGCATCTTAACCTGGTCGTTAGCGCACTCATCAAGATAAGAATCATCTGTGATGCCTGCACGATGACGTATAGCCTTGATCACATCGTATGCAGAATAAGCATGTGTGCCATTGCCCTTAGGTCCCCAAGCCTCATTGGCAGCCTCAGCATAATCCAAGAAGATCTCGGTATAGCGGATATACACAGGATAGTGATACTGTGCGTTCTTGGCATTTGGATTAGGATTACAATCCTCACGAAGAAGCTTCTTCATATAGTAACCAGTACGTGTAGAGTTACCAATCTTATTCAGTCCATTGTCATTGTTGGCAGTGGTGATGTCGGTATTGATGGTTGCACCCTTATACTTGCAGCCATTATAGATAATGTAGAGATTCAAGCGTGGATCACGTTTACTATAAGGATCCAAGTCATCATACTCACTGCGCTCATCTGTGATAGGATAACCATTGGCAGCAGGGAAAGCATCTACCAAATTCTGGGTAGGATTGATACGTCCCTTACCATAGAGAGATGGAGGGAAGTTATCAGCCTCCTGGTTCAAACCGAGGTCCCAATCATCTGCACCATTAGTCTTATTACCACGCCAGATAATCTCCTTAGGGCATGCACCAGACTGCAAATTATTAATCTCATTAGTCTGAGCATACCAAGAATTACCTGTTTCAGACAAGCCGCTTACACCACCTATCAAGTCGAGCAAGCTGGCTGCATCATCAGCAGCACGCTTATAATCCACATTGGTACCCTTATTAAAAGCAGGGCTGGCAGCAAGGAGAGAAACCTGTGCACGGATAGCCTTGGCGATACGACCGCTCACACGACCACGCATCAGAGAACCCAATACACGGTTATAGTCCTGATAGTTGTTCACACCCATAGCAGTGTATTTTTCTGGCACAGGATCTGACTTAGTCAAATCATTGTAGTCCAAAGGCAGCAACTGCTCAGCCTGGTCCAAGTCGCTATAGATTTGATCCAAGCAAGCTTGGAATGTGGCACGTGGCTGATTGAAATCAGAAGAAGTATCCTCTGGCTTTGTCAAGTTTGGCACACCCAGGAGCTGACCATCCTCAGTCCAACCACCATGGTTCATCAAGAGATAATACATATTGAGAGCTCTCAAGGCATAAGCCTCACCCTTACGGCTCTCACAGAACATCTGCTGCGCACCCTTGTCCTTAGCCCAGTCTACCTTGTCCACTTCCTGAAGGAAGATGTTCAAGTACTGGATGCTAGCACGACAGCTAGTCCACTTGTTCATAGGGTCATTATTGGCAGTCCAAGAACCAGTAGCCATTTTCAGGTAGCTGTTAGACAAATCATTGCTTACAGCATCATCGGTTGCCACATCAGTTACACTTTTGGTATTATAAGGAAGCACGGCATAAGCATAGCCGAGAAGTCCCTGAGCATAAGTAGGCTCTTCGTAAATCTCGTCCAAGCTACGGTTGTTTTCCTGTGCAGGCTCAAAGAGATCTGAGCAAGACACCAACGAGAGTGACAATGCAGCTAATATAAATAACTTATTAATTTTCATTTCTGTATACATTTAATAATGATTAGAATGTAGCCTTCACACCTATATTATAATAGCGTGTCTGAGGAGCACTACCTATGTTCATCTCCAATACCTCACGGTTCTTAGAGATAGTGAGCAAGTTGGCACCGCTTACATAAGCAGACAAGCCCTTAAGCCAAGTCTTCTGGAAGAGCGTGCTAGGCAGGTCGTATGTAATCTGTACCTTAGCCAAGCGGAAAGCGTCTGTGCTGTACATCCAGAAGTCTGATGTCTGATAGTTGTTGCTACCTGAGAGTGTGGTAAGACGTGGATAAGTAGCAGTCTCCTTGGTTGCCTTAGTCCAGCGATTGCGAACCACAGCTGAGTACTTGCCGTCACCCTTTACCCACCAGTAAGAATTGTTCTTCAAGCCATAAGCACCGAAGTTGCCAGTACCGAGGGCGAAGAATGTGAAGTTCTTCCACTTAGCAGTGAGGTTTACACCCAATGTGAATGGAGAGCCATACCAACCACCCTTGCCCAGGAACACCTGGTCGTAAGAGTCGATCTTGCCATCACCGTTTACATCCACATACTTCATATCGCCAGGCTTCACGTCACTACCCAAGCGGCTCTGGTCTGGAGAGTTCTTGATTTCTTCCTCACTCTGGAAGAAGCCAGCAAACTTATAACCCCAGATACCATCGAGAGCCTTGCCCTCACGGTTTTGGTAATCCCATGCGTTCATCTCATCACGCTTGGTAGCCTTGGTGTTATAATAAGTACCTGTTACGCCGAGCTGCAAGTCTACATCACCCACCTTCTTATTGAAGTTAGCTGCGAAGTCGAAACCGATGCGGCGATTATTGTTAAAGTTGAGCACAGGCATGAATGAAGCATCAGGATAGCCTGGCTTAAAGTGAGAAGGATAGAACGTTGGAGTAGAAATCAGATAACCCTCCATCGAGTTAACGAAGAAGCTAGCATCCAATGTTACCATCTGCTGCCACAAGGAAGTCTTGAAGTTGACAGAAAGTTCCTTACGCTTGATGAAGTCGAGATCCTTGTTGGCAGAACGCTTAGAGAATGTGTACTTGCCAGCAGAACCATCATACCATCCATAACCATCAGCTGTCTGCCAGTTGGTGTCATAGAGATAGTATCTGTTGTCATTTACTGCCAAGTCAATATCCTCGTTGATGATGCTACCAGATACACTGATCATCATATCGTCTACCACCTTGCTGTTCTTCAAGAAGTTCTCGTTCTTGAGTCTCCAACCCAATGAAAGTGAAGGAGAGAAGCCTACACGATGACCTGGAGCCAACTGTGCAGAGTGGATAGCTGCCAAGCCGAAGTCTGCATAATAAGTCTTGGCGTAATCATAAGATGCATCCAAGGCAAGATTAGCACTTGAGTTCTTATGATACTGTCCAGACTTCGACTGCTGGAAGCCAGAGGCAATCAACATCGCAGAGAGGTTATGTACCTTATTAAATGTATTGGCGTAATTGAACTGAGCAGAGAAGAGCATGGTCTGATTGTCCACACTATTAGCGATGTTCTGTACACCAGACTTCTTATCCTCACCTTCCTTCTTCAAAGCTACGATCATATCCTTGCCGTCGATGTTTGACCATGTTGGGATATAGATGGCATAGCTATTATTGAAAGATGTGGTGTAAGAGGTAGCATAGTCTACTGCGAAACGAGTCTCGAAAGACAAGCCCTGCAACAACTTGTGCAGATTGATGTTAACACCTGTATCAAACTGGAACTGGCGGCTAGTATACTTGCTCTTACCAGCAGCATAGTAATCTGCGAAGATGTTAGAAGAGTTAGCCTGTGTACCAGCCAAGAAGTACTTGCCATCCACCAGCTTAGCCACACTCATCAAGTCCCAAGCAGCCTTGGCATTAGGAGCTATCATGTCTGTAGAGATCAATGGGCTAGCATTCTGTGGGAAGTTAGGACGCCAAGTAGCAGCTGCATTCCAATAATCACCAATAGCAGAATGTGAATCATAGAATGTGGCATTGGAGTTAACCCAAGCCTTGATGTCATCTGTGATGTTGACATCTACATTACCACGTACACTGAAACGCTGAGTGTTATTGTTCTTAGCCTCACCAAACTTCAGGAAGTCGCCCTGGCGATAATAGTTGATGTTGCTATAGAAGTGAGCACGCTTACCACCACCACTAATCTCAGCAGTAGCCTCGTAGCGACTATTCATCTTGCGAAGATAGTCAGAAGAGTACATATCGAGATTAGGATAACGATATGGGTTGGTGCCCAAGCCATGATTGTAGATATCCTCAGCAGAGTAGAGAGGAGTCAAACCGTCATTGGCACGAGCCTCGTTGTAGAGAGTCATATACTCAGCAGAGCCCAGATACTCAGGGAATGACTTAGCCACATTGAGACCAGCGTTAGCCTGCACCTCAACCTTCAAGCCATCGTTCTTGCCACGCTTGGTGGTGATGAGCACAGCACCCTTAGCTGCCTTGCTACCATAGAGCACTACAGCTTGCGCACCCTTGAGGAATGTAATCTGGTCAATCTCGCTAGGCATCACGTTGGTTGCCTCACGAGGCACACCATCTACCAATACCAAGTATCCTGCATTGTCAGCATCCATACCCCAGAGAGAGTTGCCATTCCAACCACCCACGTAGCCCTGCATGTTGTCAAGGCTATAAGTGTGGTAGTTTTTCTTCATCAATCCCTCTACATCGACTACCGAAACGCCGCCCAAGATGTCACCCTTGGCTACCTTGCGATAAGCCACATTGACCATCTCCTTGTCGGCAGCAACGGTATCGGTTTCGTTCTCAGCAGCAGTTTTGGCATCGGCAGCCATAGGAGCCAATGACACAAGACCTGCCAACAGGAACTTTGAATTATATGATTTGAATTTTGAATTCATACTATCATTCTTATTTTAGTATTACTATATAATGTTATTTTACCAACCAGGATTCTGACTAAGCTCTTGATAGAGATAAACATCCTTGATAGGCAATGGGAACCAATAGTGCTTGGCTGTGAAGTGACGAGTCAAGATCGCTTCCTGGCGGAAGTTATCCACCTTAGCATCAGCTGGGTCATTATTCTTGTAGAAATCGGCACCCTCCACACGGTCAAACTCATCAGAGTACTTTACATTGTAAGGAGCCTCGGTCAGGAGCAACCAGCGCTGCAAGTCGTTGAAACGGAAGCCCTCGAAAGCAAGTTCCACCTCACGCTCACGGCGAACCTCGTCCATGAACTTATGTGCATCAGCTACATACTCTGGAGCCACATGACCAGCGCCACAACGATCACGAAGGGTATTGATGGCATCCTCAGCAGTCTTGCTAAAGTTAGTAGCCTTGCCAGAAGCGCCACCAAACGCAGCACAAGCCTCAGCATACATCAGATAGATGTCAGCCAGACGCATATATGGCAAGTAACAGTGGAATGCTGAACCCCAATCGTAGTCGCGATCCACCTCATTACATGTATGAGGCACCAACTTCTGGATGAAGTAACCTGTACGGCTGCCATTAGCCACTGGACGCATATTGCCACCTGTATACAACTGGCAGTACTGCAAGTTAGCCCACTGACCAGGAGTACCATTCAGATACTTGAAGCCATCAAACACGATGTCGTGATAGAAGCGTGGGTCACGGTTCTTATATGGATGAGTAGGATCGAAACCACCTGCTATGTTAGGAACCAACTTGCCATTCTCTACGATGTAAGCAGGCTCACCATTAGCCATACCGTAAGCAGCTATCAAGTTAGCTGTAGGCTGGTGAATCACATTGTCATGTCCAACCACTTTGTCAACCTTAGGACCAAACACCTTAGAGGTATTCCAGTTAGAGCCGTTGAAGTCTGCAGATGGACCACGGAAGATAGCCTCAATAGATCCAGGCATTTTCCAGTTCTGCTTCTTGGTATAGAAGATATCAGAGAAGCAAGAGTTAGCATCGGCAGAACGCTCATGATTGTAGATGTCCTTATATTTGAACTCAGCCAACCCATACTGTGTCTGGCCACCCTCAACCAATGTGAGCAACTCACCGAAGACCTCAGCTGCCTTCTTGGCAAACTCCTCATCATAGTCGTATGTCTTGCCATTCTTGCTAGCTCCTACCTGTGCGCCATCCTTCATCAATGGGCTGGCAGCCCAGAGATAAGTCTTGCCCAGATAACCGAGTGCCATGATCTTGTTGATACGAAGGTCGTTCTTGCCCTGTGTGGCAGCACCATCATACTCATTGTCCCAGTTGATAGGCAACAGATCGGCAGCCTTGCGATAATCAGCAGCAGCCTTCTCTGCACACACCTGATAAGAGAGACGAGGCAAATTGAGCTCTGAATTGAGATCCAAATAGGTATCAATGTATGGCAAACCACCAAAGTACTGCATCAACTCAGTGTGCCACCATGCACGGAAGAAGTAAAGCTGACCAGCAATGAGGTCTTTCTCTGCCTTGCTAGCTACCAACTTATCGAGATTAGCCAAGCCCTGGTTAGCCTTACGAATGCAATACCAAGCATGTGGCCAAAGTGAGTGGTTGAACTTATCTGTAGATGTAGGGTTGCTGCCATCCTTGTAAAGCCAGTTACCAGTGGTCTGCCAAGCACGGAAGTTGCCCAAGTCTACCTGGTGTGTCATACGGCCATCAGCCTCTGGGTTGAAGATTTCATCATCACCCCAGTTCCAAGAAGGACACCAGTTACATTTTTCCTTATCAGGGATACAGTTGTAAATCTCCTCTACATAACCCTGAAAGTTACGGAAGTTTACAAATGCGTCATTTTCTGAGACTGTAGAATCGGCCTCCTTGTCAAGATAGTCCTGGCAAGAGTTGAGCGAAGTGCCGAGAGCCAGCGAGACGCATCCCATCAACAAAAAATTCTTTATCTTATTTTTCATTTGAATGTTCATTTTAATATTACAATGAGAATTTAACACCTAAGTTGAAGCGGCGTACTGTAGGATATGCTCCAAGGAAACCGCCACCACCGAGGTTAGCCTCACGGTCATCAGGCATACGAGTCCAAAGCCAGAGGTTGTTACCATTCAAGTATAACTTGAGGTAGTTCATACCGAGAGCCTTGATCCATCCCTTAGTCCAAGTATAAGCAATCTCTACGTTCTTCAGACGGATGTATGAACCATCATAGAGGAACTGAGTACCATTGCTGTAATCAGACTGGGTAGCACCCCAACGAGGAATGATAGATTCTGGAGAAGACTCATTCTTGTCCCACCAAGTACCAGTGTCATAAACATTGTTCAACTTATTGCCAAAGCTTGTCAAGGTTACGTCACGAGTTACATTGGTTACACCATAAAACTGAGCGAAAGCAGAGAAGCCCTTATACTCGATACCGATAGTGGCATTGTATGTATTCTGAGGGCTTGAGCTATAACCTACTGGAGCTGAGTCCTTGCTATCTACCACACCATCACCGTTGAAGTCTACGATGTAGTAATCGCCTACCAAGCGGTGGTTGTCGTTAGACTCATGAGCTGGAGAACCTATCAAGTCATCGATGTCGTTGATAAAGCCACGATCAATGTATGAGCGATACTGACCCATAGAGTAGCCTGCCTCCTTCTGATAGTTAGGAGTGAGCTGAGCGTCATCCTTCAAGAGCACCTTGTTCTTGGCATGGGTCATATTGAAGTTACCCCAGAGGCGGATGCCATTGGCAAATTTCTTGTTGAGCTTCAACTCCAACTCGTAACCACTGGTACGAACCTTACCCTTATTGATAGTAGGAGCTGTAGTACCAAAGTAAGATGGGATGGAGCGGTTATTACCAAAGATCAAAATGTCGTTACGACGGTCGCAGAAGAAATCGAGCGAACCGGTAATCAAACCACCCAAGAAACCATAGTCGACACCGAAGTTGGTCTTCTTCACAGTCTCCCACTTCACATCTTTATTACCCAATGTATTCTGGCGATACCATGTGTAGATACTGTTGGTATGGTCAAGATCCATCACTGTGTTGCCTCCGTATGCCCACTGGTTCATGTAGAGCCAACGACGAGAAGAGTCGAATGGATCGCCCAGGTTATCATCACCAATCTCACCGTAAGATGCACGGAACTTCAACATATCAATGATGTGCTTGTCACGAAGATTCTTCATGAAGTTCTCCTCAGTGATGGTCCAACCGATAGCTCCAGAATTGAAGAAGGCGAAGCGATTGTCCTTGCTAAACTTTTCTGATCCGTTGTAAGCACCGTTATACTCGATGTTGTAACGACCAGCATAGCTATAAGTAGCACGGAACGCCCAGTCCTCACGGTAAGTTGGCATCACACTACCACGTGCATTCTCCTGACGAGAGAACAAGCCCATGGCTGTAACATCATGCTGTCCGAACTTGCGAGCCCAGTTGAGCTGCAACTGATAGTAAAGATTGCGAACAGTCTGGTTGTTATCAACCGAACCACCTGAAGTACTCCAGTTAACGCCCTGTTTCCAGTCGAACTTATTGTTTGACTCATATACCTGACCATATGTTATATTGCCAGTCTCTGGATCAATATACTTGGTCTGAGCTGTATTGTTCAAGTCATTGATACCACGGCTCGTCTCAACAAATACGTTGTCCCAAGAAACGGTACCACGCAAGTTCAAGCCCTTGGTGATGAAGTCGAGTTTCTGCTCCAAGGTAAAGTCGGTATTGATACGAGTAGTAGTAGCCTGCGCTGTACCACCGATGGCGAGGTTCTGAGCAGAGTTACTTACGTTAGACGCATTTGGATAATAACCCCAAGAGCCATCGCTATACTGAGGCAAGAATACATCTGGAGCGATGTTATAAGCACCAGCCCACTGCTGACCAATCTGCCACTCGCTATTGCTCATGTTGCTCCAAGGAGCCTTGCGCACACCATTAGAACCAGATACATTTACCTTTAATGTAGTAGTTTTAGTGATAGAGAAGTCCAAGTTACTGCGCACATTGATACGATTGTATCCATAGCCAGAGTTATAGTTACGTCCGTTATCATACTCACGGAAGAGGTCACCCTCGTGTACAAAGTCGGCAGAAGCAAAATACTTCACGAAGCTTGTACCACCGCTCACATTGACATTGGCATTATATGACATGGCGCTCTTCTTGAAGAGGGCATCCTGCCAATCCACGTTAGCATAACGCTCACGCTGCTCTTGTGTGGTCTGGTTACGATAGTTCTCAATAAATGATTGAGGACGGATGTAAGACCAAGATTCAGGAGAAACACCCAACTCATGCTCCACTGCCCTGTTGCGGAACATCAAGGCATCGTATGAATCATACTTGTTAGGCAACTTAGAAGGAGCCTTCAATGTAGCATTGAAGCCCACATCAATCTTAGCCTTGCCTTCCTTACCACGCTTGGTGGTAATCAAGATGACACCATTGGCACCCTTCACACCATAGACTGCTGTAGCGGAAGCATCCTTCAATACGGAGATACTCTCCACTGAAGAGATATCCACGCTGCTCATCGGACGCTCGATACCATCGACGAGGACGAGAGGGTCACTGTTGTTCCAAGAACTAGCACCACGAATGATGATCTGTGGCTCCTCCTCACCAGGCATACCATTGCCCTGAACAGTTACCACACCAGGAAGGTTACCAGTTAAGGCAGCACCAATGTCGCTGACACCGGCAGCACGTTCCAGCACCTCACCTGTGGTCTGTGCAATAGAACCTACGACAGAAGCCTTCTTCTGCTGACCATAACCAACGACTACAACTTCGCCGATGGCATTGTCGTCTTCCATTGAGAGTTTGAAATCTCTCTTCTTACCAATCTTTACTTCCTTGGTCTTCATACCTACGTATGTAAATACGAGGATAGAATTCTCTGAAGGAACACTGATACTGAAATTACCATCTAAGTCGGTGACCGCACCGACGCTGGCATTACCTTTCACTTTTACAGTGGCACCTATCAGAGGCTCACCTGTACCGTCAACAAGATTACCCTTGACCTGGATCTTCTGTGCCTGAGCATTCAGGCTGCAGAAAGCTCCCACCAAGCATAAGGCTGCTGTCCGTTTCATTGTTAACACTTGTTCAATCATGTTCTATTCATTTTTGATTTATGCTTTAAAAATTTAGGCGTGCACAAAAACTGTTTATTCACGGCGGCAAAGGTATGGATTTCTTTCGAAACATACTTTGCGTGGTGTAACAGAAAGTTTATCATTTTAGAAAAACCTTGCGAGAACGTATTTTTCCATTACTTAACAGTTGTTTTATTATATAAACACCTGCAGTTGGCTTTTCAACTTCTTTTCCTTCTATATTATAATATAAGGTGGAAACCACGTCTGCCTGGGTTTCTAATTGTTTAATTCCTGTTGTATTTTGTTTCAAATACCACTCTTTATACCATTTCATACAGGCATAGCCGCAACATTCTTCGAACAATCCGTGTTTCTTGGCATTCTGGAAACCAGGAATCACCTTGCCCGATTTAAGATATTCATCAATATCGAAATATTCCTGCGGATGGGTAAGGGTCATACCGATATTGCCAAAGTGGTCATGAACTGCCTTCCATGCCAATCCCCATTTCGAGGTAGATGCTGTTGCCCAGCTTCCCAGATTAGGTTGTGTCCACTGTCCCCACTCATTCCAGTGACCTTCGCTCGCCTTGTCGGGATCTTCCGGACTCCAGTCTATCTCCGTTACCATGATAGGCTTCGTCTCTACCATCGGCACCTGACTTTTGAAGTTGCGGATGAAAGTATCGTGATCGTAACTCTTATCTGTCATGTTGCCATACCAGCCTGAGTAGACATGCACTGCGTAAGAGAAATTGTTCTCCGTATCGGTAATAGGATATTTTGAATAGCCCACATAGTTGCTCTGATAGCCAGAACCTGGCACCCAGATAATGCCCTTGAAGCCAGTGGCACGAATCTCATCTACCACAGGCTGGAAGAAATCATGGAGAGCCTCGTCTGATTTAGAGCCATTTGCCAGCAACACATTAATAGGCTCATTGGCTAGCTCGATGCTCACCTGTCCGGCATTCTTCTGGATGGTGGCATTGGAAGCGAAGCGTTTCCACACCTTCTTAAGATATGCCTGATATTCATCTCCCACCTTGATATTCTGTGGACAAACGCCAGGAGGGCGAACGATTACATATAGTCCATGAGCCAAGGCTTTCTCCACAAGCTTGACATAAAGTCTGCTCAAGAATATCTTGTATCGCCTCTCATTAAAATACTGGATATTGTTTTCACCCGTTCCTACTGGCGCATTATAGTTAGTCCAGCATGGGTCCATATGAAGACGGAACACCGTACAATAAGCACCTTGGTTCTTGTCGGTGATAGCGGTGAACATCTTCTCGAAATAATTCAAGCAAGGAGTCACATCACCTACTTCATAACCACCCATACCCCAACGGTTACCGTTGAAGTAGCGGTTCGGCGTATCCATTACGCCATGCAAGACAACAATCTTACCATTGGCATCCACCAGGTTCTTACCCTGCACACGGAGTGCCGGCAGATTATCTGCAGCCAGTCCCGCCATTGACAGCATAGCCATAGCGAGTGATATTAACATTTTCTTTCTGTTCATTGTTATAATTATTTTTAGATTTATCATTATTTGTCAGTCACCTTATTATATTATGAAGGATTGTCAGGTTCCAGTTTACAGAAAAGGATGCAGGTCTTTTAAAATAGAATGGCGCGTAATCACTACGCACCATTCCCGAAAACCAATTAATCATGATTCTATATAAAAACCATAATATCAAAATCTTTTAGAAATTCTAAACCTATTCTACAAACTATTATGTATAAACCTAACTAACCTAAATATTCAAAATATATACAACTTAAAAACCGATGCAAAGATACTTCTAATCTATCATATATACTTTATAATAAGTAACCAATAGTTTTTCTCTCGTATCACATGTAACATTATCTTTACTTTACGTAACATTTTAACATCTTTTTAGCATAAATCTATAAAAAACATACATTTCCGTGCACTATTCTCCCATAAATTTTGTATTTTTGCAAACGAATATAAAAAAGCCAAAAGACAATGAAACCAAGAATCATGATGATTTCCATGAAATCAAACCTCAGAACAATGAGATACATCGGCCTTTTACTGATGTTTATCTTCTGTCTCACTGCGCAGAATATGATGGCGCAGCGAGGAAAACTTTTCAATTCAGACAACCAGCTTTCGAGCAACCTTGCCACTCAGGTGTTCCAGGATTCAAATGGTTTCATTTGGATTGCCACCCGTAACGGCTTGAATATCTATGATGGCTATAACTTTATGGTCATCAGAAAAGCCTACAACAACTGTAACGGGCTCAACAGCAACTATATCAACTGTATAACACAGGATGAAAAGGGGCGTATTGTGCTGGGAACAAACAAGTCGCTACTTATTCTTAATGGTAAAAGGTTCTGCAACGTACCTATGCTCGATTCAAGGAATAAGCCTATAAACACTTACGTTAACCAGGTAAGCCGTTTGCACAATGGCGATATTGCTGTCGTTACCTCCGGTTACGGCATCATGACCAAGAAAATAGATGCAAACGCCTGTTACACCATGAAAGGAGAAGTGGAGAACCTGAAATACATACATAAGATTCTGGAAGACAAACAAGAAAGGCTCTGGATTATCCTGGAAAACGGAAAGCTGTTACGGAAAGAAAAGAACGGCAAACTTGTTTCACGCATCATGGGAACAGAGCAACTTAACACACAAGATATCAGGCAAGACGACAAGGGCAACATTTATCTTGCTACCAAGAATGATGGTGTTTACCTTCTCAAGGCAGGTTCAACCGCCTTCACCAAGATAGCCGGCATAGGCAATCTTCCTATTGACAACATCTATATCAGCCGCGACCAGCGCTTGTTTATCGGTTGCGATGGTATGGGTATCTTCGTGTATAATCCTGTAACAGGATTCTTGCAAAATAATCCTCTGTTCTGCCATGAAGTAAATCTTGCCAAGAGCAAGATTACCAGCATTATAGAAGATTCTACGGGAAACATCTGGGTGAGTATGCTCCAGAAGGGCGTATTCATGCAGTCGCAGGCTCAATGCGATTTCAACTATATGGGCTACCGTTTGGACAGCCGCAACGTGATAGGCGAAAACAGCATCACAAGTCTGTGTGCCAACCAGGGCGATCAAGTCTGGGTGGGCACCGACAAGGATGGTCTTTACCTCTTTGACATAAAAGCCGGTAGCATCAAGAGCCATTTATTAAGCAACACCACGGTACTGGCACTCTGCAAAGACAAGAAAGGCAGAACATGGGTAGGAACCTATACTAACGGCATCGGACTGATAGATGCGGGGGGATCTTTCCATCCATTCAGCCTAGGCATTGGCAACCAGGCGGGCATCTTCGATATCCAGGAAGACCCGCAGGGCAATGTATGGTTTGCTACCATGGGCAAAGGACTTTTCCGCCTTTCTCCAGATGGAAGCATCAAGCATTGGAAAACACAAGATGGTGCCGACAACAACCTGAAAAAGAACAGTATTCCTAATGATTACCTCATAAATCTTAGCATCTCAAAAGATGGTAAGCGGGTTTTCGTAGCCACTTCTGTGGGTCTGGCTTGCTATGACCAGCAAAAAAACAGCTGGACTTCCACTTTCGGTGGCGTCAACTGTCTGAGCAAGGGCAGTTTCTCTCATTGCGTTTTTTCTGACAGCAAGAACCGCGTATGGTTTGGCACTGAAGACGGCGCAATCTGCTATGATCCGAAGAAGGGATATGCTCATCCGAAGATCTATAACACAGAACTTGGACTTTCTGACAACAGCGTAACCTGCATCATAGAAGATTACAAGGGCAGAATCTGGATAGGAACTACCTGTGGCTTAAACCAGATAGATACAGAAAAAGGTACCATCAACAAGTACTACTCAGACAATGGCTTGCAGAGCAATGAGTTCAGCGATGCAGCAGCCTGCACGCTCTGGGGAGGAAAGATGCTGGTGATGGGCGGAACCGGCGGTATCAACTGGTTTGATACGGACAAGGTGAAACAGCATCCTTGGCAGGCAAAAGTTACCATATCAGGACTTTTTTTGGGCAACAAACCTATATACCAGGATATGGAATCGGGCATCTATACTATCACCGACAAAAGTGCCTACAACAGCGACAAGTTCTCCTTATCTCATGAAGACAACACCTTCACCATCCACCTGTCTACTCTTACATATAATAATGTAGAGCAGATCAGTTACGCCTACAGCATCAATGGTGAGGATTGGCGAACCATACAGTCTGGCATGAACGAGCTGTCATTCTCACACATGCCAGCAGGTACCTATAAGTTCCGTGTCAAGGCTATCTGCAACGGATACGAAACCCCTGTCAAGGAGTTCTCCATCATCGTTCACCCAGCCTGGTACGCCAGCATCTGGGCAAGAATCTGCTATCTGCTTGCCTTCCTGGGGCTCTGTCTGCTCTATATCAAGCACCGCAAACGCAAGATGGAAGACCAGCTCATATTGCAGCAGCATATCCATGCGGAAGAGATGGGCGAAGCAAAACTGAAGTTCTTCATGAACATCAGCCACGAAATCCGTACCCCATTGACTCTTATCCTCACTCCGCTGTTCACCCTGATTAAGGAAGACAAAGACGCCCACCGACAGGGCATCTACGATATGATGCGCAAGAACTCGGAACGAATCCTGCACCTGATAAACCAGATGATGGACCTGAGAAAGATTGACAAGGGACAGATGGTGATGCACATGAGCGAAACCGATATGGTTGCCTTTATTGGCGATGAATACAAACTCTTCTGCCAGCAGGCGATAGCCAAGAGCATCCACTTCACCTTTGAGCACGAAGATGAAACTCTCCCGGTATGGATAGACCGCGACAACTTTGACAAGGTATTGATGAATGTCCTGTCAAACGCCTTCAAGTTTACTCCTGCAGGCGGCAGAATCCGTATCACCCTCTCCCACTCGCCTCATCATGTCCGCATCGCCATCAAGGACAGCGGCAAGGGCATTCAGGAGGAAAAGCTCGAAACGATTTTCCAGCGCTTCTATCAGAGTACCACCACTTCTAATGACCGGAATGTAGGTACGGGAATCGGTCTCGACCTGACGCGCTCGCTCGTGGAACTGCACTACGGAACCATTACAGCCGCCAACAACAAGACACTTGATGAAGCCGACTGGAAGGAAGGAAGCCAGTTCCTCATCACGCTGCCTCTGGGCAACGAGCATCTGAAACCGGAAGAAATGATAGATGCACCGGAGCCACAGACTGCTGAAGACATCAAGGAACTGGAAGAAAACATGGAGGAAGGAAACGAAGAGAATGCTGCCGATACAGCCAATGACGCCGAAGAAGATTTCAAGAGCAAGGCAAAGAGCACCATCGCTGTGGTAGAAGACGATGAGGCAATACGTAATTTCCTGAAGACCCAACTACAGGAAACCTACAATATCCTTACCTTCTGCAACGGAAAGGAGGCGCTGCCGGAGATTATCAAGCAGAAGCCAAGCCTCGTTATCTCAGACATCATGATGCCAGAAATGGACGGCAATACGCTCTGTACCAAGATTAAGAACAATGTGAACACCAACCACATTCCGGTGATTCTGCTTACAGCGATGAGCAGAGAGGAAGACCAGCTGACCGGTTTGCAGTCGGGTGCCGATGCCTATGTGGTGAAGCCGTTCAATATGGACATTCTGCGCCGCACCATCATCAACCTGCTCAACGTGCGCCGTACTTTGAGAAACAAGTTTATGGGCAACGAGAGACAGAGCGACAAGCAGATTGCGATAGAAAAAGTCCTGTCGCCAAAAGACCAGCTGATGGAACAGGTGATGAAGGTAATCAATGATAACATGGATAATGAGGACCTGAGTGTGGATATGATTGCCCGCGAAGTAGGACTGAGCCGTGTGCATCTGCACCGCCGAATGAAGGAACTGACCAACCAGACGCCACATGCTTTCATCCGCAATACCCGTCTGCAATATGCCGAAAAGTTGCTGAGCCACTCTAACAAGACGATAACAGACATCATGTTTAGCTGCGGTTTCTCCAACCCAGCCAGCTTCAGCACCATGTTCAAGAACTTTTATGGCTCTTCGCCTCGCGATTATATGCAGGCACATCGGAAAATCTAGCCTTTCCACTGCAGAAAAGGCCAGATGTTTCCCATAATAAAGTATTTGTTACAAATAGAGAAGCTTATGATACGCCTCGCAAAGTGTTGGTAACATTCTGTGGGGGTATATTTAAAAGGAAAGCGGTAACTTTGCAGCAGAATTCTGAATACATGTTTCAGCCATGAGTTCAGATACTCATTCTGTAATTTTAAACCCAATAATAAAATGAAGAAAATTGCAATCTTATCGCTTTCCCTGACGCTTGCAGCCGCTGCACAGGCGCAGACAGCTGAGTTTGACTATTTCAAGTATGCGGGAAATGACGCTCGCTTCAATGTTGAAATCGACAAGACTCACCAGTATTACAACCCGGTACTGGCTGGTTTCTATCCAGACCCATCACTCTGTCGCGTAGGCGACACCTACTATCTGGTAAACTCTTCGTTTACCTTCTTCCCAGGTGTGCCTCTCTCAACCAGTAAAGACCTGGTCAACTGGCAGCCTGCCGGTCATGTTCTCGACCGCACATCACAGGTTCCATTGAAGGGCCAGCAGGTATCAGCCGGTATCTTCGCACCAGCCATCAGCTATAACAAGAAGAACAAGACCTTCTATATGATTACCACCAATGTGGGAGCCGGCAACTTCTTTGTGAAATCAAAAGATCCTTCCAAAGGCTGGAGCGAGCCTATCTATCTGAAGAAGATTGACGGCATCGACCCTAGCTTCTTCTTCGATGACAATGGCAAGGGATATATCGTTCACAATGGTCCGGTAGTTGGCGGTGCCGACTATGAGGGACAGCGTGCTATCCGCTGCTTCGAATTCGACGTGAAGGGCGACAGCATCAAGGGCGACTTCAAGGAGATTCTGCGTGGCGGAACCCATGTAGAGGCGCGTCCTATCTGGATTGAGGGTCCTCACCTCTTCAAGAAGGGCAAGTTCTATTATCTGATGTGTGCAGAAGGTGGTACAGGCGGATGGCACAGTGAGGTTATCCTGCGTGCCAAGAATCCGATGGGACCATGGGTGGAATGCCCTAACAACCCTATCCTTACCCAGCGTACCGGTCTCGACCCTAACCGCAAGGACCCAGTATCAAGTGCCGGTCATGCCGACATCGTAGAAGATGGCAAGGGTAACTGGTGGGCTGTATTCCTGGCTTGCCGTCCTTATGAAGAGGATATGTACAACACAGGTCGCGATACTTATCTCCTGCCTGTAACCTGGAAGAATGGATGGCCAGAGATTCTTGCCAAGAATACTCCTATCTCTACCGTTGGAGAGAAGGCTGGTTTGAAGCCTGCAAAGAAGAATGAGTTCTCAGGCAACTTCTCTTATGTGGATAACTTCGAAGCAGATAACAATAAGGTAGGTCTGAAAGAGTTGAATCCACGCTGGATGTTCCTCCGTGACTTCGTTGACTGTTACAAGGTAGAAAACGGCAAATTGAAGTTCAATCTTCTGCCAGGCAACATCTACAAGCGTGAACCGATGTCTGCCATCTGGGCACGTCAGCAGCACGGCACCTTCACAGCTGAGACAGAAATCAACTTTACTCCTCGCAACGACAAGGATATCGCAGGCTTGGCACTTCTCCAGAAGGAAGACCACAACTTCGTATTGGGTAAGACCATGAAGAATGGCAAGCTGATGATTACCCTGACCCGTGCCGAGAAGAACAACGTAACTATCGCCTCTGCTCCTATCAAGGGAGGTAAGCTGAAGCTGAAGGTAGAAGGTCATGACAGATATTATGATTTCTATTATGCTGAAGAAGGCGGCAACTGGCAGCTTCTTGCCAAGGGTGTAGATGCCTCTAACCTGAGCACCCAGAAGAGCGGTGGCTTCCTCGGTGCCTGCATCGGTCTCTATGCTTCTTCCAACAAGGAATAAGGATTTGAGAAAAGATTAACGTTTTAGGAATAGATAATAAAAGAAAAGGTTGATACCTCGCATTTTGCCTGGTATCAACCTTCTTCTTTAGTATTGACTCCACTTTAAAAAGTGGAATCAACTTTTTTTTTACCAGAAAAGTTTCACAATAGAAAAAGGAGGTATGAAACATGGATTAGAGCTGACGTAATTCAAAAAAATCTGTGTAAATCTGTGAAATCCGTGGGACATAAAAAAATCCCACAGATTACACAGATTTACACAGATTCTTTATTGTTTACTTTATTAAAGTGGGCTCAGTATTATTACTTGATTTATTAAAACCGTTTATCTTATAGTTGAACCTTTACTGCCTTCCCGTCATATTCCACGCTCTTGCTTGCCTGCATAGGCTGATCGCCTGTTCCGCTATCAGCCCCCACCAGCACGATGTGGAATCTGCGATGCTTGAGCATTCCCTTATAACTACCCTTACGGGAGGCGATGCTCAGGGTTCTTCCTGCTTCATCCCACACAAACTTGATTTCAGAGAATTTACCCTTTTCGTAGTTATAGTTGTCGCCCTCATCCTCATAGAGCGTAAACGTTCCATTGGCACCAGGATAGACACGGATTTCCAACTCATCCCAAGGTTTCTCAGAACAGTATTGTACATCAGGACCGAATGGCAGAATGGTACCTGCCTTGATGAATACAGGCATGATGTCGATAGGACAAAGGCGCTGGATATCCTGGCCACCCTCATACAGAGCATTGGTCCAGAAATCATACCATTTATTACCCTTTGGCAAGTAAACATTCACAGGCGCAGCTGCCTTCCTTACATCAGGATAGATGGTATGGCCCTTCTTCTCCTTATCCTTCCAGGTGTATAAAGGATCGGTTACCGGCTTCACCAGAATGTTGCGGCCGAAGAGATACTCATCGTTCAGGCGGGAAGCCTTCTTGTCTGCCGCATAGTCCATTACCAAGGCACGCATCATGCTTCCGCTATTCTGTACACAGTCGCTTGCCGTACTGTAGATATAAGGCAAAAGGCGATAACGCAGCTTGATGGTCTTGATCATGGCATCATAAGCCCAGTCACCCTGTTTTCCGAACTCATACAGTTCGCTTACCATCGGCGAAGAACAGTGGTTGCGCATCAATGGCATGAAGGTTCCCCACTGCATCCAGCGGGTCTGCAATTCCTGAATGGCAGGGTTCTTTGGATTCTGTTCAAACTCCCAGTAGAAGAAACCTCCCAGGTCGGTGTTCCAGAATGGGATACCACAGAGGGAGAAGTTCAAGCCCGATGGAATCTGATTCTTCATCTCGTTCCAGGAAGCCAGCACATCACCGCTCCAGCAGATGGTGCCATAATGCTGAATGCCGAAACTGCCGCTTCGGGTCATCTGGAGCGAACGCTTTGTGTTGCCCTTCATCGCTCTTTGGTGCTCGTAGATGCTCTTGTTGTGCAACAAAGGGAAAGCGTTCTTCACTCCCAGCCATGAACCGTCGTAGGTCTGATAGTTCTCATCGCCCGGCTTCTCAAAATGGTCAGGCTCCGTAGAATCGGTCCACCAGGCATCGAAGCCCATCTGGTAGAGATGAGTAAGATACTTCCAGTAGAGGTTGCGAGCCTTCGGATTGAAGACATCGTATGGCATCACGCCACTGTTTCTTGGCCACGTTTCAAAAGGAAGGAGGGCATTCATCTTCTTCAGTTCACGATACTGATCTGTCCAAGGACCGAAACTTGCCCAGATGGAAATCATCAGATGGGCATCGTTCTTGTGAACATACTTCACCATTTCCTCCGGACTCTTCAGGCGGGGTTCTCCCTGTGCCTTCATCTGCTTCATATCTGTAGGAAGATACTTGGCAAAGGCTGGGTCTCCCACCTTATTTATATAATATGGGTTCTGGAATTTCATCGCATTCCAGTTGGAGTCGCATCCCCAATACTGCCAGTCCTGCACGATGGCATCAGTAGGAATCTTCAGTTCGCGATACTTATCCAATACGCCAGCCAGTTCGTCGCTGGTCTTATAGCGCTCACGGCATTGCCAGAAGCCCATCGCCCATTTCGGGAACATCGTAGCCTGTCCGGTCAGTTCACGGATGCTGGCGATGACTCCATCCTGCGTACCATCCTTGTACATGAAATAGTAGTCGGCGCAGGTTCCCACTTCACTGGTGAAGGAAGTACGGGAAGACTGACTATCATCATCCTTAGATGCTACGATATCATTGAAATAAGTTTTTCCCGCATTATCCCAGTAAAGACCATAGCCCTTCTCGCTGGTGAAATAAGGGATGGCGATATAGGTGTTATGATTCCAGAGTTCGATGTTCTTTCGGCCACGCTGATTCATATAAACATCACGCAGCTGTCCCAAGCCATAGATGGCCTCGTCGTCGGCAAGACGGAAGTTCTGTTCAATGCGGTACTTGCCCTTGTTGGCTTCATCCTTGCGGGCTTCCAGACGGGTCTTCGTATCGGTAAGTAGCAGCTTTCCATCCTTCGAGAGGAAGCGGATTTCGCCAGTCTGCTGGTTCAGTTCGACGGAAATTAAACTGGATTTAATATTTACAACATCTCCGTTTTTCTGTATCTGAACATCCTTCAGCTGTTGAGGCTTCAAGATGACAGAATAGCTTTTCTTCTGAACGGGAGCACCAAGTCCGGCATCAGATTTCAAGATACGGACGATGGATGGAGAATAGAATTCGATGGTTACATTCTGCTGAGCCACCTGACGGGTGATAGACTTGGCAGCCGTACCTTTCTGGGTGCCTGCCACCTTTATGCTCTTGGCGCTGAGTTCACTTGGAACGCCAACTACAGCGATGCCCAAAAGGGCAATGAGAGATAAATTCTTTAGCATACTTTTGTTTATTTTATTAGAGGGTTTATGATTTTTCTTGATTCAAGTACATAAGATTGTATTTCGGCTACAAAAGTAATGCTAAATGGTGAAAAAGGGATAAAACAAATGATGATTCGAATGGTACATTTGTTGAATCATGCCGGAAAAGCCCCCTTTTTAGGGCTATTCCGGCATCATTTATCTATATTCGGAAGGCAATACGCCAAATTCCTTCTTAAAACATTTGGTGAAATAGCTGGACGAGCTGAAGCCCGTTCGCTCGGCGATCTCATTCACGGTGAACTTTCCTTCCTGAAGCAAGGCAGCTGCACGCTGAAGGCGGATGCTGCGGATAAATGCCACGGGAGTCGTATCAGTCAGAGCCGTTAGCTTTTTATAGAGTCCCGTCCGCTCCATGCAGAGGTCCTGTGCCAGTTGCTCCACGCCATATTCGCCATCTTCCAGATGTTGCTCTACCAGAGCACGCACCTGAAGTATCAGCTCGGGCTCTTGATTGATGGTTTCGGCTGTTTCCTGCAGCAGACTATCCTCCGAAGATAAAGAAGCATCTTCTTTAATAGAATCACGATTTCTTACATTTATCATCTTTCTTTTACGAAGATAAAAAGTAATGATGCCCACCAAAGCCACAAGGAAAAACACAAAGCCAGTTATCGCCCAGCCCGACTTCCACCAAGGCTTGTCTATCGTAAAGAAGAGACCCAACATAGGTGAAACATAAATCAGACCATCGTGATAGGTTCCCAGCCAGATGGCTCCTTCCTTATCCCGATAAACCGTATTAATGCCCGTGGTGAGCGATTTTCCATCAGGCAAAGCCAATTCCTTTACTTCGCGTGGAGTCGTTCCCAACTTGAAATCGAACATCAGATAACCATGCTGACAGCTGATCAAAGCCTGATTGTCTGATGACATATTCAATGTATGCAAGATGTAATCGCATGCGAATATCCTGGAATACTTCCGGGTTTCCGGATTAAAATGCAGGAAGACGGAAACATCCGTCTTATTCTTCTCATCGTGCCCGGTTCTGATTTGGTAAAACTGTCCGCTCGGTGTCTGAATAGTGAGCGAGGTACTTCTGTAGCGCTGGACTTCTGATGCAGAATAGGCAGAAGCGGTATAAGCCAGCTTATCATTCTGAAAAACCGCCACGATTCCCGAATCCATGAAGGCATAAACCTGTTTGCCATCAGTATCCAAATCCTGCAGACATCCCCATTCTTCCTTCAACTTGATAAGATTGCCATCCTGCGCATTGAGCAGAGAGTCCCCCATAACAACCCAGACATTCTTCCTGCTATCTACAAACAGGTCCTGAATGGTATTCCCAGTAGGACTGTTTCGGTTCAACCTCATCTTATCCTCTTTTCCATTTCCTGTCAGAGCGTCAAGGGGATGCTCCAAAAGTCTGCCCTCAGCAAGCTGTATGCAGAATATCTGCTGATATTCCTTTATCCAAAGTCTATCCTGGCTATCGGCATAAAGATGCGTCTGCCCCTTGTATTTCGTGATGCTTTCTGCCTTTTCTGCCGGAAGGGGAATAAAGGAGAAACGCCTTCCGTCATAGAGATTGATGCCCTTTGGGGTTCTCACAGCCAACCTGCCATCTGCCAACTGCATCATCTGTAGAATACAATTGTCAGAAAGCCCCTGTCGGGTATTGAGCACATAGAAATAATCGTTTGTCTCTACCTTCTGGGCAGAACCGGTAAGTATCCAGCCCCAAAAGCAGAGAAAAACGATGCATAGTTTGATGATATATGTTTTCTCACTTCTCATGGATCATATTTTGCAATATCCAATAAAGGGAATTATCTTACCCAATCCAATACTATCGTCTTATCTTCATCAATCATAAAGTTCATACTGTCATGGACTTATGACACACCCTCTTTTATTTTTTACATATCTCTCAGATGCTCATGCCTCTATCACCCAATCCTCAATAGTACCTTGGGTAGAATCGAAATTGATGCCAACCTTGGTAATTGGCAAGCCACAAAGAGCGAATCGCTGGCGATAGTTCTTCAGGTTGATTTGCTGCATTGCCGCCTGAGCACTCTTATTCAGCTTCAATTCAACCACATAGAGGTCGGTCTTGGTAAGGAGCACAATATCTACCCTGCCACGTGGCGTATGCACCTCCACATCCACCAGGTAATTGGTTAAGAGAGTAAAGATGATGAAGAGCATCTGCTGATAATGCCCCTCATAATTGGTCACGTTGCAGTATGGCACCGTTCCCAGGAAGTCTTGCAACAGATGCAAGGCACCATCCATGTTGCGCTTGCCAATAAGCAATGCCATTTTGGCTATTGCCACATTGCCCCGTTCGGCAGAGACACCATCCACGTAGTTTGGCAGAAGATTATCAAACAACCCTACCTTGATTTCCTTGTTTGGAATATCTAGGGTATAAATCCCCGTTTCCGGATCGTACTCCTTGATGGTAACATATCCGCTCTGGTAGAGCAACGGCGTGATGGTCTTCAGATTCTCCGTCGGTGCATTAAAGGATGAACTGACAGCTTCTGTCGGAGCTATCTCCGTTGGCAACACGCCAAACTGCCTCAACATATTGATAAGATAAGTTGGCGTACCAGAACTGAACCAGAATGCCCCTAATTCCTTTTTCGAGAAACAGTTGAGCAGACTATATGGATTGAAAACGTCTGGCGATTTCTTTGAGAAATGATAGCCATCATAATTCTCCTTGAGCTTTGCAATCATCATTTCTCTAGAATATCCAAGTGCGTCAGCAAGCATATCGATGTCATCCGACATATTTTCCAGGAGTTCTTCTTTGGTGATACCACAGATTCCAGCATATTCATCGTCCATCGACACATTTGTGATATTGTTCAGTTCACTAAAGATGCTAACTTGCGAGAACTTGGTGATACCTGTAAGGAAAACAAAACGCAGTTTTGCCTCACTATATTTCAGAGGACTATAAAAGTTGCGCATGATATTGCGCAACACATCCAGTTGCTCTTTCTCGTGAGCTACATCCAGCATAGGCGCATCATATTCATCGATGAGCACCACCACTTGTTTTCCACTCTTCTCATAAGCTGTATTGATGAGGTCTATGAGTCGGTTATTTGCCCCGATACGTGGCTCGTTTATACCCCATTTCTTCTCTTGATCTTCCAGGATATAGCCCAAATACAATTTCAGCAGCTCTGGTTCCATGTGCTTGCCACCGCTCATGTCAAAATGGAGGACTGGGTATTCCGTCCACTCCTTTTCTAACTTATCAACTGCCAATCCCTTAAAGAGTTCCTTCTTTCCCTCGAAATAGCTCTGCATAGTAGAGACGAGGAGTGACTTTCCGAAACGACGTGGACGCGCCAAGAAGAAATACTTTCCACTCGTATGAGTCATACGATAGATGTACTCCGTCTTATCTACATAGAGAAAGTCCTCCTCTCGAATCTCAGAGAAGGTCTGCATGCCTATTGGATATAACTTCGTTGCCATATTATCAACTATTTACTATTTACGTTGGCAAAGATAAGCAAAAATCCCGAAACCGCCAAGCGATTTCGGGATTTATTATGTATTCAACTGTGTCTCCAATACCTTGAAGGGAATTTGATCACTCTATCAACGTTTATCAAGATGACCTCGCATTTTGCGAGGTCATCTTCTTGTTACTGTTTATCATTCAAGAAATAAATCGGTGAACGGGGAGTACCATCCTTTACCAACAAGCCTTTGGCTATGAAGTGATCTATCCACTTTTGTGCCATATGGCGAGACAGTCCAAACAGTATCCTCATGAGTTTGATGGTGAGATAACGGTTCTTCTGGAAATATTCCTGCAATCTTGCCCAAAGCTTTTCTTCAGTATAGAAAGTTGAACGACTGGAATACTGGGAACGGACGAAATGGATATTTCTATCTATTTCCCTCAACAGACCAGCCTCCGGACGGAAATTGATTCCACGCAAACGGACTTCCTTTCCCGTAATCTTCTTATTAGGCTTATCCTCTGGCATCTCCAGGTTCACTGCAAGCGAGAAATATCCCAGTTCGGGAATATAAACCCTGCGTCCCATAGAAAATTCAGACACGACAATGTCATGAAGTTCAGACAACACTGCAGCCACATCACCCTTGGTGAGTGAACATCTTTGCTGGATGGTGGCTTCCAGTTCGTGAGCCGTCATCGCCTCATACTGCTTCAATCGAACGTATTTACGTTCCTCACCACTACCCTCAGCATTGGTAATAGTATAAACATCATACTTTAAGTCCATAGTTGCTTTGTTTTATTATCTTCTGCAAATATATGAAATAATCACAGAAGCTGTATCTATTGACCATAAGAATTAGATTTATTTAATAGTTGGCTATTGCCAGCAAGGTTGCTGGCATATGACAGCAACCTTGATGCCATATAACAGCAAGGTTGCCGGCAGCTGTCGACAACCTCACAGAACAGTATTTAAGAAGTAAATAATACAGGCTTCTAAGACCATATAACTTACTTATCAAATCATAATTGATTTATTGTTGTCTGAAATTCCATTTAGAATTGTCGCTGTTAAAATCGAAAGGAGCCAAGCCTGGGGTACAGTCGCCTAATGAAACCAATGCAAGCTTCTCTTCTGTGCCTGGTATTGCCTTCGGCATAATGCGATAGGTGCCATCGGTAAGTTGTTCGATGCGCCAAAGCTGGGCATCTTCACCAGTAAACTCAGGTTTGGCAATGACGTCATGCTGAGCGGTTGCGGTAAGATAACGGGTAGTGCCTTCTATGCAGATCTTATAATAAGGACCACCCAGATAACCACCCTTTCCGGCAGGCATGATACTCCACTTCTGATGAGGACGGAACATGTAATCGTTCATTCTCACCTTCACCTCGCCCTTAGGCCATTCTGCTTCTACCTCCTTCAAGGTTTGAGGTTCGATGTTCTTCAGAGGCTTGGTTGGCTTTATCCAGAAAGGTTCGATATCACGTTGCATTCTCACGAAATCTACGGCAATCTCCAGGGCATAGCCTCTTCGTTCCGATTCTATCTCGTAGGTTCCGGCATGAAATTCATCACCAGCCACAGGCCAGTCGTTCTTCCACAACAAAGGACGGATAGCCAACACACTTCGTCCACCCTGTCTGAAATCAGACTCATAGTGGAACGACATCTTTTCTACACCTTCCTCCTCAATATAGCGTCCGAAGTGACCGGGACCCGTCTTCAGATTATTGGCTGCAATCACCATCTTTCCACCGCCCTGCAACATTTCTCTGCCCACATTATCCACGTATGGACCGGTTATCTTCCTCGAACGTCCCACCACGATATTATAGGTAGAATTAGGACCGTCGCAACAGGTTCCGTGAGTACCCAGGAGATAATACCAGCCATTGCGATAAATCAAATCGGTAGCTTCGCAGTCGATGGCGATATTGACGGGTTCGTTGCCTTCCATCCGCTTACCCGTCTTCGGATCAAGTTCTACCAGGCGGATAAAACCAAAATAGGTTCCGTAACTGAGCCAGAGTCTGCCGGTAGTAGGGTCGAGCAACAAGCCCGCATCAATCGCATCACAGTCTTCATCATCCAAGGATGAGGCAACAACAATCGGTTCGGTATATTTGAAATCAGGCGATTTCGGATCGAGCGTTTTGTTCCACATCGTCAGGACATCACCGCGATGACTACCGCCCAATCCACCACCCGTTGCACTGTAGGCTACGAGATAACGGTCGCCAATCTTCAATACGTCTGGAGCCGCTCCCCTGCCGGGACGAACAGCACCACCCTGCCAGGTCCAGCCATCCTCCGACCAGAGTCCACCTTCACCCGTTCCAAAGGTATAATACTTTCCATCACACAGGGCAATGGTAGAAGGATCATGAATGAAAGGTTCGCCCACCTGGGCTTCTGCCTCGTAAGCAGAGGAAGACAACAAGGCAACCAAAGCAGCGACATAAAGTTTCTGCTGAGCAGCAACCGGGCTAAAATATCTGAAAAATATATTGTTCTGTTTCATAACTTTCTATATTGATAGCACTACTTCACGTGAATAGACAGGTTTCTGACAGGCTTGCCTTGTCCGTCGATGAATCGGACACAGAAGTCACTCATGCCAGGACCGTTGATGACTGCACCACGAAGGATATTCCTACCTTTCTTCAAGGTAAGCTTCTTAGAAACCACATCATCGCGAACCATTCTGCGGTCGCCTTCCAACATCACTGCCTCCTCGCCATTGAGCCACCACATGGAGGCACCATTAGAACCGACAGCCAGGCGGACGTCTTTCATCTCCTCAGGGCAATCAATAACAGTAACCGCCCAGAACAAGACACCATACTTGGGTTTTCCGAACGAAGTGGCAAAGCGGAAGAGCTTGACGTTATAGAGTTTGCTGTCCAGCGCATGCCATTTCAGCTTTTCCTTCCCCACCTTCACGACGGCTCCATCCTTAGGAACTGTTTCCATCTGTTTAGAGAAATACTGCGTATAGAACTTCTCCTTCAGATAAGAATCTGTAAAAACGACATTACTCTTGACTGGCACAGAGATAGGTTCCAAGAGCAACCATCTCTGAATAAAGCCAGCCGCATTGGGCACGACGGGCTGCTTGCCGACAGGTCCGAAATAAGGATTAATGTCTACAGGTAATTCCTTATTTTGGGCATCCGCAGAGGAATGCCCAAAAAGGAATACACATAAACAAAACAATCTAACTATTTTATTGAAAAAGTTGTACATAGACTATTCATTATTATTGAGGTTCGATAATCTGATAACGGCCACTCAGATGCATAAAGGCGAAGAGACGCAACAGTCCGTCGTAGTAGCCATCGAAGAAACCTTCCTTGTCTGGCTCATGCTTGGCATTCCAGAAATGACTGACGAATTCCCTGCCCTTTACATGGTTGCTGACCAATGAAGCCGCAGCCGCAGTGGCAACGAAACCGATAGAATGGCGGAGCGCCTTAGGAGCCGTACCTGCCGGTAGAATATCTTCTACCATCGTTCCATCTACATTATACTGGTCCAGGAAAGAATCAATACCCTGACTATACAGGAAGTTCTGCAGCGTATTGGCATATTTCTGCTGCCACTCCTTATCCTTACAAGCCCAGGAATAATCGAGCGCTATGTTCATTGGCACTCGCCATGAATCGTAGCGGAATGCATCACCCAGCAACTGACCCGTCTTCATCAGACTGCCATCATAGTTGCAATAGTCCGGGTTCAAGCCCGTCTTCTCATTGATGCACTTATGCAGGAACTCACGGCTCTTCTCGGCACACTCCTTCCAGAACTGAGAACGTCCGTCGTTAGCCCATTTTGCCCAAACCTCGTAAAAGGCAGGGAGATGGTAAGAAGGATCGGTAAACTTCCCGCCCCAATGATCGGGCGTAAAGGTGATGAGCTGATGTTCAAGATTGATGAGCGGAGCTGTGCGGTCCATTCCCGCCTTCTGCATGCTGCTATCCAGAATATTCTGCGCTTCCTTCAGATAGTTGATGCCTGTATCATTGCCCCATCGGTTGGATGCAAAGATGAGCGAAGTTACGAAATAGAGTTCACCATCCGATGCGGCTCCCTGCGCATTTCTCGTTCCATCAGTCTTACAGCTCCATGCGAAATAGCCCTTATAAGGTCCTTCCTGATGCTGCATGTATTTCTTGCTCCATCGCCAGAGGCGGTC
>OIXL01000196.1_pt1 | contig 34738 bp, 28 predicted proteins | sample 1587761 | NCBI WGS metagenome assembly OIXL01 (sample SAMN03283246) | human gut metagenome | biome: human-associated habitat; material: feces | host: Homo sapiens | place: Peru | collected 2012 | reverse complement strand
ACTAGCTACCAGTCACTTGGGGCTCCTAATCCCTAGCCACTAATCCCTAGCTACTAATCATCCCTGCTTTCAAACTTGTAGTAGCGGCTTTGCCGCAGTATAAATAATGGCGATGCCAGAAAGTCTCTTGATAGCAGGCTTCCCTCGTATCATCAGCCTTCCCCTCGAGGGGAAGGTGCCCCGAAGGGGCGGATAGGGCACTAGCGGTATGAAAGAGAGTGGGGAAAAGCGTCTCAAGTGTGCTGTTTACGAAAGTACCCTATCCACCGCTGACGCGGTCCCCCTTCCCCGATGGGGAAGGCTTAGGCGGAGCGGCGCTTCGCGTCGAGTATAAAAAGGGCGATGCCCGAAGCGCTCTTGGGGAGCGGGTTTCCCGTTTGTGTTTCCTGTCATCGACCGCCTGACCGCGAATGAAAAAGATTTCTCGCTGGCGCTTGCAATGACGATACAAGAGAGCCCCCGGTTACTAGTCATTAGTCACTCCTAATCCCTAATCCCTAGCCACTAGCTACCAGTCACAAGTCACTCCCTCATCCCCAGTCACTGATACTGCCCGATCGCCTGCTGCATTTTTTCGGCGCTGTCCATGAGGTGATTGGCTTTCTCCATGAGCGCATCCATGCGGGGGTCTTTGTCTTCGGTGACTGTTGCGCCGCTGGCAAGGATACCGGCAGACAAATTTCCGCCCGAGATTTTGACATAGGTGTCGCCGATGAGGCCGGAAGTGGTGATGGAGAATGCCGCATCCTTGGGGATCATGGCTTTCTGATTGATTTCCAGATGAAGGATGGCCTTGCCTTCTTCAATGGTGATGGCTTTCAGCCGCCCGACCTTGACGCCGGCGTGGAGCACGGAAGCTCCCGGCGTGATGCCTTGCGCATCATCAAAGACAGCATAGACGGGGAAGGTGGTCGGGAAGAGGCGTTCCATCGGATGCAGAAGGAGTGCAGCGATGCCGATGGCAAGAAAGAGGAGAAGGGCAGTCATGCCGATTTTGGTTTCTTTGGTCATGATGGGAATCCTTTTGGCAAAATAGTCAGGCTGGCGGGGGTTAGCCCTTGGGGTGTGCCGTCCCTTGATTACGTTTGAAAGCCTCGCGCTCTCTAGTGAGGAGTGAGGAATTAGGAGTGAGGAGTGGTGGTGCGGCGCATAAAAACAGGGAAGCGCCGCAGAGGTTTGAAACTAGCGGTTTTCTCGTATCGCAAACCTAATCCCTAGCTACCAGTCACAAGTCACTAGTCACTCCTAATCCCTAATCCCTAGCCACTTATCACTAAAGGTTCAGCGGGTTCAATGGGTTCAGGTGGCGGCTTCGCCGCGTACATATGGGGCGATGCCCGAAAGTCTCTTGGGGAGCGGGTTTCCCGTTTGGGTTTCCTGTCATCGACTACCTGAACGCGAATGAAAAAGATTTCTCGCTGGCGCTCGAAATGACGATACAAGAGAGTCCCTAATCCCTAATCCCTAGCCACTAGCTACCAGTCCCCAGTCACCAGTCACTAGTCACTGCTATCCCATTCTCCTCATTATACCCTCTTTCTCCTTCTTATGCTAAAATAGGAGGGAATGGCAAAAGAATTTTTGCCATTCGGTATAATCGTTTCGATCCGGGACAGTGTCTGTTCACGGGTCAGGTGAATTCTATATCGCCAGAGATATAGAAAGCGCAGCATAGAAATTGAATGAGACATAAGAAATGCGAGAGAAAGGAGCGGCGCAAAGGAAAGGATAAAGCGCCGTTTTGTGAAAACGGGCAAGTGACCGGGTGTCTCAGCCGCTCCTCATTCGCAGACTCTCTCAGCCTTCTATGCGGCCAACGAAAGAAGGATGCATATGGCAAACATGTATATGAATGATTCGTATTCAGCCGTCCGTCAGGCGGATGGCAAGGTGCTCGGGCGGGTGCGTGCTGTGGTGAAGAGCGCGACGCCGCAGGCGGGAGTGAAGGATTTCCGTTTCTTCGTGGATCCTGTCTCGCCGGTGCCGAGAGGTTTCGAGGATGGAGAGAAATTCGGCTTCACGGGCTTCATGAGCCGTATCGGATTCGGATACAATTCATTTGCCGATGAGGAGTCGGCGCTGGCAAATCTGGAGTCCGTTTTCGGGGATTGCTTCGTGTCGTTTACACCGTCACTCCGCAATAACAGGTACTTTGTGCTGGATGATATGGTGAAGGAGCAGGGGACGCCCTTCATGGAGGAGGATCGGAATTATTATCCGGTGCCGGCTTTCGGCACGGAGGAGGCGCCGGTCTTTGATGGGGATATCAATAAGTTCTGTCATCATCTGCTGACGGATCGGCCGCTGCCGGGGCTGTCGAAGCGTTACTGGAATAATGATGTGTCGCCTCGTCTCATTGTGGCGGCGACGCGCAATTATGAGAATAAGATCGGGCCGTGGGTGGTCTTTGCGCCGCTGTATGATGAGGCCTTCGATTCCCGTGTGATCGGGGAAGGCGGAGCGTATTTCCGTGTGAAGAACCGCGGCCAGCTGGGGTATGCGGTGGTGGACGGACAGAATTCGGAGCTGTCCTCGCACATCCTTCGCTGCGCGGAGAGCCCGCTCTGGTTCGTACCGGAGGTATTTCTGGCGGATCTTAGGCTGAATCTGAAGCCGGTGCCGCGGGATGCAGATCTCTTGAAGGACTGCGGGGTCGCGGTGAATCCCTTCGCGGATGAGGCGGAGGAGGAAGAGCCTGTCCATGAGGCGCGTGAGCAGATGACGCAGAGGGCGCTCGATGATCTGGTGCAGAGCCTTGGCATCGGCGCTTCAGGCGAAGAGGCGTATGCACCGAGAAGAAACCGGCGGGATCCCCGTCCCATACGCGAGGCAGAGGCTGCAGAGAAGGCGCCGGTCTCTGCGGAGATCCATCAGGAGCCGGCAGCGCTGGCGAAAGAGCTGCCGAAGCCGTTCACGGAGGGAGATCTCCTCGCCCGCCTAAAGGAAGCGGCGGAAAATGACGGCCTCCTCTATGCAGAGAAGGATCTGTTCCATTTCCATATCTCCATGAAGTCGTCCCGCCTGGTCATCCTCGCCGGGAAAAGCGGGATCGGCAAGTCCGGGCTGGTGCGTCTCTACGGGCGTGCGCTGGGACTTCCCGAGTCGCAGGTGCGTTTCCTGCCGGTCCGTCCGTCATGGATGGATGACGGGGATGTCCTGGGCTATGTGGATATGAAGAATATGGTGTACCGCAGTGCGGATACGGGGCTCGCCGAGCTTCTGATCGATGCGGCGGCGCATCCGGAGAAGCAGTACATCGTCTGCTTCGATGAGATGAATCTGGCGCGTGTGGAGCATTATTTCGCACAGTTCATTTCCGTGCTGGAGAAAGAGGATCATCCGATGATCCGTCTGTACAATCCATCGCTCGCCCCGCGCCTCTACAACAGTGAGAAGTATCCGCCGGAGATCCCGGTGGGGAGAAATGTGCTCTTCACGGGGACGGTGAATGTGGATGAGTCCACCTGCCATTTCTCGGATAAGATCCTCGATCGTGCGAATGTGATCACGCTCAGCCAGTGCCATTTCCGTGACCTGCTGAAGCTTTCGCCGCAAGAGAGAAAGGTGTACAAGGAGATCACGGCCGAGGAGTATGATGATTTCCGTGTGAAGGAGGGCATGGGCCTCAATGATAAGGAGCTCGAGCTGCTGGATGCGCTGAATGATGCCTTCACGAAGAGCGGTATGCCATATGGCATCGGCTTCCGCGTGGCGCAGCAGATGGGACGCTATCTGGAGAATATTCCCGAGGAGGCGGGGATCAGCCGCGGAGAAGGGCTCGATGCCCAGCTCGTGCAGCGCGTCTTCACGAAGCTTCGCGGCTCTGCCGATCAGCTGTCCGCCCTTCTTTCTCTCTCAGATAAAAATACGGCGGAGGGGCTGCTGCCGGCTATCCTTGTACGCTTCAAGGCGCTCTCGGATTTTCAGGAATCACAGGCCGTGCTGAAACGGAAAGCCGGGGAGCTGAAGCTCTATGACTACACCATGTAAGCTGCCCTTCAGTGTGGCACTCGGCAAGCGGGAGGCGATGCGCTCCTTCACCCGCTTTACCACGCACCCGGAGGAGCTCAAGGAGGCGCCGCCTGCGTGGCGCTTCACGGAGAATCAGGATCTCTACCTGCGCTTTGAGGCACCGATGGATTTCCGCTTCACCATGGACGGGCTCGACATCGTGACGCTTCCCGGCGAGGACCGCTATGACGGAGAGACCTGGGTGCGCCCGCGGCGCGCTTGGGATACGCTCCTCTTCAAGGGAGAGGATTTTCCCTTGGTCCCCGGCTACTATGTCCTGACCGTCACCGGGCGCGGCGAGACGTGGTACAGCCTTCTGGAGATCACGCCCCGCTACATGGGCAAGCAGAGCTGGCAGGATATGGGCGAGGAGCTCTTGGAGGAGATCAAGCATCTGTCCTTCGATTTCATGAAAAAGAGCATCCACATGTCGCGTACGCTGGATATCAATCCTGACCTCCTGCTGCGCTTCTATACCATCAGCGACAATTCCCGCATGGTGCTTCATGTGCTCGGCGAGCTTGCCCGCACGGCGAATGGCCGCCTCGTGCGCCGGAAGAAGCCGGCCCGCACCGCCGGCGTCTCTCCGGCGGCATCGCACATCCCGCCCCAGTCCCTGCGCCCTTCGGCCGGGCAGCATCTGCTCTATACGGAGATCACCTACGACGTCGCGGAGAACCGTTTCGCCAAAGCCATCCTGCTTCGCCTCGCAAAGAATCTGCGGGATTTCGTCAGTGAGGTCGATGGCTTCATCGCGCGCCTCGATGCCAGATGTCAGGCGCTCCTGCCGTACACGCAGAATCAGGAGTACAGAAGAGGCGAGGCGGCGCTCGTCAAATTCCGCGACTATCGGAAACAGGCGCTCGCCATCCTTCGAGACATCGAGCGCGTCACCCGCGCGGCATGGTTCGAAGAAGCCGGCAGCCGGATGCCGCCCCTCATCCCGATGACCGTTCTCTGTGATCCGCGCTACTCGCTCCTCTACCACCTCCATCGGCATCTGGAGACGCCTGCCGACAGCTACTCTGTCGCTGATTTTTACCAGTTCCAGTGGAAACGGACGGATAAGCTCTACGAGCTATGGGGATTTCTCCAATTCATCAAAGCGCTCTCCTCGCTGGGCTGGGAGATGGAGGAGGGCATGTCCGTTATCAGGGAGGACGGCCGCTACCGTCTCTCCTCGCTGGAGTCCGGCGCCGTCATCAGCATGAAGAAGGGCGAAGAGGAGATCCGCCTCACCTACGATGGCATCATCCCTGCTGCGTCTCTCGATACAGACCGCATGACCGCGCCGCTCTATACCAATAATGCCCACCGCCAGCCCGATCTTCGCATGGACTGCTATAGAGGGGAGATGTACTGCGGCTCTCTGGTCGTCGACTTCAAGTACCGCGACATGCTCTTCCTATGGAACGATGAAAACCGTGGCGAAGGCCTGCGCCGCCAGTTCAACGGCTACCGCGATATGAATACAAAATTCTACCGCGACATGGACGAGGCGCAGTCCCTCCGCGACAGCCGTCCTGTCAAGGAGGTCTGGGCGGTCTTTCCAAGGGAGGTCCCCGGCAGCAGCGATGAGGACTACAGCCTGAGATTCATCCCCCTCTCACCGGGCAGCGAAAGCCGTCTCCCTCAGCTTCTGGAGGACTATCTGAGATCATTGGGGCTGGGCGGCGACTAGTGGCTGGTGACTGCTTACTACCTTCGGGCATCGCCCTTTATAAAAATCGGCGCTCGGGTGCTTTCATAAATTGCCCGCTTGAGACGCTCCTTCCCGCTCTCTTTCATACCGCCAGCGCCCTATCCGCCCCTTCGGGGCACCTTCCCCTCGAGGGGAAGGCTGACGATACGAGGGAAGCCTGCTGTCAAGAGACTTTCGGGCATCGCCATTATTTATACGGCGGCAAAGCCGCCACCATAAGTTTGAAAGCAGGGATGAGTAGCTAGTGACTAGTGACTGGTAGCTAGGGATGAGTAGCCAGGGATTAGGTTTGCGATACGAGAAAACCGCTAGTTTCAAATCTCCGCGGCGCTTCCCTGTTTTTATGCGCTGCACCACCATTTCTCATTTCTAATTTCTCATTCAATCGAGGCTTTCAAACGTAATCAAGGGGTGAGCCGCCCCCAGGGCTAACCCTGAACCTTGAACCCTGAACCTTTTTTCCTTAGGAGCATCTATGACCATTTACGGACCCTATAAAGCCTCTCTCGAAGCTGTCATGGACGGCTTTGTGCGGGGCATCCGCGCCTACAGCGAGGCAGAAAAAGAGAAGACGGGAGAGATGCTTTACGAGCACCTCTCGTACCGCCTGAAAGCAGAAGACAGCATGAGGGAAAAGCTCACGAGGAAAGGATTTCCCCTCACCGCCGAGTCTGCCTGCTATGCCGTGAAGGATGCCATCGGATTCCGCATGGTGTGCCGCTTTGTGGATGACATTTATGAAAACGTCTCCCGCCTGAAAGCTCTTCCCGGCGTCGTTGTCGCAAAAGAAAAGGACTATATCAAAAATGTCAAGCCCAATGGCTATCGCAGCTACCATATGATCCTGGATGTCACCGCTCCCTATGAGGATGCGAAGGGCAGAAATCCGGGGCATTTCTTCATCGAGATCCAGCTCCGCACCATCGCGATGGACTCCTGGGCGGCGCTCGAGCATGAAATGAAGTACAAGCACGAGGTGGAAAATGCCGCGCTCATCAGCCGTGAGCTCAAGCGCTGCGCCGATGAGCTCGCTTCCTGTGACCTCTCCATGCAGACGATACGGAATCTGATAAGGAAGACGTGACCGGTGGCTGGTTACCGGTGGCTAGTGACTGGTAGCTGTTGACTAGAGACCAAGAGAAATCAGACTGCCAGACGTCAGTGTTTCCCTAGTCACCAGTCACCAGTCACTAGTCACTTCTATCCCCTGATCCCCACCCTCTTATATTTTTCACTGAGGTCAAACCTATGAAGATCCTGCTTGCTGAAGATGAAAAAGCATTATCTGATGCCGAAGTCGCGGTGCTCCGTCACTTCGGCTATGAGGTCGATGCGGCTTACGACGGACTGTCTGCCTGGCAGATGGCGGAGCGCGAAGCGTATGACTGCATCGTCCTTGATATTATGATGCCGAAAATGGATGGCATCGAAGTCCTTGCCAAGCTCCGCGGGAGCGGCAGCACGGTGCCGATCATCATGCTCACCGCGAAGGCCGAGGTCGATGACCGCATCGCAGGTCTTGATGCAGGGGCAGATGATTACCTGACGAAGCCCTTCGCGATGGGCGAATTTCTGGCGCGCATCCGCTCGATGACACGCCGCGCGAATGCCTTCACCCCTGCCGTCCTTTCGGCAGGCGGCGTCACGCTCAATGTCGAAGAGCAGGAGCTCTCGGCGGAGAGCGCGATCCGTCTCGGCAGCAAGGAGACGAAGCTCATGAAGTATTTCATGATGAATGTGGGCAAAGCACTCACACAGGAGGAGATTCTGCGCTACGTGTGGAGTGATGAGCCTGACGTACCGGCAGATATCGTGTGGATGTATATTTCCTTCCTGAAAGAAAAGCTCGCCGCCGTCCGCGGACAGGCAGTGATCGAAGGGGAGAAGGAAGGCCCTTTTGCACTGCGCGCAATGGGGGACTAAGAGTTAGTAGCTAGGGATTAGTGGCTAGGGATTAGGAGTCTCAACTGACTGGTGACTTGAATACTACCTTCGGGCATCGCCCCATATATACTTCGCGGCGCTTCTGATTTTTATGCGCCGCACCAGCACTCCTCACTCCTCACTTCTAACTGGCGAGCGAAGCTTTCAAACGGAATCAAAGGGCAGCACGCCCAAGGGGCTAACCCCGAACCCCGAACCCTGAACCCTGAACCTTATTTGTTATACCATTCGCCAAGGAACCTCATTCATGGATATGATCAAGAAACTGCACCGCCAATTCATACTTCTTGCCACGCTGGCGGTGTTTATCATCGTGGCGGTCGCGCTCTCTGTCATCAATGGGATGATGTACCTCATTGTGCGGGGGGACATTCATAATGTGCTGGAAACCATCGCGGACAATGGCGGGGTCATCACCACGCGGCGTACGAGCGGGGAAGGCTGGCTCCCGGATGGCAGCTGGGTCGAGGATACGCCGGAATTCACTTACCAGACCCGTTATTTTTCCGTCCTGCTGGACAGTGACGGCACGGCCAAGGTGACGAATATCAATCACATCGCGGCCTTTTCGGCGGAAAGTGCGGTAGAGGCAGCGGTGGCTGCGGTGAAGACGGGGGAGAGCGAAGGCTATTTCCAAAAGCAGAAGGGAACCTATGCGTACCATGTGAGCCGCACCGCGGAGGGCGATCTATTGGTCGTCATTCTGGACTGCACGCGGGATCTGTCGGCAGTGAAGGCCTTCCTGAAATATTCTTCGCTTTTTGGCCTGCTCTGCCTTCTGCTTTTCGTCGGCATCGTGACGGTGCTTTCGGGGATCGCGATCCGTCCCTTCGTCAGAAATATGGAGAACCAGAAGCGATTCATTACGAATGCCAGCCATGAGCTGAAGACGCCGATCGCGATCATTTCTGCGAATGCGGAGGCGATGGAGCTCATCAACGGCAAGAACGAGTGGACGGGCAATATCATTTCGCAGGTGAAGCGCCTATCGCTCCTCATCAATGACCTTGTGCTGCTTTCCAAGATCGGGGAAACGTCAGCCAAGGACTTGACGCTTGTCGATATGGATCTTTCGGAGGCGGTGAAGAGCAGCGCGGGCAGCTTCCGCCAGATGATCGAGGACGCGGGAAAGACGCTCTCTGTGGAAGCGGAGAGCGGCATCTGCGCGAAGGTCGAGCCGCGGCTCTTCTCGGAAATCGTGAGCATCCTTCTGGACAATGCGGTCAAATATTGTGATGAGAAGGGAACGATCACCGCTCATCTGGAGAAAAATAAAAAGGGTGTGATCCTCTCTGTTTCCAATCCGTATCAGGAGGGAGCGTCAGAGGACTATGAGCGCTTCTTTGAGCGATTCTATCGCGGAGATACATCGCACAACAGCAAAAAGTCCGGCTATGGCATCGGCCTTGCCATGGCGCGCGACATGGCAAGGCTCATGAAGGGAAGCCTTGATGTGTCATACAAGGATGGGGTCATCACGTTTAGCCTGAGCCTGTAGAGGGCTAGTCCGTGGAGCGGGCTGTTTCCCTTGATTGCGGGCGAAAGCTTCGCTTGAATGAGAAATTAGAAATGAGAAATGCGAAATAGTGGTGCGGCGCATAAAAACAGGGAAGCGCCGCGGAGTATAAATAGGGCGATGCCATGAGCTGGCATTTTAGTCACTAGTCACTGGCTACTCATCGCTACATGTTCTATGGGTTCAACGGGTTCTGAAGGTTCGAAGGGTTCAGGTGGCGGCTTCGCCGCAGTATAAAGAAAGGCGATGCCCGAGGGTGGCATTTCAGTCACCAGTCACTAGTCACGCCAATCCCTAATCCCTAGCTACTAATTCCTAGTCACAATCACTAAAAAACCTCGCCATATGGCGAGGCCTTTTTTATTTTTTCAGTGCTTCGACATCCGCGATGGCTTTTCTCAAAAGCTCTGCGGTGACAGGATAGGGGACCTTATGGAGGTCCGGCTTTGTGAGCGCATTGGCGATGAGCTCTTCCGGATCGGTGAGGCCGATGTCGGAAAGAGAATGCGGGAGGTGCGTGCGTTCGCAGAAGGCGTAGAGCTTGTCTCTTTCTTCGAGCTGTCCGTCCAAGGTGAGGAGGACGAGGGTGCCATAGCAGACGACCGCGCCGTGGAGGTGCGCTCCTTCGTGGGCTACGCCGGTGTGAGAATTGTAGAGGGCGTGTGCGACGCTGGAGTTGTAGTCTTCCGGTTCCAGATTCGAAATGATGCCTGTGGAGCAGATGATATTCTGGGCTACGTATTCGAGGGCTTCGCCGGCTGTCTTTTCATCGGCGGATTTCAGCGCGGCTTCGCCGTATTCGAGAAGGCCCTGCGAGCAGGTGCCGGCCAGCGTGACGCCGAGATTTCTGCCGTAGGGGAGGACATCGCCTCTGGCGGAGAATTCGACCTCGTACTGTTTGGAGAGCGCATCGCCGATGCCGGCCCAGAGGTATTCTCTTGGCGCGTTTGCGATGACGCCGGTATGAATGAAGGTGTGGTAGGACGGACGATCGACGTAGTAGACCTGACGGAAGGTGTGGTCTTCGTAGTAGTACGCGCCGACGCCGGTGACAGGAGCGCAGTTCGAGGCAAGGGTCGGGAAGGTGAAGTAGGGCTTGCCTGCTTCAGCAGCTGCTTTCTTTGCCGTGTCGATGGCGCGGCCGCCGCCCATGGCAAAGACCATGTCTGCTTTCTGAAAGGCCTCGTTTTCTTTCAGCGCTTCGGCGTTTTCGAATGTCGCATCGCCGCCGTAGTAGAGGGAATCGAGGATCTCCATCTTGCCCTCCAGCGCTTTGCGGAGGAGCGGCTCAGCAGCGGCTCTGGACTTGTGTCCGCCGATGAGGACGGCGGTCTTGCCGAAGTGATGGCAGACATCGTAGACGCTGTCATAGGCGTCGGTACCGATGGTATAGCTGGGGAGGAACTGATTTGTCATAGGGGTGGCCTTCTTTCATCAATGATGTGTGGAAATGGATGATTCTATTGTAATGGAATCACAGCGGCAGAGCCATGAAGATCCCTTGGGGGGCCTGCTCATTGTGTGTTTCGCTGGCGTGAGAACGGAGAGAGGGAAAAGAGAGCTTTGCCCTCTCTCTCAATTGGCGGCGAGCTTGGTGACGGCGACGGTCTCTTCTTCCGCCTCACCTCCGAATCTCGGGTTCAGGTAGTTGACGCAGGCCCAGGCGAGGACAGCACCGGAGATGGTGAACCAGGCGGAGAAGATCGCGCCCGGTACGACGGCTGCCGGCATGGAAGCGAAGTGAACCTTGGCAAGACCGGTGGCGAGACCGGAATTCTGCATGCCGACTTCGACGGAGAGGGTGACGGCTTTCTTCCAGGAGAGGCCGCAGAGCTTGGCTACGCCAAGACCTAAGACATAGCCGAGCGTATTGAAGAGGACGACGACTGCAAGGATGACGCCGAGGTTATCCATGATGGCTTTGTGAGAGGCGCCGACGACGCCGGCGATGATGAGGCAGATGGTGACAGAGGAGACCGCGGGGGTGTAGTCTGTCGCGACAGCGGCTGCTTTCGGGAGGAAGTATTTCAGCGCAAGGCCGAGGCATACGGGGAGGATGACGATCTGCAGGATGGAGAGGAACATGCCGACCGGATCGAAGGCGATCTCCTTACCGATGAGGAAGAAGGTCAGCGCCGGGGTGAGGACCGGGGAAAGCAGGGTGGAGACGGAGGTCATGGTGACGGAGTAGGCGAGGTCGCCCTTGCTCATGTAGGTGATGACGTTGCTCGTCGTGCCGCCGGGGCAGGCGCCGAGGAGGACGAGGCCGGCGGTGAGGCCCGGCTCGAGGGCAAAGAGCGTGCCAAGGGCGAAGGCGAGGAATGGCATGATGGTGTACTGCGCGAGCGCACCGAGGAAGATGTCGCGCGGACGGCGGAAGATGACGAGGAAGTCCTTGAGGTCAAGCGTGGTGCCCATGCCGAACATGATGACGCCGAGCAGTACGGAGAGGACGGAGACGCCCTGGACCTTACCTAAGATCCAGAGCCAGCTTGTCGGGGTGACAAGACCGAGGACAAGAAAGACGACGGCCATGACGCCGAAATATTTCGCAAGCATTTGACAACATTTTTTCATGGTAGAGCTCCTTGGGGAAAATGAATACAGGGTTCAGATCGAATGAGGATGGGGGCTGTGCCGCCGGTCTTCGGAGGCATAGCCTTTCAGGCAGAATGTTCAATATCACTTTCCATAATAATCCCTTCTTTCTGCAAAATTCGCGGTAGAGCAGGGATTGGAAATAAAAAAATCCGTCCCTCGACTGAGGGACGGATACTGGTTCCGCGTTACCACCCTGATTCCTGAAGGATATGACTATCCCAGGCGCTCTACAACGTACAAACATACGCGTTTCCTGTAACGTGGAAATGACGTCGGCGCTTAATAGGTTTCAGCACCGCACCTCAGGGATGATTTTCATATGTCCTGTCCTGCCGGATCGCACCATACTCCGGCTCTCTGAGAAGATCTTGGAAATACTACTCTTTCCCTTCAAAGGGTTTTCTTCGTGTGAAGATGAGTTGATTATACAGGACGGGATATGCAGCTGTCAAGCGTTTGCAAAATACGGAAAATGGGACGCTTTCATGGGCAAGGATGAGATTTTTAGATAATTGGTGGCTAGTGACTGGTGACTAGTGACTAGCTACTAGTCCCTAGTCACCAGTCACTCATCCCAAGCTACTCATCTCTGCTTTCAAACTGTTTCTCTTGTAGTATAATAGAAAAAACTTTTTTCAAAGGAGATACATGTATGGACGCCATATGGCAAGGCCTTTCCGGCATTTTTGAAGTCGCCCTCATAGCGGGGCTGGGCTTTTTTCTGGCGAAGAAGGGATGGTTCTGGGAGAATGCGGCAAAGGATCTGACGAGGCTCACGATGACTGTCGCGCTGCCGCCGCTCATGATCCACTCGCTGTATGCCAATTTCACGCATGATGCACTGCTTAGAGCGGCGCCGGATTTGGTGCTGCCCTTTGTTTCTATCTTCGCCAGTTACCTCGCGGGGCATGTGCTCGCCTCTCTGCTTCACATCTCCAAGGGACGCCGTGGCATTTTTGTCTGTACCTGCTGCATTGCGAATGCCATCTTTATCGGCGTGCCGGTGAATGTAGCGCTCTTCGGCGAGGCGAGTGTGCCGTCGTGCATGCTTTATTATCTGGCAAATACGACGATGTTCTGGGCGCTGGGGGCGTACCTCATCATACGGGATGCCGGCGGGGATCACCATTTCACGCCGCGGGAGATGCTCTTGAAGCTCCGCACTCCGCCGCTCATGGGATTCGCAGCGGGCGTCATCCTGCTCCTTGCGAATGTTCCCATCCCGCACTTTGCGATGGCAGCGATGAAGTATGTGGGCGGTATGGCGACGCCGATGGCGCTCATGGTCATCGGTATCCAGATGAGCCAGATCCCGCTCTCGTCCATCCATTTCGATAAGGACTTGGTGGGGGCGATGGCGGGCCGTTTCCTCCTGGCACCGCTTTGCCTCTTCCTGCTTCTTCCCGTCATTCCGGTTTCCGAGATGTCTTCCAAGGTCTTTCTCATGCAGGCGGGGATGCCTGCGATGACGAATATGACGATCCTCGCGACCGCGGTCGGAGCGGATGCGGAGTACTCGACGACGGTGAACTGCGTCTCGCTCGCGCTCGGCGTCTTCTTTGTACCGTTTTATATGTATTTGCTCTCGTGAGGGTAATGCTATTAAGTTAAGGAAATCGTTAGCTACGTAACGCCTTGCTTCCCCCTTCGGGGGAAGTGCCGAAGGCAATGGGGGCATGCTAGCGGTATAGCGTGCTATGTTGAATGGTCCGATGCTATCGATATTTCAACACTTTCATGCAATACCGCTACGTAGCCCCCTCAGCCCTTCGGGCAGCTCCCCCGATGGGGAGCCAAGAACGTTCTTCTGCTTAACTTAATAGCATTACTCGTGAGGGGGCTGTGGGGCGGGCTGGTCCTTGGAAGCTCTGCTCGAATGAGGAATTAGGAATGAGGAATGAAGGTGGCGGCTTCGCCGCATTATTATATTTGTGGCGAAGCCGCCTCCTCAACCCGTTGAACCCTGAACCCCGAAGTTTGAAAGCAGGGATTAGGGATTAGTAGCTAGGGATTAGTAGCCTTGAGTGACTAGTGACTAGTGACTTGTGACTAAATGCCACTTTCGGGCATCGCCATTATCTATACTCTGCGGTGCTTCCATATTTTTATGCACCGCACCAGCACTCCTCACTCCTCACTCCTAACTGGCGAGCAAAGCTTTCATCCACAATCAGTGGACGAGCAGCCCCACGAGCTAACCCTGAACCCTGCACCCTATATTTTTCCCAAGGAGCCTTCTATGAGATCTAGTGAATGGTCGATCTCCTTTCTCCGTCAGCTCTTCTCGCTGACGAGCCGCTACTGGAGATCCGAAGAAAAGAAGAGTGCCTATGCCTATCTTTTGGGCATCGTGACCCTTACGATCGCAGCGGTCTACATGACCCTGCTCCTGAACGACTGGTTCAATGAATTTTACAGCGCGCTGCAGAATTACGATGCGGATGCGGTCTATCACGGGCTGATCCGTTTCACCGGGCTCGCCTTTGCACACATCGCCTTTGCGGTCTATGCGTACTATCTGCAGCAACAGCTCGCGCTCCGCTGGCGGCGCTGGCTGACGGAGGAATACCTTGCCCGATGGACGGAGCGGGAGATGTACTACCGCATGGATATGTTCTCCAAGGAGGCGGACAATCCGGATCAGAGAATCTCAGAGGACATCAATCTTTTCACGGCGCGTACGCTTTCCTTCATGGCGGGGCTTCTGAAGGCCATCACCACCATCGTCTGTTTCATTTTCGTCCTGTGGCAGCTGTCGGAGCCGCTGCCCTTTACCGTGGGCGGCGAGACGTACCATATCTACGGCTATCTCGTGTGGACAGCTCTCATCTACTCCCTTATCGGTACATGGATCACGCACCGGGTCGGACATCGGCTCGTGGGGCTGAATTTCGTGCAGCAGAAGCTGGAGGCAGACTTCCGTTATGCCATGGTGCGCCTTCGGGAGACGGCGGAAAGCGTTGCTTTCTATGACGGTGCGGCGCGCGAGCGGGGAATCCTTTCCTCCCGTTTTGGAAAGCTCATCGCGAATACGATCTATATCATCAAGAAGCAGAAGCAGCTTTCCTGGCTCACCAATTCCTATGGGCAGATCGCGATCATTTTCCCCTTCGTTGTCGCGGCGCCCCGCTATCTGTCGAAGCATATTTCCTTAGGCGGCCTTATGCAGGTGGCGAACTGCTTCGGCAAGGTGCAGGAGTCGATGTCCTACTTCGTCGACGTGTACAGCTCGCTGGCGGAGTGGCAGTCCTGCGTGGACAGGCTGCTCACCTTCGATGCACACATGGCGGCCATTCGAGAAGAGACGGACCGCGCGGGGAAGATGGAGCGGCGCGAGGGGAAGGAGCTCCGTCTCTCGGATGTAGAAATCGATGTCCCCGGCGGCCGTGTGCTCTGCCGTCATCTGGATGCGGTCATCCATGCGGGGGAGAAGGTCATCATCAAGGGCCCTTCCGGCTCTGGAAAATCGACGCTCCTTCGTGTGCTTGCCGGTTTCTGGCCCTATGCGAAGGGCGAGATGATCCTGCCTCTCAAAAAGGAGACCATGTTCATCCCGCAGAAGCCCTACATGCCGATGGGAACGCTCGCTGAAGCCGCTGCGTATCCGGATATCGCACTTTCGCGGAAGGAGTGGGAAGCGCTCTTTGCGTTCTCCGGGCTTTCCCACCTGATCCCGCTGCTGGACAGCGAAGGCGACTGGAGCCATATCCTCTCTCTGGGCGAGCAGCAGAAGCTCGCTTTTGCGCGCGTCTTCGCGAAGCGTCCCCGCTGGGTCTTCCTCGACGAAGCGACATCCGCGATGGACGAGGAGACCGAGAGCCGCCTCTACGGGCATCTCGTCCAGCTCCCCGGCATCACCGTCGTCAGCGTGGGTCATCGTTCCACGCTGGATGTGTGGCATGGGAGAGCGTGGGAGATAGGAGAGTGAAGGTTCGGGGTTAGCCCTGGGGGCGCGCCGTCCTTTGATTACATGCGAAAGAGGTTCAGCGGGGGAGCAGGTTCAGAGGGTTCAAAGGGGGTGGTGCGGCGCATAAAAAAATAGAAGCGCCGCAGAGTATAGATGGTGGCGATGCCCGAAGGCGGTATTCAAGTCACCAGTCACCAGTCACTAGTCGCTCGAGGCTCCTAATCCCTAGCCACTCATCCCTAGCCACTCATCCCTCATCCCTGTTTTCAAACTTAGGGAAACGCTGAATGCAATGGCACGATAGGCAGCATACTGGCTGCTCTTATTGTTAATCATAAACGATTGTTAATCTTGACAATCTCTGGTCAACCTCTTTACACTATTAGTCATAAGCCGAAGCGGAGGCTTCGGCTATCTTTTTGAAATGATAGTTAACTTCAAATGAAAATATAGGTTAACGAATAAAGAAAAGCAAGAAGGGATCAGACGAAGAGACTAGAAGACATCTGAAGTCAAAAGTCTTCCAGTCTCCTTTTTCTCAAAGGAGTGACACCATTGTTGTACAGTGTAAAGATGCGTTCGAGCCTGGGCGGCTCACATGGCGTGGGGGGACGTCATATTTCCGGAGCCGAAAGGATCGTACCCGAGGACGGACTCGAGGAGCAGGTGATCGCCATGCTGCGCCGTGCGAGGACGCATGAGCGCGGGCGAGCCGATTTCATTCAGGTGAAGGTGGAGGAGATCGAAGAGAAGGACATCATGACCTGCCCCCTGATCCCGCTGTACCAGATGGATACCAGAACGAAGAGTGAGGGGCGCAAGGCTGCGAGGAAGGAGCTGCTCCGCATCGGCGTCAGCAAGGCCGCAGTAGAGAGCGCCTTCCGTGAGCTGGAGTCTTTGACCGACAGCATGCGCGGAGCGATCGTGATGGATGCGGTGACGGGCGAGCGGCTCGATGACCGCGCCGAGCGCGGTGTGCGCTGCAGCAACATGGACTGCGAGGATACGGCGCTCTATGAAGCGCGCATGGCAGAAAAAGGGCTCAGCGGAGATCATCCGCGCGAAGCCCTCGTCCTCGCCTCGAAGGTGGCCTATGGCCCCGGCACGGTCGCCGAGCTCTGCTGGTCGGATGATCCGGACTATGTGACCGGCTATGTGGGCTCCAAAAAATTCGGCTATGGACGCATCACTGTCATGAAGGACATGGGCGATCCCGTAGGCGGCCGCGTCTTCTTCGTCGAGCACGGCACCGATGTGGCGGAGTATGACGACTATATGCAGAATCAGGTCGTGCTTGTGAGGATGGGAGAGTAGGGACTGGTGACTAAGAGACTAGGAGACTAAGAGACATCAGACTCTCGTATCGTCATTTCGAGCAGAGCTTTCATCCACGATCAAGGGGCAGCCCCTCTCATAGGCGTAATGCTATTAAGTTAAGGAAATCGTTAGCTCCGTAACGTCTTGCTTCCCCCTTCGGGGGAAGTGCCGAAGGCAATAGGGGCATGCTAACGGTATAGCGTGCTATGTTGAATAGTCCGATGTTATCGATATTCCAACACTTTCATGTAATACCGCTACGTAGCCCCCTCAGCCCTTCGGGCAGCTCCCCCGATGGGGAGCCAAGAACGTTCTGCCGCTTAACTTAATAGCCTTCCCCACGCGGGGAAGGCTTTGTTCGTCGTTATTCTTTTTCTCCACATATGCGTGTATTCGCTCTGACGTTATGGGAATAGCGGTGTTCTCGTTTCGCAGCCTTCCCAAGGTATGATAAAATAGAGAGGAAGAAAGGGAGGTGAACCGATGATGGAAACAACGCCAGACACGTATCTGGATGGTCGGAGTCCTGCCTATGATGCTGTGGCGAAAAAACTCATCGCGACAAGGAGCATCCTCTCGTGGATTCTCAAGTACTGTGTGAAGGAATTCAAAGACACGGACCTGCAAGAGATCAAGACGCACTGCATCATCGGTACGCCAGAAGTGGCTGAGGTACCGGTGCACCCAGATATGACGAACAGTCTCCGAATCCGCGGGGAAAACGCCGAGGAAAAAACGGTGTCTGAAGGTGTCACGACATTCGACATCCGGTTCCAAGCTGTCACTCCTGGCGGCGATCCGCTGACGCTCATCATCAATGTGGAGGCGCAGCAAAGCTCCGATGTCTCCTATCCCATGATCAAGCGGGCGCTCTACTACGGCAGCCGCCTGATTTCCTCGCAGAACGGTGTGGAATTTGACCATTCACACTACGAGAAAATCCGCAAGGTGTACAGCATCTGGCTGTGTATGGATACGCCGCAAGGAAAGAGCGGCATCACCCGCTATGTGACGCAGGAAATCACTGAGTACGGCAGCATCCGTGAGGCGCGCCTCCATTATGACCTGCAACAAATCGTCATGGTCTATATCGGAAATGACCGCCGTCATATACGAAATCGTCTGCTGCGCATGCTGTATGATTTATTCAAATCCGATGAATCCGCTGCTCATAAGAAAAAAGTTTTGGAAGAAAAGTACCAGATCGAATTGGAAAGTAAAGAAGAAGGGATGGTGGATACCATGTGCAATTTGAGTGTAGGCGTATACCGCAGAGGAATGGAACTCGGCGAAAAGAGGGGTGAAATCAGAGGTGAGATCAGAGGCGAGATCAGAGGCGAGAAAAAAGGCTGGCAGAATGCCGCCAATGAATTCGTTTTGCGCCTGTTGAAAGCCAAAATGCCTTTATCGTTCATCGTATCCATGTCCAGCTGTAGCGAGGATGAGGTCAGACAAATCGCTGCCAAGGCGAATATCTCTTTGACAGAAAGTGCGGAATAACCATGTGCAACTTGAGTGTAGGCGTATACCGCAGAGGAATGGAACTCGGCGAGAAAAAAGGCTGGCAGAATGCCGCCAATGAATTCGTTTTGCGTCTGTTGAAAGCCAAAATGACTTTATCGTTCATCGTATCCATGTCCAGCTGCAGCGAAGATGAGGTCAGACGGATCGCTGCCAAGGCGAATATCTCTTTGACGGAGTGTGCGGAAGCGCACTCATAACAGGCAATCAAAAATCCCGATGCTCTTTCGAGCATCGGGATTTTTTACATGTCTTTCTCTGCACTGCCTTCGGCCACAATGTCGGTCTTTCCGATGTGCCAGGTGGTATTCACGCGGGCGCGGGCGTCGCTTCCGCTGTCGTTTTTGTAGCGGACGCGGGTGTCTCCGCTGATTTCCAGGATGGGCTTTCGCTCCTCTTTCTTTTTCTTTTCGCGGTAGCCCTGCGCTTCGAGTTCGCGGGTGTATTCCTTCTTGAGTCTTGCCATGTCTTCTGTCTGGTCTTTGGCAGGGACGGATTCCAGAATGTTCTTCACGACGCTGGCGATCTCGTAGCGGGTGAGTGTTTTGTCAAAGAAGGCGGTGGTGTAGGCGGGCGCTTTCCCTTCTTCGGTGAGGGCGCGGGCGGTCCGGTAGTCCCAGGAGCTTTCCTTCACGATCTCAAAGGAATTCGGCGCGTCCCACGGCGCAGCCCATGCGGGCATACACGCGATGGCAAGCAGCAGGGTCAATATGAGTTTCTTCATGGGTTCTCCTTGTTGGTAGCTAGGGATTAGGGATTAGGGATTAGGGATTAGGGATCCGCGCTCGCCATATTCACAAGCGTCTTCCCCCATTCTCCCCATATTACCGTTTTTTATTCTTTCCTCATTAGCACGAATCAGTCCATTCAGCATCTTGGCGATCTTCTCTTCTAAATTCAATGCCGCTTGGATATCTGCCTCATTCACAAAGCCTAAATCAACAGCCACCAATAGTTGCGTCTCAGTCTCATAAATAGAGCCACGCGCCATGTAAAGATAGCGGAGTCGATTTCTTAAGCTCCCCTGCCCATAGCCTTCGGCTATATTGGATGTCACGGAAACGCAGGCTCTCCTGAGCTGATCCGAAAGTGCATACAGTTCAAATCTGGGAAACTTGAACACTAAATTGTAGATTTCTCGGTTCAAACGCCGACTGTCTTGCCACACAATGAGATTTTTGTAACTTTCCATACGGTTCCGTCCTCCGGAAGGATGGGCTCTTGCATAAGCAGCACCATCATCCTAATCCCTAGCTACTAATCCCTAGCTACTAATCCCTAGTCACCAGTCCCCATCCCCTACTCACAAATCTTTCCCTCGATCACTTCGAGCAGAGCATCGCGTCCTTCTCCGGTGAGCGAGGAGTAGGCGAGGGGCAGGGAGGCTGTGGGGAAAAGCTTCTTCATCTGCATGAGGTTCTTTTTGAGGTCGTTGCGGCTGAGTTTATCGCCCTTGGTAGCGATGATCTGGATGGGGATGCCGGCTTTTTTCAGCCAGTCGAAGGCTTTGAGGTCGATGGGGAGTCCCGGGTGCCGAAGGTCGAGCAGTAGACCGATCATGATGAGGCCGGGGGACTTCTTCATATATTCGTCAATGAAGGAGGACCAGCTGTCTTTGTTTTCCTGGCTGGTCTTTGCGAAGCCGTAGCCGGGGAGGTCTACGAGGTACCAGTCCTGTCGCTGTTCTTCTTCGTTCTCTATGCGCCTAGACTGGATGGCGTAGTAGTTGATGGTGCGTGTCTTGCCGGGTTCGCGGCTGACGTAGGCGAGCTTCTTCCTTCCGGTGAGGGAATTGATGAGAGAGGATTTGCCTACGTTCGAACGGCCGATGAAGGCGATCTCTTTCTTGCCGTCTGTCACGTACTGGGAACGGTTCACCGCCGAGGCAAAGTAGGCGGAGGAAAATATATGAAATTTAGTGATGTCTTTGATCTCTGCCATAGGACAGCTCCTTTCTATGGAAGCACCGATCCTGCGATGGAGTCAGCGTTCCTTTAAGAATCACTCATTGGTTTCAGAAAATGGATGGTTAGGGATGCACAGCGGTATTCGGGTGCTCTCGTATATCGCCTGTTTGAGACGATCTCCTTCGCTCTCTTTCATGCCGCTAGAACCCTATCCGGCTCGCTTCGCTCACCACCTTCCCCTCGAGGGGAAGGCTTTGTGTCGGGGATAGCGGCATCCTCGTTTCGTTGCCTTCCCCATTGAGGCAGGAAGGCCGCGCCAGCAGTGGATAGGGTGCTCTCGCAAATCGCCTGCTTGAGACGCATTTCCTCGCTCTCTTTCATACCGCTAGAACCCTATCCGTCTCGCTCCGCTTGCCACCTTCCCCTCGAGGGGAAGGCTTTGTTTCGGGGATATTGTTTTTCCACATATATCCTGTATTCGCTCTGACGTTATGGGAATAGCGGTATTCTCGTTTCGCTGCCTTCCCCATTAGGGAAGGGAGAAGCGAGAATGTGGAACTGCGTTCCTGACGTATCGTCATTTCGAGCGAAGCCGAGAAATCTTCCTTGCAGACTGATCAACGATATGTGCTTGGAAAACACAAAAACGCAATCCCCGTGCGTCGTTTCCGTGAAAGGGCATGTGGATGCTAACCGCGGTGCCATAGAGATCCCTCGACTACGCTCGGGATGACAATACGGGAAAGGGATAGTCTCGCATGTGTTGCCCCAAGATGGCATTCCAGTCACAAGTCATCCCGAGTCCCTAGTCACTAGTCACTAGTCACCAGTCACCAGCTCCTATTTCACCAGCGCATGTTCGAGGACTTCATCGACGTTTTTGACGCAGACGAAGTGGAGCTGATCGCGGACGGATTTAGGAATCTCATCGAGGTCACGTTTGTTCTTTTCCGGGAGGAGGATCTGCTTGATCCCGAACTGGCTGGCAGCAAGGACCTTCTCCTTGAGTCCGCCGATGGGGAGGACTTCGCCGGTGAGGGTGATCTCTCCGGTCATAGCGGTATCGCCTCTGACTTTGCGTCCGGTGTAGGCGCTGGCGAGTGCGGTGGCCATGGTGATACCGGCGGATGGGCCGTCTTTCGGTACGGCGCCTTCCGGAAGGTGGATGTGGGTGTCGAGTGTCTCATAGAAGTCTTCGGCGAGCCCGAGTGCTTTGGCGCGGCTTCGGATGTAGGTATAGGCGGTCTCGGCAGATTCTTTCATGACGTCACCGAGCTGTCCGGTCAAAATGAGGTGGCCCTTGCCTTTGATGGTGACGGCTTCGGTGTCGAGGACTTCGCCGCCGACGGCGGTCCATGCGAGACCGTTCACGCGGCCGACCATATCGCTGTGTTCTTCGGACATGGGCATGTATTTCACGGGGCCAAGATATTTTTCTATGGTCTTGGCGGTCAGTGTCGGCAGGCTGTCATCGGCGAGAACGATTTTTTTACCGACTTTGCGGCAGAGAGCGCCGATGGTGCGTTCAAGATTGCGGACGCCGGCTTCTCTGGTGTAGCTCCGGATGACGCGGCGGAGAAGGGCCGGAGTAAAATTGATGTCTTTCGCTTTGAGGCCGTTTCTTTCTCTCTGGCGGGGTACGAGGTATTTCTTTGCGATCTCCAGCTTTTCTTCTTCGGTGTAGCCGGAGAGCTCGATGAGTTCCATGCGGTCTAAGAGAGCCGGTGGAATGGTGGCAACGGAGTTCGCTGTCGCGAGAAAGAAGACTTTCGAGAAGTCGAAAGGAATGTCGATGTAGTTGTCGTGGAAGGTTTTGTTCTGCTCAGGATCGAGAGCTTCTAAGAGGGCCGAGGCAGGGTCGCCGCGGAAGTCAGAGGAGACTTTGTCGATCTCGTCGAGGAGAATGAGTGGATTCTTCGTCTGTGCCTGGTTGATGGCTTCGATGAATCGTCCGGGCATCGCTGCGATGTAGGTGCGGCGATGTCCGCGGATCTCCGCTTCATCATGGACGCCGCCTAAGGCGATACGGGCAAATTTCCTGCCCATGGAGCGTGCGATGGACTGTGCGAGTGATGTCTTGCCGACACCTGGCGGCCCTACAAAGCAGATGATCGGCGCTTTGGCATCGGGAGCGAGTACACGGACGGCGAGGTATTCGAGGATGCGTTCTTTGATCTTGGTCAGGCCGTAATGGTCTTCGTCAAGGATCTCCTTCGCATGTGAAAGGTCGAGAATGTCTTCGCTTTCCTTGCCCCATGGCAGGTCAAAGACCCAGTCCAGATAGTTCCTGGCAACGGCAGTCTCCGCCATCATCGGCGGCATCGAGGCGAGGTGGTCGATCTCCTTCTCGAGCTTTCCCTTCTCTTCTTCTGGGATGGCAGAGGCTTTCAGCTTCTCACGGTATTCTTCCGCTTCCTTCTGCTGACTTACGGTGTCGCCCAAGCGGTCCTGGATGGTCTTCACTTTTGTGCGCAGGAAGTAGTCCTGCTGCTCCTTGTCCATCCGCTTTCTGACTTCCTGATTGATGTCGCTTTCCAGCTCGCCGATGGCGACTTCACGATCCACGCACTCGCTGACGATCTTCAGTCGTTCGATGACGTCTAATGTCTCTAAGATCTCCTGCCGCTTCTTCGGCGCCAGCAGGAGCTGCGAGGAGATGAAATCAGCGGTCTCGCCGGGATCATCGATCTGTTTCAGCTGGTTCATCTGGTCTTCCTGCATCCCCTTGCCTGTATTTCTCATCCATTCAAAGAAATTCTTGATGAGCAGACGGCGATACGCTTCGGCCCTGAGGGGATCATCGGTGTATTCCTCTGCATCGTCTACTTCTGCAGAAATGCAGGTGTCTTTCATCTCCGCATGCACCACATGCACGCGGGAGACGCCCTCCACCAGAATGCGTACAAGGCCGCCGGGCAGCTGAAGCATCTGGTTCACTTTCACTACGGTGCCGTATTCATACAGGTTCGAAATGTCGATGTCTTCTTTCTTCCCATCCTTCTGCATCACGCAGACAAGGTAGCGGTCACGGCGCATCGCAAGACGCACGGCGGCGACGGATTCATCACGGCCAATATCGACACTGACCGTCATTTTCGGATAAATAGCAATATCTCTCATCGCTGCCAGCGGCAGAGTGAGAGTTGAGTTTTTCTGAGTCACTTCGTTCATATATAATTCCTCCATAATACACTTTATTATATCATGGATAGATGGAAATTTGTGAATGAGAAATGGATACCGCGCCCCTCTCCCGCGGGGAAGAGCGCGCAAGCGGCGCGGCTACTTTCGGAAATCGCCTGCGTGAGACGCTCTTCTAATAAATGCGGCGAAGCCGCCCCCTCTTTGCCTTCCCCATCGGGGAAGGCTATTAAGTTAAGGAAATTGTTAACGCCGTAACGACTTGCTTCCCCCTTCGGGGGAAGTGCCGAAGGCAATAGGGGCATGCCAGCGGTATAGCGTGCTATGTTGAATAGTCCGACGCTATCGATATTTCAACACTTTCATGCAATACCGCTACGTATCCCCCTCAGCCCTTCGGGCAGCTCCCCCGATGGGGAGCCAAGAATGTTCTGCCGCTTAACTTAATAGCGTTGCCCATGCGGGGAAGGCTTATATGGAGGCGGCTTCGCCGCGAATATATGGGGCGATGCCCGAAAAGTGGTATTCAAGTCACCAGTCCCTAGCCACTAATCCCTAGCTACTAATCCCCAGTCACTAGTTCCCCTTCTTCTGGCAGTCCTTACAGAGCCCGTAGATCTCAATGCGCGGATCGGCCGCAACGAAGCCGTAGTCCTGTGAGAGCTTCTCTTTATAGCTCTCTTCGAGATGGATATCGATCGGGAAGATGCGATGGCAGGAGGTGCAGATCGCATGAGGGACGGGCGTGCCGTGGTCGAATTCGTAGCGAGTAAGACCATCGGACATCGTGGTAGAACGGGAGAGAAGCCCATGCTCAGCGAGTGCTTCGCAATTCCGATATACCGTCGAGAGCGAGAGCTGTGTATCCTTGACACGCACCGCCTCGAAGACTTCGCCCGCAGAGAGCGGGAGCCCTTTGGCGAGCGTCTTCAGGATCAGGACACGCGCCTTCGTCCGCTTCATCTTCTTATCCATCAGGAGTTGTTCGATATTGCTCATAATATATCCTCGCTTCATTGATTTCATGAATCATATAGCGTGCTATGTAATTAGAATAGCGGATTTGAGAAAAAATTGCAAGAGGGAGAAAAAATGAGAATTGTAATGAGAAATGAAGGTGGCGGCTTCGCCGAGATCCTTCGGCTCAGGTCGCAGCTGTTCTGGCATTCGTTATCTCACATACGACGTTTCTCGCCGCTCAGGATGACGAAACGGGGTGATGCCTGAAGGCTTTATGAGCGGATGGTATCCTCGTATCGTCAGCCTTCCCCTTGAGGGGAAGGTGCCCCGAAGGGGCGGATAGGGCACAGGCGGCATGAAAGAGAGCGGGAAAGAGCGTCTCAAGTACGTCGTTTATGAGAGCACCCTATCTACCGCTTTGCGTCGATTTTTTATAAAGGGCGATGCCCGAAAGTGGTATTCCAGTCCCCAGTCACTAGTCCCCAGTCCCTAGTCACTAGTCCCCAGTCACTAGTCACTCGTCACTAAACTCCACACTTCCTGTATATTCGATACGGGATGAATTTCGATTCCCGCTGTCCCCGCGTCGATGTCGCTCTTGTTTTTCTCAGGGAGGATCATGGCCTTCATGCCGGCTTGGCGGGCGCCGAAGGCTTTCTCGTGGATGCCGCCGACGGGCTTCACTTCGCCGGAGAGGGCGATCTCGCCGGTGATGGCGATGTCCTGACGGAGAGGCTTCTTTTCGATGGCTGATAGGATGGCGCAGGTGATGGCGCAGCCGGCGGATGGGCCGTCAATATTTCCTCCGCCGATGACATTGATGTGCAGGTCGTAGTCGGAGAGGCGCTTATCGGTCAGCTGGCGGACGACGGCGGCCGAGGCGCTGACGGAGTCCTTCGCCATGGAGCCGGCGGTGTCATTGAAGCGCAGGCTCCCCTTGCCGGGCTCAGCGGCGGGAAAGGCGGCGGCTTCGATCTCTATCGTGCTGCCCCAAGAGCCGATGACGCCAAGGCCGTAGATGTGTCCGATCTTCGGCGTGTCCGATGCCTCTTGCTGAAGGCAGGGACTGAGGCGGCTCGCCTGCGCGGTGCGCTCCATGATGGCTTTGGTGATGGTGATGCGGTCGGCTTTGCCGGATTCGTAAATGGCAAGGCCGTAGGCATCGGCGAGAAGGTTCACGGCTTTGCGGCCTTCCATGGTGTAGCGGCTGATGAGCTCGGGGACGCCGGCTTCGAGGCGAGCGCCGAGCCTTTCGGCGGCGCGTTTTACGATGGCGATGATGTGCGCGGGCTCTAAGGGCGCGAAGAAGATCTCGCCGCAGCGGGAGCGGATGGCGGGGTTGATCTCCTCGGGCGCTCTTGTCGTGGCACCGATCAGAATGAAATCGGCGGGCGCGCCTTTTTCGAAGAGCTGCTTGATGTAGGCGGGGATCTGCGGGTCTTCTTCGTCGTAGTAGGCGGAGTCGAAGCGGACGCGCTTGTCTTCGAGTACCTTCAGCAGCTTGTTTAGGAGAATGGGGTCCAGTTCACCGATCTCATCGATGAAGAGGATGCCGCCATGGGCGTCCGTGACGAGGCCGGGCTTCGGCTCGGGGATGCCTTCGTCGGCGAGCTCCTGCCGCGCGCCCTGATACAGCGGGTCATGCACGGAGCCGATCAAGGGGTTCGTCATGTCGCGGCTGTCCCAGCGCAGTGTCGTGCCGTCACACTCGATAAAGGGAGCGTCTTTTTGAAAGACGGTGTACGGCTTTTTCTTTGCCTCTTCGAGTACAAGGCGCGCTGCGGTGGTCTTGCCGACGCCGGGCGGGCCGTACAGCAGAAGGTGCTGCGGATAGGGCGAGGAGATGCGGGAGGCGAGTGCTTCCACGGCCTGGTCCTGTCCGATGATCTCAGAAAGCGACTGCGGGCGGACGACCTGAAGGATCGTCGCAGTGAGGCTGACTTTTTCCATCGCGCGTAGCTTTTCCAGCTTGCGCTTGCTCTCGGCGGTCTCTGCGCTGCCGGTCTCCTCTTCGATGATCTCGCGGCGGACTTCTTCGACATACTCCTTGTGCCGCTCTTCGAGACGGTCTTCGATCTTTTTCTCGAGGGAGCGCTCGACGGCTTGGCGGGAGAGGATGTCGGCGACTTTATCCTCCAGCTTGTCCAAAATGGCGGGGATCTCTTCATCTGTCGGCTGGCGATGGTAGTCGCGGTTTTCCAGAATGAGGCGCTCCATGCCGATGAGACGGCTCTTGGGATTTTCGTCATGAATATATTTCACGGCATTGAATCGGCTCGCCTGCACGATCAGCTGCTCGGGCCCCATCGCGGCGGCATAGATGCTGTAGATCGCATTCAGCTGGCGGTTCAGCTCCTCGTCCGAGAGGCTCTCCTCTCCGCCGATCTGGTTTTTGATGCGGTTCAAAAGGTCTGTCACGTCTTCCATCGCGGTCACTCCTTTCTTTTGTACTTATGATACCACAAATGAGGGGAGAGGGTTCAAGGGGCAGGGCCGACGAGACGAGAGATCGGCCCCTTTCCTCCTTGCTTCCTTTTTCTGATATAATAAAGGCAAAAGATCGCTACGAAAGGAGCCCTCATGACACAGCTGGAACGATTGAAGGACAAACTCATCACACTCACCGTCCGCCGCGGCTATCCTGCCGAGCTTGGCGCATTGATGGCAGCCGAGCTGGGTACGGAGAGTACCATCACGCGCATGATCACCTACCTCACCCACGTCGCCCCGGAGCGCGCAGAGGATATGGTGGATGAAATGCTCGCGATCCAAAGTGACCGCGATTTCTGGGTGGATAAAAAGAAATCAGAATACTATCAGCAGCAGTACAATCAGATGCTCTGGGAGGAGAAGAACCGGTAGCAGGAGGGATGTGCATCGCCCGATGCAGCAGGCAGAAAAGCCGCTCGGGACATCCCTGGCTCCCTTTTAGGGGCTGTGAAATAACGATCATCTCATTTTCGCTTTCAATCTGCCGCGGGGACTTGCAGCTCTCATAAGAGTGACCGGGAAATCTTATCCCAGCTGTCTTTCATGCCATAGTCACCCTATCTGCCCCTTTCGGGCACCTTCCCCTAGAGGGGAAGGCTGCGATACGAAAATACCATCTTCTAAAAAAAGGCGGCGAAGCCGCCACGAGAGCCCTGAACCCTGAACCAAATGAAAGCAAAATAAAAAGGAGCTGTGAAGAAATGAGGATTCATTTCTTCACAGCCCTTTTTTTTTATTTTCGAAGAAACGACAATATTTCCATCCCCGAAACACACTATATAGACAGAAGGGCAAGTGAGCCGGCCGGCGACCTTCTGAATATTCGTCTTACAGAAAGGAAGAAATGCTATGAAAAAACTGAATCTCGTTTTCAACACCTCCGGCAAAGCCATGACGGTCTCTCTCACAGATCCCAAGGAGGGCCTTACGCTGGAGGAATGCAGAACAGCGGCGGAAAAACTGCAGGTCGTTCTCTCTCCGTCCTCCGGGGAGACCGTGACCGGATTTGAAAAAGCCACCGTCGTCACCACCACCACCGAAGAAGTGAAATAAAGGAAACGGGGGAGCGGGTTCAGGGTTAGCCCCTCGGAGCGTGCTGCCCTTTGATTGGGGATGAAAGCCTCGCTCGAATGAGGAATGAGGAATGAAGGTGGCGGCTTCGCCGCGAATATATATGGGGCGATGCCCGAAGGTAGTATTCAAGTCACTAGTCACTCGGCACCCCTGATCCCTAGCCACTAATCCCTGGCTACTCATCCCTGCTTTCAAACTTCTCGCGGTAACGCCCGAACCCATCAGCCTTCCCTAGGGGATTGCATGTAACTATTTGAAAAAGGAAGAAAGGAAACTATCTCTATGACTGCAAAAGCAAAAATGACCGATCTCGTACTTCAGGTCCGTGTCGAAAACGGAACCAAAGCTGACGGCAAGGCGGCCGTGAAAAATATCAATTTCAACCAGCTGAAGCTGGATGCCACGGATCAGCAGCTCTTGGATGCCGGTCATGCGGCAGCGGGACTGCAGTCCCACGCCCTTCAGGGCCTGCGCCGCGTCGTCACCAGTGAACTTGCCGATGAATAAGCGGCCGGTATAAGAGAAAGAGTCGTGAGAGATCACGGCTCTTTTTTGCGTGGGATGGGTGGTTGGCGACTAGTGACTAGTGACTGGGAATTAGGGACTAGACTAAAAGGCTGTCAGACGTCAGACATCTGACTTCTGATGACTAATGTCTAACATCTAAAGTCTCAAGCGGGCATCGCCCTATTTATACTCTGCGGCGCCTCATTATTTATGCGCCGCACCACCATTTCGCATTTCTCATTTCTAATTTCTCATTCGAGCAGAGCTTTCATCTGCAATCCATGGGCAGCACGCCTATGGGCTCACCCTGAACCCCGTATCTCTATGCTATAATAAAAAGAAATGATTGTACCCAAAGAAGGAGGATCCATCATGATCCATATCAGTTCGAAGACGGCTGCGATCCTTGCGGCTTTTACGGCAGTCAGTGCGCCGCTCATGCTGGCGGGCTGCGGACAGGAGGCGCCGAAGGGGGAGGCGCTGACGGATGAGAATGGCCGCACGTACCATCTCATCAAGAATGAGGATGGCACAGAGACGGCGAAGTATGATAATGGGGACGAGGTCACATTCCGCCGTGACGAAAATGATAACTTGAACTACGTTTCCGGGATGTCCTCGCTCCTTCCGATGATGCTGATGAGTTACTTCCTCTTTCATGGCATCGGCGGCTATCAGGGGCATTATGACAGGAATACGGGCAATGTATTAAATGACAAGCGTCCGGCGTACACGCAGACCCAGCAACCGGGGACGGCCGCAGGGACGGCGGCGGGGACGGCGGTGAAGCAGGGGCAGCCGCCCGCGGGCAAGACCTCTGTCAGTGCGCCGGCCGGCGGCAAGACCGGCTTTGGCGGTGCGGGCGTGAGAAGCGGAGGTGCCTCCTGATGGAAAAAACGTACATGGATGACATTGATCGGACGATATTTCCCTATGTCGAGTATCCGGGCTATCCCTTCCGCTATCCGACGCATCTGCCGCTCGTGATCGAGAAGAAACAGGCGGATCTCCTCCGGCGGGTGAGCGCGGCGCTCTATGCGATCTTCGCAAAGGCCGTCCGGCGTTTTCAGTCGCAGAGCGATGAATTTTTCGATGAGATGGAGATCCCGAAGAAGATGCGAAGGTACCTTCACGAAGGCAATGCGATGAAGGATCTTCCGAGCTGGCTCTCGCGCTTTGACTACGTGATGGATCAGTCGGGGCGGATCCAGATGGTGGAGATCAATGCGGACACGCCATGCGCGGAGATCGAGGCCTACTATGCGAATGGTGTCGCGGCGCGGTATTTCTTCAAAGAGGATCCGAATGAAGGCGAGTGGGATCGTTTGCGGAGCTGGATGAAGGATATTTTCCTTCGCTGCTCAGGCGGAAAGAGCCGCGAGGAGCTGCTCGCGCATCCGGTGCTGTTTTCGTGCTTCGATGACTACGTGGAGGATCTCGGGACGACGCGCTTCCTCATGCAGGCGATGCAGGATGCGATCGATCCCTCGCTCCGAGACACCATCGTCTTCGAGTCCTTCTACCATCTGGCGGTGATGGAGGACGGAAGCCTCGCGCTTCCTGACGGGAGGACCGTCTCCTTCCTCTATCGCATGCATCCGATGGAGATCCTCATCGAAGAGACGGCGGATCAGGATGCGTCCTCTCTGGGAGAGCTTTTGATGGATGGGTACAAGGCGGGAAAATTCCATATGATGAATCCGCCGGAGTCGCTCATCATGCAGTCGAAGGGTTTTCAGGCGCTCATCTATGCGCTGATGGAAAAGAGCCCCTCCTTCTTCACGGAGAAGGAGAAGGAGATCATCCGCACCTACCTTCCGGAGAGCTATTTCCAGCGTGATTTTAAGCTCGGAGATATGCCCGAGGATTCTCTCTGGATCAGAAAGCCCATCTGGGGCCGTGAAGGGCGCGGGATCGAGATCATCAATGGCCGCGGGGAGAAGATCTACCGGAAGAAAATCGACAGCGATGACTATGTGGTGGCGCGGGACAGCGATTCGAATCTCGTACAGCGCTGCGTCCCGCAGCAGAAGATCATCACGAAGACGGATGTCGGCATCATGGAAGGCTATGTGACCCTCTCCTGTTTCATGCTGGGCGATACGCCCTCTGCGCTCTATGCCCGCTTCAGCGATGAACGCATCGCAGGAAATGAAGCGTACTGGATACCGGTGCTGTATTAAATGAGGAGTTCAGGGTTAGCCCGTGGGGCGGCTCGTCTCTTGATTACGTGCGAAAGAGGTTCAGCAGGTTCTATAGGTTCAGAAGGTTCAACGGTGGTGGTGCGGCGCATAAAAAAATGGAAGCGCCGCGGAGGTTTGAAACTAGCGGTTTTCTCGTATCGCAAACCTAATCCCTAGCCACTCATCCCTAGCTACCAGTCACCAGTCACTAGTCACTAGCCCCTGAATCCGCTATCCCCCGTCAATTCCACGTAAAATTTGCCGATTGCCATTGATTCTCATTGACAGGGGAAGATTTTCTGACTATATTTAGTAAGGATAGCCCACAGCAGACCGTGGGCAGCAAGGATCGGTCACCGGATGCTTCCGGATAGAAGGGAGGGTCGCCATGATACAGGCATACAAACATAATGAAAATCATGTTCTGTCCGCCGTTCCGCTGGAACAGCTGGAAAAAGGGTCCTGGATCAATGCCGCGGCACCGACATTGGAGGAGCTGGTCAGGATCAATGAGCTGACGGGCATTCCCGTTGATTCCCTCCAGACCGCCCTCGATAGAGAAGAACGTTCTCATGTCGAGCTTGAAGACGACTATATCTTCGTCGTCGTGAATACCCCGGTCGTCCTTGAGACGGATGCGTATGATGCACTGCCGCTTGGCATCTTCATCACGCGCCAGTATTTCATCACGGTCTGTCTGGAGCCGAATACAGTCATTCAGAAATTCCTGAATAACTCATTCACTTCTTTCCAGACGTACAAGAAGACGCGCTTCCTTTTCCAGATCCTTTCGCAAGCCTCCTCTTCCTTCCTGTATTTCCTGCAGCAGATCTACAAGCAGACCGATGTCATCGAGACGCAGGTCAGAAAGTCCTTGCAGAACAAGGAGCTCTTCCGTATGCTCGAGCTGCAGAAATCTCTGACGTACTTCAACTTCGCCCTGCATGCGAATGAAAACGTGATGGAACGTCTGATGCGGCTTCGAAACAGTCCGCTGCACTCGCTCCTCAAAATGTATGAAGAGGATGAGGACCTGCTGGAAGATGTCATCATCGAAAATAAGCAGGCGCTCGAAATGGCGGAGATCTATACCAACATTCTGATGAGCATGATGGACTCTTTCTCCTCCATCATCTCGAACCGTCTTTCGCAGATCATGAAATTCCTGACGTCTGTCACCATTATCCTGGCGATCCCGACCTTGATCTACAGCCTCTGGGGCATCAATGTCCCTGTCCCCTTCGAGGAGTCGCCCTTCGGCTTTGTCGGCGTCATCCTGATCGGTATCCTTTTGACCCTTGTCGTCACCTTCATTCTGTGGCGGAAGGATATGCTCTGAATCTGAAATACACGAAACCCCCGGAGTGAGCGCTTCGAGGGTTTTTCTTGCGTGAAAATGGTATAATCGGGTAGTATGCTAGTGACTAGTGACTAGTGACTGGTAGACATCAGACTCCCGTATCGTCATTTCGAGCGAAGCGAGAAATCTTTGTCATCCGCAGTCAGGCGGTCGATGGCAGGAGACCCCAAACGGGAAGCCTGCCAGCAAGAGACCTTCAGGCATCGTTACTATTTATACTGCGGCGAAGCCGCCACCACAACCCTGAACCCTGAACCCTGAACTCATATTTATAAAGGACTTTTATGCCAAACTATCAACTTCTTGTCAATGCCGACGACTTTGGCCGGCATGTTCTTATCGATCAGGCCGTCAAGCGCTGCGTGGAGGAGGGCTGTCTGCGCTCTGCGACGCTCATGCCGGGCGGCAAGGCCTTTGATGATGCCGTCGAGGTGGCCAGATGTCACCCCGAGCTGGGCGTCGGCATCCATCTGACGCTCGTGAACGGATTTCCTGTATGCGAAGCGAAGGATATTCCCTCGCTCGTGACCAAAGAGGGTGTCTTTTTTGATAACCACGTCGAATTTGTGAAGCATTTTCTTAAGGGGCAGATTGCCATGGAGGATGTACGGCGTGAGCTCATGGCGCAGGCTGCGAAAATGGAAAGGACCGGTCTTCCCTTGACGCATGTCGACAGTCACCAGCACATGCACATGCTGCCGGGGGTGATCGATATCTCGCTCGATGTCGCCGCGTCGCTGCATCTTGACGCCGTGCGTATCTCCCGGACGCCGCTCTTCACGGCTTTTGCCGGTATGGGGCAGCTCATCGGCCGCCTCGGGCTCTTCACGCTGTCGGAGTTCTCCCTCTGGAAGGCGAAGCGCCGTCATTTCCGCGTGCCGGATCATTTCGAGGGCATCGTGGCAGGCGAAGCGGTGCATGAAGGGCATTTCCTGCATATCCTGAAGGATCTGCGCCCCGGCACGACGGAGGTCATGATGCATCCCGGCACGGATAATTCGCGGCTCATTCCCGCCTGCGATTGGGAGCATGACTTCGAAGCGGAGATGCAGGCGATCGTCTCGCCGAAGGTGAGACGGATGATCGCGGATAAAGCCGTGAAGGTCGTGAATTACAGGGATCTGAAATAGTTGGTGACTAGTGACTGGTAGCTAGTGGCTAGGGATTAGGGACTCTCTCGTATCGTCATTTCGAGCGCCAGCGAGAAATCTTTTTCGTTCGCGATCAGGCGGTCGATGTTTGGAAACGCTACATGGGAAACTTGCTATCAAGAGACTTTCAGGCATCGCCCATTTATACTCCGCGGCGCTTAGATCCTTCGACTCAGTTCTCCTGTTTCAGATAAGCCATTTCCTAACACACGACGTTTTTCTCCGCTCAGGATGACGAGATGCGCCGCACCACCATTCCTCATTCCTCATTCGGACAAAGCGTTCATACACAATCAAGGGGCGGCACGCCCCTTGAGCCAACCCATTGAACCCATTTCCCCCTCGGAGGACACATTGAATACTCGGATCAAAGGCATCCTGCAGTGCGCGCTGGGCGCGCTTTGCTGGGGGGCGAGCGGGATCGCGGGGCAGTACCTGCTCGTGAACCGCGACATCTCCCCGGAGTGGCTGACCTTCTGCCGGCTGTTGTCGGCCGGTGTGCTGCTCCTTTTTATTTTTTCATTGACGGGGCAAACGAGCATCTGGCCGATATGGCAAAATAAAAAAGACCGGATACGGATCCTGGTCTTTGGCATGCTGGGAATGATTTGGACGCAGTACGGCTATTTTGCTGCCATCAAGTACAGCAATGCGCCGACGGCAACGGTTCTGGAATATCTGATGCCGATCCTCATCATCTTCTGGTACTGCCTCTCAGAGAGGCGGCTGCCGCGCCTGGTGGAAATTTTTTGCACGGCCTTTGCCTTCGTGGGGACCGTGCTCATCGCGACACATGGAAATTTTGGCAGTCTCGCGCTGTCTGAAAAGGCACTCTTCTGGGGACTGCTGGCTGCGGTGGCGTGCGCGCTCTATACGGTAGAGCCGGTCGGTATGATCAGGAGGTACGGCGCGCCCATCGTCGTGGGCTGGGGCATGGTCATCGCGGGGCTCTCTTTCCTGCCCTTCATGGGGCTCTTTCCCTTCACCGGCACGGTGGATCTACCCGTCAGCCTGGCCTTCCTTTTCGTGGTCATCGTGGGTACGATCTGTTCCTTCGTCCTCTATCTGGGAAGTACGAAATATATTTCACCTGCTGAAGCCAGTATCATCGCAGCCTTAGAGCCGCTCTCCTCCATTCTCCTCGCCTTCGCTATCTTCGGGCAGGACTTCGGCTTCTTCGAGCTTCTCGGTATGGCACTCATCATCGCTGCCGTCGGCGTGGTGAGTTTGCATCAGTGACTGGTGACTAGTGACTAGTGACTGGTAGCTGGGGACTAGTGACTAGGAATTAGTAGCTAGGGATTAGTAGCTAGGGATTAGGTTTACGATACGAGAGAATCGCTCATTTCAAATCTCCGCGGCGCTTCTGATTTTTATGCGCCGCACCACCATTTCGCATTTCTCATTTCTAATTTCTCATTCAATCGAGGCTTTCAAACGTAATCA
>OIXL01000193.1_pt1 | contig 35090 bp, 27 predicted proteins | sample 1587761 | NCBI WGS metagenome assembly OIXL01 (sample SAMN03283246) | human gut metagenome | biome: human-associated habitat; material: feces | host: Homo sapiens | place: Peru | collected 2012 | reverse complement strand
TTCATGCAATACCGCTACGTAGCCCCCTCACCCCTTCGGGGAGCTCCCCCGATGGGGAGCCAAGAACGTTCTGCCGCTTAACTTAATAGCATTCCCTAGAGGGGAAGGCTGCGATACGAGAATGCCATCTTCTAAAAAAAGGCGGCGAAGCCGCCACCTGAACCTTGAACCTTGAACCCTGAACCCTGAACCAAATGAAAGCAAAGTAAAAAGGGGCGGAAGAGCATTCCGGGATGGGGCCAGCCCATCGGAGCGAGACAAATTTGACGAAAAAAGATGGAAAACATGACTTAATGCTGACAGGGGGCGTGTAAGATAAAAATGATCGAAGCGGTATTGGGCGCGGGCCATAGAGATCCTGACATATCGGATGGGTGGCTTTGCCCTCCTTGATAACATGGAGACATAATAGAACATGATGTTTATGCCAATATAGAAAGAACATTCAATTTGTATATACTATATGTTAGAATTATGATGGGTTAAATACCGCCATTATGTATATAGTCTTTTTGGGAATCATGGAGACTGATGGGGGTATTACGGAATCACGAATCATTGGTATCGTAATTATGGGGTAAAATTTTAGAAAGAAGGGGTAATGTGAAAAAATTTTGGAAAGGGCTGTGTTTTGCGGCAGCGAGCCTTTTTATGATCTCGCTGGCAGCAGGCTGCGGCGGCGGTGCTTCACAGGATAAGGCGGCTGTTAAAGAAAATGGGAAAACGGTCGTTACATTCTGGCATGTGTATACCAAAAACTTTGGTGCGCCGGTCATTAAGCAGATGGTCGATGATTTCAATAAGTCGCAGGATAAGATCATCGTCAAGGAAGTGTATAATCCGGACATGTATCCTGGACTGATGAAGAATCTGCAGGCCGATGTGGCTTCCGGCAAATCGCCGTCTATTGCCATGATCGGGTACAATTATCTGAAGTATTTTGATCAGAACTTCAAGTATGTCACTCCGGCAGATCTGGAAAAAGCGTCTGAAAAAGATAAGGATTTTGTTGAAAAGAGCTTTTTGCCCAATGTCCTGGAACTGGCGAAGGTGGGCAATAAACAGGTAGGGCTCCCGTTCTCTATCAGTGCGCCGATTATTTATTACAACCCGGACCTGTTCACTGCGGCTGGTCTGGATCCGAAGAATCCGCCAAAGACATGGGAAGAGGTGCGTGCTGCCTCCAAGGCCATTCATGATAAGACAGGCGCATATGGATTCTATATGCAGGAATATCAGGACAACTGGGCGACACAGGGGCTGCTGACCTCGAATGGTGCCAAGATCCTCGATGATAAGAACAAAGCGGTTTTTGCATCCAAAGAATCTGCCGATGCCTATCAGCTGTATGCAGATATGGTTTTGAAAGATCAGTCTGCTCTTCATATCGCAGCGGATGAAGGCATTGCTTCCTTCTACAGCGGAAAGGTCGGCATTCTGATGGGAACCAGTGCGAAGATCGGCACGGTCACCCAGTCTTCCAAATTCAATGTCATGGCTTGCCCGTTCCCTGCTTTTGGCGATAAGAAAGTACAGATCCCGGCGGGCGGCAACTTCCTTGCTGTGACGGCACAGTCTAAAGAGGAACAGCAGGCAGCCTGGGAATTCATGAAATTCATCATGCAGCCGAAATATCTGGCGCAGTGGACCATCAATACCGGATACCTGCCGCCGCGTCAGGAAGTCGTAGAGGATCCGGCTATCAAAGAAGCGATGACCAAGACGCCGGCCCTCAAGGTTGCCTTTGATGAACTGCCGACACTTTCGCCGTGGGTAGCATTCCCGGGGGATGTAGGTGTCAAAGCTGAAAAGATGTTTGCAGATACCAGAGATAAGATCCTGTCTGGTGAAGAACCAATGGCAGCATTGAAAAAAGCGCAGGATGATTTGAATGCTCTTTTGAAATAATCGATTGCAATTTGTGATTCCGAAGGAAACACTGATTAAATCGAACTCTGCGATTGAATCAGCGTTTTCCTAAATATAAGAGGGCCAGGTGTTTCGGCCCTCTTATATTTGTTTTATGTATGATTGGAGAATCTATCAATGAAACTTTCACCTGAAAGTGGCACCTATCGGGACAAAGAAAAAAGATTGGCGGCGCTTTTTATATTGCCATCCTTGGCCGTTTTTATGGTTTTCATGTTTTATCCGCTGGCATATACCTTGTACCTGAGCTTTTTTAGATGGAATATGGTTGCGCCCAACATGAAATTTGTGGCTTTGCAGAACTATGTCCATCTGCTGACTGATCCGGTGACATTAAAAGTGGTGCAGAATACGCTTTTGTATATTGTGATCCTGGTTCTGTTCAATTTCCTGCTGCCCTATGTATTATCCTTTATCAATACGTTTTTGATGAAGAGAGGAAAGCATGTATATAAGGCGCTTTTGTTTTCCTCATCGCTGATCGCGCTTGTCGTGGGGGCTATACTGTTTCAGTGGATCTTTAACCCGGTGTCGGGCCCGGTGGCCGCTGTGGCAGAGAACTTTGGGATCAACCTTCCGGCGTGGTCCAAAACCCCCGGCTTGGTTATCGTGGTCATCAGTTTAGTCGCTGTATACAAAGCGTTTGGTTATAATTTCCTGATTCTTCTTTCCGGGATGAACAGCGTCCCTGAAGAATTGATCGAAGCAGCCAAACTGGAAAAGGCTTCGAACCGCAGTATTTTTACGAATATTGTCATGCCCCTCACTTCCTCTACGGCGGTTTACATCCTGATCATGACCATTGTGCAGGGGCTGCAGTACGTTTTTACGCCGATCAAGGTACTGACGCAAGGCGGGCCCAACGATGCCAGCTCGAATATTATTTATCAGGGATATGACTATGCGTTTACCTATTACGAGACGGGCATGTCTGCGGCGCTTGCTATTGTGACCATGCTTATTTTCTTCGTCCTTTTGTATCTGGAATTCCGTTATGTAGAAAAAGGGGTCTATTATGAAAATTAAACCCTCAGAGATCAAGTGGCATGTGATTTTCATTATACTGGTTTTGATGCTGGTGTATCCGCTTTTGTTCTCGCTGTCCACCTCGTTCAAAACCATGAGTGAGGCATTCACGTCTTCATCGCTGATTCCCCAGGCACCTACGCTCTCTGCGTATGAACGGGTATTTACGACCATTCGCTTTGCACAGATCCTGTCTAATACGTTTATTATTGCGAGTCTGGTGACTCTTTTCAAATTGGCAACAGGGGTTTTGGCGGCTTATGCTTTTGTTTTTTTCCACTTTAAGGGGAAAAATGTATTGTATTTTCTTCTGATTAGCACGATCTTTATTCCGTTTACCGTCACCATGGTTCCGAACTACATCACCTTATCGGATATGGGTCTCGTAGACAGCATTTATGGCGTCGCGCTTCCGCAGCTGGCGGATGCGACCGGGATTTTCCTGCTGAGGCAGTACATGAAGGGCATTCCGATGTCGTTGATGGAAGTGGCAGCGCTTGAGCATGCCTCTCATTTGAATAGACTGCGGACGATCGTGATTCCGATCATCAAACCGGCCATTCTGTCCATTGGCATCATCTTTTTTATCAATTCATGGAATGAATATGTATGGCCGGCCATTATGATCAAGAGCGAGGCCAATTATACGCTGTCTCTGGCACTTCAGATGTTTGTCAGCTCGGAAGGCGGTACGGATGTACCGGTCACCATGGCCGTAGCCACATTGACGATGCTGCTGCCGTTAGGCCTGTACTCTGTTTGCCAAAAGTTTATTATCGGCACATTTGCTCACTCTGGAATTAAATGATGAGGTAACCATTATGTATAGTATTGAAATGAAGAACGTGGTCAAGCGCTTTGATAAAACGGAGGTCATCAAAGGACTGAATCTTTCCATCAAAGATGGGGAAAGACTGATTCTTTTAGGATCCTCCGGCTGTGGTAAATCTACGATCCTTCGAATGATCAGCGGCTTGGAAACCATCACCTCCGGCGAACTGCTTCTGAAGGGGAAGCTCGCGAATAATATGGATCCCGGGGATAGAAATATCGGCATGGTTTTCCAGAACTATGCGTTATTCCCGCATATGACCGTAGAAAAGAATATTTCTTATGGCCTTCGTGTGAACAGGATCCCGGAAGCGGAAATCAAAAAACGTGTGGCGGATGCGGTGGATATTCTGAACCTGGGCGGTCTGGAAAAACGTCTCCCCAGAGAATTGTCCGGCGGACAGAGACAGCGCGTCGCTTTGGCGAGAGCCATTGTGAAACAGTCTGATTTCTTCCTGCTCGATGAACCATTGTCCAACCTGGACGCGCAGCTTAGAGGACATGCCAGAAAAGAACTGGTTAAGCTCCATGAAATGTATGGGCAGACCATGATCTATGTAACGCATGACCAGATCGAAGCTATGACTGTCGGACAGCGCATCGCCGTGATCAATAACGGTAAAATCCAGATGCTCGATACGCCGCACATGGTATATCATCGCCCTGCGAATATTTTCGTCGCCAAGTTTATCGGTTCACCATCGATGAATATATTTGATGCGCCTATTGCAGGAAATCAGATGAAAATGAACGGCGTAGATCTGGCATTATCGGATCGATGGATGAAGAGAATCGCTGCCCATCAGGCGGAGGTCAAGACGGGAGTCCGTCCGGAGGATGTGACGCTGCAGGCAGAGCCGGGAGAGGGCTGCATCCCTGTGACCATTCAGTATCATGAAGACTATGGAAGCCGTGTGGGATATTATTTTACCGTCAATGGAACGGATGTCATCTCCATTATGCGAGAAGATATTCTCCAGGGAAGATCGCAAGCCTACTGGAAAGTCGATCAGCATGCATTACACTTCTTTGATCAGGCGACGGAAGCCAATATCGGGTATCCGGAGGAGTAGTCATGAAATATTTCATCAGTGATCTCATCGTAGGAATGAAACATTTCGCAGAATTTGCTGACTGGATCGAGAGCAGCAAAGATCCTGACTTCGGCATTGAATTTACCGCATTCACACATGATGAAGCCTATTGGCAGGCTTTGGCGGCAAAAGTCCCGCAGATGACATGTCCCTTGACCTTTCATGGGCCGTATGTGAACATCGAGGCGACCTCAGACATCGGCTCCGAAGAGAATGTATGGCTCATGGAAAGCTATAAAAAAGTATTTGCGCTGGCGATGCAGAATCAGGTGCGTCATGTGGTATTCCATTATTCGCAGCTGCAATTTAAACCGGAAGAAATTCCGCATAAGCAGAAGAATGCCTATTGGGTCATGGAAAAACTGACGGATATGGCAGCGCAGATGAAGGTGAATTTCGTGATCGAAAATCTGTGCTGGCAGGAACATGGCGTGCATTTGTTCAGTAATGAGGAATATTTCCAGATTTTCCAACATATCCCTCATGCGCTGTCTTTGATCGATATCGGGCACGCCCATGTAAACGGACTGGATATAGAGCGATTTTTGGCGACTTACGGCAAACGTGTCAAAGGATTCCATGTGCATAATAATGATGGCAAAGCAGACCAGCATCTGGACTATCATAAGGGAACGGCAGATATTCGGCAGATCATGCATTGGGCAGGGAAATATACCGAGGATGCAGACATCGTTATCGAGTATGAACCGCATGAAAAGTTGACACATGCGGAACTGCTGGAGGAAGTGCATGAATTGAGAGGCTGGGTGGAAGAAGGGAAAACACTTTCCTGAAATGTATCCCTAAAAACGCCATCAGAGTTTGGTAGCTCTGATGGCGTTTTGCTATTTTGGTAAACCGTTTGTTTTATAACGGTAGTGAGGATTCGTCTTTATTTCCTGTTGATAACGAATCCGAAAGTCTTGAAGGCAGAGATCATTGGCACAGCCGGTGGCAATAACATCGGTCTCGGCGCGCCAAGAACGTATGCGATCTCTGCCCAGTTCAAGTTCTAAGGGGATACTGACTGCACCTGATTCCATGGTTTCACCAATGTTTCCATAAAGAATGGTAGAAATATGTTAAAATACTCTCAATGGATAGCCAATCTAAGTCTATCTATTGAGAGTTTTTTTAGGAAAGGGGTTACCGACATGGAGTCCATCTCAGTAGGAATTGATATCGGGTCCACCGCTGTCAAAGTGGTCGCGCTTTCTGCGGAGGGGCGTCTGATGTACTCTGCGTATGTGCCGCATCATTATCGCGTGCGGGAAACGCTCAAAACACTGTGGCGGCAGGTGATGGCGAAAGTGTGCGAGGGGGCATTGCATCTGGCCTTTACGGGGAAGGGGGCGGCTGAGTTCTCTTCGGCGCTGCAGATTCCTTTTGTGGATGAGGTGCAGGCAGAGACAGAAGCCTTGCGGCAGCTTTACCCTGAGGTCGATGTGGCTGTTTCTCTGGGCGGAGAAAATGCGCGGATGATGTATTTTGAGAGAAATGGCGAGATGGATCTTAGAACAAATCGGAAATGTGCGGGTGGGACAGGCACATTCCTGGCACATATGGCGGCGTTCTTCGGCGTGGATATCCAGACGTTGAATGCGCTGGCAGAAAATGGGGCGCCTCTCTATCCCATTGCGTCTCGTTGCGGGGTCTATGCGAAAACAGATATTCAGGCGCTGATGAATCAGGGGGCGGGCAAAGCGGATTTGACAGCATCTATTTTCCAGGCGGTGGTGAATCAGGCGCTTTCTGATCTAGCCAAAGGGCGGCCGATACAGGGAAAGCTGGCGCTTCTAGGCGGACCGCTCGTTTTCATGCCGGAGCTTCGCCGTTGCTTCCTGCAGACAATCGGAATCTCTTCGGCAGATGTCCTTCCTGTCACGCACGGGGAGCTTTATTGTGCTTGGGGAGCGGCTTTGCTGGGGCGGGAAGCTGCTCCAATTGCATGGCAGGATGTGAAGAGACTGCTGGATCAGGATCATTTACAAGAAGTGGCGGCCGAACGACTGGAACCACTCTTTCCGGATATGGCAGCGTATGACAGCTTTCGATGCTATTATCAACGTTTCCGACTTCCCCGAAGGCCGATGCCGCAGCCGCCCGCTAGATTGTGGCTGGGGATGGATGCAGGCTCTACGACGATCAAGCTGGTTCTCGTGGATGAAGAGGGTCAGATTTGTTATGAGGATTACAGGAAAAATGAGGCTGACGCACTTGAGACGGCCAGGACGATGCTTCTTGCTATGTATAAAGCACTGCCTGCGGGCATTTCCATCGCCGCATCCGGCATCACCGGATATGGAGAGGCATTTTTAAAACAGGCTTTCCAGATCGATACCGGGGAAGTGGAAACGGTCGCACACTTGGAGGGGGCTCGTTTCTTCTGCCCGGAGATCACAGACTTGTTGGATATCGGCGGGCAGGATATGAAGTATATCCGTGTCAGTGAAGGGAGCATTCAGAAAATCGTTTTGAATGGTTCCTGCGCTTCGGGCTGCGGCTTGTTTTTAGAAACCTTTGCTGATTCCATGGGGCTTTCGATGGATGAATTTGTAGAGAAGGCGGTACATGCCCCATATTGTCTGGATCTGGGGCATCATTGCACCGTATTGATGAACCGCAAGGTACATCAGGTGCAAAATGAAAACGTGGACACAGGCGGGCTGATATCCGGACTTTGTCTTTCTGTCGTGAAGAATGCACTGTATCGGGTGATGCGTCTGGACTCGATAGAGGAACTGGGGTCGCATATCGTGGTAGAGGGAGGGACCTTTCAGAATGATGCTGTTCTGCGTGCCTTTGAGACACTGGTCGGTCATCCGGTCGTTCGTCCGAATGGTTCCGGCATCATGGGGGCTTATGGGATGGCGCTCTTGACGAAGAAAAGGATGCCGGAGGCTGCACGGTCGAAGATGCTTTCTGCGGATGAAATACGAAAACTGAGTGTCAGAGAGGAGTCAAGCCGGTGCCCGGGGTGCGGGAATCACTGTCTCTTGCAGAAAAAAACCTTTTCTAATGGACATTGCTTTATTGTAGGAAATCGATGCTCTTATGGTGAACGGCTGCTGGCGAAAGAGCATTTTGTTTCTCGGAAGGCGCCAAATCTCTATGAGTGGGAAAAGAACCAGTTGCTGCAGTCATCGAAGGTAAACCCTTCAGCTGAAAAAACAATGGGTATTCCGGCGGTGCTGGGGCGATGGGAAGATATGATTTACTGGAAGGTCTTTTGGCAGACGCTTGGGTATCGCGTCATCCTCTCTGCTTTTGATGCAGCATCACTCGGAAAGAGTACCGTGACCATGCCGCATGGGATTTATTGCTATCCCTGCAGGCTGGCCCACGGACATCTGATGTACTTTTTGGAACAATGTAAGCCCGATGGTATCTGGATGCCTGTGATAAGCGGGGGAAAAGAAGAGCCGGATATTGATGAAGCGACACATGCAGCCTATGGGGATGTATTGGCAGAGCAGATGAAGGAGCAGATTTCTGCAGCCGGCATTCCATTCTATCACCCGCAGATCTCTTTTTGTGACCATCAGTCGTTGCTTGCTTTTATGAGGGAGAATCTTCCGCAGGTGACACCGCATGCTTTGAGGCGCGCCACGACGGCAGCAGAGAAGGCACAGCGTGGCTATAAGGCGCGTTTGGAAAAGAAAACAAGGGATGTCCTGGAATGGATCGAAAGGGAAAAGAAAAACGCCCTGGTACTGGTCGGACGAAGCTATCAGCTGGATCCCGAGATCAATAAGGGTATACCTGCTGTCATGGCAGGACTGGGTATCCCTGTGTTGTCTGCAGAGGGATTGTACTTACTGCAGAATGAGGGACATGATACGCCTACTTTCCGGGAGAAAGCTTTATTTACTGCGGAAATGGTCTGTACAAATCCTTATCTGCATTTTGTACAGCTGCAGTCGACCAGTTGCGGCTGGGATATGACGACGATAGATGCTGTACAGAAGAGGCTGGAACGGGCAGGGAAGCGCTATACTATGATCTCACTGGATCAGGGGGTCAGTACGGGAGCGTTACAGATACGCATTCGATCATTGATGGCAGAAATTCAGGAAAAGCAGAGTCGTCTTTACTAATAAAACGAAAAAGTATGGATCTGATCTTCCTGTGAATGAGAATGTTTTTTGTGTATAATAAATTTGCAACTTTTTTATAAAGATCAAGAAGAGGGGTAAGATGCAGAAACTGTTTAGAGAAATCGGATTTGCCTGCCTTTTGCTTGTACTCGCTTTGCTGCTCGTATGCTCCCTGTTTTGGGCACTCAGTATCGGGACAGTGAAGCTGCCGGTTCGTGAAATTTACGAGACGGTGCTCGCGCAGTTTACCAGCGGAGAGCCCATCACGGCGCCAGGACAGGGGCCTGTCCATGATATCGTCTGGCTGCTTCGTCTGCCGCGCGTGATCCTGGCGTCCCTTGTTGGCTGCGGGCTGGCAGTGTGCGGGGTCATCATGCAGGCGATCGTGAAGAATCCATTGGCGGACCCCTATATATTAGGCATTTCTTCCGGTGCATCACTGGGAGCGACGTCGGCGATTCTCTTGGGCATCGGCGTTTCGCTGGGACCGAATTTTGTGGGGATCGCGGCATTTATCGGCGCCTTTGCGATTTCACTGGCGGTGCTTTTCATATCGAATCTGGGCGGGCGCTCGAACTCGATGAAGCTGCTTCTTGCCGGCATGGCACTTTCGGCAGTGTGCGGGGCGTTTTCCAGCTTTATTGTATATTTTGCGAATAATAAAGAAGGCATGCAGACTATCGCGTACTGGATGATGGGGAGTCTTGCGGGAGCCAAGTGGGGAGAGCTTACGATCATTGCACCGATCATCATGGCTTCGGTTATTTTTTTCTGGACACAGAGCCGCGTGCTGAATCTAATGCTTCTTGGGGATGAATCGGCCATTACCATGGGGACAGACCTTCATGCCTATCGCCAGTGGTATCTTTTGATCTCCTCACTCATTGTCGGCTTTGCGGTATACGCGGCGGGCATGATCGGCTTTGTGGGACTCATCATCCCTCATGTCATTCGTATGTTCACGGGGCCGGATCATAAGCGGCTGATCCCCGTATCGGCGCTGACGGGGGCGATTTTCCTCGTCATCTGCGATGGCTTGTGCCGCATCATCATCCCGCATACCGAGCTTCCTATCGGCATTCTGATTTCTATGATCGGCGCGCCGAGCTTTATCTATCTGATGATCAAGAAAACGTATGGCTTTGGAGGGAATGACTGATGGAGATACTGGCAGAGGCGGTGAAATATTTCATCGGCAAAAAGGAGATCCTAAAGGGTATCGACCTGCACCTTTCGCCGAAAGAATTCCTGGGAATCATCGGACCCAATGGCAGCGGGGAAAGTACTTTTCTGAAGTGCGTCTATCGCGTGCAGAAACCGACCGAGGGGAAGATCCTCTTTGACGGAAAAGCGCTGGATGAGCTGTCGTATCGGCAGTCGGCGCTGATGCTTGCGGTCGTGGCGCAGCACAATTACTACAATTTTGATTTCTCCGTGCTCGATGTCGTCCTCATGGGGCGCTCGCCGCATAAGAAGATGATGGAGCGGGATAACGAAGAGGACTACCGATTGGCGCATGAGGCGCTGGATATCGTGGGGCTCCATGGCTTCGAAGAAAGAAATTTCTCGACGCTCTCCGGCGGCGAGCAGCAGCGCGTCATCCTGGCGCGTGCGCTGACGCAGGGATCAGAGTGCCTCGTACTGGATGAACCGACGAATCATCTCGATATCAAGTACCAGCTCCAGATCATGGATATCGTGAAGAGCCTCGGTCATACCGTGGTTGCGGCTGTGCATGACCTGAATATCGCAGCGATGTATTGTGATAGACTGATCGCGATACAGGGCGGGAAGGTGGTCGGCGTGGGGACGCCGAAGAAGCTCCTGACACCGGATTTCATCAAGAAGCTCTATGATGTGGACTGTGAGATCCACTATGGGGAGGATGAAAGGATGAATATCGTCTATATCCCGCAGCATTGGAAGAAGTAAAGGCTGCATGCGATGGGGATTCGTATGTGACAAGAAAAAAGCAGGACGTCAGCGACGGACCTGCTTTTCTTTATGATGTGATGGCAGTGTAAAGTGGTTTTACTTTCAAGAGTCAATCCGAATCATGGTGGTCATGATCCATCGGCTTTGCCCCGTCATCCAATACTGACTCAGGGGAAATACCATGAAGTGATCATCGGCTTTCATATGATTCCTTCCGATAAAGTCCAAAAGGGCGCGTTTCGTTTCTGCATCAATGACGCCATAATGACCGTATCCGTGGACTTTGAGATAGATGCCCGGCTTCATGGTGTATACGGCTTGCTCTTTTATGCCAGGCATATGCGGGATATAGTGCGTCAGGAAGGAGTAGCTGGTAGCAGGCTGCTCCTGGTGCAGGGAGGCCGACGGTAAAATGAAGCCGAGAATGCTGTCTCGAAAGCAGTTCTCGTCTTGCAGATAGGGACGGAGAGCCGCAGCCATATGTGAGACGCGATCCTTTACTGGCGCAGACATGTCTATATCCCAGCGATAATATCGACGTTCTTTCTCCAGCTCGGTGATAAATATCCGGTTCAAAATGAGATGGGGCTGACGTTCCATAGACTGGATGCGTTTTTCGAGGATCTGGCTTTTCTTTTGCAGCTGCTTCATTTGCTCCTGGTACTCGGATAGCTTCCGCTTATAGATACTAAGAAGAAATTCGTCGCTTCCATGCTGCAAGTATTGATAGATTTCTTCCAACGGGATGTCCATTTTTCTCAGAGTGATGAGTATCTTGAGCTGGAAATACTTGGAGAGCAGATAATACCGATAACCGTTGCTTCCTGTCGCGGTAGCGGTGAAGAAGTTCTTTTTGTCATAGAAGATCAGAAGCTGCTTGGATAGACCGGTGAGCCGGGCCAATTCGCCTGTGGTAAAGTATAATTCTTTATTTTCCATATTTTCCCCTTGACAATAAAGTCGTTGTACTTGATAGATTAAGGAAAGATAAATTTCACGTGAATGATAGAAAGCAAAAGGTGAGTGTTTTTTATATTATATCATTCAGTTTGTTGAGGAGGAAAGCAATGAAATTGAAAGGGAAAATCATCATCGGTGCGATGGTTCTGGCAGCCCTCTCGGGGATGCAGAGTATGGCTGCGGAGAAAGAGGTATACCAGTTGGGGGAAGTGCTGGTTACGGCCAATAAATACAGTGTTCCTGATCTGGAAATTCCGGCGGCAACGGAAGTTATTTCAGGGCAGCAGATCGAAAACATGGGCGCCAAGAGTGTGATGGAAGTCATGAAGAATATTCCTGGCTTTGTTATTTCGGAGTCTCCATTTGGCAATGGCAATCCGGGGATTCGCGGGATTTCCGGACATATGAGCATCATGATCAATGGGATTCCTCTGAATCAGGACTACTATTTCCAGATGGGAACCTTGTCTGCGACCAGCATCGACAGGATCGAAGTGGTCAAAGGCGGGTCTGCTGTTTTGTACGGCAGCAATGCGACGACGGGCGTTATCAATATCATCACGAAAAAGGATAACGAAAACAAAATCGTAGTGGGTGCTGGTGATCATACCCAGAGAAATGTTTCCGGGTATGTAAATGCGAAAGGGCTGTCCGTGGCCTATGAGCACTATGGCATCAAAGATGCAGGAATTCTTTCGAAATCGACATCCACTCTGTATGATCAGACAAATATGTATCGTGATAGCGTCAACGTAAATTACACACCGAATGAACATTGGAATTTCATGTACCTCTATAGCGACAGACATTCTGATGTGGATACGCTGTCTGCCAGGACACTGGCTAAGACAGGTTCCTATGACAGCAATACGCTGTATGATGTTTCTCAGATCACGTATACCAATAAAGATCTGCGTGTGACGACGTACTATCAGGATAGAGCTTGGAAATATACGTATAATGGCCGCGGTGGTAAAGACACGGGCCGCTCTTATGGCGTAGACGTAGTCAATAAATGGGATCTTGGCTGGACAGATTTGACAGCGGGCGGTATGTTCGAAAACGAACGCTTTAGGAATTTGTCGGGAAATCATTGGATCGAGCGAGATAGAAATTATGGAGCTGTTTATTTCTTGACGGACACAGATTTGAACGAAAAAACAAAGTTCCTGTTTGGCGCGCGTGAAGTATTTACCGGTGATTCGGGGAATGCGTTCTGCCCGTCCTTCCAGCTGCTGTACAAATTAAATAATACGTCTTCCGCTTACATCAATGTCAATAAATCTTTGAGAAAGCCGGATTTGTCAAAACGATATGGCAGCAGTGCGACAACGCTGCCGAATCCGGACTTGAAGTCTGAAAAAGCCTGGACATATGAAGCTGGCCTGAAGAAGCAGGTGGGCGAACATGGCATGTGGAAGTTTGATGTATATCACATGGAAATTTCAGACCGTATTTATTCTGATTATGTCAATGGAAGCACCGGTCCTAAGATGAATTACAATGCGGATAAGTATAAAAATACGGGTGTAGAATTGAGCTACGGATGGACGGTACCGCAGGGGTTCTCTTATAATATTGGAATTTCCAGCAGCAATCCAAAACAGTTGGAGAAAAATAAGGGCTCTAGCTGGAAACGTGCTGAAAACCGATTGAGTATTCACTCGGATGTCGCATATAACATGAAAAATACCTCGGTCAACCTGTTCTTCAACTATGCAGGACAAAGGGTGCAGGATACCGATCCGATGTTTTCTCTGGATATGAATGTTCGACAGAAACTCACGGAAAACGATGCAGTTTCTTTGAAAATCAGCAACGTTTTGGACAGAGATGATTACAGAGGCTCGACGCCGGGAGCCTGCATGCAGGAAAGAAGCTGGCTGCTGAGTTATGAGCATAAGTTCTGATAGTTTATAAGATGAAAGAAAAGGGGAATTTCAATCAACTGAAATTCCCTTTTCTTTCTATGAGGAGAGATCCATGCTGAAGAAATTACTAAGCCTCATTCTGGCAGCGATCTGCGTGATCGCGCTAGGCGGATGCATGAGTGATGCGCCGCAGTCAGGGGACGGGTACACGGTGACGGATGCCCGCGGGAAGACGCTGCACATGAAGGAGAAACCGAAACGTATCATTTCCACGTATATCTTTGCAGATGAGATCTTACTCGATCTGGTATCGCATGACCGTATCGTGGCCATGGACAAATGGATCCACGACCCGGGTTTATCTATGGCAGTCGAGAGTGCAAAGGATGTCACGACAGAGGTCGATAACAGTCCTGAGCACATGATATCGCTGCGCCCGGATCTGGTGGTGGTGGGTGAGAGTCAGATCAAGATGGTGCAGTCATTGGAAAGTGCGGGGCTTCCGGTCTTTGTTTACAAGGATGCCAAGCTGATCAAGGATATACCGGATGAGATCCGCTCGCTGGGGAGAGCGGTGGGAGAGAATGACAGGGCAGAGACGCTGATCGCAGAGATGGAAAGCCGCTTGCAGGACATCGAGAAGAAGGTGGCGGCCATTCCAGAGGGTCAGAGGAAGCGGGTGATGCTGGTGCTTCGATTTGGCCCTATCGGCGGGGAAGGAAATATCTTTCACGATGTGCTGACACGCGCCGGCACGATAGATGCTTATAATGATGTGCGTCCACCGAAATTGGCAGGCGATGGGACGTCCATGATTTTAAGCAAGGAGGAATTTGTACAGTCAGATCCGGATATGCTTATCATGGGGAACTGGTCACAAGGGGGCGCTTTTAAAGACAGCGAGCAGCAGCTGCAGGAGATGTATGAGAATCCGGCCTATTCCTCTATGAGAGCGATACGGGACAAGCAGGTCGTCATCCTGCCGCAGAGGAATGTGAATTGCCTCTCTCATCATGTGACAGAAGGTATTGAGACGGTGTACCAGGCGGTCTATGAAGGAAAGGGGAGTGCGTCATGATTTTTACGCCGGGAAAGCAGAGAAAGATCATTCACTGTAATCTCATGCAGGCTGCCTTGGGGGCAGTACAAAATCCAAGATGTGCGGTGGTTATCCATAATGTCAGATCCTGCTCCAAGGTGGTGTGGGATGCTTTTCGGTCGTTGGGAGAAAAATACAGAGAAATCACTGGGAACAGAAAAATGGATGGCTTTCTTTTCTGTACGGGCTTGACCGATCAGGATGCTGTATTTGGCGGCAATGAAAAGCTCAGACGTTGTCTGGAAGATATCTGTGATGAAGTCCATCCCGAAGTGATTTTAGTCGTTTGCGGATGTGTGCCGGGTGTCATTGGGGATGATACCGAGGCGCTGTGTCAGGAGGTAGAAGCGGAAACCGGCACGACCGTCGTTCTGCTGCCCGGGCACGGCTTTATGGTGCCGGGCCTGGTGGATACTGTTACTTCCATGGCACGGCTGCTGTTTGATACATGGAGTCTTCCGCAGGTGAAGGCAGAAAAAGACCGGGAGATCTGCCTGGTGTCCGGCTTGTCACCGGCTTATAGTTCGCCGGAAGAATATCATGAGCTCATGGAGGTGCTGCACCTTTTGGGGTTCACACGCATTCTGTGTCCGCCCGTGGGTGTCAGCAGGAACGATTATATAGACATGGGGCGTGCGTCACAGGTCGTATCGTTCACTAGGGGGGCTTTTCAGGAACAGGCATCGACAGAGAATGCTCTGTATATGGCACATAGACTGGATGTACCCATGGTGAATTGGACCCATGTTCGCACGCCTGCAGAAAGCCGACGTGCTTTTATGGAGATGGCTTCTTTGCGAGAGAAAGAAGAGGTCATGGAAATGTATTGCCGGAAGCAGGAAAGCCGTCTGGTGAAATTGCTGCAGGAGGGGAAACGTGCTGTTCGTGGGAAAAGCTGCCGGATGCGGCTGGGAATTACCCGGCAGGCAGAGGGGCTGAGGCAGCCGGTGGCATTTCTTCGGGCGATGGGGATCGAAGATATCACTATCGTCTTGGCGGGGATGATCCCGCAAGAGGATGAAGCGTCGATACGCTCTGTCGTGGAAACAGAGTGCGGGGCATTGAAATGGAGCAGGCAGGAGGTATCAGCGGATGTACGGCTGTCTACCGTTTCTTTTGATCTGCGGCAAAGTCATGAGATCCTGATTCCGTCATGTCTGGGATATGCGGGATGGATTTCCTTTATCACGCAGATCGTAAAAACCTATGGAGGCTGTGATGAGTAAGCTGGATCGATGGCGGGTGTGCAAAGAAGAAACGGCCATGGCGGGAGCGGCTGCGGCGTTTCTCAGTATTTCCGATCTGGGGTTGGTTCTGGATTCGCCCATGTGGTGCTCGGCTTTGACCTCTCGGAGGATCGCAGAGCGTGAGCCTCTTTGGGCGAGGCGGATGTACAGCACGCTGATCGAGGAGAATGACCTGGTCTTTGGAGCAAAGAAGAAACTGCTGCAAGTGGCACAGGATATGCGGCAGGAGGCGGACTATGCTGTCATGGGGGTAGCGGTAAACTGCGGCCCTGCGCTGATGGGGGATGATATCGAGGGGATCTGCCAGTCTGTGATGGACATTCCCGTGTGCGTATCTGACGCCAGTGGGTTTAACGGTGATGCCGATCGGGGTTGGTCGGACGCTATGATTTCTCTGCTGCGTAAAGTGCCTCACTTTTCAGAGAAGAAGCCGGCGGGGAAAATCAATGTGATCGGTCAGTGCATCCTGGATCCTGCGTCCGATGAAAGCTGGGAGAATGTATTGTTCATTCCTGGCGGGCAGTTGATGACGTATGGAGAATTATCGCTGCTGTCTGAGGCGGAAAGAAATGTGGTCGTACATCCCCGAGGTCTTGCCGTTGCGAGATGGCTGGAAGAAAATACGCAGGTGCCGTACAGCATTCAGTAGGAGTCAAGCCTGTGCCCAATGCTCGGTTATTCTGGCATCTTCTAAGGAAACGCTGATGCAATCACAGAGTCAGTATTTTCCTATATATAATGACGCTATTTAGCTATAGCCTGCAGCGTGGATAAAAGGCATGCAATCATTCGAGAAAGACTGGGGAATCGTATAGACTTTTAAGCGGCGCGGAAGTTCGCACTTATTCTTAGATTTTCATTGGGAAAGACCAGTTAACGTTGCAGATATTGCGATTTTCAAAAAACTGCAACGTTAACTGGCCTTTTTCGCGTGGGCAGGTATAATAAAGAAAGGAGGTTTTCTACTATGGAACTGTTCAAACGAGAGAAATATTTATCCCAAATTCGTGGATTTTACGATGCGGATGATATGATCAAAGTCATCACCGGGGTCAGACGCTGCGGCAAATCCTGCCTGATGCAGACCATCATGGGTGAACTTTCCGCTAACGGGGTCCCTGCGGATCACCTCATCTATCTGAATCTAGACAGCCGGAGCTATCGCCATGTACAGACCGCTGAAGTATTGGATCAGCTTATCGCTTCTTATGCATCGCTCCCCGGGCGCAAGTATCTGTTCATTGATGAAATCCAAAATGTCAGCCAGTTCGAGCGAGTCATTAACAGTTTTCGTGAAGACGGCGATTTTTCCATTTTCATTACGGGATCGAATTCCTATCTTTTGAGCGGTGAGCTTGTCACCAAGCTGACCGGCCGATACATTGCGTTCGAGCTTTATCCCCTGAGCTTCGACGAGTATGAAGAGATGAAGCAGTTTTATCACAAGGCGATTGATCCAGACCGCCTGCAGGAACTCTCCCAGTATATTTTGGAGGGCGGTTTTCCTCGGGCTATCGGATTCGATGAACTTGCTGACAAGAGAACCTATGTCCAAGGGATCATACAGGAAATCTTTGAGAAGGACATTCGCCGACGGGTCAAGATCCGCGATCGCCAGTCTTTTGAGACGGTGAGAAATTTCATCATCAACAACTTCGGGGCGACGACAAGCATCAGCAGTCTGCACGATTCGCTTCGCAAGAACGGGTTGGAGATCAGCCGCCAGACCATCGCGAGGTACATTCAGATTTTGGAAGACGCCAAAATTCTTTACTGTTGTGATCGATTTGACATGAAATCCAAACGTGCTTTGAGTGGAGAGAAGAAATATTATCTGGCAGATTTGAGCTTCTACTTCGCGCTAAACACTGACAATCGGATCAACTATGGGCCTGCACTGGAAAATATCGTGTTCATTTATGCAAGAAGTATGGGCTATGCGGTCAGCATTGGGCGCATCGGGGCGCTGGAATGTGATTTCATCCTGCGAGGCGGCGATATGCAGTATGCTTATGTGCAAGTCGCGCTCACTATCCTCAGCAGCCGGAAAACGGAAGATAGAGAGTATCGTCCGCTGGAGATGATCAGGGACAATTATCCAAAGTATGTCGCCACGTCAGACGCATTCCTCCAGCAAAGAAATGGAATCCAGCATATCAATATCATTGATTTTATGAAAAATCAGAGACGTTTTTAATCAGCGTTTCCTTAACGTGAGAAGGGAAGGCGAGGCGCGTAAACATTATATGATTGTCATAGCCGTATCTCGTCAGAGAAGGAGGAAGACCGGTTGTTCCTGTACTTGTTGCGTACAGGAAGCCATAGTGATTTGTTTTAAGAAAACGCGGATTCAATCGGACAATGATTTAATCCGTGTTTCCTTAATCCGTATTTTCTGATTTTGACTTGAAACATTCCTGTGCAGGACCAAAACATGATATAATGATGGTCGACTAATGGCAGGCGGCTGCGGGCTGCCTGATGGAACAGGGGTGTATGCATGAATTTTCAGGATGAATTGACCATCGATATGACGCATTTTTCCGGCGAGGGCTGGGGGATCACGGAGGAGGAGATCAATGCCTGCAAGGAGCGCATCCGCGAGGCGGCGCTTTCTGTGGAGCGGCTTCGGAAGAGCGGGAAAGGGCCGGACGGCAGTCGCGTGCTTTTCCCGCATCTGCCGTATCTTTTGGAGGAAGAGATTTTAATTTCCAAAGAGGAGAAGGAGCGGCTGCTCGCGCTCTCGGAGCTGGCGAAGCAGCAGGATATCGTGGTGTCGATCGGTATCGGGGGTTCGTACCTTGGAAATCAGGTGCTCTTTGACCTTTTCTGCGGACAGTACTGGAATCTGATGACGAAGGAGGAGCGCCGCGGGTATCCGCAGCTGTACTTTGCGGGGCAGAATCTGGATCCGGTGAGTCTTCTCTCGCTGGTAGACCGCATCCGGCGGAGCTCGCAGACGGCGTGGTGGAAGCACAAGGTGCTGCTGGTCGTGAATTCGAAGTCTGGGACGACTTTGGAGCCGGTCATGGCGGAGAGGGCGCTGCGGGATATGCTGGGGAAGTTCTGCGAGGTGAGCGTCATCGCGGTGACGGACAAGGAGAAGGGAGCGCTGCGTCCTCTGGCGGAGAAGAATGGCTGGCCGTGCTTCACGGTGCCGGATGGTATCGGCGGTCGTTTCAGCATTTTCTCTCAGGTGGGGCTGGTCTTTGCGATGCTTTCGGGGATCGATATCCGGGATTTCCTTCGCGGGGCCAAGATGACGGAAGAGGCGTGCCGCAGTCTTTCGTTTTCGGAGAATCCGGCGCTGCAGCTGGCGGTTCGTAAGTATCTGGCGCGGAAGAATCATGGTGTCGATGCGGAAATCATCATGCCGTATGGGGATAGTCTCCGTTCGCTCGGCTGGTGGTATGCACAGCTTCTGGGTGAGTCTTTGGGCAAGGCGCTCACGGTCTCCGGAGAAGAGATCCACTATGGACGTATCCCGGTCGCGGCGGTGGGGACGACGGATATGCATTCTCTGACGCAGGAGCATCAGGAGGGGAAACGGAATAAGCTCGTGCAGTTTATCTCGGTCAAGGAATCGCGGGAAGACGCGGATATCCTCTGCGATGAGGGGGAAGAGAGCGGTCCGGTCCCGCTTTCCTACATGCTGCGTGCGGCGCAGCGGTCGGATGAGGAGGCGCTCGCGCATGATGGCCGCATGAGCTGTGACCTTATCATGAGAAGGTGTACGCCGTTCCATGTGGGGGCGCTCATGTATTTCCTCTTCCTCACGATTGCCTACGAGGGGGCGCTTGCGGATGTCAATGCCTATGACCAGCCGGGGGTCGAGAGTTATAAGAAGATCCTCCATGCGGATCTGAAAGAGTATATCGTGAAGCATAAGAAGTGACTAGGGACTGGTGGCTGGTGACTAGGGACTAGGGATAAAAAAACCGCAGCGACGTTGTCGCTGCGGTTTTTGCGCGCTAAGGAAAGGCGGATTCATTGCAGAATATAATCGGAAAGGGGACATTGCAGCAGGCGGTTTTCTCATAACGTCATTTCGAGCGAAGCCCGGAAATCTTCCTTGCTCTGCGTTTATCCATGTCAGTATGAAAATGAAAATCGACGCTTTTGTGTTTCGTTTCTCTGCTGTATCATGCCGGCCGCTTATGAGTCTGCCAGAAAGATCCCTCGGCTGCGCTCGGGATGACGAAACGGGGAGCGGATGGTTTCTCACTCGTTTTCAGATCGCTGCCATCCATCCGCTTCCTTCGGTGTGTCCCTCTTCCGCGCGTTCGCTGCGGGGAGGAATGCCAGAAGGACTGCAGAGAGCGTTCTTCTCGTATCGTCAGCATTACCCAAGCGGGGAAGGCCAAGATGATACGGGAGTATCACCAGTCACCCCTAATCCCTAGCCACTAGTCACCAGTCACTAGTCACCAGCTACTTCTTCAAGTACGGCACGACGGCGCTGCCGTGAGGGATGATATTGATGGCGTAGTCGGTCTTGCCTTCGCCTTCGAGCTGCTTCTGGGCGAGCTGCCAGGCTTCTTCGACGGTGGCGACGGGGATCTGGTGGGTCTTTTCGCGGAGGATGTCGAAGTTTTCCGGACGGGTGACGATGTAGACGGTGTGGGTGAGGGCGGTGTTCAGATTTTCAAAGGCGACGAAGAAGGGGATGGTGAAGCAGTCGCGCAGGCCCTTTTCCATATCGACCAGGTTCTTGTACTTGAAGCTGCCGAGGTAGGCGGCGGGTTCCATGATGTCTTCGGCTTCGATCATGGTGATGATGATGCCGCCTTTCTTGGTGGCGATCTCAGCCGTGGAGTAGCACTTGGTTCCCTGATACAGGTTCGTGTCCTTCGGATAGCCGCCGGCGGAGACGATGGTGACGTCGGCCTGCTGCTTCATCGGGACTTTCTGGAGGCGGTAGGTCTCCTTCGTGCCTTCGAGCCATGCTTCGTAGGGGTTGCCGCCGACCATGGAGGAGATGCGGCCTTCTTCATTGATGATGGAGTGGACGAGGAAGCAGGGGTGTACCATGTCGCAGGCTTCCTGCATGTCGCTGGATACGGGATTTCCTTCGATCTTTAAGAGCGTGGCGTCAGGGTTGAGGCCGCTGCCGAGCGTGGCTCCCAGAGCGTGGCAGTGGTTCTGCTGGACGGTGTCGAAGCCGGCAACGCCCGGGAGGATGAGCTTGCGGCCGCCGCCGAAGCCGGCCATGTCGTGGGTGGAGACGGCATTGATGAGGATGACTTTGTCAGCGTCTACAACGCGCTTGTCGATCCAGACTTCGGTGCCGAGGGTGGTCTTTCCGAGATAGGTCTGCTGGGATTTGTCGGTGGAGACGTGCTGGTACATGGTGATGCGGCGGGCGACTTCTTCGCCGACGCAGGTGATGTTCTCTTCGTCGGTGTGGGGGCGGTGGGTGCCTTGCGCGAAGACGATGTAGATGTCTTTGTCGGGGACGCCGGCGAGGTTCAGCTCGTTTACGACGTAGATCAGAAATTCAGAGGCGCGGTTCCAGGCGCGGGTGATGTCGGCGACGACGAGGCAGACTTTGTCGCCGCTCTTTACGACTTCCTGCAATGGGGCGCTGCCGATCGGGCTTCGCATAGCGGCAAGGGTCGCTTCTTTGACGTCGCAGGCGGGGGTCGGGACGCCTTCTAAGACGTCGGAAATATGGTCTTCCGGCAGCATGACGGACTGCACGCCGCGGCCGAATGCGAGTTTGAATTCTTTCATGGATGAGATCCTCCTTGGTGGTATGGAAATGGGTACTTCGTCTCATTATAGCATGAATGGGGAGAGGGGAATGAGAAATGAGAAATGGTGGTGGCGGCTTCGCCGAGATCGATGGCTCAGGTCGCAACTGTTCTGGCATTCGTTATCTCACTTACGACGTTTCTCGCCGCTCAGGATGACGAAACGGGGTGATGCCCGCTTGAGACGTCAGACGTCAGACGTTAAACGTTAGATGTCAGATGTCTCCCAGTCTCCCAGTCTCCTAGTCTTCTAGTCCCCAGTCCCCAGTCACTCACTTTTGCTTCAAGGGTACAACGGGTTCAGCAGGTTTAACGGGGAAGGTGCCCCGAAGGGGCGGATAGGGCACAGGTGAAGTGGTAAACTAAAATTGGACACAGAGGGGGTAATCTTTAGACATACAGTGTACACTGCATAGGCAGTGCAAAATAAGCACTGGACAGAGTGTCCCCCTTACTGGACAGGAGGTTTGCCATGAAGTACACGAAAGAACAAAGATTGGACATCGGTCGACGAATTTACTACAGCGAAATAAGTCGGTATGAAGCCGCGGAAGAATATGGCATTAGTGAGCAGACCGCACGGAATTACATGAGAATGTATCGGGATGTCAATCGGCTGCCGCCCAAACACGGTCAGAGATCCATCGGCGCACTCTCTTTCAAGAAAGAGCCGGTAGAGCTGGATGAACTGAAATCTATGACAAAGGAGGAATTGATCCAGGAGCTGATCAAGGCCAGGATCACAGAAGCAAGGTTAAAAAAAGGATACGAGGTGAAGGGAGATGGTACGGTAATTCTATACGCCAGCAAGACTACCAAGTGATTATGGAGCTGTCAGGAGAAATCCCAGTGAAGATCCTATGTAAAGCAATGGGCATCCAGCGGAGCAGTTTCTACGCATGGAAGAAGCATCTCTCCCATCCTTCGGAAAGAGAGAAGAACCTTGCAAGCAATGTCAGGCTGTTTCAAGAATACCACTCGAAGTATCCGTCGCATGGTTACCGCTGGCTGAATGCCAAGATACGCCTAGACAAAAACATTGTCCTGTCTGACCCCTATGCTCATAAGTGTTGCAAGATTGCGGGAATCAAGAGCAAGTCCAAGCATTACCGCTACAAGAAGGCTGGAGATCCGGCACGGATATTCCCAAATCTGCTCCTGTCAGAGATGCAGATTGACGGGCCGATGCAGTGCATCGTGAGCGATATGACAGCGTTTTATGTGAAGGGCACCTACTACGAACTGACTCTTTACATGGATCTCTGGAACAATGAGATTGTCATCTATTCCCTTTCGGCAAAGCGTGGCGACCGCATGACCTATATCAGTGGGCTGAGAGATCTGATTGCATGGAAGGAGCAACATCCAGAACACCAAATGATCCTGCACACGGACCAGGGATCTGTCTACGCATCTAAGGCCTACAACGACCTGCTGCCCATGTACGGCATTACCCGGTCGATGTCACGTGCCGGAACGCCGACAGATAACGCTGCAATGGAATCTGTCAATGGATGGATTAAGGCCGAGATGTTCATGGACTTGCACGTGACCGGAGAGAAGTCCATCGAGGAAGAGGTGGATGATTACATCCATTTCTTTAACGAATATAGGCCAGCCTATACATTGGGCTACTTGACGCCGAAGCAGTACCGAGAACGCCATATTTCTAAATGCTGAACTTATTCAAGTTGTAGTTGGCATAAAGTGTCTGGCGGTTCCCGAGACGATGTTGGAAGATTCACTGTATCTTGTACAAGTATTCAATTTTTATGCCTAATTTTTTTAGTTTCGTGTCCAATTTTTGTTGACAAGTGCAGCAAAGCTTTCACCCGCAATCAAAGGGCAGCACGCCCGCGGGGCTAACCCTGAACCCTGAACCCTGAACCCTGAACCCTGAACCCCTGAACCCCTTAAAACAGTGTACATCTTATGAACTATCTATCTTATCTCTTTCTTGTAATCATCGCCCTTCTCTTGATGATCCTCTACGACTTATACGCCGCCTTCCTTCTTGGCATGCTGCTTCTTGTCGTGCCGCTGCTTTCACTGGCGGCGGGCTATGCGCTGCGCCATTCGGTCACGGCCACGCTCACGGCGCCTTACCGCGCGCGGCGCGGAGAGGCGGTGGAAGTATGCCTTTCCGCACGCGGCAGGTATCTCCCCTTCTTCTCCTCGCTTTCTGCCACGCTGGCAGGGCGCGAGTATGACAGCTATGAAAAAGAAAAGGGCGAAGTACGTTTCTTTTTCCGGGTAGGCACCGCGCATGCGGGACGCATCACGCTCCCCGCGGCGCGCCTTTCTTGGAAAGACCCGTTCGGACTTTTCCATTTCCCAAAAGACACGGAAGCCGCCACACTTCTCGTCCTGCCGCGTCCGATGGGCGACTACGCACATACGCTGAAGAGTCTCCTTCGACTCTCCGGCAGTGAGGAGATGGAGTACTTCGGCGCGACGCCCTACCAGCCGGGGGATAATCCCCGCCTCATCAACTGGAAGGTGACGGCCCGCACAGAGGATATCTATGTCCGTGACCGCATGCCTGCAGACGATGCACGCCTTATCCTCGCTGCAGACTATGAAGAGGATGATGCACTTCGGGATCTTCTCGCCGATGCGCTCCTTTCCTGCGGCCTCGCGCTCACAGCGGCCCGTATGCCTTTCCGTTTCGCGTGGATGACTCTCCATGGTGAGGAGATCATCACCTCCATCAAAGACAAGGCGGGCTGGGAAGAAGCTGTCGCCACCTTCCTTCGAGAGGGCGGCGGCAATGCGCTGAAGACGAGCCATCTCTCTCCGTATATTCCGATCTGCTACCTGACAGGAAATCCTACGCCTGCCATTTCGCCCGTCCTGCACCCCTCCATCTGGTGCGTGTGTGATGCCCAAGGCGCTGCCCTTTCCGGAAAAGCCGCCATTGCCCGTGCGCTGGGAGGTGAATCATGATGCCGCTTCTCCTCTCTTCATTGGGTGCATTCGGCGCTTCGTATGCGCTCTTCTCCTATTTCGGCGGCGGTGCGATTTCCTATGCGATCGCCGGTGCGCTCCTTGCGCCCCTTCTTTCTTTCGCTCTTTCCAGACTGATCGGCAGGCACCATCTGCCGCTTCTTGCTCTCCTTGCCCTCCTCCTTCTCTCGCTCCCGCTCCTTGTGAGAGACGCCTTCCTCTCGAGCCTCCTCTCTGCGCTCATTCCCCTCGTCGATACGCTCAAAGAGCCGTATGACATCGACATGACCGCACCGCTTGCGAAAGCCATCGCAAGCCCGGCTCTTGCCAAAGGATGGCTCGCCTGCCTTCTCGCCCTCTTCTTTACGGCCGGTGCATTATCCAAAGCGGCCCGCGCGATGGCAGCGCTTCTTTCCTTTTTCCTCATCCTCTTCGGCTTCTACTTCGGCGTGAACCCGCCCGCTCTCGCCATTCTCTGCTGCGCCTCCTACGGACTTTCCGTTTTCGCCTCTCTTAGAAATCACGGACTCGGCATGCCGGAGATCCCCGCCCTCGCCCTGACCCTGCTTCTGGGTACTGGGATTCTCCTCGCGCTCCCGGAAAGCCGGTATGAGCAGCCCGCGATCTTCTCTCGCATGCAGGAAAAAATCATCGGCTGGACCGACCCCTATGACCCGATCTTCCACGCCGGCAACGCCTACACGGGCATGATGAAAGGCGCCGCCGGACACCAGCGCCTCGGCAGCAGTGCCAGTATCCGCTACACAGGCCGCGTCATCGCAGACATCGAAGCGACAAGCGCTAAGCACCTCTACATCCGAAGCTGGACCGGCGGCCTCTACGAAGACAGCCGCTGGAAGGACTTCCCAGACAGCACCTATGACGGGACAGAAGCCCTCTTCGCCAAGAACCAGGGCGAATGGTACGACCAGGGTGCATGGCTCATGGAGGTCGCTGCAAGAAATCCATCGATTTCCCAAAAACTCTTGAACTACACCAAAGAGAATGACCTTTCCGCCTTCAAGAACCCCTTCACCCTCGCGGCCCTCTACGAAAAGAGCCGCTTCCTGCTCCTCCCCTATGATGCCGACTTCGGCGGTCCCTACTTCCGCTACGACCGCTCGCCGATCTCCCGCGAGGGCAAAGCCTACAGCACCGACGTGTGGGACATCCCCGCCGGCGCGATTCTCTCCCTGATGGCACGCGAATCCATCAGCGACCCCTACTACACGACGTATATAGAAGCTGAAAAGCGCTACCGCAACTTCGTCTACGCACACTACCTGACGATTCCGGAAGAAACACGCGCCGCCATCACCTCTTTGGGAGCCATCCCACCTGCGAAAACGCTCTCGGAGAAACGCGCGCGCATCGACGCCGTGCGTCATTTCCTGGAAACGAACTACACCTATACGAAGAATCCGGGCAAGACGCCCGCGGACAAAGATTTTATCTCCTACTTCCTGACAGAAAGCCGAAAGGGCTACTGCACCTCCTTTGCCTCTGCCGCCGTCATGCTGCTCCGCGCCTCTGGCATTCCTGCCCGCTATGCGGTCGGTCTTTCCGTCGACAGTGAAGATCTCCAAAACGCCCCCCTGACGAAGGAAGGGCTTCACGCCCTCTCTGTCAACGATCATCACGCCCACGCCTGGGTCGAAGTCTATGTCGATGGCCTCGGCTGGCGTCCCTGTGAAATGACCCCGGGCAAAGAGGGCGAGGAGAACCCCTTCCCGATCCCGCCCGATAAGCAGAAAAATGAACAGGGCGCGCCGGACAAACCGGCTGACGAGAAAAACGCACGTGAGGAAGCACCGAAACAGCAGCCGCCTGCACCGCAGCAGCAACAGCAACAACCGCAGCAGCAACCAGAGCAGCCGCAGGGACAGCCCCCGCTCTCCCAGCCGAGGACGCCGGACGCCCCCGTTTCCCGCCCGCTTCTCCCGATGTTGCTCGCCTTCCTGCTCATGCTTGCACTTCTTTCCGCCTATCCGCTCTACCGCATGACAGCCGCCCCCCGCCTCCTCGCCAAAGCACTCACGGATGACGCCCACTTCAAGAGCCTCATCGCCTACACGGAACGCCTTTCCCGCTGGGCAGGCCTTCCGACTCGCGGCTCCTACGAAGACAGGAAATCTGCTCTCACCAAAGACCCGCGCTTCGCCCCCTTCGCCCGCATGCTGGACCTTCTGGTCACCGCCCGCTTCTCAGGAAAACCGCTGACAGAAAGTGAGAAGACCGACATCCTTGCCATCGTGAGAAAGACAAGGAAGGAGTGCCTGAGAGGCCTCTCCCTGACGGAAAAGGGGAAATTCCTGTGGAAGAAATTGTGATGGGGATTAGGGATTAGGAGTGACTAGTGACTGGTGACTAGTGACTAGGAATGAGTAGCTGGGGATGAGTAGCCAGGGATTAGGTTTGCGATACGAGAAAACCGTCAGGGAAACACTGATTCAATCGTTGTCAGATTTTACTCTTGAATTTTTATACATGACGAGAAATAGCCTGACGCGAATAGCGAGCTATTTAAGGAAGGCTATGACGAAGTCATGTATAAAAATTCTTGTAAAATCTGACTCTGCGATTGAATCAGCGTTTCCCTGGTTTTCAAACCTCCGCGGCGCATTTCGTCATCCTGAGCGGAGTGAAATGTCGGATGTTCGAAAATGTAAAGGCAGAACAGTGAGAACTGAGTCGAAGGATCTGGCGCCGCACCACCATTTCTAATTTCTCATTCAAGCAAGGCTTTCATCCACCATCAAGGGGCAGCATACCCCAGGAACAGTAAAAAACCTCTCCGCTTTCGCGAAGAGGTTTTTTACTGTTCCTGACAGACCTTCATATAGACCTTCTGCTGCTGGTCCGTATAGCCGGAGAAAAGTCCTGATTCGATCGGACAGTCGGTGAAGTCTCTGCCCATACTGAGCTTCAGATAGCCTTCATCGACCGGCACATGACGCGTGGGATCGACGCCATACCAGTAGCCGTCATCCCAGATCTCCGCCCATGCGTGACTGACCCCCTCCCCCTCAGGAAGACCGCTCACATAGCGTGCCGGAATGCCGGACAGGCGGCAGAGAGAGAGGAAGACGTGGGCATAGTCCTGACACACGCCCTTCGCCTGATGGAAGGCTTCCCCCGCCGTCGTGGAGACGCCTGTCGCCCCCGGAGTGTAGGTGAAATGCTCGTGTACCGCCGTCGAGATCGCGAGTGCTTTCGCAAGATCCGTCCCCGAAAGGGGAAGCGATGCCAGGAAATCTTTCATTTCATCCGTCGGCTCCGTCAGCCGGGACGGATATTTATAACCGGGAAGAACCGTGTCCTCCCGTTGCTTGGCACTGTCATCACGCACCGCCCGCCCTCCTGCCCCTTTATTCGCCCGCCATTCCGTTGTATACTATAGTGATATAAAAATAGGGGACTGGTGGCTGGTGGCTAGTGACTAGTGACTGGTGACTGGTGACTGGTGGCCTGGGGATCAGGGCAGATCGCTGAAATCAGATTTCAGCCTTTAGAGCCCCATAAAAATGGCGGCGAAGCCTTCCCCTCCACTCCTCAAGTCTCATTCCTCATTTTTCCGAAAGGACTCCCATGGATATACTTTACATCATCTGGTTCGACGTGCTCCCCATCCTCGTTTTTCTGGGCGGCGGATGGTTTCTAGCGGGCAAATTCAAGATCGAGGTCAAGACCTACGAGATCGTCATCACGCGCGTGGTTCTGCCCTGCTTCGTCTTTTTCAGCCTGTATCAGGTCCCGCTTACTACCTCTGATTTCCTCCTGCTTCCGGCGGCGCTTCTTCTGACGGCACTCCTTTTCGTGCTGTCCGCCCTTCTTTCCAAAGGCCTCTCCCAAGAGCTTTCTCTCCAGCATGCCATCCGCGGCGTCAGCTCCTGCCCGAACGTCTGCTACCTTGGCGGCGTCCTCACCTACCTCACCTTTTCGCATCCGCCCTTTGCCTCCGCCGGCGAAGCGCCGGAGCTGGCGAAAGCCCTCGCCCTCCTGTCTCTTCTGATCACCTTTTCGCACCTGCTGCTCCGCACCGCCGGACACGCCATCGTGGCGAAGGAATCCTCTTCCCTCTCCTCTCTCCTCTTTCGCGCACTCCAGACCCCCGTCCTCTATGGCGCGCTTCTTGCCTTTGCTGCGCAGCACTTCGGCATCCCGCTGAAAGGCACCTTTCTCTATCCCGTACTGCACCACTTCACCGGCGCTTTCGTCGTCCTGACCGCGGTCACGACCGGCGTCATGATCCAACGCAGCCATCGCTTCACAGTCAGCAAAGACATCCTCCTTCCCGCGCTGGTGAAACTCCTCCTATCGCCACTCTTGGCGCTGGGCCTTCTCACCCTTTTTCCGTCGATGGATGATCTGGCAAAAGAAATCCTTCTTCTTTTCGCCGCTATCCCCTGCGCCATGGATTTCTCCATGGCTGACACCGCCGGCAGCGCACAGAACTCTCTCTTCCGGAAATCTCTGATGACGCAGATGTCGCTTTCCATCCTCACCCTTCCCCTTGTGCTTTTCCTCTGCCGGCTCCTCTTCCCGGCTTCCATCTAAGGAGGCAGACATGGCTTTCCTGCAAATCATTTCGGATAATATCGTGCCGCTTCTGGTCTTCGTCGCCATCGGCTACCTGCTCGATCTCAGATACCATCTTGATGTCATCTCGCTCAATAAGCTCACCTTCTTCATCGTGCTGCCGAGCTTCATCTTCTACAGCATCTACGTCGCGGAAATCGACATGACGCTCCTGAACGTCTTCCTCATGGCATTCGTGCAGATGTTCTTCATCGCGCTCGCCGCCTGGGCGTATGGGAAATTCCGCGGGATGCCCGTCGGGAAGATCGAGTGCCTCAAAAACGGCACCATGTTCTCCAATAACGGAAACATCGGCATCGCCCTGATCGCTCTCGTCTTCGGCAATGCCCCCTACGTCATTGATGGAGAAACTCCCTACCTCGCACAGGCGAGCGCCTGCGCCACCATCCTCCTCGTGCAGATGAATATGACGCTGAATACGCTCGGCCTTTATCAGGCCGGCAAAGGGAAACTGACGCCGCGCGACGCGATCTCCGTCATCTTCCACATGCCCGTCATCTACACCCTTGTCGCCGTCTTCACCATCAAATTCTCCGGCTTTGACATGACACAGGTCTTCCTCTGGCCGGTCTTTGAAAACTGTGCCAATGCCCTCGTCTCCATCGTCATGCTCGCCCTCGGCATCCAGATCCATCGGAGTACCATCGTCTTTCGAGACATCGATGCCTGGGCCGGCTGCACCATCCGCCTCGTCATCGCTCCGCTTCTGGCCTATCTTCTCCTTCTGCTCTCTGACCTCGCAGGTCTCCACCTGTCCCCCGTCCTGAAGCAGACCATCCTCATCATGACCTCCGTCCCCGGCGCCGTCAACTCCGTTCTCTACGCCGTCGAATTTCACAATTTTGAAGACTTCGCGACCGAGCTCGTCATGATGAGCACCTTGCTCTCCTGCATCACCATGACCGGCGTCATCTACCTGGCGCGTGTCCTGTTCCCGATTGTATTATAAGTTGTTTGTTGTTGGTTGATAGTTGTTTGGGTTGTGCAAAAAAAGCACGTCATTCTCGTATTTTGAGAATGACGTGCTTTTTTAGTGACTGGGGATTAGGGGTTCAGGGTTCAGGTTGGCGGGTTCAGGGTTGTGGTGCGGCGCATAAAATTATGAAAGCGCCGCGGATGTTTGACTGGCGCTTCGCGCGTATCGTCATTCCGAGCGTAGCCGAGGAATCTTTTCCGTTTGCAGTGAAACAGGACAGTTGAAAAGGTTCCTTACATGGGAAACCTATCATTCCACAGACCTTAGGGCATCGCCCTATTTTATATTTGCGGCGAAGCAGCCACCACCATTTCTAATTTCTAATTTCTAATTTGTCACCACACCCCTGAACCCATCAACTCGAACCCTGAACCCTTCTTTTACGGCACAAACTTATATCCCACGCCCCAGATGGTCAGGATATGCTTCGGATGCGCCGGATCCTTCTCCACCGCCTCACGGACGCGGTTGATATGTACGGGGACGGTCGCCGTATTGCCGAGCGAATCCATCTCCCAGATGCGCGTGTAGAGGGTTTCACGGCTGTACACGACATCGGGATGAAGCATGAGATACTCCAGCAGCTTGAATTCCTTATTCGGCAGCGTTTTCTCTTCGCCGCGGACGAAGACGCGATGGGTATCCGACTCGAGCACGATATCCCCCAGAGTTATGCGCTCTCCTGCTTTCTTTTTCCCCTTGAGACGTTCATACTGCGCGAGCTGCGACTTCACTTTTGCGACCAGCACGCCGGGGGAGAACGGTTTCTCGATATAATCATCGGCGCCAAAGCCCAGCCCCCGGATCTGATCGATATCCGTCCGCTTTGCCGTGACCATCATGATCGGGATATCGAGCTTGCTTCGAAGCTTTCGACAGATCTGAAAACCGTCCATCCCCGGCAGCATGATATCCAGAAGAATCAGATCATACTCGCCCGAGAGTGCTTCCGTCAGCCCCTTTGTCCCATTGATTTCCACCGTCACCTGATACCCGCTGACTTCCAGATAATCCTTCTCGATGGAAGCAATGTCTTCATCATCTTCTACGATCAATATACGTTTCATGACTTTTCCTCCTTCGGAAAAGAAATCTGAACCAAGAGTCCGTGCGGCGTGCGATTATCCATAGACAGCGTGCCATACATGAGTGTCACCGCCCGCTTTACGATGGCAAGCCCGAGCCCGCTGCCCTTGTCCGTGTGGCTTCTCGCGAGGTCCGTCCGATAGAAGGCCTCCGTGAGACGGGAAAGCGCCTCCTCCGCTACGCCGCTCCCATTGTCTATGGCAGTGAGCAGGACACGGTCACCGCTGCTTTCCACCCTGATGTCGATCTTCACCCGCTCTTCCTTTTTATAGCGGATGCTGTTCGTGATGAGATTCTCCAAGATCCGCTCCAGAAGAAGCGTATTTCCCGCCATCCTGTGCACCCCTTTGCTGTCGATATGGAAATCTGCCCCCTGCTTTTCCCAGAGAAGACGATTCTCCTCGACGAAATCCGTGACCAGCTTCGAAAGATCGATCGGTACGAGCGGAAGCGCCTTCTCCCCCAGATCCATCTTCGTCAGAAGCAGCTGCTGCTCGATCAGACGCTCCAGAACCTCCGATTTCTTCTCGATCACACGCAGATAATGCGCCTCTTTTTCCGGCGTATCTGCCACATGGTCGAGAAGCCCCTCTACATAGGCGCGGATCGCCGTCAGCGGTGTCCGGATATCATGCGAAATACTGGCGATGAGCTCCTTTCTGCGTGCCTCATCCGCTTCCCTCTCGCGAAGCGACTGTGAGAGCTTATCCGTCATCAGATTGAAAGCAGAAATAGCCGGCGTGAATTCATCATTTCTCTGATGGGAAAGACGCACCGACAGATTCCCCTGCTGCACCGCCTGCGCCCCACGCTCCAGCTCCTTCAAAGGCGTCAGGATCCGCCGCACGATGAATCGAGACAGCCCATAACTCGCGAGTACAATAAAAACGATGAGCATGACCACGATGAATCGATTGCTCGCATGGAATGCTTCTTCGATCGCCGCATCGCTCCGGTTCACCGGCTTGTGCGACAGCATGTAGAGGTGGTACACATGCCCGCCGACCACACTCCGCTCCATGAACGAGTACTGCCCCATACGCGTGCGGCTGTATGTCCCATTGATACCGCCATCATCCAGCTCCTGCTGCACCTTCTTCTGCTTCAGATCATCCACCAGTCGCTGCATCGCGTCATTGCCATACTGCAGCAGGATGGCTCCGTCCCGATACAGCACCACATACGAATCGATCGGGTCCATGACATCCAGCACCCAGCGGTCCTCATGCGGGTCCCTGTCATGGCGGATATTATGGAAAATCGACGTCCGCACCGCCTGGCTCATCACCTGAAACTGGAAATCACTCTCCGCCATCACATGATTCCCGCTCTTCGCGTACAGGTACAATCCCAAAAAGGAAGACATGAGTACAAAGAACGTCATCAGAAATGGCAGGATGCACATCGAGACATGCGACAGGATAAGGCTCTTCTTGATCGTCATAGGAACTCCTTGGAATAGTGAGCGGTCGGAATGAACAGCCAGGGATTATACGCCGCACCTTCACTCCTCGTTGTTTGTTCTTTTCCCATCATACCCACCATCGCCACGTACCGCAACCCTCATTTCTACAGTTTATCTTTCCTTTAACCATTCCACCCGATTTTGTAAAGCCTTGCGAGTAAGCTATAGCCATAGAAATTCCATGATTTGAAGGAGGCCCTATGTATACCCTGCTTCGCAAGCACCCCTACCTCACGCTTCTTATGTGTTCCCTCTTCCTCTACCTCATCGGCAACGAGCTCCTCCCCGTCACCGACACCGCCGAGTCGAACTACGCCGTCACCGCCAAAGAAATGGTTCTCTCCGGAGACTGGATCTCCCCACAGATCTACGGGCACTACTGGTACGACAAGCCCATCTTTTACTACTGGGAACTGGCGCTTTCCTACACACTCTTCGGCTTCAATGAAATGGCATCCCGCCTGCCCGCCGCCCTTCTCGGAAGCGCCTCCGTCCTCTTCACCTACTGGTTCGCCCGACGCGTCTACAGCGAAAAGATCGGCTGGCTCTCCGCCATCATCCTTGGAACCTCTGTCGAATGCTGGCTTCTCTCGAAAGCCATCATCACCGACACGACCCTTTTCCTCTTCATGAGCATGGCGATCGCCTTCTTTTACCTGGGCTATGCCGAAAATAGAAAATACTACTACCTCTGCTACATAGCCGCCGCCTTTGCCGTCCTCACCAAGGGCCCCATCGGTCTTCTCCTCCCCGGTCTTGCCGCCCTCCTCTTCCTCGCGTACAACAAAGACCTTGCAGAAATGAAGCGCGTCCACCTTTTCTCCGGCCTTCTCCTCTTCACCGTGATCACCGGCGCGTGGTACGGACTCATGTGCTACCTCCACGGCTCCGATTTCCTCTTAAACTTCCTTGGCGTCCACAACTTCCTCCGCGCCACCGTCTCCGAGCATCCGACAAAGAACAAATGGTACTTCTACCTCATCATTTACTTCATCGGCTTTGCCCCATGGAGCTTCACCATCCCCTACAGCCTTTTTAAGAAATGGAAACGCAAAGAGCTCGATCTCCGAAATTTCTCAAATGCGACGCAGCTCCTCTTCATTTATTTCGCCGTCGTAAATATTTTCTTCGAACTCATCGCCACCAAGTATACCACCTACACCTTTCCCGGACTCTTCTCCCTCTCCATCCTGACTGCCATTCTTTACCAGAACCTCACCTTACGCTTCGAGAAAATCGGCTGCGCAACCATCGCCATTTACACCATCCTCACCCTCTTCTTCGCCCCCGGCCTCATGCTCACCCGCTCCGGAAAAGAGGCCGGACAGGCCCTCGCCCAGATGGATACCACCGGCAAGACCATCGCCTTCCTTCATGACTACCGCACCTCCACCGTCTTCTACAGCGGCAAAACCATCTACCGCGCAGAACCCGCTGACAAGATCGACGGCATGAAACCCGGTACTCTCTCTTGGAACGCAAAGAATGTCATGCCCTTCATCGCAGAAGAAGACCTCTTCCAGAGAGACAATGTGATCCTGATCGCCCAAGACAAGAGCCAAGAGCCCTGCCTTGTCGCCTTCGAAGAGGCACGCCCTGTCAGTGAACTTCGCATCCCCGGCCTGTACGACCTCTGGATCCGCGAGCGTGCGTGAGGTGGGAGTGAGCTGGTGACTAGTAGCTAGGGATTAGGGATTAGGAGCCTCGAGTGACTAGTGACTTGAATACTACTTTCGGGCATCGCCTCACATATACTTCACGGCGCTTCTTATTTTTATGCGCCGCACCATCCCCGCCGAACCCTCTGAACCTGTAGAACCCGCTCCCCCTCTTTCGCACGTCATCAAAAGGCGACACGCCCCACGGGCTCACCCTCCTCCCTTTACTTTTTCGAAAAAATGCGATATACTATAAAACATCATCTATGGCGGTGTAGCCAAGCGCTAAGGCGTGGGGCCTGCAAGCCCCTTATCCCCGTGTTCAACTCCGGGCACCGCCTCCAACCATCACACTCCTGCATTTGCAGGAGTGTTTTTGATATACCCAAAGGAGCTGTGAAGAAATGAGGATTCATTTCTTTACAGCTCCTTCTTTTGTGTCCTTTTTCACTCCAGGTAGTAAAAAACAAGAGGAAAAGGGTATACTTCCCCCTTTCCCCCAAAAATCAGCTTTTTAA
>OIXL01000189.1_pt1 | contig 35819 bp, 31 predicted proteins | sample 1587761 | NCBI WGS metagenome assembly OIXL01 (sample SAMN03283246) | human gut metagenome | biome: human-associated habitat; material: feces | host: Homo sapiens | place: Peru | collected 2012 | reverse complement strand
GCAGTGAGATCATCTGTTGTCTGGAGTAAACCTTATTTGTTGTGATACCCGATTCAACGTCTTCATTATGAAACACGGCCTTCACCCCTTGTATACATATTGGCAATTATCAGATTATTTGCCGATATGTATACTGCCACCGATCAGTCAGCCAGTCAATATATATCGGCAATTATTTATATTTTTGCCGATATGTATTTCGGACGGGTCGATTGTAGATAATCAGTCATTGAGTTTTCAGCGTGTCCCAGATGGGGATTGTTTATAAAGTATATTTCCAATGAATCTGGCTTCTGCTGTGCCGTAACAGGTCATTTGCTGCGTTTCTTCGGTTCCGGAAGCTCGGAATACATGGCCTCGATCAATTGCGTCAAAGCCTCCTTATCATCTACATCTACCAGAAGCATTTCTTTTGCTCCGTCATATGGGATGTCACGTTCTGCATCCGGAATAACAGCTTCAGCAGCCTTGGTGGGTTTCAAGAGCACACGGTCATCATAGATCCCGCCGATCACCTTGCCGCGATAATAAAGCACGTATTCACCCATCATGGCCCGGTGGGAAATCTCCTGAAGACCTGAGAGCTGGTCCAGGACAAATGCCAGATAATCTTTACTTGTCGCCATAGCTACTCCTTTCTCCTGATCGGATGACGGATCACGGTCTTTAATTTATCCGGTGCCACCTTTCTCGCATCACTGAGATAGATCTCATGGTGACGCCGTGTATCGGAGATATCCAGCTCATATCCCTGCTCCTCCATGAACCGGTGCATCAGCTCCATAGTGGCCGGTTCATCGTCGTAGGATCCGATATGCATGCATTGCACGCACAGGCCTTCATCTACTTGTAGGAATTCAACCTTGGAAAAATCCGTTTTCTTTTTCCTGGTCGCTTCCTCGATAGCCCAGTCAAAATCGGACTTTGTCACGAAATCCGGCAGCCGAATCACGGAGATCCAGTTAAATTTCTCCTTGTGGGCATAGTCAACACCCTGGATACCGTCCTGCCACCAGAATCCTTCAAGCGGCGGTACCACATAATCAAAGAATCCTTCGATCTGGTGGTCACCTTTCTTGCTCATCTTGATCGTGAAGGCGACGCCGTAGAGCAGACCGATAGCTTCCTTGTATTCACCGCCTTCCTCATTGGGATCTCCATGTCCCCGTACCGCGAGATAGTTCATCGACGGAACCGTCACGATGGAAGGCTTATCCTTCGGCATGTAAACCTCTTTGTATTCCTTCTTGAAATCAAACGCCATACTTCATTCTCCCGATATTGCTGATAAATGCGGTACCGATCTTACTTGCGCAGTTTCAGGTCCACCGTGCTCTTTTGCTGCAGGAGTCGGACCATTAAAGCGGCCTTTTCCTTCAGTGGCAAAGCCGCGCCTTCTGCTTCCGTCTGCGCCAGAACCTCTTTCAAGTCCTGAAGTTCCATCAGGTTTACGGCAGTGCAGAACAGCGTTTTCCTCCTGCCGTCATTATATTCTGCAAGGAGCTTCTGCAGGATCTCCAGCTTTTCTGCCTGTTCGGCATTATAGGCTTCTTCGCCGATCCTACGGACTTTTTCCAGATCCGCTTTCTGATTCCTGTGTGTGATGAATGAATCCTTTTCATCGATATGCTCATACCGTTTGCAGGGATACTCCGGACATTCATGGCAGTATTCATATCCGCCATGTTCCAGGCTGCACCGGGCAATGGGGCAGGACTGATTTCCAAACCCGCAGCCACCGCAATGGCCGCCAAGGTGCATCGGACAGAGCCCGCAGTTTAAGCCGCACAAGGATAAATGCGGATTCTTTCTTGTAAATCCCTTCATCATCGATCCCCCGCGATCAGGCTTCCGCCGCTGCGAGATGCGGCCTGACTTGCTTCAGCTGGTCCATGTGGATCACCGGGATCTTAACCATTTTCTGGAAGCCCAGGTCCTGCGTGGGGTTCCCGCAGTATTCGCATTCCATCCATCCTTCCGTTTCCTCCAGATACAGGCTGCGATTGATCCTGCCGCAGATCGGGCAGACAACATCATAAGTCATTGTGATCAGCACCTCCTCCATTTACACCGGTGTCCCAACTTCGATAAGGTTTCCATCAGGATCATAAAACCGGACTACTTTCTGTCCCCAGGTATGTGTCATCAGACGGTTGACGTACACCGTGTCCGGACAAAGATCCTCAAGCCTGCGAACGAAACCTTCCAGGTCTCTTTCCTCAAAGTACAGTTCGCAGGAATTGCTTTCCGGAATGATATCCTTTCCGAGAAAGTCTTTCCAGATTGTTTCATCCTGCAGAACCAGTCCTTCTGTCAGGATCATATTGACGTCGTTATCCAGGACCATCTCCAGACCGAAAAGGTCGTGATAGTATTTGCGGGATCTCTCGATATCCTTTACGACGATCAAAACATTCTTCAACTTCATCTGTTTCTCCTCATCAAGGTTATTCCCAGTCTCTCCGGAAGATGTCTCCCGGAGACTCGATTTTCAGGATGTCATCCATCGGGATCCGCATCCCATCCACCAGGATTGTTTTTGTCACTTCGGCATCCACGTTGAGGCAGATGCCGGTGATCATTTTGTACTGGCCCTGCGAACCGTAGGCCTCACTGTTCACATCGCTGCAGGCTTCGTAATAAGTGACCGTCACCTGCACTTTATTTGCTCTGGCCATTCGGCTGTTATAGGTCAGGTTGTGGAGGATGCTGAATCTCCGGTCTAATTCCTCCTGGTCCTCCAGACTTAAGCCTGCCTTGTCCGTATAGATCTCATTCTTCATGAGGATCGCAAAGTCAAATCCCCGTAGTGCGTCAAAAGGAGCGAAGAGCTTTGCCCGCTTCCCGGGAGGCATCTCCGGGTGCCGGATCCGGAAAGAATCATAGCGATCATGCCTGGGTTTCCCCTTCAGGAACACATCCCGATATTTAAAGCCCGCCGGCATCGGCATTACTCCAATTGCATACATCTCATGCACCTCCTCTCATCGGCAGAAGAGGGCACTTAAGAAAGCTGACCTTTACGGGCCTGCGCGATGTCCTCCGATCTGCTGGTTTCTCTCCAATGTTGTCGCCCCTTCCAGCATATTCATGCCCTTGAAGACGGCGTTTGCTCCGAACCTCCGCCGGACCTCCAGCATCGCTGCCGTGAGCCTCCGGTCTCTTTCCAGAGCTTCATAATCCACAAACATGTTCATCTGATACATTCCCATGTCCTCTGCTACATCCATGGCGCAGACGCCAAGTCGGCGGTAAAGGAGCCGGTGATCTGTTTTCTCATCAAACTGCCGTACCATTGGCTTTTCGATCAGCTGCAGGCTGTTGGTAAGTGTTCCGAGCCTCACGGTTCCGTTACTATGCTTCGGGTGGAGCCTTCCGTAAAAGTCGAGGGAGACCGGACCGTCATAGTAAGGACAGGCTTCCATGCTTTTGTAGTCGTAGGATACCCACCATGTGCAGGCCTCCGTCACTAGATTCTTCGCAAACATGTCGTTCACGAGGACATCGATCATCTCCTTGAAAACCAGCCTGGCCTCTTGGTATTTGTAAGGCCTCGGCAGCACCTGGCCGTTACTTAAGGAGTGGCCTTCACTGTGGTAGTTCTTGATATCCGCCATGGTAACCGGCTCGATGCCCCAGGCATGGTCGATCAGGATCTCCCCGTCGATGCCAAAGGTTTTATAAAAGTACTCCTCGTCCCACTGGGTCCGCTGGGCGACATCGCCCATCGTATACATGCAGGCGTTATAGAGCCTTCTTGCCTTGCCGGGCCCGATCTGCCAGAAGTCGGTGAGCGGCCGGTGATCCCAGAGCAGGTACTTGTAGGAATCCTCGTTCAGCTCTGCGATACGGACACCGTCCTTATCCGCAGGCTTCTTCTTAGCGACGATATCCATGGCCACCTTCGCAAGGTAGAGATTCGTTCCGATCCCGACCGTTGCCGTGATGCCAGTAGTCTTCAGAACTTCCCGGATCATGGTCAGCGCCATGACATGAGCGGGGTTGCTGCCAGCTCTCCTTGCTTCCTCCAGATACATGTGCAGATATCCGGTCACGTCGATGAAACACTCATCGATGGAGTAGACGTGCACATCCTCCGGAGCTACGTAATGCAGATAGATCGCGTAGATCTGGGCGGAGATCCTCTCGTATTCCGCCATTCTGGGAACAGCGATAACGTACTCCACTTTGGTATGGTGCTGTGCTTCGTACATCCGGATTGCCTGTTTTGCTTCAAAGAGCCTGGGCCTTGACGGCACACCCATCGCTTTCAGTGACGGGGATACCGCCAGGCAGATGGTCTGGTCGGACCGGGATGGATCCGCCACCAGCAGGTTTGCCTTCAGCGGGTCCAGTCCACGGTGGACACATTCGACGGAGGCGTAATAGGATTTCAGGTCAATACAGATATATGTCCTGTCCATAGCCTCACTTCCTATCTTTTGTTTCTCCGGACACATTCAGTCAGACGTCTCTGATAAGTATCCAGACACTTCATCCGGCGGAAGTAAGCCGGATCCAACGGCCCTGTGAACTTGCATTTATGGCACTTGGCAAAGACAATGTCTGTCTGTGTGACCGGAATGATCTGTACCAGGAAGCCGCATATCGGGCAGTGCATTTCCCTGGTCTTGACTCCGCCGGCTTTCTGCCTTGAAAGCTCCAGCCGGCGAAGGGTTTCCTGCGATGGGGCGTAACCTGTTTTAACAGTCCGCCCCGGCTGCATCCTCATCAGCAGCTCCCGGGAACAGTTTTATCCAGGTATTCCTCGATCGGATGATAGTCCAGCAATCCGAACTGCCGGAGCCGGATCAGCATTGCGGTGTAGGATACACCGATCTGGGCTGCCATCCTGCTGATAACTTTCTGTTCCCTGTCGGCAATGACGTTCTGTCCGTAGACAACGATCCGTCTGCCTTTATGAAAATCCATAAGCGCCCGATCCACCGTAAACTGCGGCATCAGGATTGCTGCCGCCAGACGGTCCGCCTGATTTTCTACCACACTGAAATGTTCACTCATCTCCTTGAGAGAGTAGTCTTTTTCCGAGTCATAGACTCTGTGAAACTGCGGGGCAGGCCTATGGCGGTTGATCACGAAGTGCGCGATCTCATGCGCAATGGTAAACCTGCATCTGCCGCTTTCCCTGTCCTTGAGAAGAAAGGAATCCAGCACGATCGTCCCCAAAGGGAAAAGAAAAGGGATGATTTTGCCGTTCCTGTTGATCATCAGGGGTGTCTGTCCGTCCGCGAGGAATCCGATCTTATCCATATCCCTCTCGGCGAAAATCTCATAAGTAATGTTAAGTCCAAGAAAATTCGCAAGGCCCACGATGTCGATGCACCGCTCCGCACCCTGCACGCCGGACCGCTCCAGGTAGCGTCTCACAAGGGCGTTACCCAGCTCGTCCAGCTCACGATTTGAAATATAGCTGTTCAACTGGTGTCCACCTCCATGTTGATCGGATGCACATACCACTTTGTGCCGATCCGATAGATGTATTTTTCCGCACTACCGATCAATACCGTGTAGCGAATTCCCTCAAATTCATCCTCCACGGGCTCTGCCACATGGAGTGTCCGCTTAATGTCCCAGGTCCGGCCGTCCGGCCAGAGGATCTTCCGGGGCCGGAACGTACCGTCAGCGCGATGGTCACAGCGGACATCAATAAAAAGCTTTTCCATCGTATGCCTTCTTTCGAATATGGTCTGACCTCAAACTGCAGGTCACTTCTTCTTGATTACATGGCTGACAACGCCCTGGCAGACCAGCCGGTCCACGTAAATGACTTTGTCACCGTATTCCTTCTGATTGCAGTAGAGCAGCATTGCTTTGTGATTCTTCCTGTTGACGCCGCCGTACTTCTTCAGGGTGTTTCGGTTCTCTGCATCCATGGCGATGACCAGATCTCCCTTCTTCGGATCCGACTCCATCCTGACCACAACCAGGTCACCGTCTTCGATACCTTCGTCCTCCATGGAGTCCCCGGAAGCATGCAGAAGATAGAATGGACCGGCACCAAAGATCTCTGTGGGAAGCGTCATCACGCATTCGACATTCTCTTCCTCATAGGTCAGTTCACCGCAGGGAACGGACCCGACAAGCGGTGCCTTCGTCCGTCTGGTCCGGATCTTGTCCATGTGCTCCACCTTCAGAACGCCATCGGAGTAGGAGAGCATCCCGCGTTCATTCATCGCTACCAGGTAGTTCTGGGAAGTGCTGCGGGCAATGCCGAACTCCCGCGCGATCTCCGTAGTGGACGGTGTACGGTCATGCTGTGCGTAAAACTCACCGATAAACGTATTGATCTGCTTCATCAGCTCCGGGTCTTTATGCCTCATCAAGGTCACCTCTTCCTATGTGGAATTCTATCGTGAGCATCCTGCTCATCTCTTGTGAAGCGATCATACCAAACATCTGTTCGAATCGCAAGGGGTATTTTTGAAATTTAAAAAAAGGTGTCGACGTTTGCCGACACCTCAGAAAACTGTTATCTCTATGGGTTTATTCTTTGTACACTTTACCTGTATTACTCAAGTGCCTTCCTGGCCAGCTCCTGATAGCCCTTCTGTCATTGTAGGTAAATCTATCACAAAGATTTGTATAAATCTCTCACAAAGGCAAATATTCGACATTTCTGATGAATTCGTCTAATATTTATTTACGACAATTTGCGCAAATCTATCACAAAGCCGATTTTTATATGCACTTTTCTCACAAAGCCGTTGCGGTCTTTGTGAGACTTTCTGCGCAAAAAAATCGTTCCAAAGATAAAATGAGAAAGCATTGCATGAAGCAATAGTCGCTGTTTTGATGTGCAACCAATTACTAGGAGGAATTAAACAATGAAATATAATATCAGAACAAGCATTGTAATTGGACTCGTTGTTATTGCTATGTGTTCCTTTGTGACGGGATGTGCGAATAAAAAGGATTCGGCAGCGGCGAACAGTAATGATGATTTGTCAAACAAATCATCTCAAGTCGAAAGCCAATTACCGAGTTCGAATGATGAAAATTCATCGAGTTCTTCTACAGATTTTCAGGCCCCGGAAGAAGGTTATTATAGTAACGACTATGATGAAATCCTGAAAATCCAAAAATCCGATGATAACACATATAACATTGAATACAGCATTACCAAGTTACTTTATGTTGAAAATGCAATCGGAACGTATAATTCTGAAACCGGAGTTCTTAGTTTTAGTGGCGATGATGACGGCGGAGCTGTTTTTGAAGCAGATGTTGTAAACAAAGGTGACCACTTAGAGGTTGCTGTAACTCAGAGCAGTCATAAAGATGCTGTAGGATCAGTACAAAGTTTTTACAAAGCAGATGATCCCAGATAAAAGCTAAAGAATATCAACTTGTACACGAAATTGTCAAACTGAATTCCAGTCCGCTGGCTTTGCCGTATGCGCAAAGCCAGCGGACTTTTTATTACACAAAATCAAGAAATCTTAACTTCCAGCCTTTTTGACACTCAACCAATCAGCAGCCAGTAGCGGCCTCACTTACACATTACTGGCTGTTTTCTTTATTCTGTCTCGATTTCGCTTTTGTGATATATTTACATATAAAACTCGTATTTGTAAGGAATATACACAAATCATTGTCCCCGACTTTCTCTAAGATTTCCAACCGGACCGCAGCCGTCTTTTTATTTTCCTGGTTGGCAGCAATTACCGCAGCAATTGTTTCCGCCGCTAGCCTGGATCCAGCCTCATTCGGATGCTGACCATCCTCAGCGTATAAGTCTTTCTTTTCAGCCTGTTCATAAAAACGTTGTCCGACTTCCGCGATCAATGCATCATTACGATCGGCCGCTTCACGATAGACCTCATCCTCACTCAGCGTATATACAATTACATTACCGTTCGCAAACAGATGAAGCTTGATCGAAGACGGGCGTGCACCTGCGGCATCGTTGTTGTCATTCCAAGTCTTGATTCCGCCGTTCGGATCCGTCGTATAGGATCCGACATACTCTACGTTATCCTTATAGATTGAAAATTCAGCTCCCTGGAGTTTTGCTCCCGTCTGTCCATCCACCTTATTGTTACTAAAAGGAGCTGGTTTCCGAGCCACCTCTTTTCAATGCACCACGTTATGCACTAACAACGGTTCTTCTTTGATTTTATTTTCCTTTATTCTGCCACAATCTATAATCACTTTTTCCTGCATCCGCAGTTACACGTTAGTGAAATCCCATGACATGTGTGATCCTCTGAATAAACACAATCAGGTACCATGTTCCATATCGATAGTCCAAATAAAGTAACACTACTGCAAGTACAATCAGAATCAAAATTAAGATCTTACATGGCTTCCTCATGTTCTCCTGCTCCTCAGATGATTAAAGCTCAGCAAATAATCGTTCCGTTGTCTTCCAGATAAATAATGCAGTCTGCCGAAGCTGCAACTTCCCGATCATGAGTTACACATACGATTGTTTTCCCGGTCATTTTGAGATTCTTGAATATTTCAATTATTTTATTTCTGTTGGCACAATCCAAATTTCCCGTTCCCAGTTACTTGAAGAAAATCTGTCGGAGATTGAATATTCCGGTCTCTGCAGATGCGATCCGCGGTACACATGCATTTCGCAGGAATATTGCGAAAGACATCAATGATTCCGATATGGCTTCCAAGGTGCTTGGGAATGATGTTCCTGTGCTGGAAAAGAACTATTACGATGGTCTGGATCTGGTTGCTGCGAGGAACGCAATGAAAAATAGTCCGATTCTGAGGCGGGAAGGACAGAAAACAGCTTGAAAATGGTCACACATTTATTCACGCAAGGTCACACAAAAGGGGCAAAAAGGGCCCAGGTCACACATGGTCACACGAGAATTGCAAATCGTGTAGAAATCTCGTCCGAACATAAAGAAAACCCCAGAAACGTTGAAATCTCAACATTCCCGAGGCAATCCTATTCGTCGGAGTGACAAGGTTCGAAGCACTTGCCGCTCCAGAACATCGATAAAAAGGAGGTTACAGCACGCCGTTTTCATCTGTATCCACTTTTGTATCCATGTGCCATAGCATGCCAGTACATCCCGAATCACAGGCTTAGCATCTGACATCTCTATGATTTGTTACTGGCTTTTGATAAATATGACGATGTTGGTTTTTAAATCATCCTTTTATATATCGTTTCAATTCATTGTAAAAATTTTCTCTGGTTCCGGCCATAACAATAATGACCATCTCTCCATCAATGTTCTCGATGGTATATGCAAGTTCATAATTGGTCTTGTTGTAGAAAATATCATAGCCATAAAATCCAGACAGATCTCCTGTTTTCCGTTCACCAATTGTATAATCTTCCCGGATCTTATCAATGGCCTCCTGATATAGCTTCTTCAGTTTTTTATCTTTCAATTTCTTAATAAATTTCGCTGCCGGAGGATCGAATCGCACTGGTAACATGAATTACTCCTCCGTTCCAAAGACATCTTCGTAAGTCGCATATTCCGCTTTGCCAGCTGCAATATCTTCTGCTTTCGCAAGCATTGCTTCCGCAGCCGGTCGGATCTGTGCCTGACGCTTCTTAAATTCCTCAAGCAGTTCTGTTCCTGACAGCCCTTCATCAATCAGTTCTGCCAAAATCTGCTCTGAAAATTCACCGCCTGCAGCTGTTTTGACCGGACGAATAATCAGTTCGTCTCCGCGTACTACGCATTCGGCTTCATCACCAAAACCGAGAGCCTTATAAAACCTTTGCGGTATTGTAATCTGTCTTTTGGGAGAAATGCTGAGAACCTTACGATTCAGCTTCATGTTCTCTTTTTTCATTACAGCCATGGCCATCTTTCGTACCTCCATATTATTTTATATGCACTTTTTCTTTGCATATGAGTTTCTTGGTTTCTTTGATTCCAAGATTATTATGAAGGCTTTTGAAACAAAGTCAATAGCTCCTGCGGTGAATCCGAAACAACGGAGCCACTACATCCCAGTTGATTTTTTTATAATTGGGGCCTGCTCGCCATATTATTCTACTCCCAAGGCCTTAAACACCGCATCTTCCGCACTGCTGTAAAAAATCAGATTAAAACTTCCGACCAGCTCCGGAGGTACTGTGCCAAGGTCTGCTGCACTGGTAATCGGCAGCAGCACCTTCTTTGCGCCGCTGTCGAGGCAGACTTGCAGGCTGTTGGCCAACTCATCCACTTTCAAAATCGTGCCGCTGATGCTGATTTCTCCCAATACTGCAAGGGTACTGACCGTAGGACGTCCCAATGCGATGCTGCACAGCGCAATCAGAGTCGGCAGTGCCAGCTTGCCGGTCATGCCGATGCCCTGCAAATCCTGATAATTGATGATGTAATCTTTCATCGTAGTACTGATGCTGCCGCTGATCTGATTTCCATTGGCTTTCAGAAAATTAAATGCCGTATTTGTGGCTTCCTTACAATCGCGGTCACTGCCAAGGCCGGTGCGTTCAAATTTCCCATTGCCGTTGAGCACCTGGCTTTCAAGGCGAAATACTCCGATCATACCGGATTTTCCTCTGCTGACGGTATACACCTGACCTGGATTACAGATGCCATCCGGGATGAGTTTTCCGCCTCCCTGCTCCGGCACAGAAACAAATTTTTCCTCAAAAGTATCAAGATCAATATAGCTGAAATTCACATCATAGAATTCCATTCCACCCAGCTTTTTCAGCTGTTCCTTGACACGACGGCGCATTTCCAGCGCAAATACAAGAATTTCTTCAATCTGTTCCTTCGTGAATTCTCCATCCGGATACAGCAATTTCACATAGCCGCCTACGATCTTGCGGACAGCAATCGTATCGCGCTGGTTCAGATTTTTCCCAAGGTGAAAATACTGATCCAGTGCATCTCCATACTGCTCTTTTCGAAGCTCCCGGATAAACTCTGCCATATAGTCCGTGATAAAGCCGTAATCGTTGGTGAAATGCTCTGGACGGAACTTCGGAATCTCCCAGCCAGGAATATAGCAATGCAGACGATCAAGAAACGCCGTGTCTGTCCCCATCTCCGGCGGAAACGGGTCAAACAGAGACGATGTCTTGAGCAACACATCCACACTCTGGTTGATATTTCCCACAAAGACCATGGAGGCCGATGCTGCTTTTTCCTCTTTACCACGGGCAAAGGAGCCGGAAGCCATGTAATCTTTCATGATCTGGATGCCGTCTTTGTCCTTGAACTTGATTCCGGCAACTTCATCAAAAGCAACACAGTCCCATAAGCCTACCAGACCTACGGTTTTGCGTCCCATATTGTAAAACAGGTTTGCAACGGTCGTCTGACCGCCAGAAACGAGAATGCTGTTAGGGCTGATTTCCTTATAGATATGGGATTTTCCGGTACTGCGAGGCCCCAGCTCACAAAGATTGAAGTTATTCTCAACCAGCGGAAGCATGCGTGCGAGAAGCAGCCATTTTTCCCGATGATTTAACTGATCCGGTTCATATCCACAGGACCGCAGCATGACATCCATCCACTCTTCCTGTGTAAATGCCTTACGTCCCTCACGGACTTCTTCAATATCAATATGCGGCATCTGGATCGGTGTCAGCTTATGAATGCTGATTGGAGAGATATCCTTCTGCTTCTTCTGCTTGGATGCAAGCGGCATTCCGTCCGCGTCCTTGATTCCAAAGCTACTATCTCCCTCAGGCTCATATTCCAACTGCACGATGCACCAGATCCCGCCGCAGAGCAAACGGTCATACTTTTCCGGATAGTCATCCGTGATTGGCACATTGGTAAGGCCAAGGTTGGAAAATTCCGCAAAGAAGCAGTCTTTTCTGATGTCCAGATGCACGGTCACCATATCAATAATGGTATGGCTCCCGTTCTTGCGCAGTTGAGAGAGGATCTTCTGTGCCTCGTCCGGACGGACAAAGTTGTCTGCCAGAATGTGCTTCACGTTCTGAACGCCCTGCTCAATGATTGACTCATCATCCGAACTGCAATACTGTCCTAGCAGAAACTCCAGCACATAAACCGGTACATTTGCACCTTCCTTGATTTTCTTTGTCAGGTCTTTACGAACGATCCGGCCATCAAAGTTGCTGCGCAGCTTTCGACGCAGTTCTTCACGGGAATCCTCTGCTGTCCTGTCCATCATTTCCATACGGAATTCCTGCCTCCTCTGTATCAGAATCCGAATCCAAAGTCATCTGCAAAGGCAATGTCCATAATGACAGGCTGCCTCCACTGCTCCAGACCGCTTTCTTCGTCATAAACCACAAGGTAATACTGCTTGTCCTTGTCGTATTTCTTATTTTTGAATGTGAAACGCATCCGGAAGATACGCTTCTGCGCATTTTCCTCGCGGCTGTCCGCCACATAGCTGTTTTCGTTCGAGATTTTCTCATTGTCCTCCGAGAGGAAGAAAATGCGGTATTTTGCCGCTTTTACAGTATCACTGACGGCATCCGACTGGATAAAGTCCATGGAAGTGATCAGGTTCGTAATCTTATGGACGATGCTGACCAGAGCGATCTCTGCATTCTTTGTCTCCATGTGACCACGCTCCATCTTAAACTCCAGCACCGGCACCAGCATTTCCTGCGGTGAGGAACCGCCATGCACATAGTTAGCACCGCCCCCTGCCACCTTAAAGACATTGCTGCTGACTGGATAGGACACCACCTTGCTGTCCTCATTCCCCAGAACGCGTCCCATGCTCATATGGTCGATGCCGTCATCTTCCAGTGCCGCCTTAGACACAATAAATCTGCGATTGATAAATGCTTTGTCCGCGCTTTTCCCGGAAATCTTGTCACTTTCTGTCAACTTATCACGCTTGTAAATAAAGCCATGATCGGCAGTGACGATAAAATGATAGGTGTTGCCGCTGACGGAGATCCGATGGATCAAATCCATGATTTCCTGAACGGCTTCCTCACACGCATGAAATACCTCATCCTCGGTATTTGCCTTGTCTCCATGCGCATCAATCTGATTATGATATACATAGATAATCTGACGTTTTGTCAGCACATCTCGCAGCTCTGCCACTTTCAGATTTTTGATATCATCGAACTGTACACAGACACTATCCGGGTTATAGCTTTGCAGCACCTGCTGCCGACCTGCCAGATTATCGCAAAGGATACCATCTGCCAGTACCTGAAAATCATCCGTCATTTCCAGTGTCTTATGCGGCAAAAGTGCTGCCATACCGAGCCTCGTATAAGACGGAAGAACACTCAACTGTACAGAAAGTTTTGCCGTGCATTTCGGGTCATCCTGCATTCTGGCAAACAACTCCTGTCCGACCTCGTAACGCATGGCATCCGAAATGATGACCACGGTGCGTTCTTTGGTATAGCGCAGGTTGGCATTGTAAAACTCCCGCTGCAACGGAATTGCCGAAAATGCGGCATCCTGCTGAATTCCGGCATTCCAGGCAGGAAGCAGACAAGCCAGATATTCGTTCGTGTAGATATTCTCCACCAGCTCCCGAAGCGGCTCAAAGCTTTCCGTGCTCTCCAGCTGGTCGTAATAATAGTAGAATTTCCGATACTGCTGATCCATATTGTAATCCGCAGCAAGATAGCGGTCGATGACTGGCTTTAAGCCATCTGCGACATGGTAATCTGCTTCCTTCACCATGCTGTACGCACTGGAAAGCAGCTGATATGTCTTCCCGGTTTTTCTGCCAAAGTGCATTTTAGACCGTTTTTCACAGAATTCCGGAATGGTAAATCCGTTTACGATTGCACCGATATCTTCCGAAACAAGTCTGCCAATGAGCCACTTTACCAGCACCTGATCCACGGCAAGGAAAGTGTCGCACTCCACCAAATCGTCCACTCTCATTCCTGCAAATGCCGAAAAGACATTCAGCCCTTTGGCAACGTGCGCCGACAGAGCATCGTATTTGTCCCGATACAGGACGCTGTTCATCAGGCTATCGAGAAATGCGATGATATTGCCGGACTTGTAGGAGACAAAGCTCTTCCATGCTGCCGGAAGCTCTGCCTGCACATATCGCCCAGTATAGGTAACGAACAATGTTACCAAAAGTCGTTCCAAACTCGGCTTTGTATCAGTGTATCCGAAATGCTGCTCACAGAGCTGCCAGAATGCAGACAGCAGATCGTATTTTTCAAACTCCTGCAAGAAAGCATTGTCCACCAGCTCACCGTCCGTCAATACGATGCGCACGACTTCCTCAAAAGAGCAGGTACGCGCCTTGCAGACTGCACTCAGGAGACCGACAAGGATATTTTCTTCATTAAAATTTTCGATTTCCAAATCATAGAACCGCTGAGTGCGCTCTTTGTTGGCGAAAAACTTGATGTGCTTCTCAATAACCGGCTTGTACTTTTCCTCAATGCCAAGGTCAACTGACAGCAGGGAAGCGCGGTCCGCGAAGAACCGTCTGGAATACAGCATTGTGTCTTCCAGATGGTTATCCCTTACATCCGGCTTCGGGAACGGCGCGTAGATCAGGTAATTCGTGGACTTATCCACACGCTCCAGAAAATACTTAGTATAAAATTGGTTATCCGGCTGGAGGTGGTAGATCTTTGCGTTCTGAAGCTCCACTGTCTCCATATCCTCGGCAAATTCTGCCTTGTCATCGTACCAGAAAACCAGTTTCCGGGTCTCTCCGGTAAATTCCGCATTCAGGCGGTCTATAATTTGTTTCAGGTTCAATTCTGCCACTTGGTATCTGCCTCCAACAGCTCCTGCTGCTTTTTCAAAGCTATCTTCGAAAAAAACATCCAATTTCAAAAGATAGTCAAAAGATAATTTGGAACGTCAAACCCTCACCATTAGGGCATTCCGTGGCTTCCGCACGGTCAATTTAAAACTTTTTCAAAAGATAATCAAAAGATAGACTCAGACCACTAAAGAAAATTCTTACGTATGATATCCATAGCAATCTGCATTTGCGTAAACATTTCCGCACTTCCTACCTCTAACGCATATTTGGTCGCAGGCCCATTGCCGATCTTTCCCACCACATTCTGTTCCTCCAAAACGTGAATAGCCTTTTGAACCTTGTAATAAGTAAGTGATGTCGCTTTGCAGATATCTGAGATAGATAGGGCCTTTCCACTTTTAGACACGTACCTCAGAACTTCTTTTTCGTCCGAATTCAGATTTGGATACGAATCACCAAGATCAATATCCCAGACCCGGATCTCTGTATGTTCAAGGTTAGATTCTAATTCGGGCAGGCGAAAATCATTCTCCATCGCACTCTTATAAATCAACGAACCTCCAAAACCCTGACGTTCAGAAGCGCCGAGCAGACGGAACATTTTCATGATAATTTCATTTCGCGGCCTTGAGTCTCCACCTAACTGAAACTGTTGTTTCGATATCAGCATTTTACCCGGATTGAAAAAACTGAACCAGCCATTGAAAGCTTCAATTTTGGTGGCTGGGTAGCCCGCCTCATAATCTGCATGTACCAGGCAATTTACAAGGCATTCTCGTAATGTCTCATCAAAATTCGAAACCGGGAGTCTTAACTGATTCTGGCCCAATTGAAATGATTCATGCAACAAGTTCCGAAGTTTTTCATCTACTATGGTATAGAAATTGAAAAGATTCATTTCATAGTCGCTCGGTTCATCATCCGACACTCGATCCGTCCATCGCGAATTATTACCACGGTAATTAAAGTAATCCACATGGAAATGCGGGTACTGCTCTTTAATCGCATTAATTTTTCCCAAACAGAGCAGCGCTCCCCGAAGAACCTCGAACTTGTCTGTGCCCCTCTCTCTTCGACACAGCCCAATCTCTGTCAGGAATTTCTGATTATCCATTTCCATATAGTGCTTTTTCGGATACCGCAGGGACACCTTCTGTTTAAAACTCAATATGGACTGCGGATCCAAATCATCCATAGTAAAATCTGAAATTGGCAGCGCATCCAGACCGGGCTGCGCATTTCTTAACATAGCAGCTATTTCATTCCTGTCTGCTTTCCGATCTCCATCCCCGGTACGAATATACGTGTTCTCAATCTTCCCGTTAATATAAACAGGTTTTATGTTGTCCGGGGCTTCATTGACCTGTACAACAATAATTGTTTTTCCATCAATGGGAATCGTTTTTACATCCTGATTATTGATCGTTCTATAGCTCACCTTATTATCATTTGCCAACAGGTTCCATAAATCCGTCAGAGCCTTCTGTGGATTATTGATTCCAATTAGAGTGTTTTCCTTCTCCTCCTCTTTGACCCCGAGGACGATCAATCCTCCATCTGTGTTGGAAAAAGAAGAATATGTCTCCCAAAATGATTTCGGAAGCTCAGAAGAACTCTTCAATTCCACCTTGCTGCCTTCCTTTAAGGAAAGAAGAAATTCTTTTAAATCAGTCGGTAATATCTGCTTATGATCAGTCATTGCCATTTCTCCCTTCACTGCCCCATCCATTCAAATACTGCTTCCACAATTCATCTTTCGCCATGATCTGTTTGGAATCCGCCAACACCTCATAGAACTTGCCGTCGCTGGCTGTCTGGAGCTTGCGATAGTTGACCTTTACACCGTCATCGAGGTCAAGTTCGATGCGGGAAAGTGCCAGATGGCTGATCTTCTCATCGTATTCCCGGCATTCCTTCAGCTGCTTGGCAAGTTTATCCTTGCGCTTGGAGGCTGCTGCCACCTCACGGGCATTCTCGCTGTGATCCATCATATCCTGCATCCGGTTGATTTCGGATTCATACACACGCTGCATCTTGTGCAGGTAGTCGATACGGAGGTTCCCGATAGTATCCGGCGTGTAGCGGTGCAGGTAAACCAGTGCCTTGAAGCCGTTCTGCTTGCCACTGTCAAACAGCCAGTAGATCGGACGCTTGCCGGAACCGTTGACAGAGTATGTCTGGCAGTGATCCTTGAAGAAGTCGTTCAGGAAGTAGTTACGGATAATCTCCCGGCTGGTGCTGCCCTTATTGCCAAGGGCTTTTGCGATATAATCGAGGTTTTCTTCCAGTGTATCTGCACCATACACCGCTTTCAGCCATGCACACAGGCGCGATACGATATCATCGTCCAGATATTCTTCATCGGTGATGGGGATAACATTGTCGGCATCCGGAATATAGCTCTGGTATTTGCTGCTATCCCACTCGCCGCCTGCATAGGCCAGTCCTTCCACATCCAGCGAGTAACGGCCAAACATACAGCCCACCGCATAGCTCAGCAGGCTCTTGATATCCCGCTGCAAGTCCGCCTTGCGCACGGTCACATCCTTGTCCTCCACTTCTGGGGTCAGCTCGTCCTGCAAGCCGTAAATGTCGATAAAAATGCGATTCAGCTCTTCTTCGTTGGCTTTCAGCTGGTTGAATCGGTCATCGCATTCTGTCTGCCACTGGTTAAAAGCTTTGGTAATCGTGGAAACATTCCGGAACAATGGGTGCTTCTTAAAGTCCCATGAGTTTTCAAAAGAATCCCAATCAGTTTTAGATGATTTGACATTTTCTTCAACAAGTTGATTTATCTGCTCATTTTTCTTGATTAACACTGGTGTTTTTCCCAAGGGGCCCTCATGATAGTCAAGTGTCGGTGAGACCATTTGAAGAAAACATTGAATAACCGGAGAATTATACAACCCCAATATATAATCTAATAAGTCATCACTGGTAAAGCACATTGATCCCTTCGTTTCAAAAATAAATCCATTTGGAACATATCTCATTCCAAAAGGCCCAGAAGCAATCGTTGACCATGTCATTCCTTTATGGAAATATAAATCTCGATTGATAACTCTTCCGTTTGATTTCACTTTAGCACCAGGAGTTGTGTCAATATAATCGCAGATAGTTTTACCTGAGTTCTCATAATTAACAACATAATCAAAGTTCCCATACCATCTTCTAAATGCTCCGCCTTTAGTAACGGGGAACCATTTTTTCTTTGTTTCTAATGCTTCCTCCTGTGAAGTACACCCCAATCCTATTTTCTTAAAAGACACTTCCGACCACAATCTTAAGAACAGATCATTGTTGGTAGTTGCCATTCCTTGGCGTGGTCGCGCAACATCGTATAGAATCTGGTTACTAAATGCTTTTAGCATTGCATCACTTGTCCAATAAGCTATCGCCCCTCCAGGAATTTTCCCAAAATCATCCTGATTTGCGGTATAGCGATTTTCCCCTGCAAGGAACATTTCCTCTTTTCCCTGCTGAGAGGTCGGTTCAATCAATCGGCAATAAGTGCCTTTATAGTCATCAATATGATTTACACACCGTACAAAGGCAGTAGTCTGGACAACTTCACCGCCAATTTCTTCAAAAGCTCTCGCGCCCAGATGTGCCATGTTGACGGTTTCCGTCAGCATCATCTTTTCACGCAGCTTTTCAAAGCTGGACAGGAACATCCAGCTATGCTGGGTGATCATTGCCTGATAGCCGTTGTCGGCGGTCATGGCACGACAACGCTCAATAAACACAGCAAACAAGTCAGCTTTGCTGTCCGGGTAGTTCTTCTTGACAAAGTTGTTGACATTTGCACTCAGGTTGCTGGTTCCGGCATAGGGGGGATTTGTACAGGTAACCCAATATTTCCGTGCCATGGTCTCGCCGATATCAATGAGCCGATTCAGCTGTTCGGCGGTATCGTCCACGCCCACACTGTCCATACTGATCTGACCGTCGGTGTCTTCCGCTGCCACAAACCGGCGCAGCAAATCCCAGTTGTAGCTCTCCACATTCAGAATGGAGCCGTACTCCTTGGCATCCGTCAGGGTGTCCAACAAACCTTCCACCTGCATCTGTGCAAGATTTCTTTCAATTTCTTCCATTCCTGCACCGAAATACTTCAGCTGCGCACGGTTGATGCTGTTGCTCTCCTGAATGGCATAGACATGGCAGGTGTTTTCACCGTTCAAGATACGGCGGTTGTACTGCCGTGCTTTCATCATCACGGCAAAGTACGCCAGCTGATAGGCACGGTCATCAATGTCCAGACCGTAGATGTTGTGTTCCAGAATGCTCTTTGCCGCATCACGCTGGCTGTAACCGGCACTCTCGTAAATCTGCATCAGCACATCAAAGGCGTATACGAGGATATGGCCGGAACCCATGCAGGGGTCGATGAGCTTGATATCCTCCGGGTTCAGGGCGGCGTACTCTTTGCGAATTTCAGCCAATTTCACCTGCACCTCCGGCTCCTGCTGTGCCTCTTCCAGATAGTATTTCCAGTTTTCTTTCAGGCCACAATCCGGGTGTCCTTCCAGCCACAGACGGCCAAGGCTGTTCTCCACCATGTAGCGGACGATCCAGTCCGGGGTGAACAGCTGGGTTACAGCAGGGATTTCCTCTTTGGTAATCTTTTCGTTCTTGGCAAATGCAGCGGCTTTCGGTTCGGTATTGTAATACTGGTACAGCCAACCTATGATCTCCACCTGACCACCGCGCTCGATGTTGAAGTCATCCTCCGGGATATCGTGAATCAGATGATAGACCACGCCATCCTGGTTGGTGACAGACAGGCTGAGCAGCAGCTCGGTGTAATTCTTCGTCTTTTCAAACAGAGCTGGCAGAATTTCGTTCAGGGCATTGCACTGTTTCAGGAACAGGATGCGGAACACCTCGTCCAGTTTGTTGTCCTGCTTCAGCTGGAAAATCTGAGCTTCTTCCTCCGCAGTGAAGGACAGCTCTACGTCAAACGGTGTTGTGACCAGATCCGGCTCCAACTTTCCGCTTTCGGAAGAGAGAACCCGGATATGGGAAGGCAGATAGTCGTTGACCTCCATGAAACGGATCGCAATCAGGCGATTAAACCAGGTATAGGCAACCTCCTCGATCACATACTGATATGCGGTTTTGTAGTCGGTATCCTTTTCCTTCTGCTGGATGACCTCTATCAGCTTGTAACGCTGCCGCACGGCCTCGCCGGAAATCGAATACGGTTCTGCGGTGCCGATATCGAAGAACTGAGTGCCGCCGAAGCTCTGCGGCAACGGCTTTGCAATGCCGTCCTCCGTAATACCGATCAGGCGGGCATCATAGCTGACATCTGCAATCAGCTTATTCCGCGCCCAGATCGCAAAATTCTTTATGGCTGTCTTGTTCATGGAGCCAATCCCCCTGTCATTTACAGTTCAATGTTGACGATCGTATTCTCATCCATCTCTTTCAGAAGATTTTCACGCAATACAGCAAGATATTTATCCACATCTGCCTTGCTTTCCAGCCGCCACGATGCAGTCTTGGCAACGGTCTTGATAGAGACATTCTTCGTGGTGCGTACTCTATATTCCGGCTGCGGTTCTGCAATTTTTGCTACCGTTTTCACGGTCTCGCCGCGCTTTTTCGCCTCTTCTTCCCGACGCTTACGATCTGCTTCGTCCTTTGCCGCTGCTTCTTCCGCAAGGCGATTGTCCTCTGCAGTCATCTCATTGAGAAGGCGCAGTTTCAGTGCCTCTGCCTTATCTGCATAGCTGCGAAGTGTAGAGACATTATTGCAGCGCTCCGCACCGTCCATAATCTCCTTAAAGAGTTCCAGATAACGGTTGAACTTCGCAGCCTTATAGGACTTGGTGTTCAGCACTTCAAAGACACGGTTCCGATCCTGATTGATGGAATCCTTGACCGGCTCTGCCTGCTCTTCCAGAATGCGCATATAGCAGTTCATAAACTTCTCGCGCAGCTCCGGCAGCTTCGGGATTTCCTTGTAGGGCTTCGGCATCCGGACAATGGTGCGCATCTTGGCCACCACTTCTTCCAGTTCTGCATCCACGATGTAGGTCTTGCTGTCCTCGTAGATATTCAGCATATCCAGCGCACGGGTGAAGATAGTCAGCTGTTCACTGTCAAAGAAATTACGGATAGGCTCATAGTCCTCGCCAAAATCCATCAGATCGTTCTGCTCGTCAAATACGGTCTTAAAGAATTCCAGCGGAGCCTGAATCTGCACCAGTGCGGAAAGCCGCTTCTTTCCTTTTTCCAGAATTTCTTTTCCAGGATAGGCGTAATTCTCATATTTCGGTTTCAGCCGCTCAATCTCGGTGATTCGATTCTCGCAGTAATGCTGGAAGTCCTTCATGATGGTATCTTCGTCATCGGCAGGCGGTGCCACCTTGAACAGTTCTTTCATCACGGTGCGGACAGCCTTTTTCTGGTTTTCCGGCACACGGACGCGCACTTCCGTCAGCAGTTTATCCACAAACTGCTTCTTCGTGATATAGCCGATAATTTCTTCTTCGGAACGGTTGTTCAGATTGACGCTCTCACCGTTGACCGTAAAGGACAGATCTCCACGCTTAAAGAGCCGTGCTACCAGCCAATGAATGTCATCTTCCACAAAGCCATAGGGTGCTTTCATAAAGCGATCCTTGATGGTTTTCATAGAAGTCTTCATGTGCATCCGGGAATTGCCTGCTACAAATTGCAGCACATCATCCAGTGCGTGGACATTCGATTCCCCGGTATCTCCCAGTGCCAGCGACAGCTGGTTGCTGGTCTTGAACATCTTCCGGATGTCTGCTTCGCCCATCGCTGCGTCAATGTAGGACAGCTTGTGGTAAACTGTCTGCACCAGGCGGCCGATAGCCTCGTTGATACGGCTGGTCACTTCCTTGCCGGAGGTGTGCAGCACATCGCCATTGACATAGATGGTAGCCTCTTTCAGAGCTTCGGTCAGATAGAGCTTGGCGTTGCTGTTGCGTTCCCGCATCTCCACACGCTTTGCTTCTTTGATGGTTTCATACTTGGCAAGCTGCACCGAGGTGTTCTTGCGCAGAAACCGCTCAATTTTCAAGTATGCCCGCATTTCCGTCAGAAACGCATCATCGTTTGGCAGAACCGCAAGGACTTCCTTGCCCTGGCCGGAGAGCAAGCGCAGCGTACCGTCATCGGTGCCGCCCTCATACCACGGAGTCAGCACACGAAGACCAATATCGTAATTCTGGTTTGCCTTATAGGGACGGTCATCTACCGTCTGATTGAAGGAAAACGTATATCGTCCTCCAAAGCTTGGATACTGATACTTCTTGCTGGAGAAAATGTCCTCGAAGATCATCTCCGCGATCTTCGTGATGACTTCCGGCATCTCCACATTTTCTTTTTCGATCTCGTTGTTGATTTCCTGCTCTTCATCGGTCAGAAATACATAGATGGAGCCGTTTTTCTGGATCAGCATCTGACGCATCAGTACCTTCAGCGCATCCTCCACCTGTGCTTTCAGGGAAATGCGATCATCGTCAATGCTGGTGATCATCAGACTGACGATGTTATCCACGTTGGCTTCGATCTCCAGAACATATTTAATCAGGAAAAGAGTCTTCAACACATTGATCGCAAAGACGTCTTTTTCTTTCTTTTCCGGATTGATATAGCTATTGTCATAAGCTCGGATGATCACACTGCTGTGACTGTGATCAAGAAAGTTCTCCAGAGCGTCATAGAACCGGTAGAACGGCACGATGGCCCCCATCTCATCGTCCATCAGCTGCATGGCGGACTCTTTGAACAGAGCCAGCATGGAACGTTCGCCCTCGGACAGGTGCTTGCCGGATGCACCGTGGGTACGGATGCTGGTCAGCACGCTGGCAAGCAAATTAAACTGGTACGGGACAAAAGGATAAACCTCTGCAAAATCTTCTGCGTTGGCGTACAGTTTTTTCTCCACACCGTCGTTGAAGACAATCAGATTTTTGATGATGGTTGCTTTCTGGTCATAGAGCAGACGCAGGCTCTGTGCTGCTGTCTCTGTCTTATCCAGAATACGCTTTTTGATAACAGCGTCTACATTGGCAGAGGACAGAGAAAGGCGTGTATCGAAACGTCCCTGAATCTTGGAGAAGTCGTTACCCTTCACCTTGGTAATGGAGTCGATATCCTGCTGGCTCGTTACGATTACCCAAGCCTTACCCATGCACTCCTTGCCCAGTTCTTCCGTCACTGTCTGAAGGTTCAGCATCAGCTTGGAATCATCGCCAATGTACTGACCGATCTCATCCACAAGGAAAACCACATGGTGGTTGTTACCTTTTTTATCAATATAGGACTTCACACGCTTGGCAAAATCCTCAATGCTGATCTGGTAGCTCTCGGTTGCTTTCTCGCACCAGTTACGGGCAGCCGATTCGCTCATGAAATCCATGTCAGAAAGAACATCTACAACAGAATCCTGAATAAAATCGAAGTCCTGACGAGAGCTTTCCCACGGATCTCCATACTCTTCTTCAAACTTTTCCTTAAACTCTTCAAAACGACCTTCCTCGGAAAGCCTACGCTCCAGATCGGCAAGGTGCGGCATGGAACCGCAGAAGCCCTGCATCTCATTGAAGACCTTCAGGAATACGTTCACAATGGCATCTTTATTTTCTTTGCCATTCGAATCGCTTTTGGAATCAATATTGAAAAGAATTACATCCGATGGGGTGTTTGCTGCCAGCTGCATATCTGCCAGCACCATCTGATTGGTAATCTTCTGATCTTCGATAAAGTAATCGATGGCATGTTTGTCTCCGACCTGTTTATTCTGAAGCAGATAGGACAGAATTTTCAGGAAATGAGATTTACCACTTCCAAAGAAGCCAGAAATCCAGACGCCCATTTTCGGTGTGGTTCCCTGAATACCTTTTTTATATGCTGCAAAGAAATCTGCAAAATGACGCTGAAGCTCACGGGTCACAACATACTCTTCCAACTCCTGCGCCACATTCGTTTCTTCCCCCTGACCGACAATGATAACGCCCTGTATCTCACGGTCAATTTTCTTTCGGAACATGTCCTTAATCTGCATAGCCTTTTCCCTCCCTCACTTTACCAACCGGAATGCCCGATAATAATTATCATCTTTGATTTCGTTGAACAGGATCAGCTCCTGTTCGTTGTAGGTTCCCGGAAAGAACATCACGACCGGACAACGTACAAACGCCTGATGCAGGTTGTTGAGCACCTTATGTGAGCGCAGAATCGGATAACACTTTCCGATCCCGGTCAGAAACACGATTGCATTCTCCGGCGTATTCTCTTTGATGTACTGCACGATCAGGCTGTCATCATCATTTACCTTCATGGAATTGGTTACCGCCTTGACGATACGCTCGATCCCGCGCTTTTTTTCAAAGTCATAGCACTTCTCCAGGAAGTTCTTCTTTTCCAGAAAGTCGATAATGATGTCATACAGGTCAAAAACCACCAGCTCAAACTCATCATCTCCCCGTGCGTTCTTTTTTTTGAGGTACTCTACGCGTTCTCGTACCTCCAGTTCCTTTTCCGGCGGATAATCAAACACCCAATAATTGACCTCATTTGCGCGACCTGTTCCTTTTCTGAAAGATGGCTTATGGATTGCAAGCTCCATCTCATCCAGCCTTTGGCTTAAATCCATTTCATCTTACCCCCGTCAGTGTTTGAACCATGATGCCCAAATCACGCTCATAAAGCCAACGCTCAAACTCGAGATCAAGAATGGGCTTCAGGATTTTTCTGGTGCTGCCTGCCTTGTTGCTCACTAAAAGTCCAGCCTCATAGAGCTGCGTTCTATAACTCCGGCCAAGCCGATGCAAGGTATCATCCTTCCAGGACGCAAGCCGTTCATTTTGTTCCTGCTTATTCTTGAAGAAAATTCGGACATCCGCATCCGTCAGCTCGTCCGAACCAAGAATCATTTTTTCCCGCACGACCTCATACACAAAATCAAAAAACAGCGTGTCATGCAAAAGTGCCGCCGTCAGCGCGAATAATTTCTGCGTGGAGAGATCACTGTTCAGAAAAATCGGATAAAAACTTTCATCCAATGTCTTAACACGGGCTGTAACCGTGGAATAGATCTGCTGCGCCCTTGATTTGGTAGGCGCGCCATAGATATTCTCCTCTTCATTCAGCTCCTTAATGTCCGTAAAGGTCTTGCCTTCACAGAGAAGCTGCACCGTCTTCCGGAATTCCATGAACCAGAACGAGTACTTCACCGTTCCGGCACTATACGGTTTTCTTTCCATCTTCGTTCTCTCCATAGCCAGATTTTGCTTTGATGTATTTACCGCTTTTGATTCTTGCATCGCCGGGCTTTTCTGCCTTATCCGGGATGAGCCATTGATGTCCTACCCGCTCTGCGCCCTCAATGCGGCCTTCCGTGCATAGTGTCTGTACTCTTCTTATGCAGATTCCCCATTTTGCAGAAGCCTGCTTAATCGTCATAAAATCCATACCGACCTCTTATTTCTATAGTCAATCGATTTTTATAATTAAATGTGAGCCCTCTTGTATTCTGCTCCAAGAAACGAACATAATCAATCATTCTCTTCTGTCGCAAGCAATTTCCATTCTTCTTAAGTCCGCCTACTCCGCTCATAGGACCTTACGATCATTGGATATCTTCTTGCCGTGCTGTACTCTTCGCATTTTTGATCAAGTTTAACTACTGGGCAAGCAATGCCAAAACATCCAGAGATGCCTTGGCGCCGCTTGTTGGGAATTCCCAAACCCTTTAAGATCGCACCTTGTGCGGCTACGCGTTTCTCCGAAACGCTGGAATTGCTGGACCAGCATAGTCCCAAAACCAGACTCTCATTCCAGAGGACAAATTAAAAAAGCCCGGAAGGAGAACACCGTCGCCTGCGGTATTCTCCCTCCGGACTTCATGCTTAATGTGCCTTTTCCTGTGACTGGCGTTCCTGTTCTTTTGTCTCTGCTTCGTAAAGCGAGGCGATGTTCCGTGCCGCAATTGCGAGCTCCTGGGCTTCGTCCCGGACCTTCCGATATTCAGCATAGGCGGCCTTCTTTCCGGTCAGGATCTCGGCATACTCGGCAGACAGTTCTTTCACTTTCGGAATCTTCCGGACACCCAGCTCATCAAAAGCCTGCTTGGCGGCCTTGTGAAGAGTAAGCTCTTCCCGATGTGCCTCAAAGAACTTCTTACTGTAACCCGCCTTACGGTAGGCTTCATAGGTGGAGCGGGTTTTGGAATAATTGGTGATGTGCTTCTTCAGCGTTGCGATCTCCGCCAATCTTTTCTCGGATGCCTGGATTGATGAGAGCAGCTCATCCCGTCTGGCACTTTTTTCGAAAACAAGTGTCTGCAGCTGATCCAGGGAATCAATCTTATGGTCACGGAGGAAGAGCAGCGTTTTTGACATTTGCTTCAGGTTATAGACCGTAGCCCAGCGGGCATAACCGGCACCCTTTTCCTGCATTTTCTTCTGGACGTCGATCAGGAGGCTCACCGGTTTCTCGCAGCGAGTCGCTGCCGGTGCTTTACTTTCATGCTTCTTTTCTCCCGAAAGAAAAGCACGAATGTCATCCTCCCGGTATCCCTCCAGAAGAGAAGAAAACCGCACAAACCGCTTCTGGCCTTTTCCCTTTATGGCAGGATGCTCTCCCTGTTTCACCTCATAACCGGCAGCTTCCATGGCTTTCAGAAATCCGGCAAAATCCTCCGGCCGGGAAGAGAGAAAAGCATCGATATCATCACAAATCGTCTGACGGACCGTTTCACGTTTTTTATGATCGGTACGGTTATCTCTCTCAGAATAAGGCCGTGGTGTGATGACGGACAGGCCATTTTCCAGGCAGATCATATCGCTTACCCGCTGCAGAGCGAAGCTGGATAGCCAGAAGTTCCGGAACTTTCTGCTACCGTCCATGCTGACGGAATTGTAGACGATATGATTATGAATGTGGGCCCGGTCCGTGTGCGTCGCCACGATAAAAGAGTACTTGCCTTTGGTAAACCGCATGGCAAGTTCATGGCCGAGACGGTTCGCTTCCTCCGGCGTGATCTCGCCGGGTTTGAAGGATTGCCGGATCTGGTAGGCAATCACGGTCTCCCTGTTCTGACGGCCGTGACTTTGCTCATACTGGCGTTTCTGCAGCATGAACTCCTCATCGACCGTAAAAGGATCACAGCCATAAGCTGTTACCAGTTCGCCCTTTTCGGTTTTCTCGGGGTTCTTGGCATAGTCCGTTCTGTCACCGAGACTCTGCGCCACCGTATGTCCTTTTGCCGCATGAAGCGGAATCAGTCTTGTAGCTGCCATGATAGTTCCTCCTAAAAGCGGCGCAGAGAAAACTCCCTGCGCCGCCATCTTTCTTTACTGGATCGTCGCCAGTCTCGCAAGGATCTCCTTGGCGGTTTCCCAGATCTCATCCTGCTTTGCCTGCATGTCGGCAATATCCGCACCGTAGATGCTGCCGGTGGAATTTGCCTTCTTTGCCACCTGGTTCAGGTTGTTGGTCGCATTCCTGAGAAGCGCGATCATCTGGTTGATGTCGGACGTGTCCAGCTTGACGATATAGCCGTCCAGGGACATTTTCCGGATATAGGCGCTGCGGTTTTTCACGCCGGCTTCCTGCATCTTCTCATGAAGCCGTTCCCATTCCTCCTTGGTCCACAGGACATGAATTTCCTGATTCCTGATTTTCATACTCTCACCGGTACCTCCTCATCCCATAACAGCCTTGGTCTGTGTTTTCTGGTTTCTGTTTCTGCTCTCTCGGCGGCTTTGGCAGCTTCTGCCTGTCTGGCCTTCAGGACTTCCAGCACGGATCGTCTTTCCTCAGCAGCTTCGGATTCTCTGGCCTGCTGCCGGAGTGCTTCCGCCGGATCCAGCTGGGGCTGGTTGTTGATCATGCCATCAAAGTGATTGTCGTTCTGTTCCACGGTATCCTCCACGGCACGGAGGGCTGCCCTCCTTGGATCAGCTTCCGGGAAACGCTCCGGATGGAGAATGATCTCCACACGGTCACTGACCTGCGGGTCATCAAAGACAACACTGTTCAGCCATTCCTCACATTCGTGCCATCCTCCCATGGTAAGCAGGTTGCCATAGGCGCCATAGAAGCGGAGATTGTCCTCCGTGCTTTCCAGGGTATCCAGGACATAGCCGGCAGCTTCCATGGCGGCGACCAGCTGGTCCTTCTCAGCCGGGTGATCATGCAAAGGCTCAGTATGAGCCTCATCCCATTTACTCATGGTCCGCCTCCTCGTCAATGTCCTCGTCATCATAGACAGTGAAATCGACACCGGCGAAGTCGGTATCGGTGGTATTCTCCAGTTTCTTCACCATGCTCATGCACTGGGCGATCAGCTCATCGTCCTGCATCATGCCCATCTCATTCATGAGGGACAGGATTGCGGTCCGGCGGGTGGATGTGTCAAATGTGCGGAGCATGGTGATCTCTTCAACAGTAAACATCAGCGGGTTTCCTCCTTTTGTTTTTTCAGTTTCCGGTCGGTCTTTGCGTTCCGGGATTTTGGTTTTGCGGTTTCCAGGTCCTTCAAAACCGATTTCTTTGCAACTTCATAATCAGGCGCTGCTTCTTTCGGGATATCCGGCCTTCCAATGTCCGGTTCCGGCTTCCGAATATCCGCTTTTTCAGAGGCAATGTCTGGTTTTGCCACCGGGGCGACTTCCTTCTCCGTGAATCTCGCCGGAGCAGGACGGAGCTCGTAATCCGATGCCTGCTGTTCCGTCAGGGGCTTCTGATACTCCACATAGCCCCAGGCCTGAATCATGCCATTCTCCACAGGGCCCCGGCTGTCAGCGTCGTAGTTGTGGATCTCCACGACCGGATTGTCAGGGGGTTTCGGAAAAGTTCCGAGGTCCACGGGACGCTGGGTGGAGTAATAGCGGTAAGTGCCGTTTTCCTGCAGACCGGGAACCGGCGGATCCGGAACCTTAGGGGGCATGAATAAAGCTACCTCTTCAGAAAATGCCTTGACCTCTGCCATGAGAGCTGCCGCGCCGGCGGAATACTCGCCATTGTCGTCAATGATCTCCTGAAGAAAGTCCGTGATTCCCTGCGTCTGCTTGTCGCCTTCCAGAAGCATTTCTTTCGTTGCCTGTATGGCAGCTCTCGAATCTTCGACCGCATCCGTGTACCCATAGTAGTCATAGGCATAGGAGAGTTCATCCAGACGGACGGCAATATCCTCGGCGGTCATTTCCATCACTTCCACCTTTTCTTTCCGGAGCACCTGGAGCTGTTCATCGATCCCGGTGATCATCTCATCAGCAGCCTTCCGGATCCGATCCAAGGAAGCTTTCAGCTCCGGCGTATCCTTGCCGGCGGACCAGCCGGCGATATAGGCGAAACTGTAGTCGCTGGTCTCTATCCCAAAGTGCTGGGCGACGGTATAGGCAACGGACTCTGCCTCCACCTCCTTGGCATTCCGGGTAAGACGCGGTTCCTCCGGCGGCATTTCCTTCGGATCCATGGAGTGAAGCTTCTGATGCGTCATCTCATGGATCAAAGTCTTGATAGTCTGGGCCTGGCTCATGCCCTTCTGCAGGGCAATCCGATGCTCCACTGTGTGGTAGTAGCCCTTCGCCCCCGAGTCTATCTGCTCGAAACCGATAGGGACTGGGCAGGAACGCTTCAGGGCCTCGAAGAATATCTCATACTGACGGACATCGCCGGTGAGTTCATTCACCCCGATGGATGGGAGCGGGCGGCCGTCGGTCTGGGAAACATCAAAGACGCTCACCACCTTGAAGGCCGGCACCATGATTTCCTTCAGCTCGGTCTGTTTCGTTCCATCGGGATTGATCCTGGCCTGCCCGGTGGAAGGGTCGACGATATTGACCTCCATCTTTTTCTTATAGGGAGTCGGTGCCAGGATCCGGATGCCCTGTTCGCCTTTCTGTACCTGCCGGCCGAACTGGTTCTTCCAGGCCGTGTAGCCGGCTACCAGAGTTGCGTCCGGCTTCTGCATGGCGATGAGGATGGTATTGCCGAGAGAGTAGTTGTGGAACTTGGAAAGGCATTTCAGATATTCCTTGAACTTACTGCTCTCCATCAGTTCCTTGATGCCGGCTTCCAGCTTGTCGGTGATCTCCTTAACTTTCTCAAACTGGGACGGGTACTTACCTTGTGTCTTTTCCGCCATGGGCTTTCTCCTTTCCGGCCTTTGCGGGAGGCTCCGGCCTGTTTTTCAGTTCATTCAGCTGTCCCAGGACCGATGCGGCAGCTTCCCTGGCAGATGCCTTCACTTCCTCAAAGGAAACCGTCCTGCGGTTCCGGCGGGTCATGTTCAGGGTATCCAGGATATATTCCCTGGCCTGGTTCATGGTCCAGCCTGGGCGATCCACCTGCCCCTGAATCTTGGACTGGAACTGCTGCGTCAAAAGCTCATAACGGAACACGTTGTCGGTACGCTCTACCATCAGATATTCCCGATGGGCAAGCTGCCAGGCTGCCTTATCAAGCAACGTTTCCGGTTCCGAGCGGACGGACCCGCCCTGGCGTTCCACCATTTCAGCAAATTCGCAGATGTGAAAGACCGTGTCGCCTACCAGGGTGTGGTAATCATCGAGGTACTCGCATTTCGCAGAGAAGGCCCGGTCTGGGAACCGGACCTCCACAATGCCGCCATCGGGGATGCGAAACAGCGTGTCGTAATTGCTGTTGATGAACCGGATGCTGTGATCCTTCTCATCCATCATTTCCCGCCTCCCTTCCGGTTTTCAAATTCCATGGAGAACTGCGGCCTGCCGTCTGCTTCGGTGGAGAGGAGAAGGTCCGCATTGTAGGTCTTGCCGGTCTTCTGGCTCTTGCAGTCCTTTAAGCGGACACGGCCGTCCCGCAGCAGCTTCTCCACGATCTGGGGCGTCAGACGCTTCCCGATCTTCGTGAAATACACGTTGTCCTTCCACAGCACAAACCGGCATTCCCGGTTGCTGCAGAACCATCCTTTCTGCCTTTCCAGCACCTCCGCACCACAGTGCGGGCAGGTGCCGATCACTTTATTTCTGCTCATCAGTGCGTCTGCTCCTTTCACTTTTTCGTAAGTCGTTACCAGGTTGGCGATCATTCCCTCGATGCCGGACATAAAGTCGCTGGCATCCATCTCGCTGCGTTCCACCTTCAGGAGTTTCTGTTCCCATTCAGCGGTCATGGAAGCGGACTGGATCTGCTCCGGCATGACGGTGATCAGGGAATTGCCCTTGTCGGTGGCAATAAGCTGCCTGGTCTTTTTGTCACCTTTCCTCTCAATGAAGCCCCGCTGGACCAGCTTTTCGATGGTGGCGGCACGGGTAGCTGGCGTTCCAAGACCTTTGCGTTCTGCTTCATCCGGCGTTTCATCGGCACCGGCTGTCTCCATGGCGGAAAGGAGGGTATCTTCTGTGAAATGCTTCGGCGGGCTTGTCTTGCCTTCCTTCACCTCGGCGGCATCGACCTGCACCAGAGTCCCTTCTGCAGGGACCGTGCCGGAAGCGTCCTCATCCTTCTTCTTTTCGGGATAGAAATGCTGCCAGATGGCCTTCCAGCCGGGGACCAGGACAGTCTTTTCTTTCCGGGTAAATTCCTCGGCTCCGGAACTGAGCTTCACGGTCATTTCCGCATAACGGTGATCCTCGGCCGAAGCACAGAGAAGTCTTGCGGAGATCAGCTGGAGAACTGCTTTTTTTCCGGAAGAGAGTCCCGCGATATCGCTGCTAGCCATGGTCTTTGTGGGAATGATAGCGTGGTGGTCGCTGACCTTGCTGCTGTCAAAGACAGAGGCGGAACGTACCGGATTTGTGCGCAGAGCCTCGCCGGTGTAACCGAACTTGTCTGCCACGGAAGCAATCAGCGCCGGCAGCATTTCCCGCATGTCTTCCGTCAGGTACCGGCTGTCGGTCCTGGGATAGGTGACCAGTTTCTTCTCATAAAGGCTCTGGGTGTAGTCCAGGGTCTGCTGCGCCGTGAAGCCAAGAATACGGTTTGCATCACGCTGCAGGCTGGTCAGGTCATAGAGAAGGGGCGATTTCTCCAGCTTTTCTTTGGTCTCGACCATCCGGATCATAGCCTGTCCCTCCTCCCTGCAAAGAGCAGCGAGATCATCTGCTGCTTCCTTTTTCTGAAAGCGGGGACTCGATGCGGTGATCCCGCCGGCCGTGATCTGCACGTTCCAGAAGGGTTCCGGCTTGAATGCCGCGATCTGGGCATCCCGCATTACCACCATGGCAAGGGTCGGCGTCATGACACGCCCCACCGCCAGCGTCTGGCCGTACAGACATGAAAAAAGCCGGGTGGCGTTCATTCCGACGATCCAGTCGGCACGCTCCCGGCAAAGGGCTGCCTCATACAAGGCATCATATGCAGTTCCCGGTTTCAGCTTCTCGAAGCCTTCCCGGATGGCCGCGTCCTCCATGCTGGAGATCCACAGCCGTTCAAAGGGTTTCTTACATCGGCACTGGTTGTAGACCAGGCGAAAGATCAGCTCGCCTTCTCGTCCGGCATCAGTCGCACAGACAAGGCTTTCAACATCCGGCCGTTCCATCAGGCCTTTCAGGATCTGGTACTGTTTGCTGGTCTCGGCGGAAACCTCGTACAGAAACCGTTCCGGCAGGATCGGCAGGTCCTCCAGCCGCCATTTGGCAAAGCGTTCATCGTAACGCTCCGGAGCTGAGAGCTCCACCAGGTGTCCGACACACCAGCTGACCAGGTAACCGTTGCCTTCCAGGTACCCGTCCTGGCGTTTCGTGGCTCCGATGACGCGGGCCAGGGACTGGGCAACCGAAGGTTTCTCGGCAATGACAAGTTTGCTCAATTCGTATTCCTCCTTCTCAGATTTACATTTGTAAGGCAAAATAATAGCGCTCCTGAGTTTTATCTCAAAAGCGCTATGTAACGATTATTATTTGGTGGCATTTTCAAAGTTATCTATATGCGGGTTGTAGGTATGTAATCCCAAGATTATACCGATCTCCGATAATATGACTGACATTCGGATTCAGGAACCGCTGTCTCAACATTTCCTTTATTGTAGTCCCATGGCGATGCCCATGTATTATCTCAATAACGCATGTGCCCCTTCCCTTTGATATATGAATGTGAGCGGATCGCATTTGCTACGACATTAGCCTCATTGAGCGATGCCAAAACATCATCAATCTGCCCGCCTTTATTGCCAGTAACTATCTCTGAAATAAAACGACGTCGTTGAAGTATCATTGGATACTCAATTATAGTGTCTTCATTTGACGCCATATCTGGACAAATATCTGGCAGAATTGAGTTATATTTATAACTACCTGATATCATAGATTGCCTTACCAGTTTCAAAGGATTCCTTCTCCGAAACAGTGAAGTGGCGTGTTTGTTCGTCAAGGCCCTTCACATACTGCTCATCCGTGGCAAGACTGGAATTTTTGATTGTGTTGGTGTAACCTCTGCCGATATAACCTTCATTGTCCGTCTTGCTCTTGCGTTTTGACATGCGTTCCGACATAAGGTCTACTGCATCTTCCGGATCAACTTCCTTTTCTGCTGTTCCGGACGTGGTATACACCTTGCCGTTGTTCATATCGGGGATGTCGTTTGTCTTACTGTCATTGCGAATGGTATGGCAAAACCAGAACAGTTGCATTTACACAAGTGTGGTAGAAAAGATCCATATGTTCTCACGAAGAAGGAACGCGTTTCGCCTTGCTCTTGCGGCTGACTAAAGCGTTACAGCATGGTATACATTCTCTTCTATTCTGAGCAGCACCAAAAATACATCTTCGTTCCGGGAGCTTTATGAAAAATACGGCGACAAATGCGAAATTCTAACGGCAATCCCGAAAAAGGATAAGGGAATTGTTACCGCTGGCGAGGATAAGATCTCCTGGGCACACAGGCTCCTTGGCCCGGATGTTGTAGTAAACATCGTATACAAAGAACAGAAAAAGGAATTCTGCACAGGACCCGATTGTATTCTTGTCGACGACCTTGCAAGAAACATCCGAGAATGGACAAAATGTGGTGGTACGGGGATTTTGTTCCAGAATGCAGAAAAAGCAAGAGAAAAGCTGCAAGAATGGGAAGTACTATAACTTTCCTTCGAAATATAAGAGAACCAAACCAGGCTCCGCATGGAAAACCTGGTCCGGTTCTCTTTTTTGTGTGTTATTTCAGGAAGAGAAGATCTTTTCCTCCCATTGGCTTCTGGCTCTTATTTCCTGTTATCCAAGAATTTCGCTCACATCCGCCATCGCATCGCCCACGGTAAATGCCACGGCTTCTCCGTCATGAATCAGATGATAGGTTTCTCCGTATGCTCTCTTTTCAAGAAGATCCGAGAGAAGGAAGGTCGAGGTCCTTCCCTTCGTAGCAAAAATGATTCTGCTTACGCCCTGATTCATAAGAGTTTCAATTTCTTTCATTTCTCCCGTCAGCATGGCGAAATCGGAATCGGTTGCAATTGCCAGTACGCCGTCCTTCTGCGCGGTATGGAAAACGATTTCCTTTCCGTCCTTGTCTACGACACGGCAAAGGGGCTTTTGTACGGGAGCTTTATACTCGGTGCTTTCCTCGTTTTTCTCTGCAGGCTCTGATGCGGGTGCCTGCACTGTGTTTTCTGCAGGTGCTGCGGTTTCACCGGGAGATGTCGGCTCCGGTACTACCAGTGTTCCGATCGGAAGTTCTATTGTGTCTTCGCCAATCTTGATCTTGCAGGTCACCGGATAGCTTCCGGGAACAGTAGGTACGGTTTCGCTGCCATTGTAGAGAATCTTTTCTACGCTGCCCGCACCGGTTGCTGCTGCCTTAAAAATTCCATTTTCCATCCTGATATCCAGTTCCGTCAGGTTTGTCGGGTTTCCTTCGCTGTCCAGGTGCATATTGACGTACTGCTTCAGTGTTTCTGTATCCCTGCCGCTCAGGCTGTTGATCGTTACGTCCGGTCCAATGATATAATGTCCATCACTGCTATCATGGTTGGAATTTTCTCCATCACCAATATAGCCGATACCAGTCGGAAGGATATTTCCAGCATCATCTACCATGCCGGTGTTCACAATGGCGTTACCGACAATGATAATCTTTCCTGTCATATCCCCGGAATCCTCTGAACCGATGGCTGCGCCGCGCTCTCCTGCGTAGGCAGTGACCTTCGCATGGTTTCGAATGATGATGATACCGTTCATCTCCTTCTCATCTGAGGCACCAATTCCGCAGCCTTTATCCGAGCCCGCAGCAACCACTACAGCATTTCCGCCTATGGTAACTGTCCCGGTAAATTCCCCTTTGTCTCCAGTACCGATACCGGAGCCGTCATAACCATTGTGATCTCCGCCTGCTTTGGCAGTAACCTTTGCGTTTCCATCAATGGTGATACTGCCTTTGAAATGGCCGTCATCTCCGGTGCCGATGCCCGCGCTGTTTTCAGCACCGGTTGCCGAAACCTGTGCATTCCCGCCAATCATAATGTTACCGCTTAGGTGACCACCATCGCCGAAGCTGGAGCCGGAGCCAATGCCCGCACCCCTGTCATTGCTGGATACTTCAACCTGCGCATTTCCGTCAATGACAATGTTTCCGGACATGTCCCCATCATAGCCGGAGCCAATGCCTGCGCCGTCTCCGGAGCACCCCAATGTTGTATTGTCATCTGTTTTTACGGTTGCATCTCCTGTAATATGGATGCTGCCGGACATGTCCTCATTCTTATGGCTGCCGATCTTGGCACTATAGTTATAGTCAATACCAAGATCATCCTGAATCTCGGCCTTCAGAGAGCCGCTTCCGTTTATGGTGACATTGCCATCCGAAATATGCAGTGCAGAGCCGGTTTCAGAGAAGATCTTGTTGTCTCCCTCCAGTGTAATGTTGGCACTGGAACTTCCCTTCACATCAATCGCATCATTGCTGCTTTTGATATTGATATCCTTAATGGTCACGTTTGCCGTTGCATTCTCGGACGTATTAATTGTGATTGTGTTGCTCGTCTCTGCAGAACTATCGCGCTGTGTAATCACAGGCGCGTCATCTGATACGGCAGGGTCGCTGCCCTGCGTTACCGTCTGCCCGGAATTGTCTGCGTTTACCGTAACGCTGCCATCTTCCAGATACCAGTCAGCGGCATACGTTGTCATCGGAAGACTCATGCTCATGACCAGTGCGATCATACCTGCTGTCAGCTGTTTCATTTTCATTTGGAT
>OIXL01000188.1_pt1 | contig 35986 bp, 27 predicted proteins | sample 1587761 | NCBI WGS metagenome assembly OIXL01 (sample SAMN03283246) | human gut metagenome | biome: human-associated habitat; material: feces | host: Homo sapiens | place: Peru | collected 2012 | reverse complement strand
GAAGAATGCATGCATTTTGAGTATACAAAAGATGTTATGGATATGATGACGGAATTCAGAAAGTCATGGAAGTTTACTTATCCGGAAGAGGAATAGTAAAAGAAGCCCCCGACACAAGATATAAAATGTGGTATGCTCCCCGTCAAGAGGACAATAAAAAATAATAAATTTTTGTATCGTCAGCCATGCTATGGCTGGCGATATTTTATGCTGCTTTTGTATATTGCTCATGATATTTCATTGGTGTCATTACATGCAGTTTCCTTTGAAGTCGTTGGTTGTTGTAGTAATCTATGTAATTAGCTATCGCAGTAATCAAAGAGCTTCTGTCATTAAAACGCTGTTTATAATACATTTCTCGTTTTAGAATTCCCCAAAACCCTTCCATTGGTCCATTGTCAATACAGTGGGCAACTCTAGACATACTCTGCTTCATATGATGTTTTTTTAATCTAGTATAAAACTGTGCGCTTGTATATTGAAAGCCTCGATCAGAATGAACTAATGGGTGTGCATCTGGCTCCTGACGAACAGCCTCATCAAACGTGTCCATAACTAATGGATTATCATTATGATCGCTGATTTTAAAGGAAACAATCCTTCTATCATATAAATCTAAAATAGCACTCAGATAAACTTTATGAACTTCTATTCCGTTGTAGTATTTAAATTCAGAAACATCTGTAAGCCACTTTTCATTCGGTTTTTCGGCGTGAAATTCACGGTGTAAATAGTTTTTTGCTATGTGATCAGGATTTCTGTCTCCTCTGGTACAACTCTTAGGTTTCCATTTAATATTTGATTTTATATCGTATTTCCTACAAATACGAAGTACTCGTTTATCATTCACATGAATTCCTTTATGTCCATCTAATTCATCACGAATCCTTCGGTATCCCATATCTGGATGCTGGTTATGAATCCTTTGGATTTCAGTGGATAGTCTTTCGTTTCGAAGTTCATTATTACTTTTCGGATATTTTACCCAGCGGTAATACGCAGAACGTGTAACATTAAGATATTTACAAAGTCTATCTATGGGATAATGCTTAGTAGACGATAGTTTTTGGATGGCTTCATATTCGGCTAACCGATGGATTAAAGATAGCGACCCCTCCTTTCCAGTTCTCTGACTTTTTTTAACAGATCATTCTCCATTTGTAAGTCTAGATTTCTTCTTTCCAGTTCAGCTATCTTGTCACGTAGCTCTTCTTCAGGTGTTCTGCTTGGAAGAGAAGCTATACGACGTCCACGTCTGTCTTCCAGACCCGCTTGACCCATCTTTTCGTATCGTATTACCCAATTGCGTACTTGTTGATAGGAACAATCATATTTGAGTGCCATTGCACCATAATTCTTATCATTTGCAAGACAATCTGTTACTATTTTTAATCTCTCATCAAGTGTAGTGTTCTTTGCTTTTTTCATGTAAGCACCTCCAGTGGATGTTTTTAATATTCCACCAGAATTATACACCTTAATCCAATCGGAAAGCTGTCTGTGTGAACGAATTCCGTATTTTGTGCAAATATCCTGAAGAGATCCTTCTCCGTTAAGATAATCATTTATAGCAGATATTTTTAAATCTTTTGAATAAGATTTGTTTTTCGGTTGATTGAGTAATCCAGTTGGTCCATCATACTGATAAATAGAAATCCAATTTCGAATACTATGATGATCAACTCCCAATTCTTTTCCTGCTTGCTGTATGCCAATTTCTCCTGCAAGGTAGCGTTCGACTATTTTTACTTTTTCTACTGGTTCTATCTTACTCTTTCTGAACATGAAAATACCCCCATATAGGACTTTTATATTTCATTGTCCTATATGAGGGTAGCATATCAGAATGGACCGTGGCTCTTTCTCTACCTTCAGCGCTGTTCTTCTTTTTGTTGTTTCTTCTCTTCCACTCGTTTGTGACGTTCAATACCCAAGATATGCTCAACCGTCTGCTTGGCAATCAGATATTCCTGCATCTCTTTCTTGACCTGCCGATATTCTGCGTAGGCTTGCTTTTTCTCAACCAGGAGTCGGTTAAACTCCTCATGCAGAGCTTGACGAGAAGGAACTTTTTTGCCATCCAGCTGATCAAAGGCTTGCTTTGCCACCTTATGGAGCATCAGCTCGTCACGATGTTCTTCAAAGAACTTTTTGCTGTACCCGGACTTGCGGTATGTTTCGTAGGTCTTTCTGGTCTTGGAGTAATTATTGATGTGCGTCTGCAATGCTCCAATCTCAACCATCCGTTTCTCAGCCGCCTTAATGGAATCGGAAAGCTCAGAGAAGCGAGAAGTCAGCTTATCCGTAAGGGCAACCAAATCCTCATAACTGTCCACGCCTTTTTCTTTCAGTAGGATTACCGTTCGGGCAGCTTCTTTTCGGTTGAACTTCTTCGCCCACTTTTCATAACCGACCGTCTTGCCCTCGGCCATCTTTGCCTGAATATCAATCAGCATCTGGAACTGCTTCGGGGCAGGAGCCTTGGCAGAGCCGCCTTTTGATTTGTGCAGGTTCTTGCCGGAGATAACCGCTTGAATTTCCTCTTTGCTATATCCTTCGCCCAGGGAACGCAGCCGAATGAAACGCTTCTGATTCTCGCCCTTGAACGCAGGCTGCTTTCCATCCTTGAACTCAAATCCCATGTCAGCCAGAGCCTGAACAAAGCCATCAAAGCTCTTTGGTTTCTGCTTCAGCACCGCATCAATCGCATCACATAATTCGTCACGCTGGGTACGCTTCTTGGGATAAACAGTTCTTTTCTGGCGCTCCCGATACGGCTTCGGTGTAATAATGGACAGCCCGTGTTCCAGGCAAACCATATCACTGAGTCTTTGCACCGCCAGACCGGAAAGAAAGAAGTTTTTGAATTTCCGTGTGGCATCCAGCGAGGTCGAATTATAAATGATATGATTGTGAATGTGGGATTTGTCGATGTGGGTCGCAACGATGAAAGCGTGTTTTCCCTTTGTCCATCGCATCGCTGTTTCATAGCCGACTTGGTTCGCTTCTTCCGGGGTGATTTCTCCCGGCTTAAAGGACTGGCGTATCTGGTATGCGATGATATTGTTCTTCTGCTGTCTGCCGGTAATATGCTGATACTGCCGTTTGGAAAGCAGAAATTCCTCATCTGCTGTCTTTGGATCACACTCATAGGAACTGATAAATTCGCCATCATTGGTTTTTGCGGCATTTTGTGAGTAGTCGGTTCTGTCTGCCAAACATTGAGCGACCGTCTTTCCCTTATTCACATGGAGTGCAATCAATCTTGTCGCTGCCATTCCCATCACTTCCTTCCCAAAAAGAAAAAGCCACCGGTCGGTGACTTTTCTCTGATATTATCTTATGACCTGATAAATGCTCCCAGACTTTCTCCAATATTCTCGACTTTCATAACAGCCCAGACGAGCAAGAACACCGCTGCTATTGTCGCAATTCCAAGAACCACAAGAATAAGCAGGGACTGCCACAAAGCCTTTACAATGCAGTAAATCGCAGATCCGCCAATGACCAAGAGCAATAAACCAATTACATAGGACACAACATTTGTAAGCAGATTTCCAAGAATGCAAATCACTTTTACAACGAACAGCACCGGCAGTGCCAATATCTTCAATACCAGCTTCATAGGCTCAACCCCTTTCTTTTAATTATATTGTACAAGGGTATCTGCCATAACGCAATGATGTCAACCCTTATGTAAAAGCCGCAGCCGAAACTGCGACTTCCCAACAAGTTGTCGGATTACTGGATTGAGGACAGGCGAACAAGAACTTCTCTCATGTCCGTCCAGATCTCCTCCAGCCGTTTTTGCAAATCCTCAATGTCAGCACGATAGATGCTGCCTGTTTCGTTCGCTCGCTTTGCGTACTGGTTCAGGTTGTTGGAGCAGATTCGCAGGAGCGAAACCAGGGCTTTCACATCCTGCAAATCCAGTCTGATACAGTAACCATCCAGAGCCATTTTCCGCAGATAGGCTCCCATGCTGCGGATGCCAAGCTCGTCCATCTTCTCATGGATTCGCTCGACCTCCTCCTTGGATGCAAGGAAATGAACATCCTGATCTCGCTTTGCCATTACAACACCTCCTCACGGGTTTCAGAGTATTTTGCAGGCGGGATATGCTCCGCTTTGGATTTCAGATCAGCCAACACAGAAGGACGCTCTGACTCGCTTCTTTCGTCACGATTTTCCACAGAGTCCTCCATATTCAGGGCTGCATCCAGTTCTGCCAGTCGCTGACTTTTGGCTGTCAGCTCTGCTTCCTGCGGGAACGGTTTTCCAACCTCCGCCTTGGCTGCTTCCTGCTGATTGTAGAGATTATTCAACTGCTCATTGGCTCGTTCTAAGCGCTCAAGGATGCCTGCAAGGGCATTGTCCAGTCGGGTGATATTTCCTCGTGCGTCCGTTCCAAGGGCTACTCTGTGGCTCACAGCGCCCTTCAGGGTCACATCGAACTCGTTCCGGAAACTGTCAAACGAAAGCTCCATCTGAAAGCCACGGTAACTGCCAAGAGGAACCGGATCGGCACTTTTCGTGTCCTTACAAGCCGCAAGGAGGATTTCACCGGCATCTGCCTTTTCGGTGTAGGCTTTGCCCATGATTTCCATGCCGCAAAAGCCATCGGCAATCTGCGGGTGTGCTTCCACGGTTTTAATATCAGCTTCAAAGCCATGAATATAGCCTGTCTGCTTTTCAATCTCAGCCGGGAAGTATTTCAGAAGCTTATCTTCCATACGGTACTGCTGGCTCTGGTGGTCAGCTTTCAGCACCTTCAGCCTTGCCACATCAATGTCCAAGTCCATCTTTTCCTTGATAAGCGGATTGCCGGCACACAGCGCCTTGATCTCCGCATAGGACAGCGCCTGCTCATCCACATCGTCACAGGAGCGAACCGGTGATTTGGAGGTCATAATCTGAGAAATAAACTTCTGCTTGTTTTCCAAGGTCTGATACAGGTAGGCATCGAAGGTTCCCTCGGTCACATACTGATACACCTGAACCTCTTTGTTCCGGTTGCCCTGACGGATGATACGACCGTTTCTCTGGGTCATATCAGACGGACGCCAACCCACATCCAAGTGGTGAACTGCCACCAATTTGTCCTGGACGTTGGTTCCTGCACCCATCTTTTGCGTACTGCCAAGAAGCACTCGCACCTGCCCGGTACGAACCTTGGCAAAGAGGTCTTTTTTCTTTGCCTCGGTATCTGCATCATGGATAAAGGCAACTTCTTCCGCAGGCACACCGTTTGCAATCAGCTTGGTTTTGACATCATCATAGACATTGAAGGTTCCATCATTTTTCGGTGTGCTAAGGTCGCAGAACACCAACTGGGTCAATTTGTCAGCCTGACCGTCCTGCCAGATACGCAGGATATTTCCCACGCAGGCATTGAGCTTGCTGTCAGGGTCATCGGGTAACAGGGTGTTCATTAGCCGCTGATCCAGTCCCAATTTTCGTCCGTCGCTGGTAATCTTGAGCATATTATCGACGGACGGGTCTACAATACCGGCATGAACATCTGCTGCTCTCTCTGAAAGGGAAGCCACCATATCCTTCTGGTACTCAGAGGGCTGAACCACAACCGTTTCAAACTTTGCTTCGGGAACAGGGAGATGCAACTGGTCAGAGGTCTTGATGTCGGCAACCTCCTTGAACATATTCATCAGTTCAGGCAGGTTGAAGAACTTCGCAAATCGGGTTCTGGCACGATAGCCGGTTCCCTCCGGTGCAAGCTCAATCGCAGTTGTTGTTTCTCCGAAGGTCGATGCCCAGGAATCAAAATGGGTCAGGTTCTTTTGCTGGAGCGTACTGTACTGGAGATAGCGCATGACCGTATAAAGCTCGGTCATCGAGTTACTTACTGGAGTACCGGTTGCAAAGATCACACCACGCCCGCCGGTCAGCTCATCCATATAGCGGCACTTCATAAACATATCCGAAGATTTCTGGGCTTCGGAGGTGGACAGACCTGCCACATTTCGCATTTTTGTGTAGAGGAACAAATTCTTGAACGCATGGCTTTCGTCCACAAACAGCCGGTCTACACCCAACTGCTCAAAGGTAATGACATCATCTTTCTTGTCAGCGGCAAGGAGCTTGTCCAGTCTGGCTTCCAATGATTTTCGTGTTTTCTCCATCTGCTTGATCGTGAAGTTTTCGCCACGCTGCCATTTCAGCTCCGCAATCGCACCCTCGATCTCATCAATCTGCTCCCGCAGCTGCCGTTCCTGTCGTTCGGCAGAAAGCGGGATTTTTTCAAACTGGCTGTGACCGATGATGACTGCATCATAGTCACCCGTTGCGATACGAGCGCAGAACTTCTTACGGTTTGCTGTTTCAAAATCCTTCTTGGTGGCAACAAGGAGCTTGGCACTCGGATAGAGGTGCAGGAACTCGTTTGCCCACTGTAAGGTCAAGTGATTCGGCACAACGAACAGGGATTTCTGGCTCAATCCAAGCCGTTTACTCTCCATAGCCGATGCAGCCATCTCGAAGGTCTTGCCCGCACCAACTTCGTGTGCAAGCAGCGTATTTCCACCATATAGCACATGAGCGATAGCATTTCTCTGGTGTTCACGGAGGGTAATATCCGGGTTCATGCCGCCGAAACGGATATGAGAGCCATCATACTCACGAGGTCTGGTGGAGTTAAAAAGTTCGTTGTACTTGGTGGAAAGGGTTTCTCGTCTGTGCGGATCTCTCCAAATCCAATCTCGGAACGCATCCTTGATTGCCTGCTGTTTCTGCTGTGCCAGGGTAGTTTCTTTTTTATTGAGGACACGCTTCTGCTTACCATCTGCATCTTCAATCGTATCATAGATACGAATATCCTTCAGATTCAGCGTTTCCTCCAGAATCCGATATGCGTTGGCTCGCTCTGTACCGTAGGTGACATACGCCGCCACATCGTTGTAGTTGGGAGAACTCTTACCGTTGATGCGCCACTCTGCGGTCAGCTCGGAGAACTTGACCTCAATGGAACGGCGCAAGTAATACGGCGTTTCAAAGGTTTCCTCCATGAACTGCTGAATATAATCGGCATCAATCCATGTTGCACCCAAACGCACATCAATCTCGGACGCATCCAAGTCCTTCGGCTGTGCTTTCTGCAAGGCTTCCACATTGATGTGGAAGGAAGAATCCCTGTCTGCCGCCATCTGTGCGACACGCAGCTTGCTTCTTACATCACCGGAAAGGTAATCATCGGCAGTCTGCCATCCAACTTCCACAGCATCGGGAGCCATCGGGTCTTTGAAGATCACCCCTCGAAGCTCTGCCTGAATCGCATCGTATTCTCCAGGTGTTCCAAGCAGCTGTGCCATAAACGGCAAATCCACCTTGCCACGCTCACCGATAGAGATTGCCAGAGCTTCGGACGGCGTATCCACGCTCGTCACTCTGCGTTCCGGCTTGATGGTTCGCTTGGTGAACATATCCGCCTTGCTTTTCAGATTGCCGTCCTCATCCACATTTTCCAGAGAACACAGGAGATAGTAGGAGGAATCGTCAGCAAATGCCTGACCATTGGCTCGATTATTGATAAGCCCGTTCTTTGCGGCAAACGCATCGTAGGCATCATTCAGTTCTGCCTGTTTCTGAGTAATCATTTCATCCGGGTAATCCTCAAGCTGATATTCGATCAGCTCGTTGACGATACCACGAAGTTCCACCATGCCCATCACACGGTCTTTTGCTTTCTCATTCAGGTCTACACGGCGCATCAGGGAGTTTTCACGGAAGTACACATTGCCATCCACCACGGTATAAGAGAAATTCTTTACATCCGGGGTTGCAGGAATGGTTTCGATTTCCTTACCCTTGTCAGCTTCGGGAAGCTCCACAGCCTGATAGGTTCCTTGGATGTGGGAAACTGCTTCTTTCAGAAGTTCGGACAGTTCCATGCCCTCAATGGGACGCACTGTAATGTCCATGCCGTAGGCGGTACTTTCTTCCACCGTATCGCCCAGAACCATTTCAGGATGAGCGACAAAGTAGCTGTTCATGGTGTGTCCTTCTTCGGTGCGGTCAAGGTTTACCCATTCCGGTACAATGTCAATCGGATGGTCACGCTTTTGCAGGAACAGGATGTCGGACACGACTTCCGTGCCTGCGTTTTTCTTAAAGGCATCGTTTGGCAGACGGATTGCACCAAGCAGTTCCGCCCTCTGCGCCATATATCGCCTTGCGTCAGAGTTCTTGGAATCCATGGTGTAACGGCTTGTCACAAAAGCGACCACACCACCGGGACGAACCTGATCCAAAGCCTTGGCAAAGAAATAGTTGTGAATGGAGAATCCCAGCTTGTCATACGGCTTGTCGGACACTTTGTAGTTGCCGAAAGGGACATTACCCACAGCCAGATCGTAAAAGTCTCGGCGGTCTGTCGTTTCAAAACCGGCTACTTTGATTTCTGCGTTGGGATAGAGCTTCTGAGCAATTCTGCCGGTGATGGAATCCAGTTCCACACCATACAAACGGCTGCTCTGCATTTCAGGAGGGAGCATACCAAAGAAGTTGCCGATACCCATAGCAGGCTCCAGAATATTTCCTGTTTCAAAGCCCATCTGTCCGACCGCATCGTAGATGGAGCGAATGACCGTAGGGCTGGTGTAATGTGCGTTCAGGGTGGAAGCTCTTGCCGCAGCATATTCATCTTCGGAAAGCAGGTTTTTCAGTGTCTGATACTCCTTCGCCCAATTTCCCTTGTCCGGGTCAAAGGCATCTGCCAGACCGCCCCAACCGACATAATTCGACAAAATCTCCTGTTCTTCGGTAGTGGCGTTCCTGTTCTCGCTTTCCAGTTTGAACAGAGTTTCAATGGCTGCGATGTTTCTTGCGAATTTCTGCTTCGGTCCACCTTCACCGATGTTGTCATCCGTGATGTGGAAGTTCACCGCAGGAACAGGTGGGATTTCTCTGGTGGTGATGGACTGCTCAAGCTGAGCGATAATGTCCATGACTTCGGCATTCTGCCATCCGTCCACCTGGGCATAATCCTGAATGATGGTGTCCTTTCCATCTACGCACTGTACGAAGTCCAGACTACCCGGCAGATCTCTGGTATTCATTGCACCCAGGGCTTTTCTCTGCGTGTCAGGAAGTGCATAGTAGGCTCGCAGGGCATCATCAAAGGAACTGTATTCCTTGATGTCCAGCGCACCCCGCTTCTGAATGTCCTCGGCAACATAAAAATGATCGATGAAGTGTTCCGGTTCCTGCTGTTCGGGTTCCGCACTGGCTCTGACCTGTGCGTGTGCCTTTTCGTCAGGGTAGTCCCCATAGATACGGATGCACTTATGCTCCTGCTGATCGTAAACGGCAGCACCATCGTACTTGAATCCGTCATCCTCCATGGTTCCGTCCACATAGCCCTGGGCAGCTTTTTCCGCTTCTTCCAGAGTGTAGTAGTCCAGTTTATCATCGAAGCCGTTTTCAAAGTGATGGTAGGCGGCAACCAGATAGCGGGGAGCCATGCGCTCCTCGTAGCTGTTAATCATCTCAGGTGTCAGCCATTCTGGTTTGTCGGGAATCATTTCATACAGCTCACGCATCTTGGCAATCTGTGCATGGCGGTTGCCTGCCCACAGATGCTTTTCGCTGTGCTGTCCTGCACCAAGGAAGTATTCGCAGTCCATACGCAGACGGTCTAACAGCTGATACTCAGGGGTGTAGTCCCTCGGTTCGGTTTTGCCCAGAAAATCCTCTGTAACGGGCTTTTCTTCGGTTTGGGCATCAACCCTTACCGCATGGTTTCTTTCGTCCTGAGAGAGCATACGCTCGAAATTCTCACGATTCTCGGCACGGAAGATGGGATAAGCAAGCGTAGGGTCACGCAGCTGAACTTCTCTGTCCGTGATCTGCTCCACACGGAAAGCTGTATCGTCCAGATATACCGTGTCACCGACCTGATAATTCCATTTCGGTTCCTCGGAAGCAGATGCTTCCACAACTTCGGCAGGCTCTGCCACAGGCGCTTCTGGCTGAACCGACTCCATCGCAGCTACGGACTGACGAACTTCCTCCAAATAGTCATTGGCAAGCCATTCGTCCGTGAAGTATTCCGTAACGCCTTCCGGGTCTACATAGTAGTCATCGGTCTGATTATCCCAGATCGCATACTCGCCATCCTCGGTATCAATCACTGCGAAACGGTCATAAACATCTTCCAACGGATCAGTTTTAGCTTCTTCGATAGCCTGTCGTTCCGCTTCTTCCTCCGGGCTGAGGTAGCGTCCCTTTCGTATCAGACCGTCGATTCTCTGCACCACCTGCGCCCAGGACATCTGCAATTTATCGCAACCGCTCTTGGTGTAAGCAACACCCTTGGCATCGTGATCCTGACCGCTGTGCGTTGCACCAGAGCAGGCATGGGAATGACCACCGGTTCCGTATTCATGCTTCAGGAAGTCCATCTTTTCCTTGGCAGAATGATTCTCCTGCCAGTAGTTATAAATACGGGCTTTACCACCGGAAAAGCCGCTTCCACGGGTCAAGTCTGCATTGACTTCATCATCCGTAATGAACTGGCGGACAAGGGGCATCTGCATCATATCGGTCTGATACTCACGCAAAGGCATATTCAACTCATACAGCTGTTTCTGAATGAGATTCAGCTTGTGATAGTGAAAACGAAGCAGATCGGGATTTTCCGCAAGGGTTTTTCTAAATTCCGAATACTGCTGTACCAAGGTTGCGTGGAAACGAGGGTCATCCAACTTTTCAGCCAAGTCTGCGGTTTCGTCAGGGAAACCACGAAACGGTTCCTGATGAAGAATTGCCAGATAGTTGCTGGAACGGGCTTCTTCACTCAAATCGTGATAAAGATGCCACAGGGATTCTGCCAACTTCTGACGCTCATATCCGGATGCTTCTACCAGTTCCACATTAGTTGCGAACCGACCATTTTCAAGCAGTTCTCCAATGCGCTCGGCAACCGTTTCCCAAGAAACGATCTGCGCTCTGGGGCTGTCAATGGCAGAGGAACCTTTGGCAAGGTGGATACCGTCCTCGGCATACCACGCACAGATATTCCCGCTATCTTCTTTCAGACCATAGCCGCCGTGATAGACCTGCTTTAAGGTCTGAACGATTTCTTCCAACGGCTTCTGCTTCATATATTCCAGCGCTACGACTTTTCGGGCTTCATCGGTATTGCTACCAAGCAGAAGGAAGTGGTCGATTTCTTCCTGGGCAAAAGAAAAAGCAGAGGGCGTAAAGCTCTCTGCTCGGTCGATAAAACTGATTTGTTCATTTTCGGAGAGGAAAAGGTTCAGACTCAGCTGTTGATAAGCTCCGTCATCACGACTTCCTCCGCCTGTGCTTTCAGGCTGTTCATGTGCTGCACCCACGCCATCTGCTGCGTTTCCTTGTCCGGTGCGGGGCTGTCCTTCAGGTACTGCTCCATCAGAAACTCCACTCTGGCTTTCGCTGTTTCCTCGATCTCCCACAGGTGCGGGAACAGGCTCTCCGTCAGAATCATGTCGTTCAGGAGCATCGGATTGTTCTGTTCCAAAAATGCTCGACGCATCCTGCCGTACTTGCCCAGAGGTTTCTCTCCCTCGTTCTCCAACTGAAGGTTCGGAATCTGATAATCTCCGGCCTGTCTGTAAGTCATCTCGCTCATAATCTGTACTCCTTTCGGTAGCTTTAATCTGCTCATGTTCTCCAATCGCTTTTTCGATTTCCTGAAACATCCTTGTGCTGATGGCATTCACCGCAGTACCAAGGGCATTTACCGTCTGTCTGGTGTTAAAATCAAACACCTTCTGGAAATCCTCATGCTCGAAGTAGTTGTCGGGACTTTCCACGAACCGGCAATACATCGTATAGGATACGCTGTTTGCCACCGCATTTTTGAAAGCTACTTCGATGTTGAGTTCATCATACTCCTCAAGGAAGCTGTTGGCAACGATGTCGAGGAACTGCTTTTTGTAATCGTCCCAATACTCAGCCGCCAGTGCGGATGCAATATCTTCAAGCTGTGCTTCCAGTACCCCGTCAGCGGCAACACCGAAGGTACGCTCCATCGCTTCCATGACATAGGAGCGGTTTTCAGGCGTCACCTCCCACGGTTTCAGTTCCGGGGAAGAACGGCGAACGCCGGTATCCGCCACATCAAACACATAGCGCAGATACGGTTTATCCCTGTTCATCACAAACAGAGCAATGCCGGTAGAGCCACGCTTTACATATCTGCGGTAATTTTCAGCGTTCCAGTCCTCATAGGGCTTGCAAAAGGTCGCATTGGGGCGCTGAGCATAAATCATCACCTGTTCCGGATAGGTGAACTCATAGTTGCGGGACATCGTTCTCAAAAACGAAGTCCAGTTATCTGTGTTCGAGGTGATTTTCCCAATCGTTTCTTTTGCTAATCCGGAATAAAATCGCTCTTTTGCGTTCATTGTATCCCTCCAATCCTATCAATCCGGATAAAGGTTCAGCTTCTCAAAGGCGGCATCGTCCATGGCTGAAACTTTACGGAGAACCGAGTCTGCCAAAGCAAAAAGCTCTGACTCGTCCTCCGAAAGCTGTTCCTTCATCAGTGTCAGTGCTTCACACAGCCCTGACCTTGTGCCAGGGCTGTAAAGCATCATCATGTTCCGCTCATCCTGTGTGAAATCCATCATTCAATCTCCCTTTCCGGGTGGCTCTTGGGCGGCTTATGGGAAACATCCGGCACGGGCTTTTCCTTTAACTGCTCCAACACCGAAGGACGTTCCTCTAATCCGGACGCTTTTCCGTTATTGATGATACCGTCAATCATCCCATAATCATCTTCCATTGCCATCTCTGCGTTTTTCAGGTAGTTTTCGGACTTCATAAAGTTTTCCAGCTTCTGAAACCCAACAGAATCTACATAGTGAAAGGATACCTCACCGACTACCTTTAAGGCTACGATGTCGCTGACCGACATACTGTGACCACGGAAATCATCCGGGTGGTCAATATTGAACTTTACATACAAATCTTCCAGCTGCCGATTCACATCCTCGGACATAGAAATGGAGCCATGATAGACCACCTCGTAACGGTCAATCTCAGGCTCCATTTCTTTCTTCTGAAGGTAGCTGTAATTTGCAAACATGAGCGGGATATTATCGTCTACATCTTCCCGCAGCTGAAGAATCGCATAGGAATCCGTGGGGCTTTCCAGAAAAGCAACCATTCTGTCATCCGGGGTGGTATTTCCGTGAACATCATCCCATTTTTCGTTTTTCATATCCGTGTCCTCCTTATCGTTCAGGCTCTTTGCGTTTGGGAGAGGGACTGGCAGGCGCAGCTTTTTCTGCGGCCTGTGCCAGTTTTTCCATGACCGACTCACGCTTCGGAGAGTCGAGCTTATCCAGCTGACTTTTCAGCACTTTGGCAACCTCAACCGCAGTTTCCTCACGGGCTTCTTCAATGGCTGTATTCAGGAACTCACGATACGGAGCCGTATTACCAGCGGCAAGATCTGCCTTGATTTCTTGGATATGCGCCTGCACATCATCGACCTGATCCATATATTCATAGGGGTCGAAGTTCTCTGCAAAACGGTCGAGCTTAAAAGCAAGCTCAGCGATAGGGTCATTGACCACCACCGCCTGTCTGCCGACTTCAAAAGCCTGCTCCATGACATCCTCATAGAACATTGCCCGCAGTTCCCGGCGCTCCAGCCCGAAGGATTCCAGAATATCCCGGCGGACTTCGAGCATGGACAGTTCAGGGTTATCAACCTGACCGCCATCAATCTCGTTGTAGTTTTCATCCAACAGGGTGTAGTCGTAACCATCTTCGCAGGTCTGCACCGCAAGGATTCTATCCTTTCCGACCTTCCATGCGGCTTCATCGCCCATAATCTCAGGCTCCGGCATATAGCTTGCGCCGTTGCGCTCCATAATTTCTGCAAACTGGCAGATATGAAACACATTGTATCCGATCTGCGTATGATACTCGTCAATGAAGGTGCAGGGCTTCACAACCATTTCATCCGGGTAGTGAATCTGCACACAGCTGCCATCGGGGATATGAAACAAATCCTTATAATGGCTGTCGATAAATCGGATTTCCTTACCATCCGGGTTGTACTCATTTGTCATTTGCGCTTTCCTCCATTTTCAAATTCCATACTGAACTTCGTTTTGCCATCATCTGATACCTCCATAAAGACGGTGGCATCAAAGGTGTTGCCCGTTCTTTCGGACTTGCAATTCTTGAGCTTTACCTTGCCGGAACCAAGCAATTTCTGCGCCGTGGCAGAAGTCATGCTCTTGCCGATGCTCGCAAAGTAGCGATTGTTTTTCCAGAGGGCAAATTTGCAAGCTCTGTTGGAACAGAAAAATGCCTTGGCTTTGTCCTCTACAGCACTGCCGCAGAGCGGGCATTTGCCGATAGAATTGGCTTCTTTCGACATCATAACCTCGGAATCACGGATTACTTCATAGTTCTGAATCAGACCGGCAATCACATCTTTGATCTCGTCCATAAAGTCCTCGCTGGCATATTCGCCTTTCTCAATGAGCAACAATTTTTCTTCCCAATCCGCCGTCATGGATGGGGACTGAATCTGTTCCGGCATGACTGTTACCAGAGCCGTACCCTTGTGGGTCGGAATCAGGTGTTTGGTTTTCTTATCACCCTTACGCTCCAGAAAACCGATGCGAACCAGCTTCTCAATGATACCGGCACGGGTCGCAGGCGTTCCCAAACCTTTGCGCTCCACCTCATCAGGCATTTCGTCCGCACCGGCAGTTTCCATAGCAGAAAGCAGAGTATCCTCGGTAAAGTGTTTAGGGGGAGATGTTTTCCCTTCCTTGATTTCCGTGCCGCTGACGGTCATTTCGTCACCAACGGAAACAGAAGGGAGTGTCTGCACGTTTTCGTCGGATTTTGTCGAATCATTTTTCTGAACCAGAGCTTTCCATCCATCCTGCACAACAGTTTTGCCTTTGGTGGAAAACACGGTACCGCCACAGTCCAGCTCAATAACTGTCTCTGCGTATCGGTGCGGATCGCCAACAGCTACGCACAACCGATTCGAGATCAGTTGCAAAATTGCAAGTTCACCCTTGGGAAGTTCGCTCAGATTGCATTTCTGCAATTCTCTGGTCGGAATGATGGCATGGTGATCTGTGACCTTTTTGTTATTCACAACCTGCTCTGCATGAACTGGTATGTTATCCACATCCTCCACGGGGAATGTGTGGAAAGCCAGCTTTACGAGGTCGGTCAGGCTATGTGCCATATCTTCCGTCAGAAACCTGCTGTCGGTACGGGGATAAGTGACCAGTTTCTTTTCATAGAGGTTCTGCGTGTAGTCCAAGGTCTGCTGTGCCGTGTAGCCAAGCACACGGTTGGCTTCTCTCTGTAAACTGGTCAGGTCATAGAGCGCAGGCGGCTTTTCTGTTTTCTCCTTACATTCAGCTTTCTGAACGATTGCCACCGAACAGCTTTGTTTGACAGCTTCGGCTGCTGCCTTGGTTTTGAAGCGTTCGCTTGCAGCCGTAAAACCATCCAATCCAATCTGAACTGTGTAGAACAGTTCAGGCTTGAATGCGGAAATGGCAGCTTCTCGCATAACAGCCATAGCAAGGGTAGGGGTCATAACACGACCAACATTCAGGGTCTGCCCGTAAAGGGTCGAAAAAAGTCGAGTAGCGTTAATACCAACAATCCAGTCGGCTCGTTCTCGACACAGTGCTGCTTCATACAAAGCATCATATTCCGTTCCAGACCTGAGATTTTCAAAGCCCTCCTTGATTGCTACATCTTCCATCGAGGAAATCCAAAGCCGCTCAAACGGCTTTCTGCACCCGGCTTTGTGGTACACCAACCGAAAGATCAGCTCGCCCTCACGACCGGCATCTGTTGCACACACAAGACTCGCAACATCTTCTCTGGCCATGAGCTTTTTCAGAATCCCAAACTGTTTTTTCGTACCGGCAGAAACCTCATACTGCCAGTCCATCGGGAAGATAGGAAGGTCTGCATAAGCCCATTTGCTGTACTTCGCATCATAGACTTCCGGCTGTGCCAGCTCCACCAAATGCCCTACACACCAGCTGACCACATATCCGTTTCCCTCTAAGTAGCCATCCTCACGCTTGGCAGCACCTAACACTTTGGCAATACTCTGTGCAACCGAAGGCTTTTCAGCCAAAACTAATTTCATTTGCATCTGCTCCTTTCACAAAAAAATAAGCAGCCACACACCGTAGTGCATGACTGCTATGTAAAAAGTTCGGAAAGGATTTTTGCAACCTGATACAATTTTCTGTTCTACAATCTCCGTCATAATAAAAATATCTCCATCATTTCAAAAGAGAATGACGGAGATATTTCACCTTGCTTATTCTTGTAGCAACCAATCGGCTATATCGTGAATTTCGATTCCTTCATAGCTATATTGGGGATGTTTGGTTCTGGCAATAATCATTTTCGGATAAGCGTCTCGAATCTGAAGCAGAGGAGAGCATTCTCTCTCAAATGTTTCCTGCCCGGAAATGTTGTCGCTGACCTGAATATAAATCTTTTCGCTACCTCTCTGAGCAACAAAGTCGATTTCCTTTTGATAGAGCTTGCCGACATAGACATCATATCCACGGCGAAGAAGCTCGATACAAACAACGTTTTCATATACTCTGCCATAGTCTATATTTCTGCTTCCCAGTATTGCATATCGAATACCGCTGTCACACAAATAGAACTTTTCAGAGCTTTCAAGGTATTTCTTACCTCGGATGTCATATCTCTTAATATCATAAAATACAAAAGCATTGCACAAATACTTAATGTACTTGCCGACGGTTACATGATTGGTTGGAGTCTCATTTGCTGTCAGTAGCTGACTGACCTTATTCGGAGAAGTCAGGTTGCTGATATTATCCATAAGGAACTCGCTCAGACGTTGTAAAACCAAAGTGTCCGGGAGAGTATATTTCTGTACCAAATCCCTTGTAACAATCGTTTCGTAGACCTCTTTGATATAGTTTGTTCTGTCTTTTTCGGTTCTATAAGCATAGGAACCTGCTAAACCGCCCTTGATAGCGTACTCATCAAAGAGCTTATCTTTGTCACTAATATCATCATAATACTGGCAATATTCCTGGAAGCTGAAAGGAAACACATGAATTTCAATATAGCGTCCGGTAAACAGAGTTGCCAGATCTGCACTCAACAGGAAAGCATTAGAGCCTGTTACATAGATGTCGTATTTTCCCTTAGAGTACAGGCTATTGATTGCCAACTCAAACTTGGGACACATCTGAACCTCGTCTACAAACAGGTAGTTCGTTTTTCCTTCCTGATAATGTTCTTCCACATAGGCGTGTAAGGCATGGTATTCCTTGATTTCTTCATACGCCAAATCCATGAAGTCGATGAAGATAATATTGATGTTTTCAAAATTGCTTTTCAGATACGCAATATACGCCTGCATCAATTTGGACTTACCAGATCGACGAATGCCCGTGATGATCTTGATGTCAGGAGTACCATTCAGTTCAATGATTCTATCGAGATATTTTGCTCTCGTGATTGTTTTCATATAGTCACCCGCTTTCAAAAATTGAAGTTTTTTCATTTCTCGAAACCGCTTCGCTGTACTTATTATACTGTCTGCTAATAGTATATGCAAGATGTCACTTTCAAAAACGCAAATTTTTTTATTTTTTGAAAGCGGAAACTATGTAAAGGCAACCCGAAGGCTGCCCCAGGCATCAAGCCTATCCTGTTTACACAGGTTCATTATCATCTTCATCGACGGAGCTATCTTCATCGTCGTCCTCAAACTCCGGATCGTACCCATAGTCCTCGTCATCGTCCACATAATCAGCATCTGGGTCAGGCTTTGCCGCTTCCTGTGCCTTCTTCTTTTCCTGGACTTTCTTAAATACGAAGAATCCACCACCACAGGCAAGCACAATCAGAGTAAGAATCGCCGGGAGCATATTTGTGGATTTCGGCTTTTCCTCCGGTGTCGGTTCTGTAATTTCAGGAACTGTTTCAACTACTTCCGGCTTTGTTTCCTCAACCGGCTTGGTGAACTCTGCAACTTCTTCCTCGTCCATCAGCTTGAGCAGGTCGGCTTCATCCACCTGATTCAGAAAATGCACGGTTTCCTCGCCCTTATCATCACGGTCAATGATGATATAGAAGTAGTTTCCGTTTTTGGTTACAGCGGTAATGAACTGCTTTCCGCTTTTCGTAGGCGAGCCAGCGTCATCAACCAAAGTCAGATTGCCGTCGGGAGTAAGCGGTAGCATCGGCTCCTCCGGCTCTGTTTCGGGAACTTTTTCTTCGACCGCAGGTTCTTCAGTCGCTACGCTTTCATCTACATAGGCAAATGCCGTTGTAGAAAACACGCCAAAACACATTGCACACGCCAGCAATGCGGCTCCAATTTTCTTAAATCTCATTCTGCGTTTCCTCCTCATTCATAGTATTGATCGTATCAGGCTTCGGAGCCATATCCGCAGCAAACATACGGAGCAGCTCGGAAAGCTGTTCGGGATTCAGGTTCGCAGCATGAACCATCTCATGGATTTCGGAATTTTCCTCCTCACGGTATCTGCGTTCCAGGTCTTTCACCTTAGCATCCCATTCTGCCCGTTTCTTACGGGCTTTTTCAAGGTCTGCACCTATTCTGTCTAACTTGGCACTCAATCGCCATCCCTCCTTTAGTTTCTGATTCTGCCGAAGCAGTAAAAATGCTGTTGCCAGTAATTCGATTCGATAGAAGCGTAGGAAATGGGGTTTCCGCAGTGGATCATCATACCATTGCCAACATAGATACCAACGTGTGATGCACCGGAGGTATCATAAGTGCCTTGGAAGAAAATCAAATCTCCCGGTTTGGCAGAGCTTTTCGGGATAATGTCGCATACGCCCATCAAACCGTTTGCGGTCAAACGACCAACACTCCAACCGTTTCCGCAGTGATTGATTACATAGGAAACAAATCCGGAGCAGTCAAAGGAGGTAGACGGGCTGCTGCCGCCCCACACATACGGGTATCCCAGATATTTTTCAGCTTCCCGAATCATATTGGCAAATCTTGTGTCTGTCAGCGCTTCGCCCGGAATATCATAATCGGTGTACTCGCCGCCAGGGGTGGCGTAAATGTCATTTCCGAAAATATCCGGTCTGTTGCCCCTTGTCTGAAGCAAAATTCTATATCGCTCCATATCATCTTCCGACAAGCCGGAATTTGAAATCACACTGTTCAAGCCCTTATTTCTGAGCTTCACATTCAGAATATAATATTCGTAATCTTCTTCCTCTGTTGTTGTCTCTCCCGTTTCGGGATCAGTAGAAGATGTTGTTCGTGTACGAATCTCTACTACTTCCGTCAGGGTCAGCTCATATTGTTGCTCAAATAGCCATTGCAGGGTAGCCTGCACCTCATCTCTGGTGTAATCCTCAAACTTCACCGTCAAATACGCCGCCAGCTCATAAGGATTGTGGTTGATTTCATCAAGGTCATACCGGTACTCGTCATATCCGCTATGAGTACGCTCGATATTATTGATTTTATTGCGGAGCGCAGCTTCCAAAGCCTTGTAATCATTGTCCGCACCAATAATATCTTCCTCTTTTGCAGTAAAAGAAGTTCCCAGAATGATCTGTGTGCCGCCTTGGAACATAGCCGAACAAGACGAGAACATCCCTGAGAGTATCATAAAAAGCAGTCCGGCAATCAAAACAAACAGAATCGTTTTAGAGTGTGTGGTGCAGAACTCCGTTACTCTTTCTGTGATGTTCTTGGCTCCCTGAGCTGCTTTGCCCGTTGCCTTGCCTGCACCCTTAGATGCAGAAGCCGTTGTCGAAGCGGTATTCTTACCGGCTTTGGCGGCAGCATATTCTTTCTTGATTGCCCTTTTCTGTTGCCAACGGGAAAAGGGATTGGAACCGGCATCGGGGTTGTCCTTTTTGAACTTCTCATACAGGGCATTTACATTTGCTTTATCTGACTTCTCAACCAGCTTTTCCGCCTTGTCGTAGGCTTTCAGCTTGTGACTGTAAACGGCATGATCGACGGTATAGACAGTGGATTCAACAGCCTTGGTCGTTTCCTGCACAGCCTGAACGCCGATATTATCATCCTCATATTCTGACACCGCCCGATGTGCTTTGGATGTGAGCGTGACTGCGGCACCACGGCTTGCCATGTGCTTTGCCACAGATGGGCGCTCGATTTCCGTAAACTCCGCTTTTTCAAAACGGAGCTTTGCTTTACGGGAACCGGCTGCATCTGTTTCCAGCTTTAGCTTCGGCTTTGCCTTTTTAGAAGCCAATTTGTCTGCCGCTTTTTCAGCCCTATCAACCGCCTTATCTGCACGGTCGGCAGCTTTCTTCACATGAGAATCTGCAAGGTCATCTTCGGTAAAACGGAGTCGTGTAGGTCTTTTCGCCATACATTACGCCTCCTTTTCCTGTGCCACCTCGTTTAACTTCGTGGTCATAATGCGATACAGTTCCAGATCTGTCGGGAATCGGTCAATGAACGGCAGAATCACATTGCCATAGAACAGAAGTCCTTCGCCCTCACCGGAGTTGGTTACATAGGACAGCTGATGCGGCGAAATGTTCAACCGCTGTGCCAGAATACTTCGGTCATCGCTTGCCTGATTCAGCATATAGATGAAATCAGAGTTTTCGAGGATGTTGGCAATCTCCGGGGAACGAAGCAGGTCTTTGACATTCTGAGTAATACCGGTCGGCAAGCCGCCCCATTTACGGAATCGCTTCCAGATTTCTACGGAATAGGTTGCCGTCTGTTCTTCCTTCAGAAGCAGATGGAACTCGTCAATATAATATCTGGTCGATTTACCGGCAGAACGGTTGGCAGTTACACGCCCCCAGACCTGATCCTGAACGATCAGCATACCGATTTTTTTCAGCTGATTGCCCAGCTCCTTAATGTCGAAGCACACCAGACGATTCTGAATATCCACATTGGTTCTGTTGTTAAACAGTTTCAGAGAACCCTTAACATAGATTTCCAAGGCGGTCGCTACATGGTGGGCTTCCTTTTCGTCCTGTTTCAGAAGGGCATCATACAAATCCTCAAGGATCGGCATATTCTCAGGGGCAGGATTGTCGAAATATCTCTGGTAAATCTGATGCACACAACGGTCGATAACCGTCTTTTCGATAGGCTGCAAGCCATCCTTACTGCCCATAATCAACTCACAGAGGGACAGGATAAAATCAGCTTTCAGTGCTACCGGGTTGTCATCCTCAGAGTAGTTCAGGTTGATGTCCATAGGGTTGATATAGTTGGTACTGGAGGAGCTGATTTTTACCACCTGACCATTGAACTTGTGAACCAGAGCCGCATATTCCGCTTCGGGGTCGCAGATGATAATATCGTCATCCGTAACCAGGAACGCATTGGTGATTTCACGCTTTGCGGAAAAGGATTTACCGGAACCGGGAGTACCCAGAATCAGTCCGTTGGGGTTCTTGAGCTTCTTTCTGTCCACCATGATAAGGTTGTTCGACAGAGCATTCAGCCCGTAATAGAGCGTTTCTCCACCATTCTGGAACAGCTCCTGCGTGGTGAAAGGCACAAAAATAGCCGTGGAACTGGTAGTCAGGCCACGACGAATCTCAATCAGGTTTTGTGCCAAAGGCAGGCTGCTCATCAGTCCGGATTCCTGCTGAAAATCCAAACGACGCAGATTGCAGTTATGCTTCTGGGCGATGCTCTGTGCCTGGAACACATTGTTCTCCAGTTCCTGCTCGGTGCGCCCGGTGTTCAGCACCAGAAATGTCACCATGAACATTCGCTCATTCTGGCTCTGCAATTCTTTCAGAAGTGACTTCGCATCTTTACCATAGGTAGCAAGGTCAGATGGGATAATGTCCATGTCATAGCCAGAACGCACAGCCTTTTTCTGTTCCTCGATTTTGGAACGGTCAAGCTCGGTGATGATTCTCTTGATGGTCTTAATCGCCGCAGTCTGGTCAACCGACTGGATGTGCATGGTCACGATCTGCGTGGATTCCATATCCAGAAAATCCGCCAGCATACGATCAGACAGGTCTGATGCCGTAATTGCCAGATAAGACATCGAACCGAAGATACTGCCCATCTGGAAGGTGCGGTTGGTCTTAAAGGCAAACGCCGTCGGAGCAATGAAGTCCTTTACGGACAGCCCGGATTCCACAAGATACTTCCAATCGAAGAAGAACTTATCATTATCACCCATGTGGAACATAGAGTGCATCAGATGCAGCCGCTCTTTGCCGTTCATGGTAGTGGCAATGACACCCAAACGCCGAAAGTTATTGAGCAGATCGTTTTCGATATGGTTGAGTCTCGGCTTTGCCTGCCGCATGGATTCGGCTTCAATGCCGAATGTCAGGTACTTGGTTTTGGTCAAGCCGTTGTTGCCCTGCGCCAACTGCTTTTTCAGCATCTGGCTATACTCGGCACGGACGGGATTGAAGCTGTCCTTCTTGAACGGGATACGGATACTCTTTTCAAAGCTTTCAGCATCGGTACTCAGGTTCATAAAGGAAAGCTCAAAGTGAATGGAGCTGTCAAAGAAATTCAGGAAACTGCACCACTCATCGAAGATGGCAGTCTTATCTTCCTGCTGTGCCAGCTGATAGTTGATGTCCTGAAACTGAATGGTCTTGGTGTAATAACTGTCAGTGACACGGCAGATGCCATCCGGGAACATTCTCTGAAAGGGAATGGACTGCTGTGCAGTCTGCGGAATACCGTTGTCCTTCTTTGCCCGTTCCACAACAGCTTTAATTTCTCGCTGCTGCTTCCGATTCAGATTTGCAGGCATTTTGATGTTTCTTGCCTGTGGCTTCTTTTTGAAAAACAATTCGTTCAACCTCCTTTTCCAGTTTGTACTGACGCATCAAAGCGTCATAATAGTTGTCCGTCTGATAAGGGCGAACCTTGGGACGAACGAATTTGGTCTGAATGAAGTGTTCTACAACCACTTCCAACGGCTGACTATCCTTTTCATACATTGCCAGAAAGAACAACGGTAACATGACGATCATCATGGACAGTGCTGCAAGGCTCACATTTCCGGTTGCTTTGACCAGAAAGAAAATCGGCACTCCGATGAGCGCCGCCGCACCAAAGCAAAGTAACTGCCGTTTCGTCAGATTGAAGAACACTTTTGTTTTTACCCTCGTCAGGTCACGAGGTACGGGAATATACGCTGCCAAACAATTTCCTCCTTCCCTTAGTGAGCGCTGAATACACCCTTCGCAAGCGAACCAGTCTTAAACAGGGTGAAGCACAAAAGGACGGTGTAGCCCATAACACCCCAGATAGAACCGATGATGTCATCACTGAATGCGATAGACTGAATCAGCACCGCATAAATGCCCACGCAGATCATAATCAGGAATCCCTGGAATCCGATTGCAAACAGCGAACGCAGATAATTCTGTCCGATATTGCTCTGTTCTCTGTTTCCAAAAGTGGAAAGCGGAATCGGGGCAAGGCTGACCATCAGATAAATTTCAATCATTCGACCGTAGACGATCACAAAGATGATGATTGCCAAAGCGGACATCGTGACCTGCACGATAAAGGATTGCAGGAACAAGCCGAGCAAAGGACCCAAATCCATTGCCATCAGCGTTTCTTCCATTGTTTCCAATGCCGAAGCATCTATGGCAGTATTTCCGGATATGATACCGGCGCTTGCGTTTATAACGTGCTGTGTCACATCAAACACAGCCATCGTGATATTGAATGTGTTTGTGATTAACATGACCGCAACAAAAGTCTTGAACACCCATTTGAAGAAGATCCAGGTTTCAAAATTTGCCAGATTGTTGTGGTCAATAATCATCTGAATTAGCTCATAACAGGCAATGAAGGTCAGAATCAAGCCTGCGATTGGGATAATCACTGACTCGGAGATGTTTCGTACCATGGCAAAGACACCCGGCGAAAAATTCGCCGGGGTCATGCCAACGGAGGTTGCTATCTCGCCAACCTGGTTGTTGACGGACTCAAACATCCCCGACAGATTTCCCATAATAGCTGAAACGAGCATTTCTTTCAGCCAGTCTGTGATCTGTTGGAGTATGCTGTCCAAAGGCGATTACCTCCTTGTTTTGTGATTAACCGAACAGTCCGGAGAGCAGAGGTACAAGGGTGGTGCCGATGAGGGCAACACCGCCGCCAGCCATGAGCTGCTTCATGCCCTGGGACTTTGCGCCGGGGTTATCGTTGCCGTAGCCCTCAAGCAGATTGATTGCACCCCAGATGCCAAGACCTGCGCCCAGAGCGATAACGAGAGTCTGAAGAACGGTTACTGCGCTATTGAAAAATGCCATAATATTTTCCTCCTAAAATTTGAAATTGTTTTGAGAATAGAAAAAGCCCTCCGTACTACCGGCATCAAAACCGGACGGAAGGCTTAGTTTACGAGAATCTTTTCAAGGAACTCCTCGACGGTTATCACGCCAAGTTTCTGTTCCATTCTGCTTCTTGCATATTCAGTTTCACAATCATATATATCACCACCACCTTTCATAAGAAACAGCCAATACATTGACTGCAACAAATCTTCACGAGAAGCACAGATTGTCGGTGAAAAAACGACAGGTGAAACCTTCAGAACCTCTGCGAGTTTCGCTGTGGTTTCTGCATTAGGGGTTCGAGCGTTTTTCTCATACTGAGCAATACGGACATCCGCTGTTTTCTCGGAATACCCCATCAGGAGTCCAAGCTCTTTCTGGGTAAGGCGGCGAAATCGTCTAACGAACTTCAATCGCTGCCCAATAGAGGTATCCGTGATCCACCAAGTCATTTTTTTTACACCTCGCTTTCTGCAAATTCTCGATATACAACCTCATTTTTTGCTCTGCGCTTGCCTACGGCTTCACTGGGAGCAAGGTCAGGGTAGGTTGCCTGCACTTTCTGTCTGCTTCTGCGGACAGTTTCAAACCCCGGAAAGCTGCGTCTATCCAGTTCCTTCAAAAACACAGGAACCGTCATGGCATGAATGTCGATGCCACGCAGACCGGAATAGTGTTCCAGTACCATCAGGTACAAATGATTGTCGGTATTTCTTGCCTTGTGGTCGTGTTCCAAGATGTTCTTAACCAGGGCAGATACCGTTTTCAGATTTTCCAAACAGAAACCTCCTTAATCCGCATCGACTACCACAAACTCATCACCTGCCTTGAGCTTCAACCTTCGACTCAGAAACTGCTCAATGTTGAACTCATTTCTCTTATCAAAGTCTGATGTGTACTTATAATTGGGGTGCTGCGTCAGATCGTACTTGTCAGAAAGAAACGGTCTGACACCACGCAACTGCAAAATACACTTGCTGCCATCCAGAACCGCAAGCTCATCTACGCTCGCAAGGTCTTTGCCTAACTTCTGATAATTCAAGCCGTAAGACGGGCTGTTACCTCTGGTGTTGGAGGTGTTGTAGGTGTCGATAGTTTCTTTTCCCAATGCCTGATTCAGTTCTTTGAGCGTGGTTGGCTCAGAACCACCCAGGAAAATTCGGGAATCCATGTTGCCGATGATGGTATCGGCATTGTCTTTATAAATGGCTTTCAGCTGTGATTGTGCCTGGAGAACAAGGCAAGCCGATATTTCACGGCTTCGGATTGTCGCTACCAGTTTTTCCAGATTGGGAATCTGACCGATGTTTGCCATCTCATCAATCAAGCAGCGCACATGAACCGGCAGTCTGCCGCCGTACACATCATCTGCTTTCTCGCACAACAAGTTGAACAGCTGTGTGTAAATCATGGAGATCAAAAAATTAAACGTCGCATCCGTATCTGACATAATCAGAAAGAGCGCCGTTTTCTTATCTCCGAGAGTATCCAACTGCAACTCGTCATAGGCAGTCACATCTCTGACCTCCTGAATATCAAAAGGAGCCAGACGAGCGCCGCAGGAAATCAAAATCGACTTAGCGGTCTTGCCGGCAGCCAGCTTGTATTTTTTATACTGACGGACTGCAAAGTGATTCGGCTTTTTCTTTTCCAGGGCTTCAAACATCAGATCCACCGGGTTCTGGAACTCCTCATCATCTTCCCGCACCTCCATTGCGTTCAGGAACTCAATCAGGGTGGAGAAATTCTGTTCCTCAACCGGAGCTTCATAGTGGATATATCCGATCAAGGCACAGTAGAGCAGCGTTTCCGCCTTCGTCCAGAACTCATCACCGGCTTTTCCATCACCCTTTGTGTTGGCAATCAGCGTTGTCACCAGTTTCAGAATGTCTTTTTCTGAATGGATATAGGCAAATGGGTTATAGTGCATCGACTTCTGAAAGTTGATGGTGTTGAAAATCTTGATGGTGTAGCCATGCTTCAAAAGGGCGTTGCCGCACTCAATCACGATGCTGCCTTTCGGGTCAGTGACCACATAGGAACTGTGCATCTGGAGAAGGTTTGGCTTCAACCAAAAGCGAGTTTTACCGGAACCCGAACCGCCGATAATCAGAACATTCTTATTTCGGGCATTGGCAGGATTCTTCGGGCGATTGCTCATCATCAGCCGCTCCGTTTTCGTCAGGATCACATTGTCCTCGAACTTTGGTGCAATAAACGGCTCAATATCTTTTGCCGTTCCCCAACGAGCAGAACCGTACTCAACATTGTGTCGGTACTTCTTTGCGTTTTTGCCTTTTAGATAGACAGCCAGCCGAAGTCCTGCGCCGCAGAGAATACCAATCAGCAAATCCAACGGGTGAAAGCTGGGAAACGGATTGTTCAGGGCTATCGGAAGGGCATGAAAAAAGCTGAGGATTTTCGCAGATGAATCTGCCCCCTCAGCCAATCTCCATGCTTCTCCTAAATTCGTAGCGAACAACCCTACCAGAAAATACGGTAAATTCAGAATCAGGAGCTTTTTCATTTTTCTCTTATCCATCACAGATCACGCTCCTGTTTCTTCTCTCGAACCTTCTTCGGAATCGCTGCGACAATTTCCTTGAACTTCTTCAGCTGCGCCAGAACGCTCGGCTTTTCATTCTTGGTTAATGCCCTTGCCTGATGTTCCTTGCAGATTGCATCCAAAGCATCTGCATCTTTAGAACGGACAAAAACAAGAAACCGGGGAGGATCAACGGACTTATCTTTTCTTACGGCAAAGTCCACGCCATACTTCTTGGCGAGCTTTTCAAAATCACGGATACTCTCTTTGTCGATCTCAACATTCGTAGCACCCTGATTCTGTCCCAAAAGCTGTTTCACGGATTGCTTTCCATGAACGGCAGGGTCTCGTGCCTTTTTCATCTTCACTTTTTCCCGGTGCTGCAAATACTTGCGGATACCGGCAATGATAGTGCGCCCCGTCAGCTTGGTTGTGCTGATCGCCAGGTTTACTGTTCTGTTTTCAACTTCTTCCTGCATGATTCATCACCTCCTGCAAGCAGTAGAGTGAACAGATTATCGTGCCATATCTCTGTGGTCGTAATACAGATTGCCCTTGGCAACTGCGGCATGGCTGATAATCTTGATATTGCCAGCTTTCTGGTTATCCAGAGCCTTCTGATAACCCACATCGCTCAAATACAGGCGATTTCTTTCGCCTTTCCAACCGACAGGCGATTCATCGGTCAGCACATCGAAAATAATCATGTGCTTGGTGGCGTCATCAAATCGTGCCAAGTCCATATAGGTATGTCCCTGGTACTCCTTGGCACCATCCTGAATCCGCTTTCGCTCCATCAGCTCTCCAATCGTCGAATTTCTTTGCATAAGAACCTCCTTACAGAACATCTCGGTCAGGGTTACTTTTGTGGGGAACCGAATCAGCTTTGACAGGTGCATCTTCTTTCTTCACCATGTCATCCGGCAGGGGAAGCGCCATAATGCTGCGCCCCATGCGTACAAAAGTCTCAGGCTGATGAAAGTGTTCCTCAAACTGCTTCATCAGTTCCGGGGACAGAGAACAAAAATCATCCTCGCCCAATCCCACAACCAGAAAATCACCGGCGATAATGTCATAAATATCGCCGTCATCATCACGCAGCGCACGGTTCAGTTCTTTGCCTACGAGTTTACCTTCGTCGTGCATCACCAGTGCAACCGGCTCATTGAACGGATAAGTTGCCTCAATATCGCCACCTACGGCTTTCTGCAAATCCTCCAGCTCACAGCCGATCTGCACAGCCTGCGGATACATGAACGGCTTTACCAGCAACACATTCATGGTATCTGCCTGTTCTTTCTGAACCTCCCGTTCCTCGGTCGTGCCGAACGCAACACCGGTAAAGTTTTCGGAGTCCAGAATGTACTCCGAATTGTAATAAGCGGCTCTAACCTGTTCCTCTGCCGCATCGTGAGATTCTGCTTGCACCGTAACCGTTTTCTCCAAGGTTTCGGTGATCTTCACATCGTATTCTTTCAAGTTTCGATACCTCCGTTTCTTTGGAAATAAGAAAAGCGACCATCCATGAACCTGTTACAGTTCATAAATAGTCGCATCCACATCGGCTAAAAGCTCGAACAAGCAAATATCGTCCAGTTCGCAAATCAGGGAACCCATGTCGAAGAAAATATCGTCCTCGCATTCCACCGTAGTAACCACGCTGCGGTGTTCGTTAAGACAAATGGCTTCTTCCTTGTCCATCGTGATCGTAGACATACAGGACACCACATAGAATGTCATATCTTCTGCTAACCACAGCTCCTTGCTCTGAATCGTGCGAACTTTTTCATCGCCGCTCATATCTTCTACATAGGACAGAAGCCGCACGGCTCTGCTGTTCAGAAGTACCTTTCCCTGATAGTCGATACCCTCACCAGCAGAGGACAATACTCGATACTCGCTAATCATCTCGGCATTTTTCTGAAACGACTTTGCCAGAAGCGCAGGAGAAATATCATCGAACTCCTCACTGTAGTTTACGAGCATATCTACCATATAATCAGGATCGCAAAGGTCGTAGAGTTCTTCCAAAGCGCCCTGAATGTTTTTGGGTGTAAACATTTTTTACCTTACCTTTCCATTGATTTTTCTCTTTTTTTCTGCCATTGCTCCAAAAGCTGAATGATTTTATCCTCCATCTGCTTGTTGGTATAGGACTTCGGGAAGTATTTTCGCAACGAATCCGTTTTGAAGGTTACTCTGTCCAGCTCTCCCTTCTTGATTTCATTCATAATCTCGCACATCGCATCCAGCGTACACTCGCCCTCCTGTGCGAGCTTTTTAATTCGCTGTGCTTGCGAAAGGGAAGGAGCTGCTTGAGCATAATCCATTGCAGAAAGAAAATCCTTCTGTTCTTCACTTGCCAGATAGGAAAGCTCCACCGCAGGATTGAATTTGATCTGACCCGTATCTACCATATCCAGCAGTTCCGGAATCAGTTCGGTCAGACGGATATAACGGTGTACCTGATTTCTGCTTTCTCCTGCCTCCTGACCGACTATATCCATTGCCTGCAACTTCATCCCAACTTGGGATGAAGTTAAATCGGTGCGTTGACCTTGATGTTTAATCGCATCCAGCTTCATCTTATAAGCAAATGCTCTTTCACTCGGCAGGATACTCTCCCTCTGCAAATTCGCATCAACCATCAAAATAATGGCTGCATCATCGTCCAGGTCACGAACAATCGCAGGCATGGTTTCCTTACCCGCAAGCTCCGATGCCCGGTGCCGCCTGTGACCAGAAACGATTTCATAACCACCGTCGGGGTCAGGACGGACAATCGCAGGAGTGAGAACTCCGAAATCTCGGACGCTCTCTGCCGTTTTCATCATTTCTTCATCATCAACCACACGGAAGGGGTGTCCCTCAAAGGGGTGTAGCTCAGAAAGCGGAATTTCCTGCACACGCTCCTGCTGGGCTTCAGCTCTGGATTGATCGGTGGAGAAAATATCATCGTACCCCTTCAAGCTGATGTTTGCGCCTTTTTTCTGCATTGTTTAACACCTCCTTCGTCAGAATTTTATAGGCTTCGGCAACTTTGCCTTTGGGATCATGCTTGAAGATACTGGTTCCCTCTGCGCTGATTTCCTCTGCACGGACAGAGCGGGGAATGTCGGTCTTGTAAACCTTCAGCTTTCCGCCGTAGCTCTCCCGAATCAGATTGCTGATGTCTTTGGAGTAGTTGGTGCGGCTGTCCACCATCGTCAGAAGAATCCCTTCAATCCTCAGTTTCGGGTTGATTTGCCTCTTGACCTTGTTGATGGTTCCAAGCAGCTGTTCCAGACCCTTTGCAGGAAGGTATGCTGCCTGAACCGGTATCAGCACATTGTCGGCAGCTGCCAACGCATTGACGGTCAGCATACCCAAAGACGGCATACAGTCAAGAAGAATGTAATCATAATTCTGTTTGACTGTATCCAGGTATTGCCGGAGAATGGTTTCCCGGCTCATGGCATTGACCAGTGCTACCTCCATACCTGAGAGTTCGATGTTGGACGGCACCAAATCAACGCCCTCCGGATGATGAAGAATCCCTTCATCGGGAGTAATAGGGTTTTCTATCATAATCTTTCCCATCAGATCGGAAAGTGTCGGAGACAGATCATCCGGGCAGGGATTGCCCAAACTGACCGTCAGGGAAGCCTGGGGATCGGTGTCTACCAGAAGCACCTTTTTTCCTTCAAGAGCCAAGCCAACGCCCAGATTCTCGGTGGTGGTGGTCTTTCCAGTGCCTCCTTTCTGATTGACCACCGCAATGATGGTTGCTTTTTTCGACATTTATCGTCACTCTCCTTCCTCTCGCTTCATTTTCAATTTCTTAAATCCTCCTTCCAAATATCCGTGTGACATATCGTGCCGAACAAGAGCATCGTAGTAGGTGTCTATTGTCGTCGGCGCATTGTATATCGTAGTCAGCATATACTGACGGATATTTCTAATCTTTGTGGTGTTCTCCTTGAAGCAGTCCATAACATATCGAATGTGTTCGGCATTCAGTTTCATAAACCGACTGCGGACAATTTCTGCCGGACGCTCCTCTGCACCAATGCGAATCAACGGTCGCTTCGTGCAAACTGTTTCAACGATCAACTCCAGAATGTTATCCAGCATTTCGGAATCGTAAGGGTAATCCTTCTTCAACAAATCCATACTGAGCTGATCCGAGAAATAATCAAAGTATTCTTGATACCGGTCATTCTCGTCCATCATTCCACCATTTCCGGAAGGAAAGATAGAATCAGTATCACTAAATTCAGTATTTTTAATATCAGTATTATTACATTGTGATTTCGGAAGTTCTTGAGTTGTGATTTCCATTGTTCCAGAATTGTGATTTTCACAATTCAAGAGTTGTGAATCCACAGCAGAGATAAAGTTCTTCACATAGATCAGGTTGGGCTTTCCCAAACCCTGGCGCTTACGTTCAATCAATCCTGCTTTCTTCTCAAGTTCACTGAGCAGCTTGATAGCCTTTTGTTCAGCACAGTTCAGAGCCATCTTCGCTTCGTCGATTGTAAAAATGATATACACTCTACCGTTTTTATCTATCCAACCATTCTTGGCAGACAGGCTCATGCGGTCAAGCAAAATGCCATACAGCATCTTGGCATCGGCAGAAATATTCCAGAACCTCTCGTTCGTGAACAACACCTTCGGAACTCGATAGAATGTGAATAGATCGGATTGCTGACCGTAAAAATAATCAAAACTCACACGGCTTCACCACCTTCTTTCTGCGGAAAACTTTCTGTTGTCAGCGGAATGCTGCGGAAAGTCGTATCCGTCTTTTCGTAAGGACATCGGGCAAAATAGTAGAAGCGGTATTCCTGTTCATACACATCCATATCAACGAAGCCCCACTTCACGCATAACCTTCTTCGTACACCAACCAATGCACGGGTGATCTCGCCCATAGGGACAGCCATCACATTCCGACTTGGGTTTCGGCGGCAAAGAGATTAAGTAGTAGCAATTATTTCTACCCAGACGGCAGCCCTTTCTGCCATTCGTCCAGAAGTAGCAGTAATGACAGTCGCTCGGCTTGTCTGCGGTATAAACAGGCTTGCTCAAATAAAACACCTCCAATCTCTTGTATTTGCCCATGGGTTTGGGCATAAAAAAAGAGCGCCTATCCATCCCCAATGCGGGGCAAATAGACGCTCTATGTACATAACGATATTTAATTTTATCTGCTATAACTGCATGGTATTCAAAACATCCGCCTTTTTTGATTAGCTGGATTTTTGGCACGATTTTGGGGCTGATTAGCAGGAAGGGCATTTTCATTAGCAAGAACAGCCCGTTTTCTGCTAAAAATTAGCTGGCGATTTTGTCTTATAACAACCGTTCGATTCTGGAGGGGTTGTCAAAAATCAAATTTTGGAGTAGAATTTTATCTCATACAGTGAAAGAGCTTTTTCGTAGCTTTTTATATAAGAAAAGCCGAAAACCCTTGAAAACAAAGGCTTTCGGCGTTGTTCACTGGCGTCCATAAGAGGATTTGAACCTCCGACCCCACGCTTAGGAGGCGTGTGCTCTATCCAGCTGAGCTATATGGACGTGTCTGATATATGATTATAGCCCGATCAAAGTCGAACTGCAATCCCTTATTTAGTTTTTTTTGAGGTGGCCGTTGTAACGCAACCTTAGGAGGCTTGCGCTCTATCCAACTGAGCTACGGAGACGCAGGACCTTATTATAATACCGCATCCAACGGTAAAAATCAAGTTGAACCCGCGGACGAAATGGTGTATGCTATAAAAGGAATGAAATACAGCTGCGGCATGGTTTTGCCGCATGCGGAGGAGCTTATGAAAAAAGCAAAGTGGAAAAATCCGTTCCGCCGCCCGGCGGGCAAGCGCAAGGGCCTGCAGACACCGACCCAGCTCATCTGCGTGAGCTTTGTCATTGTGATCGCGCTGGGCACCTTTCTGCTCAGCCTGCCCATTGCCAGCCGCCACGGCAGGCTGGACGTGCTGGACGCCATGTTCACGGCCACCAGCGCCACCTGCGTTACCGGCCTGGTCGTGCGGGACACCTGGACGCAGTTCTCGTATTTCGGGCAGGCAGTGATCCTGCTGCTGATCCAGGTGGGCGGTCTGGGGCTGGTCACCCTGACCAGCTTCTTTGCACTGGCCATGCGGCGGCGGATGGGTTTCCGGGATCTGCGGCTGCTGGGCGAGAGCGTCTCGGCCGACGGTTATGCGCAGGCCAAGGACGTGCTGAAGATCGTTGTCGGGCTGGCTGGTCTGTTCGAGGGCATCGGCATTGCGCTACTGCTGTTTGCCTTTGTGCCGCAGTTCGGGCCGGAAGGCATCTGGGTCAGTATGTTCACGGCCATCTCGGCGTTCTGCAATGCCGGGTTTGACCTGTTCGGTCGGTTTGGGGCGTATTCCTCGCTGGTGCCCTACGTCAACAATTACTATGTGCAGGCCGTGATTATGTTCATGATCATCTCCGGCGGTCTGGGCTTCATGGTCTGGGTGGAAATCGGCCAGTACCACAAAAAGCGCCGGCTGTCCCTGCAGGCAAAGGTGGTGCTGGCGTTCTCGGTGATCCTGTGGTTCGGCGGCGCGGCGCTCATCGCGCTGATGGAGTGGAACAACCCTGCCAGCATGGGACAGCTGCCCGTGCCGGGCAAGCTGATGGCGGCGCTGTTCCAGTCGGTGTCCACCCGAACTGCCGGCATGAACACCATCGATCTTGCCGCCTGCGGGCCGATCACAAAGCTGCTCATGAGTGTGCTGCAGTTCATCGGCGCGGCGCCCGGTTCTACGGGCGGCGGTGTGAAGGTGACAACCTTCGCAGTCATCATCCTGACCATCCGCAGCGTGGCGCAGGGCCGGGACGACTGTGTGATCGCCGAGCACCACATTGAGGCCAAAACGGTCTACCGTGCCTTGACCATTATCGTCATCGGCGCACTGGCGGCATTTGGTTCCGCTGTGGTGGTCTACTACAACACTTCGGATGCGGTGTCGGTCATCGATGCCATTTTTGAGTCCTGCTCGGCTTTTGGCACGGTTGGTCTGTCGGTGGGCGTGACCGGCCAGCTGAACAGCGGGGCAAAGATCCTGTACATGCTGGTCATGTTCATGGGCCGTGTCGGTCCGGTGTCGCTGGCCATGAGCCTGACGGCAAAGCCCGATGACAACAAGCGCAAGATCATGCCGGTGGGACACATCAACGTGGGCTAAGCCGAATTGCTTTATCAGAAGAGAAAAAGCCGGGCAGACTTCGGTCTGCCCGGCTTTGCGGATTTACTTGGGAAAATCGGGGTAATTCTGTATATTCTGGATGCAATATCACTCCGCGTACAGAGAAATGATGTTCAGCAGGATCTCGGTGCAGCGGTCCATGCGTTCTGCTGTGATGCACTCGCACACGCCGTGGAAGTTGAACCCGCCGGTGCCCAGATTGGGGCAGGGCAGACCCTTCCAGCTCAGCATGGCACCGTCGGTGCCGCCGCGCACCGGGATCTCCTCCGGCTCCAGCCCGGCCATGCGGGTGGCCTTGCGGGCGGTTTCTACTAAGTGGAAATGCGGCTTGATTTTTTCCAGCATGTTGCGGTAGCTGTCCTTGATCTCCACCTCAACGGTGCCCTCGCCGTACTTTCCGTTCAGAAACTCGGCAATGTCCAGCATGTTGTCCTTCTTGAACTGCAGCTTGGCCGCGTCGTGGTCGCGCAGGATGTAGCCCAGCTTGGCGGTGGACACATCGCCGTACATCTGGCACAGGTGGTAGAAGCCCTGGCGTCCCTCGGTGGTCTCCGGGCGGGCGGTGGCGGGCAGAGCCTCATGAAATTCCATGGCCACGTTGGACGCATTGATCATGGTGCTCTTGGCGGTGCCGGGGTGCACCGAGAAGCCGTGGACCGTGACCGTGGCAGAGGCGGCGTTGAAGTTCTCGTATTCCAAGTCGCCGATGTCGCCACCGTCCATGGTGTAAGCCCATTGGCAACCAAACTTCTCCACGTCGAAGTGGTGGGCGCCCATGCCAATCTCCTCGTCGGGGTTGAAACCCACGCGGATGTCGCCATGCTTAATCTCAGGATGATCCTTCAAGTAGCACATGGCCTGCACTATCTCTGCGATGCCAGCCTTGTCGTCGGCGCCAAGGAGCGTGGTGCCATCGGTCACGATAAGGTCCTCGCCCTTGTGCTGCAGCAGCTCCGGGAACTTCTTGGGAGAGGAGACGATGCCGGGAGAGAGCTCTATGTCGCCCCCATCGTAGTTATTCACGACGCGCGCCTTGATATTGGCGCCGCTCGCGTCGAGGGCCGTGTCGTAGTGGGAGATGAAGCCTATCGTGGGCGCGTCTTTCTTGGTGTTGCCGGGAAGGGTGGCATAGATGTAACCCATGTCGTCCATTTCCACGTCTTGCAACCCCTCGCGCTCCAGCTCTTCCTTCAGGTATTTGGCGAAGATGAGCTGCTTGGAGGTACTGGGCACGGTCGAAGAGTCTTCTGCCGACTGCGTGTCAAACTTTGTGTAATTGATGAATCTTTCTACTATATCCATATTTCGCGTAAGTCGCTTGATTATACTATTGCAAAAGTAGTGGTTTTTATAAACAAGCCGAACAAATATGGCTTAATTATTATTAAAACCACATATTTATATTATAAGGCCATTGCCCATGGCGAAGGGCGAAAGGACCTCTACGGTGAAACGGCGACGAGGGCGCGATGAAGCCGCGACGGCTTTTCAGCGGGAAGCCTAACGGCCACGAGCCACATGCCGGCGGCAAGGCACATTTATCGGAAAAACAATGCGTTTCAGCACAAAGCCGCAGCTATGTTTTAACAGGAACCACTTAACTTCTTGATTGCCAAAAGAAAATAAAAAAGTTGGAAAAAAGAAGATAAAACGTCTCCGACTTATCAAACTTTTTACTACTTTTGCAATCGGAAACGAACAAAAACAGACAACTTCGGGAAAGAGGAAAAAGCATAAAGTTATCCAAAATGGAAAACTTTTGCTTCTTAAATTAAGAAAAAGTTTCCCGTTTTTGTGCATGAAAAATATTACAAGACAGCCATGATCCAAGTTAGAAAGCGCGACGGTAAGGTAGTGCCGTTCGACTTGACAAAGATTCAAGTCGCCATTT
>OIXL01000187.1_pt1 | contig 36095 bp, 16 predicted proteins | sample 1587761 | NCBI WGS metagenome assembly OIXL01 (sample SAMN03283246) | human gut metagenome | biome: human-associated habitat; material: feces | host: Homo sapiens | place: Peru | collected 2012 | reverse complement strand
GACTTCGACTACGGTTGGGAGCAGATGCGCAAGTTGGGCGTAGACATGGTGGATGAGCACTACTACAAGAGTCCAGAGTGGTTCCGCAGCAATGCCAGCCGTTACGACAAGTACGACCGCAAGGGGCCTAAGGTCTTTGCCGGCGAGTATGCAGCTCATGCCAAGCACGACCCTAACTCATGGGAGGCTGCGCTTTCTGAGGCAGCTTTCATGACCGGCTTGGAGCGCAATGCCGATGTGGTTTATCAGGCTACCTATGCACCTCTCTTCGCTCATGTAGAGGGATGGCAGTGGCGTCCGGACCTCATCTGGTTCGATAACCTCAGTTCTGTCCGTTCTGCCAACTACTATGTTCAGCAGCTCTACGGCGAGAACAAGGGTACCAATGTGTTGAAACTTACCGAGAACGGCAAGGCTGTAGCAGGCGAGAATGGTCTCTATGCCACCGCTTGCTTCGACAAGGCTACCAAGAGCTACATCGTGAAGATTGCCAACACCTCTAACGAGGCAAAGGAAATCAACGTTACCTTTAATGGTATCAAGAAGTTGAACCCTGGTAAGGTAACTGTTCTCCATGCCGACGATATTCAGGCAGAGAACAAGATTGACAACAAGAACGTGGTTGTTCCTGTAGTATCTGCTGCTCAGGCTAACGGTAACGTCCTGAATGTCAAGATGAAGGCAAATAGTTTTGTGGTATATAAATTCTAAGAGTTGGTGCGTTTTTTAACGCAAGTTTTTCTGTATAAGGTAAAAAGATGATGAGAATCCCTTGCGGCAGCGATGCCGCAAGGGATTGTTTTTTTCTCCCGATGCCCTTGAAATTACATGGCGACGCAGGAATCTCTGTGTCGGGACGTATGAATGGTTACGTCGCTATGTAGTAAAGTCTACGTCGGGACGTAATTTATGATATCTCCTTATTTCATGATACTTCTCCTTATTTTATGATACTTCGATGATACTTTTTTGTAAAGATATTAGGAAGTGTCATTTTTGCATATCATTATATATCAACGCTTTATAATGATTTTCCTGCCCGACAATGAGACTTTGATACTTTTTTCACGAAAAAACTTTTTACGCAGGGAATAGATGTGGAGAAAAGGCAGAATAATTCCCTCATGACTTCACGGGAAACGACAAGGGTCTATATGCCACGATGAACAGTGGGCATATAGACCCTTGATTACTTTCTGGAATTTATGCTTCGTATTCAACAGTCATAGACTTTACCTTGTCATGGATAAAATCTCTCTCTGCTGCAGACAACTTATACTTCTTACACAGAAGTGCGTCAATTTCATCTACCGAGAGACTCCAATCAATATCCGAATGCTCGCAGAAGTTTTGTTGCGGAACATACTTCCACTTTTCTGGCGTTATGTCTTGAGTTGTTTTCAAAGCACCCAACAAAGCTCTTGCAAATCTTGTAGCTATATATTTGTATAAAGCACGAACTTCATATTCACTATCGCATTTACCTATACTAATGAAGGATTCAGTATTACCCATACCTGGCACTCCAATTTCTGGTTTACCAATAATTCTTGCAGGTATTGGATTTCCTATCTGCCCAGCTGCCCCATCAGCCTTTGACAAGAATAGTTTATAACTATCTAGATTAACTACAGGTCGTATGTAGTCTCTTTGAATATATTTCACCGTGCGCTTGTTATTCAATCGTCCAAGAAGTGCAATATATTCCTTCCCGTCATTAGGATTTTCATCATAGAAGAGTTGTGGCAACCGATCAAAAATATTTGTAGAGACATCATAAGGATGTCCTTTGCTTAATAGAGCGAGAGCTTCTGGATGCTCAGCATGCATTAAGTCTGTAAAGCGATAAGCTGTACGAGAAACCACAACATCACTCATTGGCTGAAACTCCTTGTCTGCTGAAACCTTCTTGCAAATATTATCTAGTTCTGGATAAGGCATAAACGTATTGATTGCAGAAAAAGTTTCCGCCAAATCTCTATATGTAACAGCAAGTCCACCTGTCAATTGGAGCCCCTCGAATAAATCTTGAGCATTTTGACGAAAATCCATCACTTTCAAATGTTTATCTTCCAGCATCTTCTTGTTCCATGACTTTGGTGTACTACCCGCATTCGTCAAGAATCGGGCTGGATGAATCATCTCGACTACGCCTGCTACATTATAGGCACAATCCAAGAAGATATTATACAGCGGACCATTGTAGGTCTTCTGATCTCCTACCGCATTATCCTGATATGGAGGATTTCCGATAATCACACTAGTACCCAACTGTTTCAAATTATTCATCAATATATCTTTCTTTTTATCATTTAATAAATCATATGTATTAAACTCCTCTATGACATGAGCGACTGGCAATCCCAACAGCGAATAGACCTTTCGAGTAAACTCATAAGTCAAAGGTGAGGTAGGCAACGAATAAATGGAGTTCTTCAGTTTGGCGCCGTATGCCTTGTACAATGCATTGGCAAACTCTCCTTGCTTGGCGGCAATATCCAGTATCTTCATCTCATTCCTGATTTTATCCGCAGGCAGATAACCAACCATCATATCAGCAACCCATGCAGGCGTAACAACCTCTGATGTCGACAATCTTCCAAACTTTTTCATCGCCCTATCCACTCGCTCACTGGCAACAATAGACTTATCATGCGCCAACTGGTTCATGTGTGAAATTTTATAATCTAAATCGCTCAATACGAATGGGTTAATCACGGAGCGCATTATCTGCAAGACCGTCTTTGTCAAACCGACATTCTTTGCGATTCTGTCATTGTCTTTTCCGTCGATAACCTTTATCACATCATCCAACGAAGCTACTTTACTGTCTGTCAGGAAAGCGAAGAATAATATCAGCGAATAGAATGTAGACAGCTTCTTCTGAAGTTCCTTACCCTCATCTGCACTAGCATTTTCGGCTGACATTACAGACGTTTTATCCTTTTCGTCATCTGATTTGCCAGTAGGCTCATCTATATCCAAGTCTTCACCATCGCCTTTGCTTGCCCGTATTTTGATACCTTTCTTGGCATCTATAGGATACAAGGATTTCAAAGCCGACAACACATCAACGTTTGAAAGCAGAGCGCCATCCACTGGTATATCAGTAGCCTCGTCCATAATGCTCTTGTTGGCAGAATAAGTATTAACCGCTTCTAGGATGTCATTCGGCTCCACCTCCTTCAGCTTGTCTTTATTAACCATAATGATAGGGGAGATTCTAAGCTCTTCGGCGATACGCCCACTCAGCTTACTATTGCCCTTTTTGTCGGTATTAACATTATATATCTGTGCCTTTGCCTCTTGCATTCGAAACATTCTTCCTGGCTCAAAGTCCACGAGCAGCGTCTGTGGCTTCATGTTATACTTGATGACATTTCCCTGTTCGTCCTTATACTCTCGAATATACTGATTTTGCAAACGGAAGATAGCCTGGTCATATTCCTGTGGCGAAGCTGTATCTTTCAGATAAATCATCGTGTCCCATTGTTCCACGGTTGTACCAGTCAGCATACGGTTTACGGTCAGCGTGATGGTCTTCTTACCCAGCTTCTCCATATCTTCAATCCTATCCTTTACACTGCGAACATCCTTAAATATTCCTTCGTTTTCCACACCAGTGATGTTCAGTATTTCATACTGACTCAAGTTTTTTAACTCCTTTTTGTGCTTCTTGACGAGAGACTCGAAGGCATCACATGAGGCACGGTAAGGCAAGACACATACGATATGACGGCAGAGCTTTCCTCGCTTGATTCTCTCATCATTGAGAAATCCAAGGATATTACCATCTTCCTTGCTTCCATCTATCGCCATAAGTAAATCTAATACTTCCTCCTCATAGATGAATTGTTGGTGAAGCCCATTCTTTTCCTTCATCGTAACCTTGGGTCTCAACAACTCATTAAGTGCATATTCCACCTTGTTTTTCCTCAGTTCTTCCATCCTCTTCATAGAAGAAGTATTGACATTGAAGGCAAAGCGAATCATCTGCGGGAAACCATAATAAGGGTTGTCCCATTCATTGTAATCGTCGTCATTCACATGCTTTTCATCCCATCTCTCCTTGTCCTTGACTATATCTGAGAACTGATAGAAGGCAATGATGTCTTCTTTCTGAAACTCACTACCCATTAAGATGCGATAAGGGGTTCCTGAAAGATGGATGCGAATGGCGGCACGCAAAGACTTCAGTTCTTCACTATTCTCGTAGTCATCCGAAGACTCTGTATATTTCATCTCAGCCTTCAGTTCCTTCTTACTTCCACGCAATACCTTTCCATATGCCTCTGCACGAGCACCATAATGGGTCTCGTCTATGATCAGCATATCCCATTGACGGGAAAAAACATCTTCATGCTTGGTCTTTATCGTCTCTCCACTCAAGTCTTGGAGCGTCAAGAATACAATCGGGCGATGCCCTTGTTCCAAAGCATCATTTATGGCATGAGGATTTCTGGCTAGCAGAGCACTGTCCAGAAAGTCAAAGCCTTCAAAGTTTTTAATTCCCTCCACAGTCTTTTTCCATTCCATTTTGACATCTGCCTTACCAGAAACAACAAGGATGGACTTGTATCGACTACTTGTTAGCGCACAACTCAAAGCCGTGAAGGTTTTACCAAATCGCATCACGGCATACATCAAGAGATTATTTCTGCCTTTTTTTACAGCCTTGGTAAAGTTAAGGACAGTTGCCTTTTGGTTCGGGCGCAACTCATACGGTTTATTTCCTCGCTTATAAGTGAAGGTCATTGCTGTAGGTCGTTCTTCGAAAGTATAAAATTGATACTTGTCTTTGTTTTCTTCAAAGGCTTTTCGAATGTCTGCCACCGCATCCTCCACATCCTTGGCAGTTGCATGTTCAAAGAATTCTCTCGAATAATAAGGCAAGCCTTCTATGTCAGTAGGCAGCAAACGATGGTAGTGCCGTTTATTTTCCAAAAACTCATGAATGGCAAAGTCACGGAAATATACATCCTTGTCTACTTTCGAGATTGCAGCGTATTTCTTCTCCAGGTCGGGAAAGTACCTGCGCCACTCACCTAGTCGCTGTTCCAGCGGTCGATAGGTGTCGCCTACCTTCAAGTAATTGGGCACTGTGCCTGTCGTAAAGGCATAAATCTGCGGTTCAACACGCCCTATGATATATTTATCTAGTATTGAGTTGTCCATATTATATTACCTTTCCTTTTATATGTAGTATCTCATAAGGATAAGACTTGCCGTCTTCTCTACCTCTTAGCAAGGCAGGTATTCCATTATGACCATAAAACAGTTTTTTCTTACAACCAGGGCAAGGAGTCCGCTCTATTTCTCCATATAGATTTTGCGTCTCCACATCATGACAGGTATTGGGAACAACGCTTTTCAAGCCATCCATCTGAAATATATTCCAGGAGATAATATCAGCAATCTCTCTAACCTGTTCAAGAGTAGGGCGAGTGCCAAACTTATACTCATAGTTGTCTATAAATGTATAGAACAAGTTCTCTCTTGCCAAGAACAAGCTATCGCCTTGCCATTCGTAAGCCCGAACGCACTTATAGGCAAGTATTACATACTGAAACCACCCTTCAAGTGTATCCGTATTTTCATTAACAATGCGGAGCTTACGATCCAAGAAGCCAATTCTGTCCTTTAGTGGAATTGCCACCCCTGTAGTTGTATCATATCTACTTACCATAAAAGGAGCTTCTCCACAGGTAATCTCCTCCCATGTCTGAGCAATATAATCCTGCCAAGTTTTTCCAACAGGAAAAGCTATTTTGTCAGGGACAGTTCTCCATTCTCTTCCCTCCTTTCCAAGTTCTTCATTGAACACAATTCTTCGTCCGAAGAAATTCTCATCAATGTTATTTATCATGTTATTGCATATCCAAGCCGGAGTAAAAATTTCTGCCTTCTTCTTCACTCGCTTCTTCTGCACAGTTTTTTCCTTCATTACACGAGGCATGATGACATCAGAATGTTCGCCCGTGATTTTCTCACGAGCGATTTCATCATAATAAGAGTATCCTTCCCCCAACTGCTCGTAGTCATGGGTAGCCCAAAAGATGTTATGAGTCTTCCCATCTTTCTTATATTCTGTCACGGAGTGGTCGATGAGCAAGATGTCAAAGACTTCCTGCCCAAAATCTGCCAACAGATTGTTCTCTATAATATCTACCTCGTTTGCCATGTAATGCGAATATTTTAGAATTGCATTGCAAAGGTAATGAAAAGAAATGGAAGTACCAAAGGAATGGAGAATAAACTTATGGGGATAAAAGTATTTGCTTTTGGAAAAATCTATGTTCAGAACTTTTGAAGTACTTTTCATAACTCTGTAGGGCGTTTTTTTTTTGGTGGTATCAGAAAAAAGTAGTATCTTTGCAAACAATAAGTAATCATGACTTTTTTGAGAACTGAAATAATAACAATTTAAAATTATTGATGAGAATGAAAAGAAGATTCTTTATGATGGCTGTTCTTAGCCTGATGTTTGTGACAAGTGGTTTTGCGCAGTTTGAGAGATCAATATTCAATCATGTTGGTTTGAATGTGGGTGCTGGTACTGAGGGTATTAACGTGGGTGTGGCTGCTCCTCTCACCAATTATCTTGAGCTGGAGGCGGGAGTCAGTCTCATGCCAAGCATCAAGGCTAATGCCGATGTTGACTTGCATTCGAATGTATCGCTCAACGTGCAGGGAGTGGCGGTGAAAATCCCGGATGCTACGGTGAATACCGAGGTGGATATCGCTCGTACTACCTTCAACGTCAAGGCACATCTCTATCCTTTTGGAGGAAACAGCAAGTTCTTCCTTACCGGTGGTTTCTCATTCGGCGATCCTAAAATCGCCAAGCTGAGCGGTCATAGTGACGAGATTGAGAGATTCGCCAACCAGTATCCAGCTTACAAGCATGAAATCCTTAACTTGGTCAGCGTAGGACTGGCTGATTATAACGTGAAGCTGGACGATAACTTCGATATCCATGGCGACATCCGCTGTAATTCCTTCCGTCCTTATCTGGGTCTGGGCTTCGGCAGACTGGTTCCCAAGAAGCGCGTAGGTGTACGTCTGGAATTGGGATGCCAGTTTATGGGAACCCTGAAGGTTTACCAGAACGATGAGAAGGTGGAAATCAACAAGGTGTTGAATGAAACAATGGGCGATGATGCTGATGACATCTCCAAGTTTATCGAAGACTGGAAGTACTATCCGGTGCTCAAATTGCAGATTGTAGGCAGAATCTTCTAAGGTTGCCAAGATGGGGAAAAATAGTTGGCAGGTGCATGAAATGATGAACTTTTGCAGGCTGTGAAAAGGAAAAGTTTGAATTTTGCATAAAAAATACGCTCAAACGCTAGCAATCTGCTCATTTTTTCGTAACTTTGCACCCGCAAACTTATAAATAATAAAAGAAGAATGGCTAATTTGAGATTTGAGGTTGTAGCCGAGGCCTTTAAGAAAAGACCTGTAGAGGTAAAGGCTCCCAAGGTGCGCCCTTCGGAGTACTTCGCCAAGTATGTATTCAACCGTCAGAAGATGTACAAGTATCTGCCATCTGATGTGTACGAGAAACTCATCGATGTGATTGATAATGGTACTCGTCTGGACCGTTCCATCGCTGATGCCGTGGCTGCCGGCATGAAGCTTTGGGCTGAGGAAAACGGGGTAACACATTATACTCACTGGTTCCAGCCATTGACCGAGGGTACTGCCGAGAAGCATGATGCCTTCGTAGAGCATGATGGAAAGGGGGGTATGATAGAGGAATTCTCTGGCAAGCTGCTCGTACAGCAGGAACCTGATGCCAGCTCTTTCCCTAACGGCGGTATCCGCAATACCTTCGAGGCTCGTGGCTATTCTGCATGGGATCCTACATCGCCTGTGTTCATCATCGATGATACACTCTGTATCCCTACCATCTTTATTTCATATACAGGTGAGGCGCTTGACTACAAGGCTCCATTGCTCCGCTCGTTGCATACTCTGAGCGAGGCGGCTACCGAGGTTTGCCATTACTTCTACCCTCAGGTGAAGAAGGTGCAGACCAATCTCGGTTGGGAGCAGGAGTACTTCCTGGTAGACGAGAGCCTTTACTCGGCTCGTCCTGACCTGATGCTCACGGGCCGTACCCTGATGGGACACGACTCAGCAAAGAACCAGCAGATGGACGACCATTATTTCGGAACCATCCCTGAGCGCGTGCAGGCTTTCATGAAAGACTTGGAAGTGCAGGCGCTCGAACTCGGCATCCCTTGCAAGACCCGTCATAACGAGGTGGCACCAAACCAGTTTGAGCTGGCACCAATCTATGAGGAATGCAATCTTGCCGTAGACCATAATATGCTCCTGATGAGCTTGATGAAGCGCGTGGCTCATAAGCACAGTTTCCGTGTTCTCTTGCACGAGAAGCCATTCGCCGGTGTGAATGGTTCGGGCAAGCACAACAACTGGAGTCTCTGCACCGATACTGGTGTGCTGCTCCATGCAGCAGGTAAGACTCCGGAGGACAACCTTCGCTTCGTAGTCTTCATCGTAGAGACCCTGATGGGTGTATATAAGCACAATGGATTGTTGAAGGCTTCTATCATGAGCGCAACCAATGCGCATCGTCTGGGAGCCAACGAGGCGCCACCAGCCATCATCTCTTCGTTCCTCGGCAAGCAGTTGACCGACCTGCTCGACCATATCGAGAAGGCAGATAAGGACGAACTCTTCGCCCTGGCTGGCAAGAAGGGTATGGAGCTGGATATCCCTGAGATTCCGGAACTGATGATTGACAATACCGACCGCAACCGTACCTCTCCATTCGCCTTCACCGGCAACCGTTTCGAGTTCCGTGCCGTAGGTTCTGAGGCCAACTGTGCGTCATCCCTTATCGTATTGAATGCTGCCGTAGCCGAGGCTCTCGAAGACTTCAAGACTCGTGTAGATGCCTTGATAGCAAAGGGTGAGGACCAGACATCGGCTATTATAGATGTTGTACGCGAGGACATCAAGATCTGCAAGCCTATCCGCTTCGATGGCAATGGCTATTCTGATGAGTGGAAGGAAGAGGCTCAGAAGCGTGGTCTGGACTGCGAGGCATCCTGCCCGGTAGTCTTCGACCGCTATCTTGACAAGGAGAGCATCGAGATGTTCGCCAAGACCAACGTGATGAGCGAGAGCGAGCTGAAGGCGCGCAACGAGGTAAAGTGGGAGACCTATACTAAGAAGATTCAGATTGAGGCTCGTGTGATGGGCGACCTGAGCATGAACCACATCATCCCAGTGGCAACCCACTATCAGAGCCGTCTGGCAAAGAACGTAGAGGGCATGATTCACATCTTTGGTGGTGAAGAAGGCAAGAAGTTGACTGCCCGCAACGTGAAGATTATCCGTGAGATAGCCGAGCGCACCGAGGCAATAGAGCGTGGTGTAGAGGCATTGGTAGATGCCCGCAAGGTAGCCAACAAGATAGAGAGTGAGCGCGAGAAGGCAGTAGCATATCACGACACGGTAGCTCCAAAGATGGAGGAAATCCGTTATCAGATAGACAAGCTCGAGCTTCTCGTAGCCGATGAACTTTGGACATTGCCAAAGTATCGTGAGCTGCTGTTCATCAGATAATATTTCCTGGATTAGGAATTAAGATAATAAAAAAAGAGTGCATTGTTTATTACAGTGCACTCTTTTTTTATTCCGTGAATATGGTAAAGTAGGTTAAAAGTAATATAAAGAACGTGAGGAAGTTTGTTTCGTTACTTGTTTTTTAGTACTTTTGCCCCATAATTATGGACTCAAGTGTGGAAAATGTGGAGAATTACACAAAAAAGGTATCAAAAATGTGTAAAACTCCACATTTTCCCCACTTCGATGAAATATATGGTTCATCACGCATCTCTCATGATTTCGGCTTCATCCCTCACGATCTCGGTCATAGTATATAGCAAAAATGCTTAGTTTGCTATCGAAGCAGACTTCATTGGTCATTGCAATAGGCTTCATCTGCCATTGAAATAGGCTTCATTTGACGATGAAGTAAGCTTCATTTCAAATTGGTTTGAGGCTTAGATAAAGTTTACGTGAGGCTCATTCAAAGTTTGCATGAGGCTTATATGAAGTTTGTGTGAGACTTATATGAAATTTTCGTGAACTTTATTTCACGACGTAGTGTTTTATGTTTCGCGATGGCATTATATTGCCCATCTGGTGGGCAGTATTGTGCCATCCGGAGGAAGTAATCCGTAGGATGTCATAAAGAATCGTATGAATTCGTATGGATTGAGTGAATTATATGAACTACATGAATTCCGTGTAGTGTCGTGTAGTGTGAAGTAGAATGGTATCTATAAAAAATAAGCTCCCTTGACTAAGAAATGCCAAGGGAGCTTTATCATTTTATGATTTCATACAACTTCATATTACTTCACAATAACCTTGATGATCTGGCCGTTTGAAAGCTTCACGAGGTTGATACCCTTTGTTGGAGCATTCAATTTCTGACCATCGATGGTGTAACGACCTATCTCCTTCACGTCATTCCTGTTGATGACGTTGTTAGAAATGCCGGTAAGGTCACTGTCGCCAACTGCTACCATGTTAGTGTTATCTACCCACAAATCGTTCATGGCAGATGCAAGAGCTGTCTTGCCATCCTTCTCCTCCTCCTTCATTGGGCGGCTTACGAACGCAATGATATGCATGTTCTGGCTCTTCCAAGCATCATCAAGTTCAACCTCATAGTCGTTTTCGTAACTGTTGCCGTTGGTCTGGAGAGCATCACCGAGTGTGCCAGTCACAATCTTGCGCAATACATGGTTGTGGGTGGTAGGCTTTGCCATGGTACCACCGGTGTTCTGCTTGCCTTTTACCTTATCCTCGGTGAGGTAGATGGTGAGGCGGGCATCATCACCAATCAACTTCTGGTATTGGTTGATGAGTTTACCCATTACCTTGATGCTCAGCTTGCCTGTTGCATCATCAAGCTTAGAGTCAATGCTTACGGTAGAGAATGATGGATAATATGCTGCAGACTCGTTGATGATTGTGTTGAGCATGCCAACAACATTGTCCTGGTCGCTTGGTTTCTGAGCAGCCATGTTCACTGTCAATGCCTTGTCGTAATTGATCACGTCATTGTCGTAGAAGTATCTGTTAAAGGCACCGGAACCATCTGATGGAGTAGAGTAGTTGGCCAACTTGTTAGCCTCTGGCACAGTGAATACATCTGATAATGTTTCTACAGATCCATCTTCGTTTACCTGCTGACCATCTCCGTGGATAGAAACGATGGCAAGGTCGTCGTCTTCACGAGCCTTGGCTGTCTTGGTGAGTACCTGGTCGGCAAAGTAAGTGTATTTTGACATCTGGCATGCGTAGAACTCTACCAGGTTCTTGGTGCGGTCGAAGTTGTCCTTATATACCTTGAACTTGGTGGACAGCTTGTCGTTGGTCAGGTCGCCCTCTGGTTCTTTTCCTTCCACAAGCACAGGATATACAGTTACCTCATGTTCGCCAATGCTCCAATTCTTGTCAATAGGAAGTCCTACCTGAATATTTGAATAGTCGGCATCTGTGATTTCTCTGAAGGCATCGCCGGCAGTAGTCTTGTCGTATGTGAAGGAACCCATTTTCTTGCCATCCACCTCAATGCCGAATTTTACGTTTGTGATATTGTCACGTCCGTCATTGTGGCATGTAAAGGCCAAGCCCGTCTTGGTGTCGCTCTTTGCGAATGGAACCATCGCCATCTTATTCATTACCAGGTCGTGAAGGATGAAGTTGCCATCCTCTTTTTCAATGATAAGCTGAATCATCAGGTTAGAACCATCGTATCCGGCAGAGATAGGCTCCCACTGCCATTTGGTTTCATCGCGGCCATCTTCATAGATGTCACCAAAGGCGAGGAATCCATAAGGACCTACGTATGTACCAGAAGAGCCAATTGGCTTTTCTGACTCAACCTTCTCTGGGGTGTAATCGTAATATGGCAACAGGGCATAGAAATCCTTGGTATCGATGGTATATGGTTCATCAAACCAAACGTAGTTCCAATGCAATTGTGTGGTAGCAATCTCCTTCTCTGCAATGGCGTTGGTTACATTTCCCTTATCATCAATCTTGCAGATGGTAACCTTACTGTTGCCGATAGGTGCTGTCAGGTAGAAGCGGGCACCTGCAATCTTGCAGCCCTCATACTTCTTGAAGGCATCATTGTAGAAGATGGTACCCAGAGACAAAGTTCCTTTGGCGCCCTTCATGCCTGATGGCCATACATAGCTCTCGTCGTAGCTATAGTTGATATAACGCTGGTTTGCTTCCAATTCTCCGGCACGGGTTGCTATCTTCTTGGCTGCCTTCTGTGGAGTGGCAGTCTCTACCCATGTCTTGGCTGTTACTTCCTTGTTGATGTGCTTCATGCTCTGAGCGTTGGCAGACATTGCCATCAAGGCAAGTGCTGCTGACATCAAGTAAATATTTCTCATTGTCTTATACTGTTATTTTTTTTATTTATGATTCCAAAGGGATATATCTGTTTACTTTTTATATATCTTTTTTACTGTACCGTCGGTGAACTTCACGATGTTGAGGCCTGCGAATGGTACGTCAGACTGAACGCCCTGGGCATTGTAATATGCCTTAACCTCCTTGTTGCCCAACTCGATGTTGCTGATGCCGGAAGTTGCGCCCTCTGATACATATACCTCATCGATGAAGAATGCATCTGATGCGAAGGTAATCTTCACTCTGCCGTTGGCTGTAATCTTGGTTGTACATTCTGTCCACTGGTTTGGCATCAGGTTGAATGTGCCGTTTTCTACAGTTCCGTTGCTCACGCTTACAGTCATGGTCTTGTTTGACTGTGCGTAAGGGGCAGCCTTGAATGTAAGTATTACATCACCGTTGATCTTGATTTCAGGAGAGGTGAAGGTGATGTTGGTGGCATTTCGCTTACCTACACGAGCACACTGGAAACCTCCCTTGTAGGTCTGTACATTAGATGTCCAGCCGTTCTTGTCTGATGAGAATGCACCATTGGCAAACTGGTTAGGGTTGCCGCTTGTATAGAAGCCCTTACCGTCGTTACCACCTGTACCCAGACACTTGTCAAATGTTTCCTGGAAGATATAATTCTCTTCTGATGCAGTCTTGTTCAGGTTCTGGAAAGTGAAAGATGCCGTACCGTCTGCAGCGATAGCCATATCTGAAAGGATGATGTTCATCAACTTGGTGCCATCTGTGTTCAGATTATAAGATGTGCAGGCAGGAGTGGTGTTGTTTGCCAGACGGTTCTTGTTGCCGTAAGGCCATGCATCATACTCCTCACTCTTCTCGCTCTTCACGTTGTCGGCAGGAACGAAGGTCATACGCTCATGGTCGTTGACACCAGCCATCATGGAGTTTGGAATGTTGTAATTCCATGCCTTCAGGTTGTAGTCGATGTGGTTGATCATGATACCTGAACCAGCCAAGGCTGCATCCCAACCCTTCTTCTGACGGTTCTCTATCAGATAGTACTCATCGGCATGGTTTGGATTTCTGAAGATGTAGGCATCACCGCCGTCTGCCAGTGTCTTGATTCCTGATACCGATGTGTTCTCCTTCAGCTCGATAGGGGTAATCCAGCCAGCGGCATACTTCTCGTAGGCGGTATAGCCGGCAGGAGTAAAGCCGTTGTCGTTGTAGTTACCCTGGCACATCAAGTCCCAGGTACCCATACCATATAAGCCAGAATAGTTCACATCGTATGCATCCGGATAGCCCAGACAGTGGGAGAACTCGTGGCAGATGGTACCGATGCCATCTACTTCGTTAGATACAGAAAGCTCGTTGGAGCAGGCATAATCCACTACTGTCTTCTTGCCGCAGGCAACAGGAGAAACCATTCTTCCCTTGTGTGGCCAGATGGTGTTGACGCCACCGCCTGTAGCTTCGCCACGACCGGCATAGACTACGAATACCATCTCTACCTGTCCGTCTCCGTCCCAATCGTATGGGGCGAAGTCGATACCTTCAGCCACGGCGTTGCCCAGACAGCCTGAAATCATCGCCTGAACGTTCACGTCCTGTGCATCGCCATCGTTCTTGCCATAGAAATCAGATTCACCAAGGGTGTAAGGACCCACTACGTCGAAATCCATCTCAAACTTGCCGTTGCTCTGCGCCTTGAAGTAATCAGCCACGCTACCCTTGAACTTACCCTCGCTGAAACCTGGCTCGTTAGCCACGCGGTTGTAGAAAGCCTTAGGGTCATCCATGGTGAACTTCTTGTCGGAGAACTGAGCCAGCAGGATGAGACACTTCTTCTTGCCGGTGTAGGAAACACCTCTTGTGATGCTGGTGCTGCCATTAGCGTTACCAGAAAGGAGGTTCTTCTTGATGATGTTCTCAGGACAAGCCTGCTGGCGCATCACTCTGCTGCGCTCCTGAAGCTGGGCCATGTTGGCTGGCTTCAAGCCATCTGAGGTGTCGTAAGAATAGCGGTTGCCTGCCTTGTCTTCCCAAAAGCGCAGGAACTCATCGCCACACAACTGAACTTGGACAGCCTGTCCGTTCTTGAGTGTAAAGGTCTTCCAGATGCCTCGCTTGGCTGGTACTGCATGGATGGCAGAAACCGCCAGCAACATAGACATGAGGACTAACAGTTTTTTCTTCATAAAACGTTTTATTAAAGTTGTCTTATAACTAATTTCTTTATCCGTTCTTATAACTAATATCTTTATCCGTTGACAAAGTTAAGCATAAAAATTGAGATACAGCCGATTAGCTTACATTTTTTAAGCTACATTTGCTTTTAAAAATGCTCATTTCCCCTCATTCTTTCAAATTGTAAGTTCGGGGGGGATGAAATCTGCAAAAAAAGAGAGATAACCCAATGCTTCCATGTGTTATCTCTCTCTTTAATATATCAACTTAATGCTTTCACTTTATTTCACCTTTGTGAGCTTGATCTTCGTTACGCTGAAGAACTCATAGCCGGTGAAGGTTCCACCAGGGGTATAGATACCACCGAACAATACCTGGTCTTGGTCGAAGACAATCTCCTTGCAGTCCTCGCTCCATGTACCCTTGATAGGGGTTGAGGTGAGTTGACCATTTGACAGGTTGTGCAGCATGATGTTACCCATGAAGCCCAGATCCTTGGTGAAATCGTAACCCTCGATGAAGTTATACTTGCCCAGATTGTCGAATGCTACATAGCCCTGCTTGGTATCTTCGTCATAGTGGAATGACAGACGTGCAGAAGAAGAGTTTACAGCCATACCTGTGAGATACAGAGTATTGTTGTAGTCGCCATCTGAATTATCGCTAGCACCGATAATCTTCACTACACTCTCCATTGGTGCACCCTGGCGGCTTACACCAGTGAGTTTCCACTTACCCTGGAGTCTCTCGTAAATCTGAGAATCATTGTCTCTCAGTGAAACCTGGGTTGTTGCATTGCCAATCTTGGCTCCCTTAGCTTCTACGATGGTAATCTCGAAGGTGCGGTCGTCGTTGATTTCATCATCATCCACAGGCTCAACCTCTACATAGCCGATGCTGTCAGAAATGCTGATGGTCTTGTCTGTAATATAATAATGTACGTCTTCCTTAGCAGGGTTGCTGCCCACTTCCTTCACTTCGATGGTAACATACACATTACCGTTGGTCTCGCCCTTTACCTCGATAGGCACATTGGTCAAGCCCATATTCTCCTTGATGACCATAGTAGGATTCTTCATGCTTACTGTTACGTCAGCAGCAGAGTTCCATGAGTCATCGTCGCTAGAGCAGGCACCGAAGAAGGTGACCACAGCCAGCAACATTAATAATTTGATGTATTTCATTGTATATTCAAATGAATTCTTGTTGATTACTACATATTAATAACCTGGGTTCTGCTGACCAGCCAAGCGAGGGTTGGCATCCATCTCTGCCTTAGGGATAGGCCAGGTGAGGCGGTAGTCGTTTGCAGTATACTTCAATGCTCTGCCCTGCTTCACGATGATGTCGTTCAGATCCTCGTTTTCGTCGTGGTTAGGCTCGCGCTGGAAGCCCTCGCCGTAACGGCGGATGTCGCTCATGCGCATACCCTCGCCGATGAACTCACGCTCACGCTCTTCTTTTATTTCCTTGAGGAGAGTCTTCTGCTCAGAATAGTTCTCTGTTACATAATCCACGATGCGGTTGCTGCGCAGAATGTTGAGATACTTGTTTGCTTCTTCCTTGTGGTCCTGGCGAGCTTCTGCCTCGGCTACGATGAGATACATCTCTGAGAGGCGGAATGGCTTGCTCATGTTCATGAGGTTGTTGTTGCTGCCTGTGCGGAGGTCTGAGTTTCCTGGGAACTTGTTGAAAGCCATCGCCTCGTAGCTGTTACCCTCTACCTGCAGGTTGTCATACTGCTTCAGGAATACATCGGCACGAACATCACCCTCGAACTTCTCCCAAAAGAGGTTTAAGACGGCAGCTGTTGGAATGTAGTCTGCCTTGGTCTCCGACTCACTTACGTAGTATTCGCCGTTAGAGCTGCCCAACTCCTGTGCAGTCATCAGAGGGCGGAAGATGATTTCTGTACCCTCGTCCTTGGTCCAGAGCTTGGCATAGTCGTTGATGGTGGTCAACTTATACTTGCCGCTGTTGATGACAGCCTTTGCATATTTAGCTGCATTAGCCCATTCGCCCTTAACCAAGGCTACGCGAGCCTGGAGAGCCTGTACGGTCTGTGAATGGATGTAAGCCAGAGGCTGAGCCTCTTCCTTGGCAACCTTCATACCCGATTTCTCGTATGCTACCAAACCATCGTATGCCTTCTGCATATCTTCCTCAATCAGAGCGAAGGTCTCTGCCAGGGTAGAACGGCTAGGGTAGTCGTTGAGATTACCTGTTGGCTTATAGACAGTGGTCAGAGGCAGACCGCTTGCTGCCTTGGTTGGGTCACACTGTGTATATGACTGGCAGAAATGGTCTGCCAACCAGAAATACATGTAAGCACGAACGAAGTGTGCCTCGGCGTCATAGTGAGCAAAGGCAATCTTGTCTGTCTCGCTGAAGGCATCGCTTGCCTGCATGTTGGCTGCACGTTCGATGATGGCATTGGCTGTAGCAATCATGGAATAGCTGCCGCTCCACTTGCTGGAAACGTCACCGTCGGTGATGGTAATTACACCATTTGAGAACTGACCGAGACGGTTACCGTTGCTGATCAGTCCGTGGAACTCGTCCATCTGTATATCTGACATGTAAAGCCAAGAGCCAGATGTCACCGCACGCAGGTTGGTGTAGAGAGCGTTGCGGAATTGGCGAAGGTCCTTCTCCTTCTCGATGGCAGTGTTGTCATCCAGCGAACCGTATGGAGCCTTGTCCATGCTGCAGGATGTGAACGCCATCGCACACAGGAGCATCAATGAAAAATATATCTTCTTCATAATTCTTTTCTAATAATACTTTTTGTTTAGAATGTTAACTCTGCACCAATCACAAACTGGCGGGTGTTTGGATAGTTGAACTGAACCAGGTTCTTGTCTGGCTCTGGATCGTAGCCCTCGAATGGAGTGATGGTAAAGAGGTTGCGGGCGATACCGAACACCTTGATGTCCTTGATGTAACGGATGGTCTGCATCCAGCTCTTTGGCAACTGATACTGAACGGTCAATGTCTTCATGCGCAAGAATGAAGCATTGCTCAGCATGTGGTCGTCAATGTAGGTCTCGTAACCATAAGCAGGAATATCGGTAACCTGACCTGGAGTAGTCCATACGTTCAGCATATCTACGCACTGGTTGTAAGAGGTACCCATGTTGGCATTCTTGATGAAGTAATTGTCGTTGACGAGCATGTACTTGCCCGACTGCCAAGCGAAATCTGCGATGACGCTGAGTCCCTTCCATGTAAAGTTGGTGCCGAAACCACCAATCCATGGCGCATAACGGTTCTTGCCCAGGAACACTGAGTTGTTGGTCTCATCGTATGTCTTGGTGATGTTGCCGTTCTTGTCGTACCACATAGGCTCACCGGTGCGTGAATCAACACCTGCATAGCGTACATTGTAGAACTCACCGTAGGCATGACCCACCTGCAACTTCAGACCAGTGCCAGAAAGCACGTATTCGTCGCGACCTGCAAACAACTCTGTAATCTCGTTCTTGTTGTAGCAGATGTTGGCAGATACGCTCCAGCTCATATCCTTGGTCTTGATGAGGTCAACGTTTACAGTTGTTTCGAAACCCTTGTTCACCATGTTACCGATGTTACCCATACCTGAGGTGAAACCTGTGGTCATAGAGTAAGGAATCTCCATCAGCATATCAGATGTCTCGTTGCGATAGAAGTTGGCATCCACGGTAACACGGTTGAACAAACCGAAGTTCAAACCGATGTTCAGCTTGCTCACCTTCTCCCAAGTCAACTTGTCGTTGCTTGCCTGGGTGATATCGATGGAACCTTCGCCGTTGTAGTTGCTACCGGAACCGAAGAGTCCGTAGAAATCGTAAGAACCGGCACCTGAGTCGTTACCCGTAGTACCATAGTTGGCGCTCACAGTCAGGTCGTCCAGCCATTTTACACCACGGAGGAAGTTCTCGCGCTTGGCATTCCACTTCAAACCGAGGGAACCGAAGGTACCCCAACGGTGGTCTGGAGCAAACTTAGAGCTACCATCGAAACGGAGTGAAGCATATGCGTAGTACTTCTCCTTGAAGTTGTATTCGGCAGTACCGAAGAGAGAGTTGGCTACTTCCTCTGAACGGCTGTCAGTCTGAGCTGATGGAGTGATGGTAGTAGCTGTGTTCAGCAACATGCGGCGAGAATCTGTCTGGCCAGTAGTTACGATACCGATGCCACGACCCTTCTGGATGCGGGTTTCCTCACCCACCAGCAGGTTTACGTAATGAGGACCGAAGTTATGACGGAACTCTGCAGTATGAGTCAATGTGTAAGCATAGTAGCGGCTGAAGTTTGAACCAACACCACCGGTATGAGCATCAATCACCTGGCCCATTGGGGTAGTGAACTGATCATATGGGAGACTTGCTCTGTCAGATGTAAGGTCGTAGCCAAACATAGACTGCAGGGCTGTGAAAGTCAATCCCTCAACAGGAGTCAACTGCTCGTTCAACGACAGGTTGATGGTTACATTCTTGCTGTCCTGGTTTGTATTGGCTACAGTGAACCAAGGTAACAGGAACTGAGAATAGAGAAGTCCGGCAGCGCGGTCGCCCTTTACCAGATTACCAGCCTCGTCGAAGCTATAATAATAAGGTGCATCGTATGGCAACGCCATCTTGGCAGCAACCAATGGGTTGGCAGCATAAATCTGGCTGTTGTCTGCCCACTGGCTGTTCTGGCTGTAGTCCTGAACACCAAAGTTTGAGCTGAAGCCCACCTTGAAGAACTTGTTCAGACGAGAGTTGAGGCGTGCAGCCAAAGTGCTGCGGCGCATATTGGAAGCCTCGATCAAACCATCTTCCTGATGGTGGTTGAACGAAACGAAATAGTTCATGGTCTGACCACCGCCCTGCAAGGTAGCGTTGATATCAGAAGTAGGAGCCGAGTTTTTGATCAGCTCGTCGCGCCAGTCGGTGCTGATACCATACTTGTTTACCAGGTTGCGGATATTATCGTTTACAGGCTGACCAATCATGTCACGGAACTGGATGTACTGCTGAGAGTTCATCATCTCCTGGCCCTTGCTGGTAGCAGAAGAGATACCATACTGTGCCTTTACGGTGAGCTGAACCGACTCGTTGTACTTAGCCTGCTTGGTAGTGATGACAATAACACCGTTGGCAGCACGCGAACCATAGATAGAGGTTGACGCAGCATCCTTCAACACGGTGATGTTGGCAATGTCTGATGGGTTCAATGTGCTGAAGAAGCTAGCAGTGATAGGAGAACCATCGAGAATGAACAAAGGCTGGTTTGAAGAACCGATAGAGTTGACACCACGCAAACGGATCTGTGCTGACTGTGAAGGGTCACCGGCAGATGACAGAACAGACAAACCAGATACCTGACCGGCAAGAGCGTCGGTAAAGTTTGGTGTTACGACTGTTTCCAACTTCTTTTCACCGATGTTGGAAATAGCGCCAACTACAGATCCCAGCTTCTTGGCAGCACCATAACCAGTAACGATTACCTGCTCCAGCATCTGTGTGTCAGGATTCAAAACAACCTGCATCTTCTCTGATGCCTTTAATTTCTTTGTCACCATGCCGATGTAACTGAACTCCAGCTCTACTTTGTTGCTTTCAACTTCCAGAGTGAAGTTACCATCGATGTCGGTAACAGTACCAGAAGTAGTACCCACAATCTTGACAGATGCACCGATAATCGGTGAACCGTCTTCAGAAGAGGTTACTACACCAGAAACGTGAGTTTGTGCCAACGCTATTCCCAAATTCAGGAAGACGCAAGCAATAAACATCATGAGTCTTTTTTCCATAGATCTCTTTTCTTTTTTATTAATTGTTATTACTTATTTTTAAGTGTATTCTACTAATTTTTTTCGTCATATCTGAGCCCTTTTTGAAGGGTTGTCGCCTTAAGCGGTGCAAAATTAAGCATTTTTTATATTCTTTCCAAATGTTTTTGTGAAAATATAAAATAAAAAGCTATATTTTCTAATAACTTGACGTTTTGTAATGAAAAAAAGGATGAAAAAAAAGATTTTTGTGCTTGTTGGTGCTTTTTTATAAGGAAAAGTTGGTTTTATGTAGATTTTATGCAAAAATTCTTGTGAGTTTCGAGATAAATTATTACCTTTGCCGACGAAAGAGAGGAAGATTAACGCTAAAGGTGCGTGATGAGTTACAGATAATAATTTTAAATAACATAAATTTTAAAAGTCGAGAGTATGAGAAAAGTTTTACTTTTTGCGACAGCATTGTGCCTTTCTTCTGCAGCAATGGCACAGACATCTATTGAGTCAGCTCTTAATGCCCAGAAGGGTGAGAATACCTACAAGGTAGAGAGCAGTGAGGCTAAGAACACTTATTGGAAGTTTACAGCAGACAAGAACTATCTTGCCAAGGTATCTCCATTGTCTGGATCAAGCAATGTTCCTACTGTATTCACATCGGTAGAAGGAACAGATTCGCTCACCCTGGGTGGTGCGGGCTTGAAGTATCCTTCTAAAGCGTATGCCTTGGAAAAGGGTAAGACCTACTACTTCATCATGAACATGACGGGTGAGTCGGGCTTCAACCTCGACTTGTCTGAGATGTCTTCTTATGGCAAGGGCCTCTCTCAGGACAATCCTGCCGAGTTGAAGGTAGGTGAGGAGTTGTACCTGGGTAATCCGCTGGGTGCTCAGTATGAGAACACTACTGCCTATGTTACCTATACAGCCGAGAAGACAGCGCAGCTTCAGCTCGCTTTCTCAAGCTATGTTTCAGGTGCCACTGTGAATGGTAATTATGCTTCTACAAACTATGACCAGGCTACTGGTGGATATGTGCTAAAAGTAAGCGTAGAGAAGGGTAAGACTTATACCATCGCACTGAATCTTCAGGGTAGTGTCGTTGCAAACTCTAAGCTCGTAGAGGTGAAGGCTGGTTCTCTTGAGATGCCATTCGCCTTGAACGAGGGTGAGAACAAGGTGCCTGCCGAGATGGGCGACTATTACTTTACTTATACTCCTACCAAGACGGGTTATCTGAACATCTCCAGCGATGCTGTGCTTGCTGGCGGTCAGGTAAAGGTATATTCCAACTTGAACAATATCACCTATCAGGAGGTAGCGGCTTCTTCTAAGCCTGGTACCTATAATGTTCGCGTTGAGATTCCTTATACAGGTTCTACCTATTATATCGTAGTGAAAAAGTTGCAGGATTCTGATGCCGAGGATGTAATCAAGGCAGAAATGCAGGAATACCAGCCAGGTGAGACTGTGAATACAGCCTTCGAATTGACTGAACTCCCTGTAGAGAAGACTTTGCCTAGTGCCAAGGGTACCTATTATTATAAGCTCACGGTTCCTGCCAACACAGAGAAGTTTGTTACGGTTGAGACTGATGCCAATCTCGATGCAGCTACATCTATCATCTTCTACAACCAGCAGAATGGCGAGTATGGTGCTGCTACAGTAAAGGATGGCTTGCTGAAGACTTACGTTGGTGGCCAGTCTTACGATATTACTTACATCCTGAAGGTTACAGCCAATGAGGATAATCCATTGGCATTCAGGATTTCATATCTGGATGTAGAGACGGGTTCTCTTGCAACAAACCCAGCTGAAGCTGTGGAGGGTGACAACGAGATCACCGTAGAGGGCACAGAATACTTCAAATATACAGCTACCAAGAATGGCAAGCTCAATGTGGATGTTGACCCAGGTGTTACCGTCAGCTTCCCTAGAGGTACAGGCATGTATGATGGTGAATACACAGCCATCAACAAGGGTACCGACTTCTTTATCGAGGCTACTGCCGGAACCACTTATCTGATTAAGGTATCTGGTGCAGACAAGGGTACAACCATGTGTCTGGAAGAGAAGGAGTTCGCTGCCGGTGAGTCTCGCACCAACCCTATCGTCATGGAGGATGAAGAATATACATTCACCAAGGCAGGTGCTGCTGACCTCTGGTTGCAGTATAACGTAACTGAGGATGGTGTTCTCGACTTCGCCTGCGACCAAGGCTATAATGGTGGCAGCGACCGCATCGAAATCTTCAAGAATGAGGAGCCATACGGAACTACCATGATGGGTACTGAGAACTTTGGTAGTGTTTCTGTCACCGTATATAAGGGGAAGGTTATCGTTAGCAAGGGCGATAAGCTCTATATCCACTGCGTTATCGCAGGTAAGGTTACCGGTGGCAAGATCATGCTCACCAAGCATGAGGCTGAGCCAGGTGAAACTGTAACCAATCCATTGATTATCACCAAGGGTAAGACCGTAAAAATTACAGGTGCTTCCCGCAGTACTCCTGTATGGATGAAGGCTTCACTCCCAGCAGGCAAGACCACCTTCCGCCTGAGCGACTATATGATGACTACCCTCTACAACAGTCTGGAGGATGCCAAGAATGGCGCCAATGCCGAGGAGATAAGAGCTGATTACGTAATGCTTCCTGACGGATCATACGTTCGTGAGTTTACCAAGGAGATGGCAGCAGCTGGTGATGTTTACTTCCAGTTTATGGATTCATACGGTGCTACCGACTTCACATGGATGGATAACGAGGCAACTGGCATCTGGAACATCGAGGCAGCTGGCGACAGCAAGGTATCTATCTTCAAGATGGATGGTACCCAGGTGAACCAGATTTCCGGCAATGGTGTATATATCATCAAGTCGAACGGTAAGACCAAGAAGGTTGTCATCAAGAAGTAATGGGTCTAAAAGTAATGGGGCTTAGCATGATGATGCATATATAATATAAAAAAGGTGCAAGTGGGGTGTGAAAACTCCGCCTGCGCCCTTTTTTCGTCAAAATGTCACTTGCTTTAGGCCTGTTGTTACTACAGAAAAATAGAAAAGAATTAAGCATTATATTATTATTACACATTAAAAAACGAGAAAACTATGAGAGGTCTCAAAAGACTGCTTTTGGCTTCCGTCTTGTGTGCGGGATATACCCAGGCCACCTGGGCTATCAAGGCATATCCCCATCCAATCACGATGCGGCAGCCTGACGGCACCACCTTGTTGGTAAGAATACAAGGTGATGAGAATTTCCACTTCGTTACCACCACGGATGGATTTCTCCTGAACAAAGACAAGAAGGGTTATTTCTGTTACGTGGATTACGACAAGAAAACCCAGAAGAAAGTGATGACCAAGCAGAGAGCACACAATGTGGATGTGCGCTCCGACAAGGAGAAGAAACTCCTGGAGTCACTGACCAGTGCGAAAGATGCCACTGCCGACATCTTGAGCAGAACCCCTATCATGAAGAAGGCGCCTAACAAGTTCCTGAGCCGCCGCATCGTTGCTCCACGCAAGTATGCTGCCGAAACAAGAACCGGTGAGGCTACTGTCAAGGAATCGCAGTATCTGGTGGTCCTGGTTAACTTCCAGGATAGCGTATTGCGCCACACCCAGCAGGACTTCGACCACTGTCTGAACCAGCCTGGCTACAGCGAGAACGGCGGTACGGGTAGCGTGAAGGATTACTACCGTGACAATTCCATGGGTCAGTTTATCCCTAACTTCAAGGTAGTGGGTCCATACACCCTTTCCAAGCCAACAGCCTACTATGGTGGCAACAGCAGCAGTACCAGCGGTACTGATACCAACCCACGCGACATGGTGAAGGAGGCTGTGGAACTCGCCAAGAAGAACAATCCTGATATGGATTTCCGCCAGTTTGATAACGATGGCGATGGCATCATGGACAACTGCTACGTAATCTATGCCGGTTACAGCGAGGCAAGTACAGCCAATGGCGATGACATCTGGCCACACAGCTGGTATCTGGATGACAACACCACCATCGACGGCGTGCAGATTCACGACTATTCCTGCTCTGCCGAGCTGGTAGGTATGCCAGGTGCTCCTGTAGTTCCATCTATGGACGGTATCGGAACCTTCACCCATGAGTTCGGTCATGTGCTGGGTCTCAAGGATATGTACGACACCGATGATACCAGCAATGGTAAGGGTATCGATCCGGGTGCCTACAGCCTTTATGCTTCAGGCAGTTACAACAACGATAGCCGCACTCCTCCTTGCCTGATGGCATTCGAGCGTATGCAGATGGGCTGGATGAAGGAAGGCGAGGACATCGTAGAGGTGAAGAACCCTGAGGATGTTACCCTGACTTCTATCGCCGACAACAAGGCGCGTTTCATCAACTGCCAGCCAGACCGTACTCCTGGTACAGGTATGGAGTGGTTCATCCTGGAAAACCGCCAGCAGACGGGTTGGGACAAGTATATCCCGGGTCATGGTCTGCTCATCACTCATTACGACTATACCGATGAGATGAAGAAAGACTGGTGGGATATCAACGGACCAAACAACAGCGCCAAGCATCGCTGCATGTATATCGTGCCAGCCGACGGCATCGACAACGAGGTGACCCGTAGCGGCGATACCTATCCGGGTAAATCTGCCAATACATCTTTCACCGACACCACCACCCCTAGTTCCCTGAATTGGGAAAAGGAGCCGGTTAACGTGCCTATCACCAATATCATGGAGCAGGACGGCAACGTGATGTTCCAGGTTAATGGCGGTACCAGCAAGTGGAACTTCATCAAGACACTTGTGCCAGAGAAGATTTACGATACACAGGCAACCTTCAAGGCAAACGTCGAGAGCAACAAGGTAGATGTGGATGAGGTAGGCTTCTGCTGGAAGGAAGGCGCTTCTGCCGACCCAACCCTCACCGATGGTGTGAGCGCAGCAGGCAAGGTAGAGAATATCAAGGATGCTTCTTTCACAGCCAAGGAACTGCAGCCTGGAACCACCTACAGCGTTCGCTCTTACATGAAGATGAGCGATGGCAGCGTAGTATATGGTTCACCGGTTCCATTCACCACCGAGTGGGCATACGCCAACGTAACCCTGGATACTCCATTCTACGGAAACTTCCTGAGCTGGACAGACGGCAACCCAGACGGATGGCAGATTATCGACCACAATGGCGATGGTACCACCTGGTATCAGGACGAGGGTGCCCAGGCCGTTCACTATTCTCTGAACTATTGGAACGATGCAGATGATTATCTTATCAGCCGTCGCCGTTTCCACGTGCCAGAGAAGGGTGTGATGTTCTTCACCCGTGGTGTGACAGAGGAGAATGGTGTGGAAGACCTGGAGGTATTGGTTTCTACCAAGACCAACGATCTGAACGATTTCCACCTCGTAAAGCGTTTCTCTTTTGCCGATTACTTCGGTGCTCAGCATGCTGAGGAGGTAGATTTGAGCCAGTTTGCCGGAAAGGATATCTATATTGCCTTCCGTGTCTGCTCAGAGAGAATGCAGAACGACCTCTGGTTGTGGAACGTGATGGTAACCCAGAAGCTCAATACGCCTGAGGACGTGAAGCTGGAGAGAACCAGCGAGAGCGTGCTTACTGCATCATGGAGCCCTGTGGAAGGTGCTGATAATTACTATCTCTGCCTGAGTAGAGAGACCAATAAGACCAACTCGCAGACCGTGTTCACCCCAATGGATTTCTATCAGAATGTAGAGGGTGATGTAGTTCTGGGCACAGGTTCTATCCAGTTCCGCAGCAATGGTTCCGTTACCCTGAAGGATTGTCCTGACGGTATCAAGGACTGCAAGTTCATCGTCACCGCATCCGGTCCGCTCGGTTCTTCTGAGTTGAGCATCGAGGGTACTGAGGATGGCAAGACATGGAATGCCGTGGGTTCCAAGATTACCCTGAAGGAATATGATTCAGAAGGTCAGGAAGAGAATTACTCTACCTATCTGGAGAACAAGAAGTACAGACAGCTGCGCTTCAAGTTCAAGAATGGTGGTAGAAATGCCCGCATCAAGTATCTCACACTTACCTACAACGATGGTAAGGTTTATGAGGATTTGGCAGCCGGTTCTGTAGGAAATGCCACAGCGATTCCTATTACCAACAAGGAAGACGGCGAGTATGATGAGGGCAAGTACCGTGTATGGGTAGCTTCTGGTAAGGGCAACCTTTACTACGATGAGTCTGCACCTGTTTACTATCAGGCTAATACCTCTACAGGCATCCACGATGTCATCGAGGGTACCGGCTTCGGCATCAGCGTGAACGGTGGCAATATCCAGGTAGATGGCATCAAGGCAGGCTACACCGTGACCTGTACATCTGTTGCCGGCGTTCAGCTCTATACTGCTGAGGCACGCTCTGGCAGTCTGAACTTCCAGGTTCCTGCAGGCACTGGCATGGCTATCATCAGCGTAAGCGGTGAGGGTAAGACCCATCGCAGCAAGATTATCATCAAGTAATAAACAATAGCTAATAGCATCAAATAGAACATTTATGAAACATTATAAATATTCTGCCATCTTGTTGGCGGCAATGACCTGCGGAGCTGTATGGGCTTCGGTGGATGCGCTGACTGATGGAAAGAAGGGTGAAGGCGAAAAGGTGAAGCCATCCGAGAATTTCGTGGCTCAGTCTCGCAAGGCACCTGTCGTTCGCTATACCAAGATGAAGGTGGAAGGCAATGCCGAAGGCGTGCCTTACGGACTCCAGCTGATGGGTGTGAGCGACAAGACGGTGAAGTTGAGCTGGATTTCACCAGAAAAGACCGATGGCTACTTCGATGATTTCGAGAATCATCAGGACTTCGCCATCAATTCAGCCGGTAACGTGGGCTGGTCGTATATCGACGCCGATAATAACACTACCTATACCTGGCAGGCTTGTACCTTCCCAACTCAGGGTCAGAAGATGGCTTTCGTGGTCATGAACCCTTGGGAAACCTCTCCTGCGGTGAACGAGAATCCAAATTACCAGCCTTATTCTGGCAAGAAGATGCTGGTGGATTTCAGTTCTATCGACGATAAGAACAACGACTACATCATCTCGCCAGAATTGAACTTCGACCGGGACTTCCAGTTTAGCTTCATGGCTCGCAGTTACAAGATCGAGGGCGACAACTTTGCCGCTGAGCGTGTTCGCGTAGGTTATTCTACCACCGGCAAACGTCCTTCCGACTTCAAGTATGTGAACGAAGGTCCATACGTGGAACTGCCTGCGGCTTGGACACTCGTGAAGTATAACATTCCTAAGGAGGCGAAGTATGTAACCATCAACTGCGTTTCTGAGAGTGGATTCATGATGATGCTCGACGACATCTTCGTGGGAACCAACAAGATTCGCCCTACCCGGAGCAAGAAACAGCTGGCAGCTGTCAACCCTGTGGTGGGCTTCAACGTTTATCGTGACGGCGAGAAGGTGAACGAGGCTCCTATGGATTCTGCACGCTTCACTGATAATGTGCCAGACTATGCTGACTATACCTATACGGTGACTGCCGTTCATCAGAATGGTCAGGAGTCTGCTCAGAGTGAACCTCTGAAGGTCACCGTTCCGGATATCCGCCTGTTGCCTTTCGAGGACGACTTCGACGACTGGACGCTCCATGCCGACAAGTGGACTACCGTGAACCTCGACAACAACAAGGAGAGCAAGTGGTCTATCGACTACTACGAGTATGGATTGGTTGACCCATCCGCTACCTACAGCTGGTCGGCTTTGACCAATTACAACCAGGCACTGGAGAGCCGCGAGCTGAATACTCCAAACAAGGACAATACCTATCTGCGCTTCAACCTGCGTCTCCGCAACAGCGAGCAGACCAATGTTGACTACATGGAGGTAGAGTTTAGCTGCGATGGCGGAAAGACCTGGGAAGGTCTCGATGTATTCGACAACTACTCTGGTGGCTTCGACTGGACAACTTATACCTATCCTATCGGTGAATATCTGAGCAATAACCTGTTCAAGATCCGTTTCCGTGCGCATGGCGACGATGCCAAGTGGATTAACTATTGGTACGTAGACGATGTGAAGGTATGGAACCCGGTTTGGGCGAAGGGACAGCTGAGTGTCAAGACTCCGTCTGGCACCATCTCCAGATGTCCTGTTACCCTGACTGGCGATAACGGCGCTGTAATCAGCGAGACTACCGATAAGAATGGTGTGCTCAAGCTCGACCAGATAGAGGAGGGTACTTATACCGTAAGCATCATCCGTGAGGGCTACAACGAGTATAAGGGTACATGGACCGTCAAGGCCGATGGTACCAACAACTTCACAGCCAATCTGGAGGCTCCAAAGGTAGCACTTTCTGCCAACACCGTGAGTGCAGACCTGGAGGCTGAGGCTAACATCACCAAGAACTTCACCATCAAGAACGAGGGTAACGGTCCTTTGATCTGGTATCTCAAGGAGAATACCAACAAGGGCACCGGCGACATCTCTCACCGTTGGGAAACCATGCCATCATGGAACACCTCCGGCGACTTGCAGAGGTCTATCGCCTTCGATGGTGAGTACTACTATACCACCTCTTCCGTAGAGTTGGGTAAGTTCTGGAAGTACGACAAGAACGGTAAGTTCATCGAGCAGTTCTCTATCCCAGAGATGTATTACAAGCTCTACGACCTTACCTTCGACGGCCGCTACTTCTACGGCAGCGACTGGTCTAACCGTATCTTCAAACTCGATTTCGACCACCGTCGCATCGTGGATGTCATCACCGTGGGTGGTGTTTCCGACCTGAAGATTACCCACTGTACCTACGATCCTGCCTACGACGGCTTCTGGATTGGTACCTTTACAACCATCGGATTGGTTGACCGCAAGGGTAAGTTCATCCGTAAGATGGCTGCCTTGACTACTGATGGCAACATCGCTGTCTATGGTTCTGCCTACGATAACGTAACTCCTGGAGGTCCATACCTCTGGTTGTCTGATATGACTGCCGAGTCTTCAGATAAGTTTGATAAGCTGCAGCTCCGTCAGTATGACATCGCCAAGGGTACCCTGACCGATGTGAAGCACGTATTGACCGATGTTCCTGGTTATGTAATGGGTGGTCAGGCCACTGGTCAGAACTATGTCTGCGGTCTGTTCTCTTCTATGGATGTAGTTCCAGGCAAGTTGGTTCTGATGGGAATACTCAACCAGAGTCCTAACCTGGTATTCAACTATACTCTGGCAGAGACCAACAAGTGGCTCAACCTCTCTCCTAAGCATGGTACGCTGGAGCCGGGTGCTGAGCAGGTAATCAACGTTGGTCTCGATGCTCTGGAGGCAAAGAAGGGCGACAGCTATGCTACAACAGCTACTCTGTTCACCAACCCGGAGTTGGAAGCACAGACCATCAGCTTCAACCTGAATGCTACATCTGAGTCTTCTGCTCCACGTCCGTTGAGCCTGAAGGCTGAGCCTAAGGCTGCTTCTGCCGTGCTCACATGGGCTAAGGGCAATGGTGCTGCCGTGGCAGATGGATATAATGTATATCGCAACCACGTGAAGGTGAATGCCGCTCCAGTGAAGGAGATGCAGTTCACGGATACCAAGCTGGTTTACGGCAAGTATTCTTATCAGGTGACAGCGGTCTATAATGGCAAGGAGTCGGCAAAGAGCGATTCTGTAGTAGCCTTCGTCAACGAGGGTGCTCAGTATTATGCTCCTCTCAACCTCACTTCAAGCATCAAGAACAACAGGAATGTTCACCTGAACTGGGATTCTCCATTGTTAGAGGCTGCCCATCGTGATACCATGAGCTGGGCTACCGGCAAGCACGAGGATGAGCTGGGTCTGGCTTCAGGCGGTTACTTCTTCGCAGGTGCCAAGTGGGATGCTGAGGATTATATTCCTTACCGCAACAAGAAGGTTTCTTCTGTTTCCATCCAGTTGGTTAACACCGTTACCTATCTTGCACCTCGTATCTATGAGGATGGTAAGATTATCTACAGCAAGAAATATAGAGGCGAAATCAAGTATGACGGTTCATTTACCGATATTCCATTGGAGAAGGATATTATCCTGAAGCCAGGACATACTTATATCTTCGCATTCCAGATCATGAACGATGCGGGTGTACATTCTCTGAGTCTCGACGACAGCAAGGTTGTGAATGGCAAGGGTAACCTGCTCTCTTTGGATGGCAAGAACTGGTTTACTGCAGCTGAGTCGGCTATTAGCGGTAACTTGAACATCCGCGTAAACGTGGCTCCTAACAGCAACGATACTGAGGAAACCCCTGTGGGTTATAACATCTATCGTGATGGCGTGAAGGTGAACAGCACTCCTGTGGCTGGTCAGTCATTCGATGACGTTCTCTCTAACGCAGGTACCTACAGCTATCAGGTAACATCTGTATATGCTGATGGCGGTGAGTCTGAGTTTGGCGGCAAGACTTCTGTTGAGGCTTATGCCATCGAGAACCAGACGGCTCCTCATCACCTGGATGCCACTGTAACCCGCAACCGCGACATCTCACTCCGTTGGGATGCTCCTACTGTTTCAGAGATGTCAATCCCTGCAGATTTAGCTAAGCGTCCTGTAACAACCGATGCAGCTATGCCTGAGTTCGTAAGAGAATTCGACGGTGCGAAGTCTTCTATGGCTGTGGCTACCGACGGCAAGTACATCTATACCTCTATCTATAACGAGGATGGTAGAATCGATGTATTCTCTATGGATGGCAAGAAGGTGAAGAGCTGCGTGGTAAGCGATATCGACGGTATCCGTAACCTGGCTTACGATGGTCAGTATCTCTATGCAGGCGACTACAGCACCAAGATTCATGTCATCAATCCTGTTACCATGAAGTTGATGAAGAGCATCGATATCTCTGAGTACTCACGCCACTTGGCTTACATCCCAACACTGGATGGCGGCAAGGGCGGCTTCGAGGTTGGTGACTGGGAGACCAGCATCTATATGGCTAAGGATGGCAGCAAATTGGCTACAGGTCCTGTCCTGAAGGGTGCTTCCGGCACAGCTTACTACGATGGCAAGCTCTATGCTTTCGAGCAGGGCAATGAGGCGAATGCCTATACCATCGGTATCTATGATATGGCAAGCGGTGAGCGTGTAGGCTCGCTCGATATGGGCAAGTATCTTGAGATTGACAACATCTCTTCTTACAAGGCAGGTGGTATGTCTTCGTTCGTATCTCCTGAGGGCATCACTTACATGTTGCTCGCTCTGCAGCGTCAGGGTAAGGCTACCAAGTTCATCGTTCTGGATATGGGCGGCTTGAACACAGTGGCAGGTTACAATGTATATCGCAATGGCGAGAAACTGAATGGCGAACCTCTTACTCGTCGTTTCTATCAGGAAACCGTGAGCCAGGAGGGCAATTACGACTACAGCGTAGAGACCGTTTATATTGATGGTACAACTTCGGCTAAGTCGCCTGTAGCTACCGCTACTATCGTGGCTTCTGGCGAGGCTAAGGTTCCTGAGAATGTACAGGCAGTGCAGTCAACCTACGGTTACAACGTGCTCCTCTCGTTCAAGGATCCTGATATGTACAAGACTGCTGCTTCAGTCAACTCATTCGAGTCTTCTGTAGATGGTACAGAGGTATTCGGTGCTGAGGGCGAGAGCTACAAGTCTAACTGGATGGTAAGTTCCGACTACTCATTCGATGGCAGCAAGTCGATTGTTGCAGCTCAGAAGGCTGAGGCATTCGGTGTTGTGAAGGCAGAGGGCATGAAGTATGTCCGTCTTGCAGCCAGAAATGCTGATGACCATAAGGGTAATGGTACATTCGATATCTATTATTCTGTAGGTGGTACTCATCGCGACAATTTCATCCGTCTGCAGACTGTGACAACCACAGAGCAGTGGCAGGATGTGATGTGCGAGTTGCCTGAGGAAACAGAGTATATTGCTTTGGCTAAGGCTGCGGGTAATCCAGACCAGTATATCGACGGTGTAAGCTTCTACAAGGAGGCACCTCAGACCGACTGCTACGGATTCGACATCTATCGCAACGGCGAGAAGATTACCGCTTCTCCAGTACAGGGCATCTCTTACGTAGATCACAACCTTGTGATTGGTCATTATGATTATCAGGTAAAGCTGGTTACCAAGAACTCTGCCGAGAGTGAGTTGAGTGATGTAGTAAGTCTCGATCTCTATTATGACAATGGTAGTCTGGCTCCAACCTCTCTGCGTGTAGAGAACAATGGTGGCACCAGAAACCTGACCTGGCAGACTCCTGCCCTGGGTGAGCCTATCTACTTGCGTTGGCACAATGGCAACTGCTACGATGCTGCCGGTCAGCCTAATGGTGGTGCCTTCTTCGCAGGAGTCAACTGGTTTGCTGAGGATTTGAAAGAATACGGTCATCTGGCATTGAGCGATGTAGAGGTTTACATCAATCAGATTCCTGATGCTCTCTATGTATTGGTATATCAGAACAACACGTTGGTTCGCCAGCAGTTTGTTCCAAGCCTGAAGGAGTATGCCTTCAATACCATTCATCTTGAAGAGCCACTCCCAATCGACCCTACCAAGAGTCTCCGTGTGGCGGTATATGTAGAGCACAACCAGATTACAGTGCCTCTGGGTTACGATAAGGGCCCTGCTCGCAGTGGTCGTGGCGACCTTTATTCTTCTGATGGTATCTCATGGAGTACGATGGAGGATTCTGGTGCTGATATCGATGCCAACTGGAACATTTCTATCGGTTTGAGCCCATACTCTCCTGCCAGCTCAGCGAAGGCAAGAAAGCAGGGTGCTGAGGTTCTCACATTCAAGCCAAAGGCAAATGTATCAGCTGCACCTTTGAAGGTGGCTCATGTGGCTCAGGGCGCAACTTCTCAGAAGAATGCCTTCCTGGGTTACAATGTTTATCTGAATGGTGATAAGCTGAACAACGACTATATCTCTGGTAATTCATACACGGATAATTCTTCTGTAGTTGGCAATTATCTTGAGTATCAGGTAGCAGCCGCTTATTCTGTTTCAGGCGAGCAGTATTCTAACAAGGTGACTCTTGTTGTTACTGGCATTGATGGTGTAACTGCTGATAAGTTGAAGGTTACTGTTGCTGGCAGCACATTGCGTATCGTGGGTGCTCATACAGGCGACAAGGTAGCTGTTTATGCTACTGATGGTAAGTTGGTAGTAAATAGCGTTGTAACAGACGATTATGTTCAGAACATATCATTGGCTTCATTGACAGCCGGAACTTATATCGTGAAGGTTGGTCATGATACCGTGAAGGTTCGTGTATCTCGTCGATAAGATTCTAACATAAATTTAAGAAAAAGTGCTTTGCCATTCGCAAAGCACTTTTTTTGTCTGCCATAAAAAACATGTAGGCTTTTGTAGTTTTACTTACGAGGTTTCATAACGTCATTGAGAGGTGGTTGAGATTGTCTTGTCGGATGCCGATACGTCGGGATATGTCTTTTCCCTAAATACAAGAACGCCCTGCAAGAACAGACGCTTCTGTCCCCTCAGAACGTTTATTAATCAAATACTATTCACAATCATATGTGTGAATTAAGTTAAATATTCATAAAACTTAGGGCTTAATCCTTGTAACCTTCACATAATCAAATAAAAATGTGTAATTTTGCAGTCCGATTATTTCGGGGATACACTTAGAGTCCCCTGGGTATGGTGTGTTAATAGCACGTCCTGTGGCCGGGATTTGCGGTTAGTGAATCACCTATCCGAAACATAAGTGAATTAAGAAAAAGATTAAAAACGTTTTTTAGTAGTAAATTTAAATTTTAAAATGGACACATTAAGTTTCAAGACTATCTCTGTTAATAAGGAGACAGCTAAGAAAGAGTGGGTTGTAATCGACGCAACAGACCAGGTAGTAGGTCGCCTTTGCTCAAAGGTAGCTAAGTTGCTTCGTGGTAAGTACAAGCCAACTTTCACTCCACACGTAGATTGTGGTGACAACGTAATCATTATCAACGCAGCTAAGGCTGTATTCTCTGGCAAGAAGGAGACTGATAAGGTTTACACACGTTACACTGGTTACCCTGGTGGTCAGCGCTTCAATACTCCAGCTGAGTTGCGCAAGCGTCCTGATGGAATGGACAAGATTCTCCGTCATGCAGTTAAGGGTATGTTGCCAAAGGGCCCTCTCGGTCGCTCTTTGATGGACAACCTCTTCATTTACGATGGCACAGAGCACAAGCATGAGGCTCAGCAGCCAAAGGCAATTGATATTAACCAGTATAAATAATTAAGGTAGAATGGAAGTAATTAATGCAATTGGTCGCCGTAAGAGCGCTGTAGCTCGCGTATACCTCACAGAGGGTACAGGTAAGATCACAATCAACAAGAAAGATATTGAGACATATTTCCCATCAGCAATCCTTCGCTATGTAGTAAAGCAGCCATTGCAGTTGCTCGAGGCTGAGGGTAAGTATGATATTAAGGCAAACCTCGACGGTGGTGGTTTCACAGGTCAGAGCCAGGCTCTCCGCCTCGCTATCGCTCGCGCTCTCGTTAAGATCGACGCTAACGATAAGAAGGTATTGAAGGATGCAGGCTTCATGACACGTGACTCACGTGCTGTAGAGCGTAAGAAGCCAGGTCAGCCAAAGGCTCGTCGTCGCTTCCAGTTCAGCAAGCGTTAATCTTATACATATATTTTATTATATATTCAGATTATTATAGCTGAGCTAAAAAGTTTAGTATCTAAATCGGTGAGATTCCATTAATCGGGGACTACTCATCGACTGATTCTAGCTAGAATTCAAAAGAAAGTAAACACAATTAAAAAAAGAAAAGACAATGTCAAGAACAAATTTTGACCAGTTACTTCAGGCAGGTTGCCACTTCGGACACCTCCGTCGCAAGTGGAATCCAGCAATGGCTCCTTACATCTTCATGGAGCGTAACGGTATTCATATTATCGACCTCAACAAGACTGTTGCTAAGGTTGACGAGGCTGCTGAGGCCCTCAAGGAATTCGCCAAGACAGGTAAGAAAATCCTGTTTGTCGCTACTAAAAAACAAGCTAAGGATGTAGTTGCCGAGAAGGCAGCTTCTGTAAATATGCCATACGTTAACGAGCGTTGGGCTGGTGGTATGCTTACCAACTTCCCTACAATCCGTAAGGCAGTAAAGAAAATGACAAACATCGACAAGTTGATGAACGATGGTACATTCTCTAACCTCTCTAAGCGTGAGTTGCTTCAGATCAGCCGCCAGCGCGCTAAGTTGGAGAAGAACCTTGGTTCTATCGCTGACTTGAGCCGTCTCCCAGTAGCTCTCTTCGTAGTTGACGTAATGAAGGAGCACATCGCTGTTAAGGAGGCTAACCGTCTTGGTATTCCTGTAATCGGTATCGTTGATACTAACTCAGATCCTAAGAATATCGACTACGTTATCCCAGCTAATGATGACGCAAAGGACTCAGTAGAGGCTATCCTCACTGCTGTTTGCGGTGCTATCGCTGAGGGTATCGAGGAGCGTAAGGCTGAGAAGGCTGACGACAAGGCTGCTGCAGAGCAGAAGGATCAGCCTAAGAAGAAGGCTGCTCGTAAGGACGAGGCTGAGTAATTAGGCAAACAAAAATATACTGGAGCCATTGATTCTGTTTTATGATTCGATGGCTTTAGTTCTTTTCAAGCAAAGATTATTATTAACTTTTAATATTAAAAAATATTATGGCTGTTTCAATTGAAGATATCAAGAAACTTCGCGCTATGACTGGTGCTGGTCTTGCTGACGTTAAGAAGG
>OIXL01000182.1_pt1 | contig 36346 bp, 31 predicted proteins | sample 1587761 | NCBI WGS metagenome assembly OIXL01 (sample SAMN03283246) | human gut metagenome | biome: human-associated habitat; material: feces | host: Homo sapiens | place: Peru | collected 2012 | reverse complement strand
GCGTAGTTGCCGCCGCACTTGGTGAAGCCGGTCAGGCCGGGAGCGGCACGGATGTACTCGTCTTCCACATAGATGCGCACGGGGTTGATGCCCTCGGCGTAGTAAGCGCCGGAGGGAGCGCAGATGATGCAGAAGATATAGTGCTTGGAGGCGTGCACGCCCAGACCCACATCGTTGGCAAAGATGAAGGGACGGATGTACAGGGAAGCGCCGTCGGTGTGGGGCACCCAGTCGCGGTCCACGTCTACCAGAGCCTTGACAGCCTGAATATAGTCCTCTACCGGGATCTTGGGGATGCACAGACGGTCGGCAGAATCCTGAAAACGCTTGGCGTTGCAGTCCGGGCGGAACAGCTGCACGGTGTCGTCGGCGGTGCGGTAGGCCTTCATGCCCTCAAAGATCTCCTGTGCGTAGTGGAACACCACGGTAGCGGGGTCCAGCTCAAAGGGGCCGTAGGGGACGATGCGGGCATCGTGCCAGCCCTCGCCCTCGGTGTAATCCATGACGAACATATGGTCCGTAAAGATATGGCCGAAGCCCAGAGCGCCGGTGGGTTTTTCTTTCGGTGTTTTGGTCAACTCATACTTGATTTCCAATGTACTTACCTTCTTTTTTAATATGGATTTTTATTTGTCATAGGACACGATCACCCCGCCGCCGGAGGCGTACAGGGAGTTGAGCCCGCTGGCTTTCAAAATAATAATGTTGCCGAAGTTGCACTTCTCGCGCACTTTGTCGGCAATTGTATTTGCTTTCTCGGGGCAGCACACATGGCTGATGATCAGGGTGCGGCGGCTTAGATCCTTGCCCTCCACATCCTTGGCAATCAGGTCGCACATTTTGGTAATGGCGCGCCCGGCGGCAAAATCCTGCCCGGCCAGGCTGATGGTGCCCTCGCTGCTGCGTTGGCAAATCAGCTTCATTTTCAGCTTTTTGATCACTGTGGCAGCCAGAGAGAACAGACGGCCGTTATTTTTCAGCGCGTCCAGACTTTCCAGGCAAAAATACAGCGCAGTGTGATTGCGAATATAATCCTCTACCTGCTCCACTACCTGCTCAAAGGGCAAACCGCTGTCCTTCAGGCGGCGGATCTCATAAGCGATTAGGGTTTCCAGTCCGCTGGTGGCCAGGGAGTTGAATACATGGATCTTCTTCTCTCCCGGGTGGTCATCCTCATAGAGCATAACCCCTTGCAGGGCGCTGTTGTAGCAGCCGGAGAGCTTGTCTGTAATGGTGAGTACATACACCTCTTTGGCGTCGTCCGCGGCAATGGCGGCACAGAATGCGTCCGGCGAGGGGCAGGCGGAACGGGGCACATCGCCCAGTGCCTGCATACGAGCGATAAAATCGTCCTGATCGAAGTTTTCATCGTCCATAATGCGGTAATCGCCCAGTTCCAGCGTCAGCGGAACCAGAGCCAGGTTGCCCCAGTCTTTCATCTCATCGGTCAGGTCGCAGCAACTGTCTGCAATGATCTTGTAGTCCATATCGTTCTCAACTTTCAATCGGTACTCCGGTTTTGCTTAATATTATAAACCTATGCTTTGGCGTAGTCAAGGCGAGAGTGCCAATATTTTATAATGGATATTTGTCGAGAAACGCCTGTACTTTGCCGATCTGCTGCTCCACACTTTCCGGGCAGGGACCGCCCTCGGAAATACGGGTGGCCACGCAGGTGTCCAAATTGATCTTGTGGTAGACCTCTTGGTCAAACAGATCGCAAACTGCCCGGTAGTCCTCCAGGGGCAGCGTTTCCAGGGTCAGCCCCCGGTCAATGCACTGGGCCACCAGCTCGCCGGTGGCTTTGTACGCGTCCCGGAAGGGTAAGCCCTTGCCCACCAGGTAATCGGCGCAATCCGTTGCGTTGATAAAGCCCTTGGCTGCCGCCGCCCGCATGTTGTCTTTTAACACGGTCATGGTGTCGATCATGGGCGTGAAGGCGTGTAGGCACATTTTTACCGTGTCTACTGCATCAAAGATGGCTTCCTTGTCCTCCTGCATATCTTTGTTGTAGGCCAGTGCAATGCCCTTCATCACCGTCAGCAGGGTGGTCAGATCGCCGAAAACGCGGCCGCTTTTGCCCCGTACCAGCTCGGCGATGTCCGGGTTTTTCTTTTGGGGCATAATGCTGGAACCGGTGGAAAAGGCGTCGTCCAGTTCCACAAACTTAAACTCCCAGGAGCACCACATAATGATCTCCTCGCTAAAGCGGGACAGGTGCACCATCACCAGAGAGAGTGCTGCCGCCAGCTCAATGCAAAAGTCCCGGTCGGACACCCCGTCCAGGCTGTTGGCGCTTACCTCGTCAAAGTCCAGCTGCGCCGCCACCATTCGCCGATCGATGGGGTAGGTGGTGCCGGCCAGAGCGCCGGAGCCCAGCGGGCACTGTGCGTCCATGCGGGCGGTGGCGTCCTCAAAGCGCTGCAGGTCGCGCAGCAGCATGGAGGCGTAAGCCATCAGCGCATGGCCGAAGGTGATGGGCTGGGCGCGCTGCAGGTGGGTGTAGCCGGGCATGACGGCGGTGGTGTTCTCGGCGGCCTTCCTGCAGATGACCTTGACCAGCTCCACGATGTAAGCCTGCAGGGTGTGGCTGTAGTCCCGCAGAGTCAGGCGGATGTCCAGTGCAACCTGGTCGTTGCGGCTGCGGCCGGTGTGCAGGCGCTTGCCGGCGTCGCCGATGCGGGCGGTGAGGGTCTGCTCCACAAAGGTGTGCACATCCTCGGCGTTGGGGTCGATCTCCAGCTTGCCGCTGGCCAGATCGTCCGCGATGGAAGCCAGACCGTTGAGGATGTCCTCACAGTCCTTTTCCGAGATGATGCCCTGCTTTGCCAGCATGGCGGCGTGCACGCCGCTGCCGCGCATATCCTGCGCGATCATGCGCTGATCAAACCGGATGGAGGAGTTGAAGTCGTTCACGCGGGAATCCACGGCCTTGGAAAAACGGCCCTTCCAGAGTTGTTCTGCCATAGTTTTATCCTTTACTGATAGGCGGCTCGCCGAGACTCCTTCCGTCACCTTCGGTGACACCTCCCTCAAAGAGGGAGGCCTTGGCAGTGCGGAAAGCTTCACCTCTTCGCCAGAGGCTCCCTCACTGAGAAAGACTCTCCCCGCGCCGGGGAGAGATGTCGCCGAAGGCGACAGAGTGGGGAACACTGGCAAACCCGTCAGGGTTTGAGGGAAGGAGTTTTTGCCGCTCATTTTATTTCTTCTAAAAAACGGCAAAGCCGCCGCAGGGGAAAACGCTCCTGCGGCGGTGCCGCCGGCAACGATGCCGGTTGGATGGAACTTCCGTGTGAAAGTGTGAAAACACACGAAAGGGAAGATGTTACAGCTGCTTACTTGACCTCCGGCCAGTTCTTGGACAGCTTTGCGCGCTCCTTGATGGACAGGCCGAACAGGTTGATGAAGCCGGCGGAATCTGCCTGATTGTAATCATCATCCTCGCCGAAGGAAGCGGTCTGCTCGTCGTACAGGGTGTACGGAGAGGTGACGCCGGCGTTGATCATGTTGCCCTTGTAGAGCTTGAGCTTCACATCGCCGGTGACGGTCTTCTCGAGGCTGTCGGCGAAGGCATCCAGAGCCTCGCGCAGCGGGGTGAACCACTGGCCGTTGTAGACGATATCAGCGTACTTCTGAGCCAGCTGAGCCTTGAAGTGAGAGCTTTCCTTGTCCAGAGTGATGGTCTCCAGCACGTTGATTGCCTTGTACAGGATGGCGCCGCCGGGAGTCTCGTACACGCCGCGGCTCTTCATGCCGACCAGACGGTTCTCGACGATATCCAGCAGGCCGATGCCGTTCTCGCCGCCCAGCTTGTTCAGGTACTCCACCAGCTCCACAGCACCCATCTCCTTACCGTCAACGGCAGTGGGGATGCCCTTTTCGAAGTGGATGGTCACATAGGTGGGCTTGTCGGGAGCCTGCTCGGGGCTGACGCCCAGCTCCAGGAAACCGGCCTTGTTGTACTGCGGCTCGTTGGCCGGGCACTCCAGATCCAGACCCTCGTGGCTCAGGTGCCACAGGTTCTTGTCCTTGGAGTAGTTGGTCTCGCGGTTGATTTTCAGGGGGATGTGGTGAGCCTCGGCGTAGTCGATCTCTTCGTCACGGCTCTTGATGTCCCACTCACGCCAAGGAGCAATGATGGCCATATCGGGGCACAGAGCCTTGAGGGTCAGTTCGAAACGAACCTGGTCGTTGCCCTTGCCGGTGCAGCCGTGGCAGATGGCGTCAGCGCCTTCCTTGATGGCAATGTCGGCCAGAGCCTTTGCGATGCAGGGACGTGCAAAGCTGGTGCCCAGCAGGTAGTCCTCGTACTTAGCGCCGAACTTCAGGGTGGGGAAGATATAGTTCTCGACGAAGTCCTTCTTCAGGTCCAGCACATACAGCTTGGAAGCGCCGGTAGCCTTGGCCTTCTCTTCCAGACCGTCCAGCTCGGTGCCCTGACCCACATCGCCGGAAACGGCGATGACTTCGCAGTTATTGTAGTTTTCCTTCAGCCAGGGAATGATGATGGAGGTGTCCAGACCGCCGGAGTAAGCCAGCACGACTTTTTTGATGTTTTCCTTTTTCATGATAAACGCGCTCCTTTTAATAAAAATACACTTTTGTTCTCTGATGCGCATTTCCCTTCGCATCCTCTGTCTTTGGTTCGCGGTTGATGCTTTTATTATACGCCGTGCGGATTTTTCGTCAATGCAGAAAACCGCCAAACCTTACAGGGATTTGACACGGCTTTTGGGTCAATTTGCATCTTTATGCAATTTTAAATGCAAATATTCCATTATTATACATTTCAAGGTATCTATACGGGGTATACAAAAAGGCACCCGCATTTCTGCGGGTGCCTTCAGCGCGTATAGGTTTAGTTATTGGGCTTCCATGCGATGGCAACCACAGCCTGCACACCGGTCTGGAAGGAGATGCCTTCCTTGGTGACGGTGAGCGGGGTGACGATCACGTCGCCGGCGCTGTAGCCGTGGTTATCGGCTGTGATCACCTGCACAGCATAGTAAGTGCCGTCCTTGCCGGGAGCCTTGGCCGGGAACTTGACCATGCCGGTCACGCCCTCTTCGGGGTAACGGTCGTTGGTCAGGATGCGGCTTGCGCCCTCGCCCGGTTCGCGGTCGTACTCGTCCTTGAGCACATCGAGGTTGGTCTGCACCTGAGCGAGGAAACGCTCGCTGTCGGCAGGCTCGAAGCCGGCCTTCTTCAGGGCGTTGTCAATGGCCTCGTCCAGCTTCTGCTTGCTCTGGTAGCCGGCGGCCTTGACCGTCTCAGCGGTGATATCAGCCTTGACATACCACTTGTCGTACTCGGGGTTCAGGGCCGGGCGCACTTTCTGCGGCTCGAGCCATGCACCGCAGCGGGCGCACTGGATGCCGTCGGTCAGGCCGTCGGCAGTCTCGGTCGGTTCCACTCCGGGCACGGTGACCGGGTCATGACCCAGTGCGGGAGCAGTCTCTTCCTTCTTGAACACCCAGTCGCACTCGGTGCAGTAGGTCTCGGTCTTTTTCGGGGTGGTGCAGGTCTGTGCCTGCACGGTGCGGGTCGCCTCGTGGTGTCTCGGGCAGGTGAGATATTTGATGTAGCTTGTGATCAGGTCGTTGACGTCCTCGCCGACGCCGTCGACCTCGTTCTGCACCTGACCCTTGATATAGCCGCCAAGCTTATCGCTCACCCAGTCGCCCAGCTTGCCGGGCAGGTACTTTTTGACGGTGTCGTTCACCTTCTTGTCCGCAATGTCCGAAGCCACGCCGCCCAGTTCGCTGATCTTGTTGGCGACAAGTTCGGTCACAGGCATCACATCGGTGCGCAGGTCGGTCAGCACCCTTTTGTCCGACCAGCCGCGGCTGATGCCGTTGCTTGCGTTGTTTGCCGCATTCTTGAGCAGGTCGCGAACCTGCTTCATAAAGGTGGGGTCATTGACCAGCTGCTGGTTGATCGCGTCCTCGACCTCCTTGAGCGTCTCGACGCCCAGATTGGTCTTAAGGAGCTTTGCATACTTTTCCTTTTCCTTGAGCTTGCCCACGCCCAGCTCGACGGCATCTTTCACAATCGCTTTGGTCAGTTTGTCCCAGCCGTAATCCGAAGCGACCGTAGCGGACACCAGTTTCGCCACCAGATTCTTGACCTGCAGCATGTCATCGACTTTGATCTTCTTCGTGTCGAGGCCGCCGTCTATATAGCTGTAAGCGGCCTGATAAACCAGATCGTATGCTGCATCCTCCATTGCTTGCTGGATCTCGGCGCTGGACACAACATTTGCCATCTTATCGACGATTGCCTGAATGGTATCCTTGGAAAGGAAGCTGTCATTCAAACTTTTGCCAATACTATCCAGATCCGGAATGGCATCGTTGATGATCTTCAGGGCGTCTTCTTTGGAAAGTTGCGCAACGACGTCACCTTTGATCTTGATTTTGAAATTCTCTACCAGTGCATCTGCCGCAGCGTCTTTAAAGTTCAGCAGAGCCGTAATGGCCTCTTCCTTCGTCTGAGCAGCATTCACATTCGCGGCCGTCGTCTGCAGAGTCTGCGTAATGGCATTTTTTATGTCAGCTTTCACCGCATCCGCAGCCAGTTTAGCAACCTGCTCTGTGCCGCCGCTCGTGATGTCGCCCCAGCCGTCGATCTTCTCTGTATATTCTGCACCGCAGTAGTCGCACTTTGCGTACTTGACATAGCTCAACCCGTCCATTTTGGTATCCCAGCGGGTGTATCTGTGCGCCAGCGGCTTGTCATCAGCGCCAAAGTTGGGCAGGTTCTTCTGCTCTGCGCCGGTGCAGCCCTCCCGCTTGCACTTGCGGGTCGCCGTCTGCTGCTGGCAGGCGGGCTTTCCGTCGTCTACATAATTTGTAAAAAGATGGCCCAGCTTTTCTGCGGTCTTTTCCTTTTTGGTCTTCTTGCACACGCTGCATTCGTAGAGGTCATAACCTTCCTCTTCGCAGGTTGCAGCAACTGAGTCTATCTTGACCCACTGGTGTGTAACATTCCCATGCGGGATGGCGCGGGTCTTTATGCCGCCGTCTTCCTTGCCATTACATCTGGTGCAGGTCAGGGTCTCTACACCGTCTTCCTCACAGATTACCGGTTTCGTCACGACCCAGTTATTCGGATCATCTTCATCCGGAAAATCATGTTCAAGAGCCTTGATCGTTTCTTTTGGTTTTTTCTTACATGTCAGAGTGATATTTTTTGAATATGTATACTCTTTTTTCCCAAAAGGAAGCGGATTTTTAACCGTTACAGTAATCGTATGCTGAAACTGCTTATTGCACTGATACTCCTTATAGCCTTCTTTTGTGCAAGTAGCATCGACCGTCGCAACCAGTTCGCCCTTTACATGATCATGCGGATGGTCTTTGTCAATGATTTTCTGTTCTTCTTTTCTTACAAGTTCTTCAGCAGTTTTAAAAGCTGCATCTTTCAGATCATCAAGCAGACTATACGCTGCAATCTCGCTGTCGTCCCCCGGCAGCCATTCGGGGTGGTCGGGGTCCACGATGGGGATGCCGCCGGGCGTTACAACCGTGCCGTCCTCATATTCCACAGCATTGCAGACGGTGCACACGCGGTATTTCTGGCTGTCTGCATCGTCAGGCTCCTGCCACTCGCCCCACTCGTGGTCTGCCAGCGGGAGCCATACCACGACCTGATGGTAGCAGTGCGCCACCGTGCCGTCCTCCTGCTCCAGCGTAAAGCTGCAGGGGTAGATGGCATAGCCGCGCTCGGCGCAGGTGGCGGGCTGTTCGTACACCGGCTCCGCGTCGGTGTCCGGGGTGTGCTCCTCGTGGCCTGCCTCGTCCACAACTGCCTGCTCGGCCAGCTGCTCTTCGGTCAGGTCGTCGGCAACACCGTCGTCCTCCACGGCAGGGAACTCCGGCTCTTTCGTCGTCTCCCTGATCTCAGGCTTTGCAGCGGTATCATCCGGAACATTGAACACTTCGTCCGTCAGATCCACATTGCCCAGTTCGTCCACGCTGTTTTCAAGGTCACGGGCAGTGGCCGCCGCAGACGCACAGGGTGCCAGCACCGACAGGCTCATGCTTGCTGCAAGAGCCAGCGATACTGCGCGCCGGGCAATTTTCGGGAATCGCTTCACGTTCCATTCCTCCTTTATCCTTTGCTCTCTTCCAGTTATTTCTCACCGCCGGAGCGTTTGCCCCGGAGCGTTTGCAAAAAAGAACAGATTATCACCTTATCAATACCACATTTTCACACAAAAATCAATCTTTTCAGACATTTTCGAAACAAAGGTTCAGACAAACGGCTTTTGCGCCGCCTGCCATGCACGGCACAGCAGTTCCTTCTGCGCCTTGGGCAGCTGTTTGAGGGCATACTCCCGGCGCATGGCCGCACGGCGGTCGGCACACTTTTCCACATAGGCAAGCGCTGCCGCACCGTGCGCCCGGGTGTACTTTGCGCCTTTGCCGCTCCGGTGGGCACGCAGGCGGGCGGCGGGGTCGGTGGTCCAGCCGGTGTACAGGGTGCCGCCCGTGCAGCGCACCATGTACACGAAGGCAGGTTTCGGGCGGGCGGACCAGTCAGATGCGGCCATTGTTCTTCAGCACCAGACGGCAGGCCGCAAGAGCGGTGTCCTTATCCTTTGCCGTGATGAGGAAGCGGCTTGCATGGCAGAAGCTGATGCCTGGGATGCCGCTCTTCTGCTCAATGACCTCCTGCGGCTGGCCGGCCCAGCTCTGGGGGAAGGGCAGCTTGGACTTTTTGGTCTTGTGGTCGGTGACGCACTGGGCGCTCCACCCGCCGCGCTGGCTGGGGTAGACCACAAACAGGGCATCGGTCTTGTACAGGCCGTTTTTCCACGGCAGATAGCAGGGCAGCACCACGATGCCGTCGCGGGAGTTCTGGTAGGCCTGACGCACTTTTTCGTCCGCGCGGTTGACGGCGTTGGCGCTGGCGATCTGGTTTTCCAAAATCTGCTTTGCCACGGCCACCGCCTTGAAGAAGCATGCATCCTGATCCTCCTTCGAGTCCCACACGGGGTTGAAGAAACCGATGGCATCGCACAGGCTGTTCTGCTCGCCGGTGTTGTCGTTCAGATCCAGCGGCTGGATGAAGTTTTCGTCGATGAGCCGGGCCTGACGCTCGCCCACAAGGCCGGGGCCGAGCACCCGCCACAGCAGGCCGAAGGCCGCGTAGGGCACGCCGTTGGCGCGGTACTCGCGCGGCTCCTGATGGTGGTCGAACATGCCGAAACCGATGTCGTAAACAATGCCGTCGAAGTCCTCCGGCACGGTGAAGCCCCGGGTGATTTTGATGTCCGGGCGCAGGATCTGCAGCAGAGCCGTAGCAAACACGTCGTCGGCATGGAACTTGCCGGCGTGGGTAAAGCCGTTTGCGGGAATTTTCATAGATGCACCTCATTATGCTGTGATTTTTCTCTCTGCTGACAGTATACCACACTTTGGGGAAGGGGACAAATAAAACGGTCTTACGGCGGGGGCTTTTGCCGTGCGGCGGGGCTGAAAGCGGCCTGAGCGGGCAGGGGCGCCCCTCAGGCCGCTTTACGGGCGCAAAAAGCCCCGGGGAGCGGGGTGCTCCTCGGGGCGGTTCGATCTCAATTTATGCGATCAGTGATCAAGTGCCGAAGCGGGAACTTCCATTTCAAACGCCGCTGCGGTATAGGTCTTGCCATTGACCACCTTCGTGGCAATGCCGACCTTCTGGAAATTCGCTGCAGCCTGGTTATTCAGCCCGCCGCTGACCTGCTTCAGAACATCGGCGTTAATTTCCTTTGCTTTGAGCATACCGTCTTTGTCTTTGTCTTTTTCCGTTAACACACTGATGATCAGGAGCTTTACAGTGTTTTTCGTCTCATCCTTTGCCAGAACGGTCATAACGCCTGCATTCTCTTCTGCAATCGTGCCGTCGCCCTTGATGTAGCGCAGCTGACCCAGTGCCTTATCGCGCAGAGTTTCATCATTTTTCAGTGCTTCAACACCCTCACCGCGGGCGGTATTGATTGCTGCAAGAGCTGCGTCCTCAAACTCCTTGCCGATCTTGGAAGTTCTTTCGCCACAAGCGGTCAGCATTGCCAGAGCCATCACGCCGACCAGCAGGACGGCTGCGAAACGTTTGAACATTTTCATTGTAATGTTCCTCCTACTTTTTGTTTTCGGGCAGTTTGGGCGACCCCAAATCGCTTTACCTGCCTGAATTCATTTTACTGCACCCCCCCCGCAGTCAATCGACACATCGCCTAAATTTGCAACCACCTTTTGTCAATTATTCCGAACATCCCCGCTCCGGGGCGCATCGTGACAGGGAGGGGCTTTTGCCGTGCGGCGGGGCTGAAAGCGGCCTGAGCGGGCAGGGGCGCCAAACAAAAAGCACCTGCGGCAGATCCCTCCCGATTTTGTGAGCTCGGAGAAAACCATCGCAGGTGCTTGCTTTTTTCTGTTCAGGCCACGACCCGGCCGGCGGCGTCACAGAGCTTGCCGTCCTCGCCTTTGGTGCAGACGGTGTAGCCCGCCGGGATCTCCAACAGGCTTTCGTCCACCTTGTCGGACACCGAGCGGTATTCCATGGAGGCCTGTTTGCCGCCGATGCGGGTGATGAGGTAGCGCAGAGCGCCGTTCGTGTCGTAGCAGTAGGTCATCTCCACGGCTTTGCCGTCCAGCGTCATATCAAACACTTCGGCGTCGTAGGTCTTGCCGTTCACGGTCTTTTGCGCGTTGGCAAAGCCGGTGGCCTTGCCGGTAGCAAGGGACTTTTCCATTGCTTCCTCGCTGAGGCCGATCATGCTGTAGGCCGCAGATTCATCGCCCAGACGGATGGCCAGCTTGCGGCTGTGATCCAGCTGGTAGGCCGAGCCATCCCGCACCAGCAGGCACAGCACCTCGGTGCCGTCCAGCTTTTCGGCCTTCCAGTACATTTTGCCGTTGTCGCGCACCAGCTCCACGGTGCCGTTCATCTCGCCTACCCGGATGGTGGCCGTGAAGCAATCCTCTTCCAGCTGGCCGATCACCCCGGCTGTGCGGGTATCGCCCCATGCCTGCATCCACACCGGCGTCTGCAGGCTTTCTGCCGACGCCGGAACGGCGCAGGGCACCAGCAGGCACAGTGCCGCTGCCATTGCCGCAAGGTTTCTTGCTGCGTGTTTCATCCATTTCATCGCCTGTACCTCCGTTTCCGGGCTGAACCGCGTTGATTTGTATGTTTACTTTTTCTTTGCAGGGGTCTTCTTGGCTGCCGGGGCGGTCTCTTCCGGCTCGCCCAGTGCAAGGATCTGGGTCAGCTGCGCCTGTGCGGCGGCGTTGGTGTCATCGGTGGTGGCCAGCACGTCGGAATAGAACTGCTCCATGCCCTCGCGGGTGGAGAAGGTGGCAACGTACATCTGGTTGCCCATGGCACCGGACAGGGCGTCCGGGATGCGGTCCACCATGCGCATGTTATCCTGATACTTCTGCATGATCTGCTCGTGGCTGTACACGAAGTGCTTGCCGTCGCGGCGGCCGGCAAACGGGCAGTAGAAGTGCTCGCCCACCGGCATATCGGTGCCGCCGAAGGCGATCATATCCGCCCAGATCTTGTAGACGTTGGTGGAGCGGGCAAAGTTGATCATATCCGGGGTAAAGCCGCCGCAGGGGCGCATGTTGACTTCCAGCGCCACGATCTGGCCCTTTTCGCCCATGCTGGCCTGATCCTCGGTCATGCGGAAGAACTCGAAGTGGATGAACCGGCTCTTCACGCCGAAGCTCTTGACGACGGCGCGGCCTGCGGCGCGGGTGTCCTCGGGCAAGTCCTTGATGATGTAGTAGATGGAGTTGTCGTTGTCGTTGACGATATCCATGATGGACATGGGGCTGACATTGCCGGCCTCAAAGATGGGGTTGCCGTTGGCGTCGATGATGGCGTCGTAGCTGTTCACCTCGGCGCGGACGAACTCCTCCATGATATACTCCACATCCGGGTGGTTGGCGGTCTTGTAGATGAGGAACTTCTTCAGCTCGTCGTCGCTGGACAGCTTGTGGGTGTCGGATGCGCCCACGCCGTTGTCCGGCTTGACCACGACCGGATAGCCCACCTCGTCGATGAACTTTTTGCAGCCTTCGTAATCGTCCACCATGTGGTAGCGGGCGGTGGCGATGCCGGCCTTCTGGTAGTACTCCTTCATCTTGCTCTTGTACTTGATGCGGGGCATATCGGAGGTCTGGAAGCCGGAGGTGATGTGGAAATCGGTGCGCAGGGCTGCGTCCCGCTCCAGCCAGTATTCGTTGTTGGACTCCAGCCAGTCGATGCGGCCGTATTTGAAGGTGAAGAACGCCACGGCGCGGTAGACCTCGTCGTAGTTTTCCAGGCTGCCCACCTTGTAGTATTCGTTCAGGCTGTCCTTCAGCTCGGGCTTCAGCTCATCATAGGGCTGGTCGCCGATGCCCAGCACGTTCATGCCGTTGTTCTTCAGCTCACGGCAGAACTGCCAGTAGTTGGTGGGGAAGTTGGGGGAGATAAAAATAAAATTCTGCATGGTTTTTGTTGATTCTTCTTTCCTCTATAAAAGACGGCCTCGCCCTCTCCGTCCGCTTGCAAAGCTCGTGTCCACCTCGTTCCCCTTTCTGTCGCTTGCGCGACATCTTCCCCCGACCGGGGGAAATCTGTCAAAGGGAGAGGCCTTGGCAGTACGGCAATGCCTTTTGGTTTTGCCAAAGGCTCCCCCTTTTGGGGAGCTGTCACCGAAGGTGACTGAGAGGGCGAGCCATTTTACTCGCCCAGAATATACGGCATGTAATATGCGACCTGCTTATACCACCAGTTCCAGTCGTGGTTGACGTCGTGACCCCACAGATCCACCCAGACGGGGATGTGCTTGGCCTCAAAGATGCGCTTGAGGAACCATGTGGTGTCCGGCCGCTCCCAGTCGCCCTGACCGCAGCAGATGACCGCCTTCTGGCTGCGGTACAGCTGCATATAGGGGTGGTTTTCCGGGAAGTTCTTCATGTAATCCACGGGGGAGTTCATGTAGACCAGCTCGTCCATGTAGTCGCCGAAGCCGTAGTGCGCGGTGTAGATGCCGCTGAGGGCAAGGCAGCCGCAGAACACGTCCGGGCGGCGCAGATACAGGTTGACCGCATGGGTAGCGCCCAGACTGCAGCCGAAGGTGATGACGCCGGGCAGGTCGTCCCAGCCGTTGCGCTCCTTGGCCATGTACTGGATCTTGGGCACGGCCTCCTCCACGATGTAGTGCAGCCACTGCTCATAGCGGCGGATGCGCCAGTAGGGGTCGGCGGCGGTGTCGGACCATGTCTCGGCATCGATGGTGTCGATGGAGAGGACCATGATCTTTCCGCTTTCGATCCACGGAGCAAGAGTGTCGTTCATGTGGAAGTTCTCGAAGTCGAAGAACCGTCCGTCCTGACAGGGGATGTACAGCATCGGGCGGCCGGCGTGGCCGTAGATCTTGCACTCCATGTCGCGGCCCAGCGCGGGGCTGTAATCTTTGAAGTACTGCATTTCCATGGTGATTCCTCCTTTGATGTTGTCGTACTATCAAAGCCTTCAGGTTTATCAGAAGTAGTCAGAGGGCGAGGATGCTATCCGTCCTGCGGCATCGCTTTTACTCTTCTTCCACCTCATACATGAGCGTATGGAACACGAAAGGCAGCTGCTTTTCCCAGCTGGCTTCGCTGTGGGTGCCGCCGGGCACGATGCGGCTTGTCAGGTGGATGCCCCGGGTCATCACCTTGCTGCACATCTCGGCAAAATCCCGGCGCATCCCGTCGTGGTTGCCCATCTCGCGGGAGCCGTAATCCATGTACAGCACCGTGCCGGGATCCAGCTTTGCGCGGCCCACAAGGCCGGAGAGCTTTTCCGGCGAGACCCAGATGGACGGCGACAGCGCCGCCGCCCGGCTGAAGGTGTCGTTATACTGCAGCAGAGCATACAGGCTCATCAGGCCGCCCATGCTGCTGCCGCCGATGAAGGTGTGCTCCCGGTCGGGCAGGGTGCGGAAATTGCGGTCGATGAAGGGCTTGAACCGGTGGATGTACCAGCTCATGGTGGCCTGACCCTTGCCGTCGAAGTGGCCGAACTGCGGGTCGTCGAACCGATAGGGCGAATACTCCACCAACCGCTCGTTGTTCGGCCCGGCGTTGCACTCCACCGCCGCCACGATCAGCGGGGTGTCGGTGTAGTCCAGATAATCGGCCACGCCCCAGCTTTTGCCAAAGGTGGCATCTTCGTCAAAAAAGACGTTCTGGCCGTCGAACATATACAGCACCGGATACCGGCGGTCGGGGTCAGCTTCATACATCGTGGGCAGATAAACATATACTCTGCGCTGCTCGGTGCCGTTGACAGCAGGGTAGCTCACGCTCCATTTTTTGACCATGGGTCCATTCCTCTCAATCTTTCCCGCACGCCTGCCGCAATGCAGGCCGCTGTTCTGTTTTCAGTTTAGCACTGCAGGGCACAGAAAGCAATTGCGCCGGGAAATTTTGGAGTTTTGACGGAGAGGCGGCTTGCCCTCTCCGTCTGCTCGCTTCGCTCGCATCCACCTCTCCCAAAGTGAGAGGCCTTGGCAAAGAGATGAAGTTTGCGTGGACTGCCAAGGGCTCCCACTTTGAGGAAAGACTTCCCCCGGCCGGGGGAAGATGTCACCGCAGGTGACAAAAAGGGGAATCTGACACGCGAAGCGTGGCTGAGAGGGCGAGGACGTTATCCTAATATACGGCAAACGCCGCCGAGCGGAGGCCTGGCGGCGTTTGCTGCTATTCTGAATAAAAAGGTTCTCTCCGGAGAATCGGGATCAGTTCTTTTTCTCAACAGGCACGATCCAGCCCTTGGTATCGGGGATCTTGCCCCACTGCATACCGGTCATGGTGTCGTACAGCTTCTGGGTGACAGGGCCGATCTTGCCGTCGCCGATGTAGGCGTGCTCGCCCTTCCAAACCAGCTCCTTGACGGGGGAGACGACAGCGGCGGTACCGGTGCCGAACACCTCTTCCAGCTTGCCTTCGCGGGCAGCAGCCATGATGTCGGCAATGGCGATCTTGCCCTCGACGACCTCATAGCCCCAGTCCTTCAGCAGCTCGATGCAGCTGCGGCGGGTAACGCCGGGCAGAACGGTGCCGACGGTAGCAGCGGTGTACACCTTGCCGTCGATCTTGAACATGATGTTCATGCTGCCAACTTCCTCGACGTACTTCTTCTCCACGCCGTCCAGCCACAGCACCTGTGCGTAGCCCTGCTCCTCGGCCAGCTCACCGGCCTTGATGGAAGCAGCGTAGTTGCCGCCGCACTTGGTGAAGCCGGTCAGGCCGGGAGCGGCACGGATGTACTCGTCTTCCACATAGATGCGGACGGGGTTGATGCCCTCGGCATAGTAAGCGCCCGAGGGAGCGCAGATGATGCAGAAAATGTAGTGCTTGGAAGCGTGCACGCCCAGACCCACGTCGTTTGCAAAAATGAAGGGACGGATATACAGGGAAGCACCGTCGGAATGGGGCACCCAGTCACGGTCCACGTCCACCAGCGTCTCAACGGCCTGAATGTAGTCCTCCACAGGGATCTTGGGGATGCACAGACGGTCGGCGGAGTCCTGGAAACGCTTTGCGTTGCAGTCCGGGCGGAACAGCTGGACCGTATCATCGGCCGTGCGGTATGCCTTCATGCCCTCAAAGATCTCCTGAGCGTAGTGGAACACGACAGTAGCCGGGTCCAGTTCAAAGGGGCCGTAGGGAACAATGCGGGCATCGTGCCAGCCTTCGCCCTCGGTGTAATCCATCACGAACATATGGTCGGTGAACTTCTTGCCAAAACCCAGATTGCTCTCGTCAGGCTTTGCCTTCGGAGCAGTGGTACGGGTGATCTTGATATCCAACATGATTTATTTTCCCTCTTTCCTGATCTCGGGCGCAGCGAGTGAAAATGCGCCCGCAAACACCGAATGTTGTTTTCTATTATAATAATATGAATGTGATTTACAAGGAAACGAAAAATCTTTCATCTTTGGACAGGTTAAGTTGCGCTAAATTGCCTGCTTTTCCATGTGCAAACTGCCCAAAATATGATACAATGAGGGCATAAGCCGGATCTTACAGGCTCAGAAAGGAGCTTTTGCACAATGATAAAAGGTGTTATTTTTGATATGGACGGGCTGATGTTCGACACCGAACGCATCTGGGCCATCCTGTGGAAGCCCGCACTGGCCACACTGGGCCTTTCTTATAAGGAAGGGCTGGACGCTGCCGCGCGCGGCTCGGCAGGCGATTCCATGCGGGCCGTGCTGCGCCGCTTCTACGGCCCGGACTGCGATACCGATGCCATCATGGATGCCCTGCACGCGCAGGCGGAGACGGCCTTTCAGGCACCGCCGCCCAAAAAGCCGGGTCTGGATGAACTGATCGCGTATCTGGAAGCGCAGCACATTCCCATGGTGGTGGCTTCCTCCAGCCGGATGGCATCCATCCTGCGGCACCTCAACAACTGGAAGATGACCAGCCACTTCAAGGCCCTCATCTCCGGCGAACAGTTCAGCTCGTCAAAGCCGGACCCGGAGATCTTCCTCACCGCGGCCAAGGCGCTGGGCACAGCCCCGGCTGAAACGCTGGTGCTGGAGGACAGTTACAACGGCGTGCGCGCCGGCGCGCGGGGCGGCTTTGTCACCGTGATGGTGCCGGACCTTGCCCCCGCCGACGACGAGATGCGCCGTCTGTACACCGCCGAGTGCAAAGACCTGCGCGAGGTGAAAAAGATGCTGGAGGAGGGGAAGCTTCTTTCCGAAGCCTGAAATATACAGTTGGTCTTTTACATTTTCACACTAAGAAAAAGGGCACTGATTGCAATGCAATACAGCGCCCTACATCATCGGACATGGATAACACCCACCGTGCAGAAACCGTGCAGCCATGGCTTACAAAACAAAAAAGCCATGAAATCTTTCGGTTACAGCTTCCACGGTAGACATTCCTATGCGTTGGGACCCGCAGGCTAAGCAAAGCCGCACTGTGGCTTTGCTTGCGGCGCTGTGCGCCGCCGCCTTGTTCGAGCCCCTTCCATCGTGCAGACAAAAAGAAAAACCAGTACACAACGTGTACTGGTTTTTCTTGGTGCAGTAAAGCAATCCAAATCCGAACCATTTCCCTTTGATGCAGCTTCTGTCGCTTCTCCAAAAGTCACGGTCTGTGTACCTTCTTTATAGTTGAAGGTTATCAAAACCTTATCATCGTACAGGTAAATCGAATTGATGAACGTATCCACCAACGCCTGCCGCTGGTCTTTCTGGTTCATATTGAGCTTGCGAAACCGGAGAAGCCAAAAGCGGATGAAATCTTCCGTCACTTTCGGCTTTGCCAGCTTTTCCTCCGCAATGCGGACTTCAAGCTCACGCTTGGTTTCTTCGAGCTGCTCCAATCGTTCCTTGGTAGAACTGGTGAGGATTCCAGCCTGAATCGCATTGAGCATATTCTGGATACCCGATTCCGCATCCCGGAGCTGCTTTTCATAGAGGGGAAGATTGGTGTTCTCCCGGTCTTGCAGCTCCATGACCTTGGCGATGATGGATTCCATAGCAGCATCGTCCCGGACAAGCTGCATGGTCTGCTTCACTACCAAATCTTCCAGCCACTGTTTGCGGACGGTTTTCTTTTTGCAACCCTTCCTCTTTTTGGCGGTGGCACATTTATAATAACGATGAACTTCGCCCGTCCGGCTTGTACCGCTTTCGCCAAACATCAGCGCACCGCAGCAGCCACAGTGCAGCTTGGTGGTCAGTAGGTAATCATCCTCTGCCTTTCTCCGGGCAGGGGCTTTCTTGTTTTTGGCGATCTTTTCCTGCACATCCTCAAACAGTTCCAGTGGAACAATGGGCGGGATGGCATCCGGCACGACCACATCCCGGAATTTCAGCTCCCCGATGTACCGCCGATTCTTGAGCATATGTTCAACGCTGTTATAGGTGAACGCACCGCCGACCGGGTTCTTGATGCCATTCTCGTTCAGCCAGTCCCGGATCTCCTTCATCGTAAGTCCATCCCGGTACTTCCTGAACGATTCCAGCACGAAAGGGGAGGCAAGCGGGTCAATATGAAATTTCCGCTCGGAATCCAGCGTATATCCAAACGTTCCGCGACCACCGTTGCAGCGGCCTTTCAGAATGTTCTCCGTCTGTCCACGGACGACCTTTTCGGCAAGGTCAGCGGAATAATACTCAGCATAACCTTCCAGCACCGACTCCAAAATGATGCCTTCCGGCCCCTCGGAGATGATCTCGGTGGCAGACATGAGCTTGACACCGTTCTTCTTCAGCTGGGTCTTGTACCGGGCACTGTCGTAGCGGTTTCGGGCAAAACGGTCGAGTTTCCAGACCAGCACGATGTCAAACAGCTTCTTGTCACTGTCTTTTATCATCTGCTGGAACTCCGGGCGGTTGTCCGTTTTGGCAGAGATGGCACGGTCAATATAGTGCTTGACGATGGTGATGCCGTTTTTCTTAGCATACGCCGTGCATTCCCGAATCTGGCCTTCGATGGATTCTTCACGCTGGTTGTCCGAGGAATAGCGAGCGTAGATCACAGCGGTCATGGCGAGCACCTCCATTTTATACGTCATTGAACGGTAATACGTTCATTAAAGCAATGTTTCGTATAATGTATATGCCACAGTTTTGCCCTGATTGCAAGCCCAATGATTTATTTTCATGATTCCAACAGACAAATTGTCTTAAGATTATATTCCGAGCAAAATGTGAAGTCCAAGCCCGGCCACGCCGCACAGGCACATGGTCAGGATGGGATTCCACTTGAGCTTCCGTAGCACAAAAAATGCCGATGCAAAACTGCCGATGCCGATCCAGTCTACGTTGGCGAGCGTCTTTGCACTCTCTCCGAACACCACCATAGACAGTATAGAAAGACCTGCACCAAAGATAAGTGCTACAATGACCGGACGCAGGCAGGCCAGAACACTTTGCAGCAGAGAAATATCCTTGTATTTACGATAGATGTAGGATAGAAGTGAAACAAAGAACAGCGCCGGTGTAATGCAACCTAGTGTTGCAATGATGGCTCCGGGTACCTGCGCGATACGCAAACCAACAAAAGTTGCCGAGTTGACCGCAATGGGACCAGGGGTCATTTCTGCAATCGTGATGAGGTCAGTAAACTCCTGCATCGTCAGCCAGCCATGTTGTTCCACCACTTGGCTCTGGATCAGCGGCATGGCCGCATAGCCGCCGCCTACGCTGAACATACCCACCTGCAAAAAGCTGAGAAAAAGCTGTAAGTAGATCATTTTGCACCACCTTTTTTCCACTGGACCAGAGCCAGCACCACGCCGAATACTGCAGCGGCAAGGATGACCACCACCACATTGACATCAAACACCGTATTTGCGACAAACGCTGCGACCATCAGGACAATATACACCCATGAGCGGGTCTTCAGCACCTTTCCGCCGAGGTCGAATACAACATCCAGAATGACCGCCGCCACACCAGCCTGCATTCCCTTGAGTAACAACGCGATATAGCGATTGGTGGCAAAAGCATTGTAGAACACAGAAATGACTGAAAGAATGACCATAGGTGGGATGATGGTGCCCAACACTGCCACGATCATTCCAATCAAGCCTTCTACCTGCCAGCCTACCAGAATTGCAGCATTGACCGCGATTGCGCCCGGAGAGGACTGCGCCAACGCTGTCATATCCAGCATTTCCTGTTCATCGATCCAGTGCAGCTCATCTACAAATTTTTTCTTCATAAAGGTCACGATGACAAAGCCGCCGCCGAAGGTAAAGCTGCTAATGTACAGCGTACTCAAAAACAGCTTCCAAAGCCGTGCTAACCGTGTACCGTATGTTTTATTTTCATCCATACAAGTTTTCTTCTCCTTTTTTGATTTTCGGACAACTATATTTGTTTTCTTACTATTTCAAACAGCTTTTAACTGTTACTGCTTGCGAAAGCCCGTATTTTCCGGTATCCTTGTTTTAAGAACTGCGAAGCACGGAGGGAATCTCTATGAAACATAATACATTTCTCGTCAAGCCAGCGTCCAGCCTGTGCAATCTGCGTTGCCGGTACTGCTTTTATGACGATGTTTCCAACAGCCGAGCCTGCAAAAATATGGGACTGCTTTCCCATGAAATGGCAGGAGAACTGGTTGAAAAGGCTTTTGCAGCCACAGAGGAAGGCGGCAGCGTCCATTTTCTGTTTCAGGGCGGCGAACCGACTCTTGCCGGGTTGGATTTCTTCCGGTTCTTTCTGGAAACGGAGCGTTCCATGCAGCGCAATATCTCTGTGTTCCACAGCATCCAGACCAATGGCATTTGTCTGGATGAAGAGTGGGCTTCCTTTTTCAAAGCCAACTCTTTCCTCGTAGGCCTCTCTCTGGACGGCACACAGGAGAACCATGATCTCTATCGGCTGGACGCAGCTGGGCAGGGCACATGGGATAAAGTAACTCATGCGCTTGCGCTGCTGGATGCCTACAGGGTCGAAACGAATCTGCTCTGTGTTGTAACCGGACAGCTGGCCAGAAAGCCGCAGCGAGCCTTCAAAAGCCTCTGCGAGTTGGGACAGCACAATCTGCAATTTATCCCATGTCTTGACCCACTTGATACGATTGGAGGGCAGGCATATTCTCTAACGCCGGAACTTTATGGTCGTTTTCTGTGCGGCGTCTTTGATACTTGGTATCAGCAGCTGCAACGAGGCAATTATATCAGCGTTCGCAATTTTGAGGACTATCTGCGTATCCTGCTGGGAATGCCGCCTACCTCCTGCGCTTCCTCCGGTTCCTGTGGGCATTATCTTACCGTAGAAGGTGACGGAAGCCTTTATCCCTGTGACTTTTATGTTCTGGATGAGTGGAAGCTTGGAAATCTGAGCCACTGTACCGTTGAAGATGCGCTTGATTCTCCCACAAGCCAGACATTTCTGGCACAGGGCCGCAAACGCCCGGCGGAATGCGCAGCATGTGCTTATCAGCTGCTCTGCCGGGGCGGATGCAAGCGAGATTGGGATGCCTCTGGAAGCAACCGCTTTTGCACAGCGTATAAGCAGTTCTTTGCTTATGTGCTTCCGCGCCTGCATACTGCTGCACATTTTCTGGCACAACAAAACCGATAAAGAGATTCTCCCGGAGAGCAGTACTGCCTCCGGGAGAATCTTTATTTTACCTTTTTGATCTTCCGGATGGAATGGCCATCGTAGAGGATGGGCTTCATGACATAAGTGTAGTTCCGGTCATCGCATTCGCCGGTGGAAATCATCTCCATAAGCCGCAGCGCAAGCTGACGTCCCATCTCGAAGCCTTGCTCCACGGAGCAGGTAACATCCTCCTGCCGATAAGTTTCTTCGGAATAATCAAAACAGACCAGCGAATAATCTTCGGGTACAGTCTTCCCCATTTTCTGCAGGGTTTTCATGACCAGCCGATAGATGATGTAGTTGCAGCAGACGATAGCGGTGCATTTAGGGATGCTCTTCAGAAATCTTTCAATGGAACGGACATAGCTTTCGTTGTGGGCTTCGTCCGAAATACACCACTTGATGTAATCATCGTTCAGTTCCAAACCACGATTTCGCATCGCTTCCGCCATGCCTTGAAACTTTTCTACGCTCTGGTAGTTGTCGTACACGAAGATGCCTGCAATGTGGCTGTGTCCGGCATCCATCAGGCGTCCTATCAGCTGATGGGCACATTCGATGTCATTGATCGTTACGCGGGGGCAGCGCAAGTTCCGATAGAAGTTGTTGTAGAATATCACCGGGATCTTACGTCGGTAAAGCTCCTTGTAGCAGTCAAGATTTGGGCTGAGGATGCTCGATTTGACACCATCCACGATGAAACCGTGAAAATTCTGATGTACCACAGTCTCCAGACAGCGGCGTTCGTTGCAGAATTTGTTATCGGTCAGAAATACATGGAGGTCAACCTGCTCCTGCGTCAGAACACTGCGAACCCCTTCGATTAATCCCGAATTGGCACTTGTATCCTGTCCCTGCAGGACAAGGCCGATTTTATAAAGGGCATCATCTGTGTTCAAATCCCGCGTCATTACTTTTTCCCGGTGGAAATAAGTCCCACTTCCCTTGAGCTTGTACACGAGTCCTTCTGCTACCAACTGGTCGATGGCCACTCGTATCGTTTCTCGGCTGACACCCAGCTTCCGGCAGAGCGCATTTTCCGAAGGCAAACGCTGGTTCCCGGAAAATTTGTTTTCGTCAATATAAGCCAGAAGCCAGCGATAAACCTGATCGGATTTTTTCTCAACAGCCGAGAGCATGGGCAAGCGCTCCTTTTCAGTCGGTGATAGTGGGGCGGCTGCCTTCCGCGTGCTGAATCCAATTCAGCAGACGTTCACGAAGTTCCGCCTTGACCGCAGCATATGCAGGATCCGCGACCACATTGTTCAGCTGCCACGGGTCTTTCTGCATATCGTAAAGGAAGTCGTCTGCATAAACATCGGATGCCGCAGCCTCGCCGCCGTTGACGCCGGGTGCATAGACAGAATACATATAATCTGCAGTACGGATGCAGCGTCCGCAACGGCTTTCCGAAATCTGTGCATAGACCTCATTGACTCTATTATGGTTTTTCTTTTCCACAACGTCAAGCAGATTTTCACCGATCATCTTATCACCGACATCCACGCCTGCCAGAGCCAGCAGAGTTTTGGGAATGCTTTCGGTGCTGACCAGGTCGGTGATCTCCTTGCCACCCTTGAACGGGCCGCCACAGATGACCAGCGGCACATGCAGGCAACCGTCATGGCAGGAGCGCTTGTAATCATCATAGCCGTTCAGGTGCGCGTCACGGTTGCGGGTCTTGAAGTGAGAGCCATGGTCGGAAGCATAGAGGATAACTGTATTATCATACAGGCCTTTTTCTTTCAGCTTTGACACCAGCTTACCAAGGTTTTCATCAAGGCTGGCACACTGGCCCAGATAATCCGGGTACTCTTCCGCTGCGTTTCCACCCAGAGCCTTCAGATCTTCCGGCAGAACAAAATCTGCGAATCGCTGCTTGGAACCGTTGGGGCCTTCGTAGTGATTATGGTCGTTCTGATGGTGCGGCTCGATCTGCGACACGGTCATGAAGAAGGGCTTTTCGCCGGCATACTGGTCAAGATAGTCCAGCGCAAACTGGTTAATGCAGTCGGCACGGTAGCCCTTGAAATCGATGCGGTTGTTGTTCTCATCAAACACATAGCCATCGTAGCCGTGGGAGGTGAACTCCAGCACATCCGCAGCACGCCAGTAACCGGTATAGCCACCGCGCAGCTCCAGCGGAACAGCGGTGATGGTGTGGTCAACGGTGGGCTTTTTCTCCAGCTCACCGTCCGAAGCCAGATGCCACTTGCCGATGTAGGCCGTCTCGTAGCCGGCATCCTTTTCCATGTACTCGCCCAGCGTCTTGATGTTGGAGGGCAGCATCAGATTATTGCGGAAGCAACCGGTCTCGGTGGGATATTTGCCGGTCTGGAACAGAGCACGGCAGGGGCCGCACACCGGCTGAGGCGAAAAGGCATTGTCAAACTTCACACCCTCTGCCGCCAGCTTGTCCAGATTAGGCGTGATATTCAGTGGCTGGCCGAAGCAGCCGCAGGTGTCCCAGCGCTGCTGGTCACTGAAATAGAAAATGATATTATATGCCATGGTTTTACCTTCCTTTACTGTTCTGCTTTGGTGTTCTTTGCTTCCTTCATCTTACCGCGCAGAATGCCGAGAATGACCACCACGATCAGCGCAATGAAGATCCAGCAGTACACACTACTGACGAAAATTCTGGGGCTTCCATCCGAGATGAGCAGGGCGCGGCGGAAATTGGTCTCCGTCATATTGCCCAGCACCATGCCCAGCAGCACAGGGACAGCAGGCAGCTCCAGCTTGCGCATGAACCACGCCATCACGCCGAACACCAGCGCAACGCTCAGGTCGAAATAGCTGCTGTTCACCGAGTAAGCACCGGCAAAGCAGAAGATGACGATGATAGGGGTCAGGATCTGCTGGGGGATGGAGACGACCTTTGCAAACAGGCTGGTCAGGTACTTGCCCTGCAGGAACATGAAGATGTTCACAAGGATAAGACCCAGCATGATGGCGTACATGATCGCACCATCCGTGGTAAAGAGCGAGAGGCCGGGGTTCAGGCCGTTGATCATCAGAGCGGACAGCATAATGGCCACGCAGCCGTCGCCGGGGATGCCCAGCGTCAGCAGGGGGATGAGGGTCGCACCGCAGACAGCGTTGTTGGCCGACTCCGCCGCCGCAACGCCCTCCACAGAACCGTGGCCGAACTCTTCCGGGTGTTTGGACATATTCTTTGCAGTGTTGTAGGAGAACCAAGAGGCCTCCGATGCACCGGTGCCGGGCACGATGCCCACGCAAGAGCCGATGAGAGAGCCGATGAGCACCGGGCGGAGCATCCGCTTGTACTCATCCTTTGTAATCTTGCCGTCGTCGTTGCCGATCTTTCCGGCGCGGAGGTTCAGCTCGCTCCGCTTCAGCTCCGCCTTGCCGATGATCTCCACCAGTGCGAACAGGCCGATGAGGGTAACGGCAAGATCGAGGCCCAGATACAGGCGGTGGACGCCGAAGGTAAAGCGGTCATAGCTGGTCATGGGGTCTGCACCCACGCAGGAGATGAGCAGGCCGAGGCAAGCGGCGATGATGCCCTTGACGAGGCTCTTGCCCGAAACGCCTGCGATGATGGTCATGCCGAACAGGCAGACCATGAAGTACTCCGCCGTGCCCAGCTGTGCCGAAATTTTGGCCACCTGCGGGCCGAGGAAGAGCAGCACCAGTGCAGAGAAGATGCCACCGAAGGTGGAGGCATACAGCGCGATTTTAAGAGCCGCCTTGGTGCGGCCCATCTTGGACAGTGGATGACCGTCCAGCATAGTAGCCGCCGCGTGGGGCGTGCCCGGGGTGTTGATGAGGATGGCCGACACCGAGCCGCCGTATCCACCCGCACAGTAGATACCCAGAAGGAACATCATGCCGGGAATGGCCTTCATGGTGTAGGTAACAGGCAGAAACAGGATGATGCAGAGGATGACGCTCAGGCCCGGGATGGCTGCGAACACGCAGCCGATAAAGACACCGAGGTTGATCCATATGATATTTTCGAGGGTGAAGAGCAGCCCGGAGGCCGGGCCGATAAAATCAAACAAACCCATATTTTGCCTCCTCAGAAACTAACATTCAGCACGAAGTGGAACACGACCCAGATCAGCACCGCCATCGAGACGGTGATGGCGTAGTAGAGGGGCTTCTTGCAGCGGAAAAACAGCAGGAAGGCCAGCGCGCAGAACACGGCACCCACCACGAACAGACCTGTGATCTCCGCCAGCAGATAGGTGACCACCAGAATGAGGACGATGACCAGAGCTTTTGCTTCCACCAGAAGATTCAGCGTCTTCGTTTTGACCGGACGGTGCATCACCATATTGTATGCCTCCCGACCCACCAGAAGGGCGCTCATGGCCAGCATGAGCCAGACCAGCATCGTCGGGAAGGCGCGGCCGTTCACAACGTCCTTTTCTGAGATCTGCACCTGCTGGGGCATGATGAGCAGCAGCACGATGCCTATGACCAGAAACAGAATGCCGCAGATCAGGTCAACGGGGTACTCGATGTTCTTCTCCTCGAGCTTCGCGCCCCATTCGTCCAGCCTTGTTTCGATGCGTTCTATCAGATTTTTCACCTGTTTCCACTCCTTTTTTGAACCATAAAAGCAGGGGGGCGGGGCTATCCCCTCCCCCCTGCTTCAGCTTTTTTCGCTATGAGGGCCTGTTATCAGCCCGCCACGATGTCCTTATACTGCTCGACGATGCTCTTGACGTTCTCAATGTGAGCCTTCACATCGTCCTCGGTCATGGTATCGACTTCCAGCAGCATGGTGTCGTTCAGCCACTCGACCATCTCATCATCGGCGAGGATCTTATCATACAGCTCTTTCAGCTCGGCAACCTTTGCGGCGTCAGTACCTTTGCGAGCCATGACGAAGCAGCGGTTGCGGAAGTAGGGGTAGCCCTTGGAGCCAACGCCCTCAACGCCTGCGAAGGGGCCGTTTTCGATGGCCTTGTCGTCGAATGCGCAGACCACGTCAACGCCGCCCTGCTGGTAGGTCTCGAGGATCTGGGACTGATGCGAGACTGCAAAGTTCGTCTCGCCCTTTGCCACAGCCTGTGCAGCCTCCGCAGCGGACTGGTACGGAGTCAGTTTCAGCTGGTCGCCGGCACCCATAGAGCCGAACAGAGCCGCTGCCAGGAAAGCCTCGGAGCCGGTAGCGCCGTTAACGGCCACGGATACGGGGTTGCCTGCCTTGACATAGGCCTCCAGATCGTCCAGATTCTTGAGGTTCAGTGAAGAATCAGCGGACAGGACGAAGACGGAGGAGTACAAGTTCTCCACGAACTCGAAATCGTCGTAGCTGAACTGCAGCTTGGCCGGATCCAGAGTCTCGGTAATGGCGAACAGACCCTCACCGGCGAAGACCAGTTCCTTATCATTTGCCTTAGTACTGGACACCCAAGTGTTGACAGTAGCAGCATCGCCCTTGACGGCTTCAGCAACCAGTGTGATTTTATTATCAGAATAATCAGGGGACTTGGCAGCAGCCTTTTGGCTGACCATCGCTGCTACACCAGACGGTGCCCACGGGCAGGTAACTTTCCAGCTCTCCTGTTTGCTTCCGCAGCCGGTAAGCATCGACAAAGCAAGGACACCGGCGGTGACCAACGCCGCAATACGCTTTTTCATCATTTTACTCTCCTTTTTTGTTTTGCCTTTTCGTGTGGTAGCAAGCACTTCACCGTGCTTTTGTTACCAACAAGATAACATTTCAAGCAATTTCAAGTCAACAAATTTTTTTATTTTACAAAAAAAGTTGTCTGGCAAAAGAGCTAAATGACCACATCTGTATTTTGCTGTAGAAAACTTATTGTGCATATTGCACATCAGCTTGAATCATCTTTGTGCAGCTTAAATTCTTTCATGATGTAAAGTGTATCATGTTCATAATAGAAGTCTTACTATTGTCTCCATTCATAAATAATTTCTTCGGAATCATCTTGACGTACTCTACGAACCATGATATTCTCTATCACAAATCCCACTGAACTTGTAGATTGATTGCAAATCTTCTGCAAAAGTGGTTGGTTATCACCGTGAGACCCACCACTTCAGTGAAGGAAAAATCCACGAAAGAAGCTACCGCCCCGCAACACACCCGATTCATTTTGCCGCCGATTCACCCGACAAAATCATCGCTGCGCTGCGTGGGCGGTATTTTTCTTTTTCAGGGAAGATTGCACCTTGAAAATTTCATGAGCCGACCGGACGTGATACCGACTTTTCGTCAACGCCGCTGCAAAACAGGGGCAGGAACTGCGTTCGGTGTGAACGGTGACCCCATCATATGAGCAGAGCCCCGCTACTTATTTTTTGCGTCTTAACAATTCGGAAACATTTGTTGAAAATGCGTTTTGAGCGCAGCGGTAGAGGGCAAGAACCGTCCCGTGGCCACAAATTTTCAATTCTTGAAAATTTCCTGTCCATCCGGGACTTCGCTTCTCAAACTCTTGCGAGTTTTCTAAGTGATCTTGTTGGGGCGTGCCTGCCCCAAACCCTGCTTAGAACGGACGAGGAGGAATCGTGTCAATTTGACACAATTCCTCTCTACTGCCGCCAGAATACCACGTACGCCACTTATTTCAAAATCATTCTTTTTTCTGGTACTCCAACAGAAGCCCCAGAACGATTTTCAATCCTGTGGGCAAGCTGGCAATGTCCACCCACTCCTGCCGGGTATGCGCCGATCCGCCATCTATCGTACCAATGGTATTGGCCGGGATACCCAGCGACAGCGGGATGTTGCTGTCCGTGGAGTTGGGTGTTTCGTCCGGCTCACGACCTGTGAAGGTACGGATGATCTCTTTGCTTTTTGCTGTAAATTGACCGAGTTTTTTCGGATCCACTGGGCCGTTTCCGGGACGGATGCCCAAAAGTTCCACCTCAAAATCGCCACCTCTGCCATTCCAGTGCGCTACAGCACGACGGAATTTTTCTTCCATCTCTTCCAGACAATCCTGTGCGGTGGAACGGAACTCATACAGCATGGAGGCCTGCTGTGCAATGGAGTTGACCGTTGTGCCGCCCTCGATACGCCCTACATTATAGGTGGTGCGGGAGCGTACCGGCGGTTGGATCTGGTACAGTTCATTCACGAGTCCACACAGCAGTTGAATGGCACTGGGGTCGCCAAAATTTGCATAGGAGTGACCACCGGGCGTTTTACAGGTGATCTTATACCGATAAGAACCCACGGCACTGCTGCAGCAAAGCGGCGTGTAGATATCAAAGGAATAAAACCCCTGAATACGGGTGCCGTACTTGGCAAACAATGCCTTGGTACCGTCCAGATTGCCCAGACCTTCTTCGCAGGCATTCGCCACCACCAGCACACCATATTCCAGCGCGGTTTGTTTCTGGATCAGATATTTTGCAGCCATCAGCAAGTTGACGAGGTTGGCCGTATCATCGCCGATGCCCGGCGCAAATAACTTACCGCCCTCTTCCCGCAGGGGAAGATTTTCTACATCTGGGAACACAATATCCGTGTGGGCGGCAAAAACGACCAGTTCTTCGGTGTCTGGCCCCAGTTTGCAGATCACATTTTTAGCGCTGTCGATGCGGACATTTTCTGCCCCTTGTGCCCGGAGCCAATCCCGGCAGAATGCTGCCCGAAAATCCTCCTTTCGGGTCGGCGCAGGCATTTTTCCCAGTGTGCGCAGCAGTTCCAGCTGTTCGGTGCGGCATTCTTCTGCATAAGCTTCCACCTGTACTTTTGTCTGTTCGTTCATAAAAACTTTCCCTCCCTGAATACGCCGAAAACCGCAGACAGTTTCCTGCCTGCGGTTCTGGCCTTCATTTAGCCTTCTAAGTCTTCGCCATTGGTGGCGATACACTTCTGATACCAGTAAAAACTGTCTTTTCTACTGCGAGCCAGTGTGCCGTGACCGGCATCGTCCTGATCCACATAGATCACGCCATACCGCTTGGACATTTCCATGCTGCCGCAGGAGACCAGATCGATAAAGCCCCACATGGTATAGCCAATCAACTCCACGCCGTCCTTGACAGCTTCCTTCATCTGCTCCACATGGGCTTTGATGTAGTCGATGCGGTAGGGATCATGGATGGAGCCATCAGCCTCTACCTTATCCACAGCGCCCAGACCATTCTCGGCAATAAATACGGGCAGCTGGTAGCGGTCGTACACCTGATTCAGGGTGACACGCAACCCCACCGGATCCTTCTGCCAGCCCCACTCGCTGGTTTCCAGATACGGATTCTTGTTGGCCATGATCAGGTTGCCGCTGGTCTTTTCCCAGCCCTGCTCGGTCGTAGACACCTGCGAGAAGTAGTAGGAAAATGCCACGAAATCGATGCTGTTGTTTTTCAGGATCTCAGCATCCCCGGGCTGCCAGTCGATGCGGATGCCCTGCTGTTCAAAATACCGTTCCATATAGGCAGGGTACTTGCCGCGGGTCATTACATCCAGATAGAACCAGTTGGAATACTGGTCGTCCAGGATCATCTGCATCACATCATCCGGTTTGCAGGTGGCAGGGTAGGTGGTGAATCGGGCAATCATTCCGCCGATCTTGCTGCCGGGCAGGATCTCGTGCCCCTGCTGAATGGTCAGTGCATTGGCAATGAACTGATGGTGCAGGCACTGGAAGATTGCGTTCTGATAGTCCTCTTCCTGATCTTCGATCAGGCACACACCGTTGTAGGGGTTGAACTTGCCGGCATTGAACTCATTGAAGGGCAGCCAGTAATCCACCCGATCACCCAGACGCTCGAACAGGGTGCGGGTGTAGCGCACATAGCACTCCACCGTCTTGCGGCTCTTCCAACCGCCGTACTCTGTTACCAGATGCAGTGGAATATTGTAGTGCAGAATGGTAGCGAACACCTTGATGCCATGGGCGTGGCAGGCATCGAACAGATCCATGTAAAACTTCAGACCTGCCTCGTTGGGCTGCGCATCATCGCCATTGGGGAAGATGCGTGCCCAGCAGATAGAGGTGCGCAGCACCTTGATGCCCAACTCTGCAAACAACTCCAGATCTTCCTGCCAGCGGTTATAAAAATCGATACCATGACGGAACGGATAATGCTCCAGATCCTCAAGGTCTGCAAGAGCAGCCTTGAATTTTTCATCGTTCATGCGGCGGTTGGATTTTTGAGCGCGCTCTTCTTTCGTCCAATTGGGGTCAAAATACCGCAGATCCTGCGTATCCAGCCCCTTGCCGTCCTGCAAAAACGCACCTTCCGCCTGGGAGGATGCCATTGCACCGCCCCAGAGAAAGTCTTTGGGAAAACCTGTTTTCATTATCACATGCTCCTCTCTTACTGTTCCTTCTTGTTCATTGCAAAGGAAATCACAAAGCTGGACACCCATGCAATTGCCATAACGATCAGCAGCTTAAAGAAGTTGTTGCCGCCATCCACATAGGTGGCGATACTGGTGATGCCGGGCATGGAGAATGCATAGGTCACAACACCCATCAGCATGGCGCTGGCACCGGCAATTGCACCGCCTGCCATGGCGGCATACAGAGGCTTCTTTTCCGGCAGTGCAATACCGTACAGGGCAGGCTCGGTAATGCCGAGGATGCAGACCAGACCGGTAGAAACAGCGGCAGAACGCTGCTCACTGGGCTTCTGCTTGAGTGCCCACGCCAGAACAGCACCGGAAACAGCCAGATTGGAATAGAAGAAGTTGGGCAGCATATAGTCGTGACCCAGAACTTCCAGATTCTGCAGCTCTACGGCAGACCAGCCCTTGATGCCAAAGATAATGGTAAGCGGAATGATGCCGCAGAACAGCGCACCTGCAAACGGACCGGCGTGGGTGAACAGCCATGCAAAGCCACCGGTCATACCCTTGGCGATCCAGTTGCCCAGAGGAGCGGCAAAACCCAGGAACAGCGGTGCAGAAATCAGGAAGGACAGCGCACCGGAAAAGACGATGCGCAGATTTTTGGGCATATGCTTGTCGATGAGATGGAAAATGATGGAGAAGATCCACACCGACAGAATAACCGGGAAGATAGAACCCTTGTAGTTATAGGCGGGGATATTGATGGGGCCAAAGGCATAACCGGTGATGCCTTCTTTCGGCGAGAGGAAGGTGGAGTACATCAGGATACCGGCAGTCATGATGCCGAAGATCTCCTTGACCTTGAACCGCTTTGCTGCTGCGTAGCCGATAATGAACGGCATAAAGTAGAAGGGTGCATCGCCCACAGCATTGAGCACGGTGATGATATCCGACTTGGACGATATCAGACCGATCGCAGTGAGCAGGGAGACAACACCCTTGATCATGCCGCCAGCCACAATGGCATACAGACCGGGCGTCACACAGGATGCCAGTGTATTCAGACCCCGGGTGATGATGTTGGGCTTTTTCTCCGGCACATCATCCGTAGCAGGCTCTGCCTCCACAGCACCGCCGGCAGCCACACCGGACATTGCAAGAAACTCTTCGTACACTTCCGGCACAGTAGTGCCGATGACGCACTGGATCTGGCCGCTGGATTCTACGACTTTCAGAATGCCGCTGACTTTACTCAATTTTTCCATATCTACCGCATCGCGGTTGACCGGAACGATGCGAAGCCGAGTGATGCAGTGAAATACGTTCTTTACATTCTTGCTTCCGCCCACAGCTTCCAGAATTTCCGTGCAGAGCTGAGTGTATTCGGATTTTGACGTTGTACCCATGAAAAAGTCCTCCTTGTGCGGGGGTGCCGCATTTTCATAGAGGCTGTACAGCACTGAAACCATACAGCTGCAGTTCATTTTCTTCTCTTGCCGGCATCTTTATATTACCGAATTTTGACAGAATTTTCAATTTCCACAAAAAAGGACTTCACTTACCAAACTTAATATGATATGCTGATGGAGAGGTGATACCATGACCAATCAACAGCTGGAAACATTTCTATTTCAGTACACCGAATCGGAGCAGCGGCATCTCCGCGAACAGCCACCGCAGCTTTCGCCCCGCTATCGCAATATCCCCAAAGTGGTCTATAACGGGCGGGAGATGTACCAGTTCAATTTCGGAAGCCTTTTGAAAAATCGTTCGGTTTGTGTCAACAAGGAATCCCGTTTTACCGTTATTCCAGAGCATATCCACTCGGTGATTGAATTTTTGTATGTGTATTCCGGACACTGCACCCAGATAATCAACGGTCAGAGCATACAGATGGCGCAAGGCGATATCTGTATGCTGGATACGCATGTCCCCCACAGCATCCAGCCCCTGGGCAAAAACGATATCGTCATTACGATTGAAATGAAAAAGGAATATCTGACACAGGGCTTTTTGCAGCGTCTGGGCAACAACGGTATCATCAACGGTTTTTTGATCAACGCCCTCTCCTCCGATGCCGCACATGACCAATATTTGCTGTTCCACAACCGGAAAGAAACTCCGATCCATTCTGTTATTCAAAGCATCCTGTGTGAGTATTACGCCCCACAGATCTGCAGCGATAAAATGATCGATGCCTATATGATCGTTCTGTTCTGCGAGATCTTACGCCAGTACCGCAGCCAGAGCTTTTCTCCAAAGGCCAAAAGCCAGTGGAAGATCGTGGATATTCTGGATTATCTGGAAGCAAACTATCTAACCGTCACCTTGCAGAGCACCGCCGACCATTTTGGCTTCCATCCCAATTATCTCAGTGCTTTCATCAAAAAGGAAACCGGGCGCACCTTCAAAGAACTGGTCATCCTGCAAAAAATGTGCCAGGCCTGCTTTTATCTGACGAATACGGATTTCCCCATCTACGAAATCGCACAGAAGGTTGGCTATGACAATCTTGGTTTTTTCTACCGCAAGTTTACCGAGCTTTATCATATGACACCACAGGAATTCCGGGAGAGGAAGGCTTACGCATAAGATTGGGCATATATTGATAAAAGCTGGCAAAACCCGTGCAGTTTTTACCAGCTTTTCGTGATGTTTAATCTTCTAATCCGTGACTCCCAGCCGCGTTCTTCAGATATTCTTCCGGTTCGCCGTTCAGGATCAGTTCGGCGTATGCCAGCGGGTCATTGTAGATGAGATAGTCCAGTTCTGACTGCTGCGCCATGGTCACATCCAGCGCATCCTCGACCCCGGTGCAGTCAATAGAGATTTTTCTGCCGTCCCGGAGCAGCAGCTCTACACACCCGGTATTCGGCAGACCTTGTGACTGCCCGGCGAGAGGTAGAGAACTACACCGAGGCGATGGCGCAAGATCAGGAAGCGGTAGACGCTGCCCAGACCGAGTATCAGGAAGCAGCGGCCGCAATCAACGGCATGGCAGATGCACAGGATTCTGCAGCAGACAGTGCCGAGGATGTTGCCGCCGCCCTGTCTGCTGCCCAAAATAATATTCAGGGCATCATCTCAGCCTATAACGAGGCCTATGATGCAGCCTTGAAGAGCGTCAGCGGGCAGTATGACCTGTGGGATACCGCTGAAAAAATCGTTGCCACCTCCGCGTCCAGCATCAACTCCGCACTGGAGAGCCAGATCACCTACTGGGACAGCTACAACCAGAATCTTGAGAGCCTGAATGCCCGCGCCGCTGACATTGACGGTCTGAGTGCCGTGATTGCCAGCTTTGCCGATGGCAGCAAGGATTCTGTGAACGCCATTGCCGGCATGGCATCGGCCTCTGACGCCGACCTTGCAAAGATGGTTCAGAACTATCAGGAACTGCAGGAGGCGCAGAAAACTACCAGCGAGAGCATGGCCGACTTAGAAACCGGCATGAGCAACGCCATGGACGAGATTGCGCAGAACGTGGCCGACAGCGTGGCAGACATGAACCTCAGTGATGAGGCCAAGGAAAGCGCACAAGCCACCATTCAGGGCTTTGTGGATGGCGCAGAGGGGATGCTCCCCCGTGTTCAGACCGTATTCTCCAAAATCGCCTCCGCTGCTTCCACCGCACTGGCAGGAGCAGGCGGCAGCTACAGCGGCAACATTCCCGGCTATGCAGTCGGTACGGAATCCGCTGCGCCGGGCTTTGCCATCGTTGGTGAGAACGGCCCGGAGCTGGTCTACTTCAACGGCGGCGAAACCGTGCTGACTGCGCCGGAGACCCGCGCAGCATTCGATGAAGCGCAGCAGTTCACGCAGATCGTCAGCAAAAACGCCCTTGACTTTGCAGCCATTCAGCAAGCCGCCGGGTTGTCCGAGAATTCCATGCAGACGTTCTACCATGACTGGACAGTGTACAACGAGTATGAAGCACCCACCGCGAACACCGCCGCCTCGGCGGAAGTTGTGCCGGCATCCAGCTTCACACACTTAGAGGGCAGTCCGATCTCCATCAACTTCGCCCCTGTCTACAACTTCTCTGGCGTGTCTGACATGCAGCAGTTTGAAAGCCTCTTGACTTCCCACGATGACGATATGCGGGAGTACATCCTCGGCGTTGTCGAAGAAGCGGAGCACGATAAATTCCGCAGAGCATACGCATGATGTGCCTTGCACCTGCAAGCAGTGCGCCGTGGTACCACCACAGGTGCTGCAAGCAGTGTCTTTGTATGTACAAAGCCCCTTGCCTTGCAAGGACTTGTTGGGCAGCATCCCAAACCCTTTGACCGTGCAGCCCCCGCCGGGCGCAGCACTTCAGCTACACGATTCTGTTGACCTCAACAAAATCGCTGCATGACAAAGCCCCCAGACCGCGACAGCGCGTGTCTGAGGGCTTTGCTTCTTTCTGTGGGTGTTTTCCTTGCCGTTGGTTCTATTCTTGCTCAGGCAGCCCCGGCGGGCTTATGCCGCGCAGTCAGGGAAGTTCACAACGGTGATCTCTGCCACGGCCTTTTCGACCGTCTGCAAGATGTGCTCTATCTTCTCCACCGTGTCAGCTGACAGAACGACCTCGCCGCACTGTTCGCACTTCAGATAAAGCACGTTCTTGATGACCACGATACAGTTCTTCAGCTGAACCGTGTGAATGGTCATGCTAGGCTTCATTTCGCCCTTGCAAAGTGGGCAAGTCATTTTAGAACGTCTTTCCCTTTGGCAAGTTTCTTTTCTTCAGACTTCAATCTGCGTTCCAGCTTTTTAATGTCCTCTTCTGGCGGAAGATCCTCAGGCCGAATACCACGACCTAAAAGCATCGATCGAACACTTGAATTGTTTTGGACATGTTCATGTGTGATAGAGCTTTCTCCCTGAAGATCTTTTTGTTCAACATTGAGGTTTGTCATCTCTGTTGCAAGGTTCTTTGCAGCCAGAGTAACAGGCGGGAGAACATCCGCAAGCGGTCCACTCTTCACTCCATACTGCATCTTCATTTCTTCTGTTGTCCGCCCGCCAAACAGTGCACTGTCGCCCTTTGAGCGAATCCGTGCAAAACCACGGTCATCTACACCACGTTCATAGATGTTTTGAGAAAGCCGTTTTTCAGACGTACGCAGCTGCTGACGCTGCTGCACCCTATTCAAATCAGAAATGCGCTGTTCAAGTAGTTCCTGCTTACGTGTCTGTAAGGCAAAGTATGCCTGTGCAAAAGCAATCTCAGGCTTTCGCGGATCACCGTTCTGGGCAATCAAATAGCACGCATAGCGAATCAACATCACATCAGCAATATCCTTTGTGCCACCATTGGGCATGGGGGATGTTTTCGTGACGTCACGAAAACATCCATCTACGTCCCGACCACTAGAAGCACAAGACACCTTTGCTTTTTCGATTGCATTCACAAAGTTTTCCCATCGGGTATATCCCAGTGCAGACTGAAGTTCGCGCGCATACCAAAACTCTATACCATCCTCTGTGATATGTACAATTTGGTCAAACACATTCTTCAGCTGAACAACCTGATTTGAGTCCATCATTTTACACTTCCTTCCATTTACTCCTCGGCGGTGTCCTCTGCGGGCACATACTCCAGCAGATCACCCGGCTGGCAGTCGAGCAAGCGGCAAACCGTGTTCAGCGCAGCCCATGAAATCAATTCACCCTTTCGCAGTTGCTGAACATAGGACTGCCCCAGCAGCTTTTCTGCTCGGATTCTGGTCGATGGATACCCAGCCGCTTTCAGCAATGCCAAAACATCAGCCTTATACTGTATCGCCATGTGCTTTCACTCCTTTCTATCCCTTTCTATTATATCCAGAAGCTGCACTAGAATCAAGTTCAAATATACGCAGTAACAGCACTTGATATTCGTGCATTTTGTCAATAGAATGCACGAGATATTAGTGCTATAATATGGACACAGCAAGGGAAGCACGACCGGAAGGCAAGGGGCGAAGGATGTACCGGGAGCGCAAGAGCAGAACGCCAGCTAA